>Ga0209915_1001245_pt1 | contig 39193 bp, 27 predicted proteins | sample ThiBiot_750_plan_FD_183952 | JGI IMG/M metagenome (GOLD analysis project Ga0209915, IMG submission 183952) | Wastewater bioreactor microbial communities from Cape Town, South Africa - Thiocy_cont_750_plan (SPAdes) | ecosystem: Engineered > Bioreactor > Thiocyanate-remediating > Anaerobic-Aerobic... | reverse complement strand
AACCCGTAATAATAGGCTTTAAAGCCTCAATTTCTATATGAATTTTAACCTGTAACTAACACAAGGGGGATTATATCTTCGTATAGGCTTCAAAGCCTCGGAATTTGCTTAAAGTGCCCCCTTGTAGTGTTAGTTTTCTTTATTCAAAAGTTATCCACACGTTCTCCTACCCACCTGCCAAGCTATCCACGTATGGATAACTTTTGGCTATAACAATAATAATTTAAAATATTTATTAGCTATTAAGTTTTATTACAAGTCTAACGGGAATTTGCGAGAAACCGGAGTGTGGTGTCAGGAGTTTCCTCCTGACACTCAAATGTGAGGATTTTAAGCAAATTACTGACGACCCCAGAGGACTCAAGGCGACGGTTATGCAAGAACTCTAGTTGATAATATTTACTTCAGGCACTAGGTTAATGCCAAATTTTTTAGCTACACTTTGTTGTATTTCTTGGGCTAATTGATATATCGCTTGTCCGGATGCCCCGCCATAATTAACCAGTATTAAAGCTTGATGTGGGTGTACGCCTACGGCACCATGCCGATAACCTTTCCAGCCACATTGTTCTATCAGCCAAGCAGCAGGCAACTTGATTTGACCGTCTGCTTGAGGATAGCTTGGCAAATTGGGATATTCATTTTTAAGTCTATTTGCTAGATGCTGTTCGATAACTGGGTTTTTGAAAAAGCTACCCGCATTACCGATTAACGTTGGATCAGGCAATTTTTGTTGACGGATATGGATAACTGCATCACTAATTGCTTGGATAGATAATTCTTTTACTTGCATGGCTGCCAGGACTTCTTGTATGACGCCATAGCTGGTATGGAAGGTGAGTTGTCTAGATAACCTTAAGGTAACATAAAGAATAATGTATTGTCCCTGCAAGCTGCTTTTAAAGATGCTATCCCGATAGCCAAATGCACAATCGTCTTTTTTAAATTTTTTAATGATTCCTGTACTGATCTCCAGGGCCTCCAATGATTCAAATACTTCACTGAATTCTACGCCATAAGCTCCAATATTTTGAATCGGTGCTGCGCCTACTGTACCAGGAATGAGTGATAAGTTCTCAATACCAGCATATTCTTTGTTTACACAATATACAACTAATTGATGCCAAGATACCCCTGCTCCTACACGTAACAAAATATGGTTGCTATCTTCTTCTACTTGTTGTATTCCTTCTAAAGCCATTTGTATAACCCAACCCTCAAAATCCTTTACAAATAAGATGTTACTTCCACCGCCCAAGATTAGTTTGGGAAGATTTTGTATAAAAGGATGTTTTAGTAGTAGCTGAAGCATGTGCGCATCTTTAATAAGGCTATAGTAGCGAGCCTTGGCGGCTATATGAAAGGTGTTCAGTAACTCCAGCGATATGTTTTCTTGTAGGTTCATTCAGTTTGTAGGATTTAATAGAATTCAGGTGGTGTTAGGACTGAGCCCTAACACCACGACACAAAGTTAGCTAGTTTGATAATTATTTGTTTGGAGTAATTGGTGTATATCATCTAGGTATTTTCTGGAATTAAATAAACGAGGCACCTTGTTTTGATCTCCTAACTTATTATTCTTTTTCATCCAAGCATAAAAAACTCCTTGAGGAACTGAAGTTACGGTCGGTGCCTCGAGCATAAGATTTTTATATCGCTTGGCTTCGTAGTCAGAATTCAATTCCTGTAAATTGCGATCTAGGATATCTGTAAACGCAGCTAGATCTCTGGGCGGTTGTATGAACTCAACCAACCATTCGTGCTTCCCTTGTCTACCAGGTACTAGGTAATCAGGCCCTGCTGTATAGTTACTAATCGTAGCCCCTGTAAGCGTAGAAGCTTTAGCAATGGCCATTTCTGCATTGTCAATGACTAATTCTTCCCCAAAAGTATTGATAAAGTGTTTGGTTCTACCTACTATTTTGATTTTGTGTGGCCACAGGGAAGTAAACTTAATGGTATCACCAATTTGGTAACGCCAAAGGCCTGCATTGGTGCTGATAACCAGTGAATAAATTTTGCCTACTTGCACGTCAGCTAAATCAACTACTTGAGGAGCGGGCTGGTCAAGCTCTTCAATAGGAATAAATTCGTAATAAATTCCATGGTCCAAAAGTAAAAGTAGATCAGGAATCCTTGGTTGATTTTGAATGGCAAAGAAGCCTTCTGAAGCATTGTAAACCTCCATGTAATGCATATCTGGAGGAAGGATGCTTTTAAATAAATCTCTATAAGGTGCAAAGGATACGCCGCCATGGATAAAAAGCTCTAATTTAGGCCATACTTGTTTGATATTGATCGTTTGCTTATTAGCTAGAATTTTATTTAACAAAAGATAGATCCAGGTAGGAATGCCAGATATAAGCGTAATATTTTCATGTGATGTAATTTGTGCTAGTTTCTCTAATTTTTCTTCCCAATTCTCTAACAAGATTGTTTCTAAATTAGGGGTACTGATCCATTTAGCCCAAATAGGTAGATTTTGCATAATTACTGCTGATACATCCCCATATTTTGTATCTGATCCAGGACAAAAGTTATTGGTATACAAACTTCCAGCGATGGCAAGGCTTTTACCTTGAGATAGTTCGGTTTGTGGATAATTGGCTATATAAATAGCGAACATGTCTTTGCCAGCTTTGTAGTGGCCTTCTTTGAGTGCCTCTGTGGAAACTGGTATAAATTTGCTACGATCATTGGTAGTGCCAGAAGATTTTGCAAACCATTTAATCGGTGTAGGCCAAAGTACATTTGATGTGCCTTGTAAAATTTGTTCGATATAAGGATATAATTGCTCGTAGGTACATAGCGGAACACGGTCTCTAAAATCCTTTGTAGTGTAAATCGTGCTATAATCAAACTTCTTCCCATATTGGGTATGCTTGGCTTTTTGAAGCAACTGCTGTAGCAGCGTTTCTTGCACCTCTATAGGATTGTCTATGCTATGCTGTAATCGAGTTAGCCGTTGCTTTAGTAGCCAATTAACAGATTGATTTAATAAGTACATTTACAAATGTTGGGATTGTGGATGTGCACAATTAAAAAAGCATCAACTTAATCATCAAGCAAAATTCACATAAATACTTACATATAGTTGACAAAGATAAATTAATTCTGAAATTTTTTAACCCATTTGATTATATTGTGCTCGTATATAGATCCAATTTTATTTATATAAACAGCTTTTAAATTTATTTACATGATGAATTTGTACGAAAATTTGGGATTTTGGATAGGTATTGGGGTTGTTGTACTTGTATTTTTATATTTTGTGCCCGTTAGTTTGTGGATTACCGCTTTATTTTCGGGTGTGCGTGTAGGGCTTTTTGAATTAGTATTTATGCGAATTCGGCGGGTTCCTCCTCGTATTATTGTAGAATCTTTAATTACAGCTACCAAGGCAGGTTTACAAGTGACTACCACAGAAATTGAAACACATTATTTGGCTGGTGGTAATGTTCCTTCAGTAATTAGAGCCTTGATTTCAGCAGATAAAGCGAATATAAAATTAAGTTTTAAGCAAGCTACCGCAATAGATCTAGCTGGTAGAGATGTATTTCAAGCAGTACAAATTTCTGTTAATCCTAAAGTTATTAATACACCTTCTGTAGCTGCGGTAGCGGCTGATGGTATCCAGTTGGTGACGAAAGCTAGGGTGACAGTACGTGCTAACATACAACAATTAGTAGGAGGAGCAGGGGAAGATACCATCTTAGCAAGGGTGGGAGAGGGTATTGTCACTTCTATAGGTTCTGCATCAACTCACAAAGAAGTGCTAGCTAATCCGGATCAGATTTCTCAACTAGTATTAGAAAGAGGGTTGGATGCAGGTACGGCTTTTGAAATCCTATCTATCGATATCGCTGATGTAGATGTAGGGGAAAACATCGGTGCTAAATTACAAATAGACCAAGCCAATGCAGACCTACGGGTGGCAGAGGCCAAGGCCGAAGAGCGTAGGGCGATGGCAGTAGCCGTAGAGCAAGAAATGAAAGCTAAATCGCAGGAGGCAAGAGCCCAAGTTATCCTAGCTGAAGCGGAGATACCCAAAGCCATGGCCAGTGCTTTGAAAAATGGTCATTTGGGAGTCATGGACTATTACCGCATGCAAAATATCAAAGCAGATACCAATATGCGTACAGCTATAGCTGGAGAAGACGAAGGCACACGAGAAACAGAAGGGCCTATTGGGGGACAATAGATAAAGTATCATGAGACTTCTTCGGAAACCGCCGTTGAGTCCCCTGGGTTCGTTAGTAAGTATGGTGCCAGGAACCTTTCCTGACAGTCCATTGGAGTGCTGGGAGTCGTTCCTGGTACCACAGCTCCGGTTTCTTACCAATTCTTTCCTGCCTAGAGAACTCAATCCCTGATTTTAGAAGAAGCCTATGGAAGCAGATAGGCGATGTAAAATTTAACTTGGTTGGGTTTTTTTGAATATGAAAAACTTGTTTATATTTAGTCCAATAGTAGTTATACATGTATCCTATTTGTCTAAATTTTCTTAATCAGTTAAAAAAATATCAATCTAAAGAATAAAATATTAACAAATTTTAAATAGCAGGGCTATGAATTCATCAACAATAACTAAGAAGAACAATAGAAAATTATTACCTTGGTTTAACCTATTTATATTCTTTTTAATCACCCTTACTACCTTAGTATCTTGTGAAAATTGTACAAAAAAAGGTGAAAATAAAGACTTGGGTAGTATAACCAATATAGAGGTTGATAAGTCCGATTTATTAGATCCTGCTAGACACTTTACCCTCAAGCTGATACTGGAAGATGATAAAAAAACAGTTAATCTTGCTGATTATGAACTTGTAGCTACCATTACTAATGGTAAAGGAAAGCTAGTGTACACTATTTTTGAGGAAGCCGATCGTACGGAAAAGAAAGAAGAATCATCATCCATTATTCGAGAACTTGCTCAATTCTTTAAAACTGCTGAACTGGGACCGGATGATAATAGTAATAGTCAAGCTGATATACCTTTTGATATCATTCCAGATCCTACAGTTGACCAGATGACCATACAATTGGAGCTATTTAAAAAAACGGGTGACAATAAAGAAAGTAAAGGTACAGCTAAGGTAGCATGGAAAAAAGGAGCGGCGCCTGTCACCAAGATTGACTTGATAAATCTTAAAGATGTGGTAGGTTCTGATGTAGCTACCTTTAAACTAAAAAACGAATCAGGAGCTGCTATTAAGCCTAGTGAAATCAATTTAACCATAGCTGGCGACAATGATGTGAAGTTTCAATTTTGTCAAAAAGATGGAACAATGATTGCTCAGACAGCTACTTTAAAGGATATTTTAGGTAATGATAATGCAATACAAGTAGGGCAGGAAACTGGGGAAATATACTTTAAATTTGAGTCTGACCCATCTAATAAAAAATCGGCTATCGTTACGATTACTGCAAAGCACGGTACGAATAGCATACAAAAACAGGTTCAGTGGACGAATACTGTGGCTACAGCGCTTGAATTGATAGATCTCCAGAATTTGATAGGTGGTCAAGTAGGTAAATTCAAATTAAAAAACGGATCAGGATCTGCTATCAAACCTAGTGAAATCAATTTAACCATAGCTGGAAGTGATGGTGTGGAATTTCAATTTTGCCAAGGTGATGGAACGCCGATTGTAAATCCAGCTACCCTGCAAAATATTTTGGGCAATGATAATGATATACAGGTAAGTCAAGAAACAGGAGAGATTTATTTAAAATTTAAAAAGGGTTCTAAGAGCAGCAAATCTGCCCAAGTTACGGTTGCCGTCAAGAAAGGTACGTATACTACCACAGCCTCTGCTACGTGGAATGCAGCTAACATAATGATAGATTTTGCTAGTATAGATGAAAAGATAAAAGGCACAGTTCCTATAATTAACTTTACAGTCAAAAATAGTGGCAACGATAAATTAGAAAAAAATAAGTTTCAAATAGGTATAAAACGCGATAATGGGAATAGTGCTTCGATAAAAAATGCACAAGACTTAAAAGGTGGGATTTATAAATTTGATCTCGGAAATTTAGAAATAGACCCTCAGACAACCAGTGCGCAGCAAACTATCGAGATAGTACCTGGTACCGATAAAAAAGCTACTTTTACCTTACAACCTCTTTATAATGGTTCTCCAGTAGGAACTGAGAAGACAGTAATCTGGAAAGAGCAAGATGTTGAATTAGCGCTTACATTGACTGCTGATAAAGACAAAATTCATTATAAAATAGAAAATAAAGGAACAGATGTGGCCCAAGGGGTTACGTTGACATACAAACCAGAAGCTGGTACAACAGCTACCTTGGGCACAGCAAGCCCGATAGCTATTGCCGATATAGCTGCTCCGGGTATTCAAGAGCAGGATTTAGCAATAAACTGGGGTGGTTCTACAAGTGGTAACTTTAAATTTACTCTTACCCATCCAACAGAAGGAGATCAGACACAACCTGTTTCTGTAAATGCAGAGACCCCTACCATAAAAGTAGAACTTGCCGATCCTACGAAAGTAACTTTTGTAGATGCTGAGAAGACAGTAAAGATTAAGTTTACCAATACAGGTACTAAAGACTTGGATGAAGCAGCACTAAAAGCAGTGACATTCGGTTATGGCAAGACGACTACAGCAGGCACACTCTGTAGTCATGTCAAAGAAGATATTAATAATAAAAATTTATGGGAATTATTAGCATTAAAATCAGGAGAAGTTCTAGGACAAGGTGATGCACATGCTAAGATCTTTGATTTGACCATAGAGAATGAGGGAGAGGCCGAAGTAGGTTTTGAACATATTAAGTTAAATAACAGCACAGAGAAAGGGGAAATAGCTAATATTACGTGGGAAGGAACTATTCTAAATGTGTCAATTAGTTCTACAACTACCAAGCTAGAGGGGGATAAAAGCAGAACAGTGGAAATACAAATCACGAATAATAGTGGATTTAAATTAGATCAAAAACAATTAGAAAAACTTGTCCTACAGTGTAAGAAATCACTGAAAGGTAAGCTTGCGTTGAAAAAAATACAGGATGTAGAAAATAAAACCTTGTGGGAATTATTGCAAGAACAATTAAACGGTTCATTTTCTGTATTGGACAAAGATGTAAACCTAGATTTAGCCATCGATAACGAAAAAGCAGCTGAAGTAGAATTTAAGGATATTGAACTCAAGGGTAGTACATCAGCTAGTGTTAAAATAGCTAGTATCACTTGGGAGGCGGATCTAAATGTAGCTATTAGCTCTACAACGATAGACTTAAAAGGAGATGCAAATAAGATTGCACAAATAAAAATTACTAATAATAGTGGGGTCAAGTTAGGCGAAAAACAGTTAGAAAAGCTTGTGCTGAAGTATGATAAAAAAGGAAAAGGTAAGCTTGGAACAAAAGCATTCACTGATGTTGATCAGAACAATTTATGGCATTTATTAGGAGCTACTCCCTTAAAGGCTGGTAAATCAAAAATACTGGACCTAAATATAAATAACGAAGAAGCGGCTGAAGTAGCGTTTACTAATATTGGGATTAAGGGTAGTACGGATAACAAAAAAATAGCTAGTATCAAATGGAAAAAGGAAGCTGAGCAGTTAATAGAAATTTCTACTTCAGACTTGCATATTGGAGGAAATAACAAAAGCATTGGAATTAAATTTGAAAAACGATTAGAGATTGATAGCAATAAATTAAAAAATCTTAGAATTGACTATAAGATTACTTCAGGAGCGTTCAAAACAAAAAAGAACGATGAAGTTAAAGATAAGAAGTTGTTAGAGTTGTTGGAAAGAGGAGATTTACCAAAATCTATATCTCCAGATTTTACTGTAGATACGGGTGCAGAGGACGTTGTTGAAATAAAAGATATCAAAGTAGTAGATGAAAATGGAGATGCTGTTTCTAATACAATACCTAGCATAGTGTGGGAAAAGGAGCTAAAGGTAAGTGTATTGATGCAATCTCAAGGTGGTATGGACCTCCAGGCGCTAAAAGGAGTATGGAATAGACAATTTACAATCCAATTTACAAACCAGACGAGGGGACCTTTAAGCAAAGAAGATTTAGATAAGATTAAAGTTAAAGTAGCAGGGTTGAAAAATGGTGCTAAATTAAAGAATCTTACTATAGAGATCACTGAGAATCAAAATGAAAAAAGCTTATATGAATTATTAGGAATAAAAAATGATAAAATGAAACTAGATAGGAGCCTTGGGGAGGTGACTTTGGTATTAGATCCTGGTACAGATACTCCAGTTGATCTCCAATTAACTTTAGAGGGTGTAACAAATACGGAGGATACTAGCCTACTAGTAAAGTGGGTAGCCCAGCCTATGAAAGTAAAAATAGTAGCCCCTACCGGAGTTGATCTTACTAAACTTAAGGGTGATGATAGGCAAAAAGTGCCTCTTGAGATAACCAATGAAAGTGGATTTGAGTTAAATGACCTTATGCTAAATTACATCGAAGTAGTATCAACAACCATTCCTACGGGTGGATTTATCCACTTTGGAATGTATAATGATCAAGGAACTGGGATAGCTATAGATCGAGAAGATAATAAAATAAACGATAATATTAGGTTGTATCATTTGATAGTAGGAGACAAAAAAATTCCAATTAATGGAAAAAAAACGATCTACTTATATATAAATCCTGCTGGAAAAGATAAGGTTAATGCTACACTAGAGTTGAAAGGAAGTGAGGTTGCTGAGAAAGATAGGAAAGTAGAAATTAAGTGGGAGGAGAGTTAAATGAGAAAGTACTGTTGAATACTTGAATAACATGAAAGGGGCTTAAAAAGCCCCTTTCATGTTAGAGTTGAATTGTGGTGTCAGGGCTCCAGCCCTGACACATAATTACTGACGAACACAGGGGACTCAAGACGACGGTTTCAGAAGAAGTCTAATAACGAATTTAAAAAAATTATACTCTGTTTCATGATCTATGAGTAGCTAGGTATAGATTTTAATCTATATTTTTATGCTTTAGATAATTAATGATGTGGTATGGCTAGAATTGTAGCTATTGATTATGGGCTTAAACGTGTGGGGTTGGCTGTTACAGATCCTCTCCAGATGATCGCAACTCCACTGATAACAGTTCCAACTCCGGAGGTCTTAGCTTTTTTAGAAACCTATCTACAAAAAGAACCTGTAGAAGCCTTTGTAGTAGGCTTTCCTGGAGACCTTAAAGATCGTTTTGCTCCTATTATTATTGCTATTCATCAATTTATTGAGCTTCTTTGTAAAAAATTCCCAGCACAGCAAATCTTTCAGCAAGATGAGCGCTATACCTCCAAGTTGGCTTTAGCTAGCCTAGTTGAAGGAGGATTTAAAAAAAAAGATAGACGCAATAAAGCTAATATAGATAAGCTGAGTGCTACGCTTATATTACAGTCATTTTTAACTAGTAATAAACCCAACCGCATATGATTTATCCTATTATTCCATATGGAGAACCTGTTCTTAGACAAAAGGCAGCAACTTTAGAGCTAGGAACTGACCTGAAAACGCTCATAGAAGATATGTTTGCGACGATGGATGTGGCTAGCGGGGTAGGTTTAGCTGCTCCCCAAATAGGCAAATCATTACAATTGTTTGTAGTTGATGTTAGTTATTTTGTAGAAGATGGGAAAGCACAGCCAGACAAGTATAGAAAAGTCTATATTAATCCTATTGTAGAGATGTCCCATCCACATACCATCGTGTATCATGAAGAAGGTTGCTTGAGCATACCAGGTATTTTTGCAGAAGTACCGCGTAGTAAATCTATTCGTATCAAATTTTTTGATCAGAACTGGGAACCACGTGAAGAAGAGTTAGTAGATATGCCAGCTCGGGTAATACAACACGAGTACGATCATCTCCTTGGTAAGCTCCATATCGACTATTTGCCTGCAGATAAACGGTTACTGCTTGAACCTCAATTAGAAGATATTAAACAAGGCAGGATCCAAGTAGATTACGCCATACAGTACAATAACAATAACAATTAGCGATATCGTACATTTTCCTACCAGCATACATCAAATAGGCTTTTTGAGGAATTTTTAAAACTGTACTTCTAAGAAAGCGCGTCAAGAAGTAGAAGAACACCAACTCTTACCTAAGTTATGCAAGAGCTCTATTCTGAAAAACATTTACAAAAGCAGGTCGGTTTTGTGTAAAGCTTTTCTGATTTCCATCCATTTCCCCTAGCTGGCCATTTTATCTCTAAAAAAAGCAATTAGCTCCTGTATTAGCCTTAACAAACTCTATTTAACTTTGATGTTTTACACAAAGTATTCCACGTATACCTTTCTATTAAAACTTTTTTCCTGTTAATGGCTTTTTAGAAAAAGCTTGCATATGTGTTACCGACCAGCTATGTTAACTTCATCATTAGCATCTGGTTTAGATAACTATGAAAAGGAATTATAATTTAAATCATAGACTGACAGCTACCATTTTATTATTGAGTTTATGCTTACAAAGCTGTCTAAATCAATCGATACCTCCTATGAGTCTAGAAGGAAAGCATCCGTCTAGGCAAGATTATATTAAAGAACAACCATTAGGGGCAAAGTCTTATAAACAAGAACAAGCTGCTCAGGATACTTCTATCCCCATTACAGTTAGAAAAGATTTACTAGTAACTGCAGATGAGTTACAAATTGGCCAACCTGCAAAATCCACAACAGGTTCTAGTATACAACCATCTTGCACTAGTAGCACTAAGCGTAGCTCAGATAATCCAACTGTTAAAAAATCCGTCCAAGAAAAAAGAACTAAAACAACTATTAGCGCCGGTTTTAATCGGCTTAGCCCTATCAAAACACAGTTGAATAAGAAATCAATATGGAAATTTAAAACTCGACAAGGGCAGCTAGTAAGAGCTTATCAACAGGGAGAGAAATATCAAGCAGATGTAAGAGAAAAGATAGGAAATTTTACAAGAGAGTATACATTACCTATTTATCTTGAACCAAGTATGACTTTAGAAAAATTAGCTAGTTTACCAAAATTAATCCAAGAACAATATATTCAGTTTGTTTTAGCTAAACGTGCTGTAAATCAGCAAGGATATATCTATATAGGTAAGGGAGGAGTTCTAGGAGGAATGATGGAAGGAGATGAGGAACCAAGAAGAGGTAAGGAGAAGAAGAAAGAAAAGGAAAAAGAAGAAAAACCGGAAAATAATTTTAACAATCACGAAAATTTACTTGAGTCTGCTATAGAAGAGGGGAACGCTGAAGCGCAATTTGTGCTAGGAGAAAGAGCTTATTACGTTTGGCTCTATCAATACAGAAAAGGAGCTTATCATGAAGCAAAGTTTTGGTTAAGCAAGGCAGCAGCCCAAAGTCACCAAGAAGCTATTATTTTGTTAGATACAATAAAAAGAAGAGAAGTAGAAATACAATCAGATAGGAAGTTAGAAAAACTCTTAGACGCTTGTGAAAGATTAAACCTGAACAAATTGCTACCTCTCATCCCTAAACAAGAAATAGAGATACAATGGACTCTATATTTAGGTTCTGGAAGTTTTGGAGACGTTTATCAAGCTAATTATCAGGGTAAGATGGTAGCCGTTAAAAAGCTACAAAATAATCGTCATTTACACTCACAATTTGCTGCCTTTCAAAAGGAATGTATCATTATGGCCAACCATCCTCATAACAATATAGTTACTTTCTTAGGCTTTTGCCCACAAGAAAATTGCTTGATAATGGAATATGCCGCAGGTGGTTCTTTATGGAGTTTATTAAAAGATAAGACGAAAAACATATCTTGGAAACAACGTTGTCAAATTGGTTTAGATGTAGCTGAAGGGATGAGTTATTTGCATGATCGAGAAATTGTACATGGTGATTTAAAAAGTGACAATATTTTGTTGGATAATGAATTGCATGCGAAAATTACAGATTTTGGCACATCTGCGTTAAAGAGTGAGAATTCTACTCATGGGACTTGGGGTGGTACACTTTCTTGGGCTGCCCCTGAGACATTTATTACACTAGAGAATAGCAAAGCTGTAGATGTATATAGTTATGGAATGGTATTATGGCAATTGGGAGCTCGTAAGAAACCTTTTGAAACATTTAGCACTTACTATACACTTGGTGACCATCTCGTCAAAGCAGGGGGCCGTGAAGTTATTACTGAGGATACTCCGTCATACATCAGAAAGGTAATAGAATTATGTTGGTTGCCTGAACCACCTCTTAAAGAAGAAACAGATAAAGAGCAGCGTCCTGAAATGCAAAAAGTGCGACACCTGCTGCAAAAAGGTTATTATGCTTTTTTAGAAAAAGATAAGTATCTACAATTAGAGGAGTTACTTGAAGCAGATAATACATACCTTTTGCATAGGGCTGCTGAAAAAGGCAGTGTGGAAATAGTGAAAATTTTATTAGAAAAGGGGGTAGATGTTAATCTTCTTGACATTAAAGCTAAAGCTAGTCCTTTACATTATGCTGCTTTAAATAGTCACATTGAAGTAGTAAAACTTCTAATAGAAAACGGAGCAGATGTGCATACTAAAATTAAGGATGATTATCCTCCATTATATTGGGCTGCCGAGAATGATCATTTAGAAATAGTAAAATTATTAATAGAAAAGGGGGCAGATCTAGATGCTGAAAGTAAATATGGTAATTCCACCCTATGTTTGGCTATTGAGAAAGGTCATTTAGCAATAGTAAAATTATTAATAGAAAAGGGAGCAGATATACATGTTAAAAATAAGCATGGTTATACTCCCCTATGCTTGGCTGCCCAGAATGGTCATTTAGAAATAGTAGAATTATTGATAGAAAAGGGATCAGATATACATGTTAAAAATGGAAATAGTAATACTCCCTTATGTTTGGCTGCCCAGAAAGGGCATTCAAAAATAGTAAAATTATTAATAGAAAAGGGAGCAGATATACATGTTAAAGGTTTTTATGATTATACTCCCTTATGTTTGGCTGCCCAGAGTGGTCATTTAGAAATAGTAGAATTATTGATAGAAAAAGGAGCAGATATACATGTTAAAAATAACAAAGGTTATACTCCCTTATGCTTGGCTGCTCAGAATGGTCATTTAGAAATAGTAAAATTATTAATAGAAAAGGAAGCCGATGTACATGTTAAAAATCGGAATGGTGATACTCCCCTATGCTTGGCTGTCAGTAATGGTTATTTAGAAATAGTAAAATTATTGATAGAAAAGGAAGCAGATATACATGTTAAAAATCGGAATGGTGATACTCCCCTATGCTTGGCTGTCAGTAATGGTTATTTAGAAATAGTAAAATTATTAATAGAAAAAGGAGCAGATATACATGTTAAAAGTAAGAATGGTAATACTCCCTTATGTTTGGCTGTCCAGGGTCGTTATGTAGAAATAGTAAAATTATTAATAGAAAGGGGAGCAGATATACATGTTAAAGGTTTTTATGATTATACTCCCTTATGTTTGGCTGTTCAGGGTGATCATTTAGCAATAGTAAAGTTATTAATAGAAAAAGGGGCAGATATACAGGTTAAAAGTAAGGGTGGTAATACTCCCTTATGTTTGGCTGTCCAGGGTGGTCATTTAGAAATAGTTAAATTATTAATAGAAAGGGGAGCAGATATACATGTTAAAGTTTTTTATGATTATACTCCCTTATGTTTGGCTGTTCAGGGTGATCATTTAGAAATAGTAAAGTTATTAATAGAAAAAGGGGCAGATATACAGGTTAAAAGTAAGGGTGGTAATACTCCCTTATGTTTGGCTGTCCAGGGTGGTCATTTAGAAATAGTAAAATTATTAATAGAAAGTGGAGCATATATACATGCTAAAAATGAGAATGGTGATACTCCATTATATTTGGCTGCCCAGAGTAATCATTTAAAAATAGTTAAATTATTAATAGAAAAGGGAGCAAATCTAGATGCTAAAAGTAAATATGGTAATTCCATCTTATGTTTGGCTGCTCAGAAAGGTGATTTAGCAATAGTTAAATTATTAATAGAAAAGGGAGCAAATCTAGATGCTAAAAGTAAATATGGTAATTCCATCTTATGTTTGGCTGCCAGTAATGGTCATTTAGAAATAGTAGAATTATTGATAGAGAAGGAAGCAGATATACATGTTAAAAATGGAAATGGTAATACTCCCTTATGTTTGGCTGTCCAGAAAGGTCATTTAGAAATAGTAAAATTATTAATAGCAAAGGAAGCAGATATACATGTTAAAAATGGAAATGGTAATACTCCCTTATGTTTGGCTATTGAGAAAGGTCATTTAGAAATAGTTAAATTGTTAATAGCAAATGGAGCAGATGTACATGTTAAAAATACGAATGGTGATACTCCCTTATGTTTTGCTGCTCAGAAAGGTCATTTAGAAATAGTTAAATTATTAATAGAAAAGGGGGCAGATTTAGATGCTGAAAGTAAATATGGTAATTCCACCCTATGTTTGGCTATTGAGAAAGGTCATTTAGAAATAGTAAAATTATTAATAGAAAATGGAGCAGATGTACATGTTAAAAGTAAGCATGGTGATACTCCCTTATATTTTGCTGCTCAGAATGGTCATTTAGAAATAGTTAAATTATTAATAGAAAAGGGGGCAGATCTAGATGCTAAAAGTAAGGATGGTAATACCCCCTTATGTTTGGCTATCCAGAAAGAACATTTAGAAATAGTAAAATTATTAGTAAATAGGGGAGCAGATGTAAATGTTAAAAATACGAATGGTAATACCCCCTTATGTTTGGCTATCCACAGAAGGTATTTAGCAGTAGTTAAATTATTAATAGCAAATGGAGCAGATGTAAATATTAAAAATACGAATGGTAATACCCCCTTATGCTTGGCTATCCACAGAAGGTATTTAGCAGTAGTAAAATTATTAATAGCAAATGGAGCAGATGTAAATATTAAAAATACGAGTGGTGATAGTGCCTTATATATTGCTGTCCGGGTTGGGGTTGGGCATTTAGGAATAGTAAAATTATTAGTAGATAGTGGAGTAGATGTAAATATTAAAAATGTGAATGATCATACTCCCTTATACTTGGCTGCCCAGAGTGGTCATTTAGAAATAGTAAAATTATTAGTAAATAGGGGAGCAGATGTACATGTTAAAGATACGAATGGTTATACTCCCTTATGTTTGGCTGTCCAGGAAGGCCATTTAGAAATAGTAAAATTATTAATAGAAAAGGGAGTAGATGTAAATGGTAAAAGTAAGAATGGTAAAACTTCTTTATGTTTTGCTGCCCAGCATGGTCGTTTAGAAATAGTAAAATTATTAATAGAGAAAAAAGCAATTATACATGTTAAAAGTAAGTATGGAACCCCATTATCCCTGGCTGCCGAGAAAGGTGATTTAGCAATAGTAAAACTATTAATAGAAAATGGAGCAGATGTACATATTAAAAGTAAGTATGGTGATACTCTCTTACACCTTGCGGCTCAGAAAGGTTATTTAGAAATAGTAAAATTATTAATAGACAAGGGAGCAGATGTAAATGCTAAAGGTAAGGATGATGATACTCCCTTATGTTTGGCTGCCCAAAAAGGTGATTTAGCAATAGTAGAATTATTAGTAAATAGGGGAGCTGATGTAAATATTAAAAATACGAATGGTAATACTCCCTTATGTTTTGCTGCCCAGAAAATTGATTTAGCAATAGTAAAATTATTAATAGAAAAAGGAGCAGATATACATGTTAAAAATAAATATGGTAAAACCCCATTACGCTTGGTTGCCGAGAATCCTCATTTAAAAAATCGTCATTTAAAAAATCGTCATTTAAAACTATTAAAACTATTAAAAACTGTTTAGAATCTTTGATTGCGGATTAAATTTTAAGAAATTAGCGCAAGCTAATTAACTTTTAATCACAAACAAGTAGCCATAACCCGATATTGCAATATGCATTTCATTTCTTACTGGATTATAGCTTTTATTTTCTTTAGTGATTAGCTATAGGAATTCCTATCGTTAGCTTTTGAGTAGTATCCTGCCAATATTGTTTCCAATCTAAAAAAGGTTGATTACCATCCCTACCGTTATCAAGTTCTTGTACGTCCCCTTTCACAGTCTGGTAGACTACGTCAGCCACCGTTTCTAGCTTATTTTTATTAGGTTGCTCGGCAAACGCATACAACCGATCTTCTGCCCTTGTAAAAGCTACATATAGTAGGTTTAAATGGTCTAGATAAACTTGTATGAGCTCCTCATAATAGTCGGATGCATAGAAGGTTTGTTGTAGACTTTTATGGTAACGAAGAGGTAGGATAGGGAAGGTTGAAAAAGGTGCTACTTCACTAGCGCACCAAAGAATTGGAGATTTCTGTGGATGGTGGTCAAAATCCCAGGTGCAAAATGGGACGATCACTACTTTAAATTGTAACCCTTTGGATTGATGGATGGTCATAATTTGTAGTGCATCTTGTCCTTCCATACTTGGCAACGAGTATTTGTGCTGTTTTTCTCTCCACCACTCTAAAAAATCATAATTGGTCGTAGTATTTTTTTCTAAATACGTTAATACTATATCTTGAAATGCTTCTATAAAAGGCTTACTTTCAGGAGTCATGAGCTGAAAAATAGCCACTAGCTTCGCTACACGTTCATACAAGGAAAGTTGGGCTAGCTGGTGGAACGCTGCAACAAACTGATGCGGAAGCAAGCTATTTTCTTTTTCTATTAAAATATGCTGGAAAAAATCGTGCGAAATCTTTTGTTCGTTCTTACAAACATATACCTGATATAAATAGGCAAGTTCAGCTTTTGCTAGATTATCCTGTTCGTCTGCCAAATATTTAAGTGCGCTAATCAAGATATTGATCCAAGGACTGTTTCCTAAATAAAGTGATTCTGCAGAAAGGGCCGCATAGCTATAACCAGGTTTAGCATCGCCTGATTGCTGGTAATCTAATAAAGTTTGAAATAATTCACGTCCTTCAGCATGATTTCGTACTAATAAGGCAACATCTTGTAGCGCAAATCCATCTTCTTGTAATTGCTCTATTAAATGTGGTAACTGCTGCTTTACCTGATCTTTCCAACCAAGGACAGCGCCTTCTGTTTGAATAGCTGCTAAAAAGTTAATTTCTACATATCCTTGATCTGTATCTTGATGTTTACCGAGCGGCACCTCTTGGTAGGCATGTTCGTAAACAGTTGCTGCCTCCTGAAGCTGAATAGCGAGCTGATCTTTTAAGACAGTATCTTCCAGGTGATTAATTTCTTGCTGTAGATATCTTAGCACTTGTCTGCTAGCTTGTGTAAAAAATGTATTATTGAAGGCTACAATATGGGGTTTACTACGCCAGTTATAATTGAGTACAACCGGTTCGCTAGTTGGAAATTGTTGCTCGAGTTGGTTAGATAAAAGCTGCCAGTTTCCTCCACGCCACCGATAGATGGACTGTTTTACGTCACCTACCAACAAACTCATATATCCTGCTGCCAATCCATTGCTAACCAAGGGTTTGAGGTTTTGCCACTGAAAATCTGAAATATCCTGAAATTCATCGATTAAAAAATGATTATAAAAAGCTCCGATCTTTTCGTATATAAAAGGGGTATCATTTTCAGCAATGATTTGTCGTAAGAGGTTGGCAGTGTCTGAAATGAGCATGATGTTTTTTTCAGCTCTTAGATCACGTAAGCTTCCTAATAGGTGTGTAATGATTCCAAATGCATATATAAATTGTTGAACGGCTGATGCTGTATAATAGCTACGGTGGTTGGATTGATAATAGCCTATAATTTCTCCTAAAATACCGTGTAGCTTATTTTGTACTACTTCTAAGAGATATGCTTTTTTAGGATTAGATTGACTAACCCAAGCTTCAATCCGTTCTAGTGCGGCTAAGGCACGCTGGGTAGGAGTGAAGTCCTTCTTTTGGCATAGTCCTGCTAAATAACCTGCCACACCACGTTCACCATATGCAAAATTGGATATTTCTAAGCCAGCCTGCTGGATCGCTTCTATCGCTTTTTCTCCGAGTTTTTTTAGTTTTGTTTCAAAGTGAATAATCGTTTCATTTACGGCGTTTAAAAAATCGGCTAAGTTATTCTCATTTTTAATTGCTTGAACAAGAGCCCATTCGTTTTTACCAAATTTTTCAGTAAAAAGTTCATACCCTAACTGGCTGAGTGCTTGCTTAAAATGCCAGGATTTCCCAGCTAATAACTTGTGTTCTGCATAGCTAACTAACCATTTAAGTAGTTGCTTGTCTTGACTAGCTGCATTAATCACTTGGTCAATGATCTCTTCTAATACAGCCGCATAATCCATTTCGATGGCAAAGCCATGTTGGATACTTAGTTCTTTAGAAAAATTGCGGATAATTGTTTGTAAAAAGCTATCGATGGTACTCACACTAAACCGATCATATTGATGTAAAATATGCGCAAGTACTACTTTAGCGTGTGTTTGCAACGCGTCTCTATTCCAGCTATTTAGTTGCATGAGCTCTTGAGCCATCGGACTATCTACCCCTTGTGCCATACCATGTAAACTTGCAAGAATACGTTGTTTCATCTCTTGCGTAGCCTGGTTGGTAAAGGTTACTGCTAAAATTTTTCGAAACTGGTCTGGACTTTTTAAAGCTAGCTGCAGATAGGCGCTAACTAATACATGGGTTTTTCCAGAACCAGCAGCCGATGTATATATGTATAACTTAGACATTCAGTTAGAGTTGGTTAAGGATGGTTATACCGTGGCTGATTTTATATATAGTGCTGTTGTGTAAGCTAATGCAATATAATCAAGAAACGTGTGTTATACAGAGGTATTTTGAGCAATATCTTACTAGCCACCGAGTTCTTTGAACTTGGTGGCTGCCTTCGCGTGGAACTGTTGCAAATTTTGCAATAGTTGTATGTTGTTCTAATTCTCCTTCTTTAAAAATATTTTTTAAATGGCGAGAAATCACAGATTTATCTCGTTCAAAGAGTTGGCAAAGTTGATTAAGCGTAAGCCAGACTGTTTCCTGATCCAGTTTAACATTCATACTAATTTTTCCATTGTCTGTTTTGAATATGATAATATCTTGATTGTTATTATTATTCATTTTTAAACTGAAAGAATATAAGCACTATATTACTCCTAAAGGCTTGGGAAAAAGTAAAAAAAACCGCCTTGCAGAAAAAGGTGTTAAAAAAAATTGCAGGGTGGCCGGCCAGACATGAGGACAGTGGGTATTTAGCGATGAGCTGTTTCCGAATGCCTGGCCGCTAAATCTCTTTCATGCGTTGGACAAGCAGTGAAAGAAAAAGAATTTAGACTAATTGGGGCCAGTTGTAAATTTCAGCCTTTTTCTGCACAGCGGTGACTTTTTTGTTTACTTTTTTTGTGGCAGAAAAAAAGTAAGGTGTGCCGCAGGCGAAATTCACTTTAAAAAAATAAAGCTTCCACTAAAAAGTTTTATTTAATTTCTTCTCGAGGGGAAAAATTAAGGTTTTAGTACCTTGTTGCATAACATGATTTATTAAATTAATCAATGGTTAACTTTTTCCGACTTAAGCATTATAATTCAGTAAATTTAAAGTATAATTATCAGCTAATTGATATACAAGATCTTGGAGAAGTTATATTATGAAAAATAAAGAGAAAATTGATGCTATCAAATTGACTCGGACTATTAGGGACCAGCTTTATAAGTGCTATCAAGCAAGTCCTGAAATGTATTACAATCGTTTGAATGAGCAATTCTTGAATTTACAGAAAGAATTTAGCAGAAGAACGGATGCTTAAGTAGTAAATTTAGATTGGTTGCATAATTCCTTTCTAGCAATTTTCACAAATCATACTTATTGTTGCCTATGCGCTACGCATCACAGAAACGGAGAATTTTTTTATATGCTTCACTCACGTATCCATCCGATAAAATTTATTACTAAACATGGTTGTTGTGTCTATGTTAAAAGAGACGATGAGCTTGGATTTGGCATAAGCGGAAGTAAACTAAGAAAGTACCAATCGCTTATACCCTATATCAAGCAGCAATCGATCAAATATGCAGTACTTATTGGCGGAGCTTATTCCAATAATATTGCAGGGTTAGCCCAGTTGCTTGTAGAAAATAATGTAGTTCCTTATCTTTTTTTAAGAGGAGACCAAGTTCCGCTCTATCAAGGTAATTTTTTGCTGACTTCATTATTGGTACCTACTGAGCAAATCAATTGGGTAAGAAGGGAAAACTGGAAGTATGTGGATGCACAAGCCGAAGCTTTTCTATATACTCTGCCTCAACCTTCGCTCCTTATTCCTGAAGGGGCTTGTATGCTAGAAGCATTACCTGGTTCTTTAAGTTTAGGAGAAGATATTGTAAGAAATGAATGCGAGCACGAACTTTTATTTGATCATATTTTTATAGAAGCAGGGACTGGGCTAGCAGCCATAGGCCTTATTCTAGGGTTAAGGAAATTAAAAAGGGACTCCCAAATACATATTTTACTCCTTGCAATCAACGAAGCAGAGTTTTTAGAAAAGCTGGGAGGATTTTATAAACATCTTGTCCAAAGTTTGGATGAGGACCTTTCTTGGGAAGAGATTCGTAAAGGGCTGTACTTTTACATGCCAACTACTGCAGCCTCTTTTGGTGCTACCAATCAAAAAGTTTTTAAAACTATTATTGATATTGCCCGTCAAGATGGTATTTTGACAGATCCTATTTATACTTCCAAGCTATTTCTCGAAGCCCAAAAGATTATTCTTACTACTCCTGCTATCACGGGCAATATTTTGCTTATTCATGGGGGAGGAGGATTGGGGCTAATGGGGTATCAACAGGAATTAGAAAAGCAATTAAGAAAAGAAAAGTTGATAAAATAGGGCTCTTGCATAACTTAGGCAAGAGCAGGTTTAATTGTAAATAAACTATAAAAAATCCTAATCTAGCACGGAAGAAGAACTTCCGCGCCAGGTCGATTACCCTAAGGCAGATTAATTAAATATAGCTTGCATGTCTGCAGTGCCGGCTAACTCAATAGGTGATTTACCATTTTTATTTTTTATGTCTAATTGGGCCTCTTCTTCCTTTAGTAGCTTAGCTATTTCTATGTAATAAGCCATAACAGCAAGATGTAAAGGCGTATCTCCTGCTTCGTCCTGGAGATTTAATGCGGCACCTGCGTTTATTAGTGCTTTTACTATCTCTAATGATTGAACTTGATTCATAGCTCCCATCCTAGCGGCCCAATGGAGGGGAGTTCTAAGCATTTTGTCTGGTGTATCTAAATTAGCATGACTATCTATTAACATTTTAGCTATTTCTGGAAAACCTGAAATAATAGCCATATGTAGTGGGGTTCTATGTTGCTTGTCTTGTATATTCATATTAGCATGGTGTGCTAGTAGCGTTTTAACTATATCTATCTGATTATTTATAACAGCAAGATGTAAAGGCGTATTTCCATCTTCATCCTGTAAGTTTAAGTCAGCGCCAGCATCTGCTAATGTTTCTGCTATCTGCTTGAGTATTTCTAATTTGTTATTTCTTAGAAGACCTGGCATTCCCCCCTGAGCAATAACATGTAGTGGAGTTCTACCTTTGTTATCTTGTATATTGAAGTCAGCATGGTTACTGATTAATAGGCTGGCTGATTCTATGGCTGCGAACATACTAGCCAAATAAAGTGACGTCCTCCCATTTTCATCTTGTGCATTCAATGTGGCCTGTTTATCTATGAGTAGTTGTACTATTTCTGGCAGATTCTTTCTACTAGCTGCATGGAGCGGAGTAAATCCATAGTGAGATTCTGGTATATCTAAACTAGCATGATTATTTATTAACAATTTTGCTGTTTCTGTATGAAGGCTATTAATAGCCAGGTGCAAGGGAGTATAATGCTTATTATGGATATTTATATCAGCATTGTTATCTATTAATAGTTTTGCTATTCCCGTATAACCCTTCAAAGCAGCTATATGGAGAGGAGAACCCCAACCGTCTCCCTCTATATCTAAACTAATGTCTTTTTCTTTAAATTTTTTGATTAACTCTTGAACTTGATTTAAATCACCTTGCTCAACAGCTTGATGAAGGGGTGTTTCACCTATATCATTAGTAATCTTCCAAGTAAATAATTGATCCTGGATTACTGTGCCAGTTGCATCGTGTATAGTAAGGGTAATATTAGCAGTAATTTTGTTATTTGCATGAGCTAATTCGATTGGCAAATTGACCTTCTGATCTTTGCTTAGTTGAGATATGCCTAGAATATCCTGGAGACTTGTTGTAAGCTGATCTCCTTGCTTGTTGCCTAGCTTGAAAACTACTCCATCTGTACTTACTAATTTGACAATGATGTCACGTGTATTGATTGTTTCCCCCGCATTTGAAAGGCGTATCTCAACTTTTTCTTCAAATGTTGCTTCGTCTTTTGTCATGTATTGGAGGTAGATATTGGTTAGGTTCCACTCAATTGCTTCAGGTACTCCTATAACCTCTCCATCATATACTAGCTGGACGGTGAAGTTAGCGTATCTATTATTTAAATTTCCTTGGTGGTCTATCACTAAATCTTTGATATCTTTTTCTAGTTCATGGTTATTTAGGGTTATTTCATAGGTTTGTTTGCCGTCTATCTCCTTGATCTGTATGTTTCTCCCGCTTAGGCTTGTAATTCGAACATCGCTGCTTGCTGGTTCACGTACTAATCTTAAGCTTAGTTTTCCATTTTCTGGCTCCGTGCTATTTGTTTTAGTAATCTTAAAGGTAATAGTTCGGTTTGGTTGGCTACTTCCCACTAGGTTGCTGCTTACATTAGTTAAAGATAAAGGTGCGTTGGCTTTCCAAATTAATACCTTGGTATCCAATTGGTTACCCTGCTTATTTGTTAGTTTTAGGGTGATCTTACTGGTGTTTTTACCTTTTGGATTGATTACTGTTAAAGTAATAGGGGCAGAAAGTCCTTCTTTAGCAATACTGCTTTGCTTTCCAAGAAGGCTTGTTAAATTTGCCTGGATTTTCTCTGCTTCTAGCTTACCGAGTTTACAAATTAATTGATCGATGCATATCAGTTCAATTTCTAGATCATCTGTATTTAATTCGTCAGCTAGGTTTTTTACACTAAAAGAGATTTGATCATGGAAAACTTGTTGGTCTGTTAGATTTGAAAAAGTAGCTTTTATTTTTGGATGTTTGTGGGTGGGTGCTTTCGAGTTGCGACAGGTACAAGCCTGTATATGAAGTATGGTTACTAGTCCTATGAGTAGAAAAATGCTGATGGATTTGTGATTGAGAGTTTGTATAGAGAACATATGAGAATAATAAAAAGGTCCAAGTAAGGTCGTTACAAAATTACGATGCTTGCTAATATATCATCAAGTGATGGATATATTAATTCTTTTAATCAAGTAATTCCTGGGGGCTTTGCATTAAGGCAATTCATTTTTTTCAAAATTTTGAAGATGCTTGACTGGGCCAAGTGATAAATATTTGCCACTCGGTAAAACTGAGCGATTGTCAAGTAGCGTAACTTTTTGTAATAATAACGACAACCGTCCTGAGAGTCACCCGTTAGGGGACTTTGAGGACGAGGAAAAGAATATTTTGAGATAATTGCGAAATTTATTGTACCAATTCATATTTATTTTTGTACTCGGAAGGAGAATGGCCAGCATGTTTTTTGAATATATCTCTAAAAGCCTTGGTATCAAAATAACCCACCTCAAACATTACTTCTTTTACTGTTTTTCGGCCTTTTTCTAATTCCCGTTTGGCTGCCTCTACTTTTACTCGCTGGATATATTCTAATACAGTATTGTCCGTCGCTTTTTTAAACCTTCGTTCAAAGGTCCTTCTGCTCATTCCAAAATATTTACAAAGCACCTCTACAGTGAGCTTACGGTTGTAATGTTCTTCAATATAGGCCTGTACTAGCCTTACCTCCTCATCGGCATGATCCTTTTGTCCGTTGAAAATTATAAAACATGATTGTGATTTCCTCCCCATATCTATCTGAAAAATTTTAGAACAATAAATAGCGGCATCTCTTCCTACAGTTTTTTCAATAAAATATAATAGCAAATTAGCTGATGAAAATGCTCCACCTCCGGTGTAGATACCCTGTTCGTCAGTAAGCAGCTTGTCAGTAACCAATTCTACTTTAGGAAATAAATTTTGAAATTCCTGTGCCGCTCGCCAGTGGGTCACACACCTTTTTCCATCAAGTAGTCCAGTACTACCTAAAATAAAAGCTCCTATACATAAGCTTATCACCTGCGCGCCATTTTCATACTGAGATTTAATCCAAGGAATAAAAGCTTGATTGTCTTGTATAGCCTTGAAAAGCTCATTTTGTATAGGAGGAATAATAATGATATCTGTTTTCTGTACTTGCTTGATTAGCTGGTTGGCTTGGATGGTATATAAACCATCATTTATTCTGACCTCAGGAGTTATGCTAACAAGATTGACTTCAAACATAGGCGGCTGGCCTTGTTGATTCAAATAGGCATTGGTTTCTAAAAAGCTCTGACGAGCGTTTTCCATACCTGCCAAGTTAACTTGTTCTAACAGTAGTATAGATAAATGTTTCATGTGCTAAATATATTAGGTAGAATTGTCGCAATCAACCCTCTTTATTGTCGTATAAACACATTAATTAGGCAAAGCGGGGTAGCTAAATTTGTATAAGTATTTAGATAACTAAAAATAAAAATTATGGCAAAAAACGTTTTTATTAATTTACCAGTAAAAAAACTAGTACAATCTGAAAAGTTTTTTAACCAACTCGGCTTTACTATTAATCCACAGTTTTCGGACGACAAGGCCAAGTGCCTTGTGATTGGAGATAATATTTTTGCTATGCTACTTACGGAAGAATTTTTCCAAGATTTTACTAACAAGGCAATCAGTAATGCCCAAAAATCTACAGAAGTCTTGATTGGAATTGATGCTAGTAGTAAGGAGGAAGTGAAAGAAATGGTTAAAAAGGCCGAGAAGGCTGGTGGTACTATTTATGCAGAATCTAGGGATTATGGTTGGATGTACCAGCACAGCTTTGCTGATCTAGATGGACATCAGTGGGTGGTAACATATATGGATATAAGTAAAATGCCAAAAGGGTAATGGATTTTTTTCAAAACCGTCGTCTTTAGCCCTCTGGGCAAGAAGAAATTTGTGAAAAACCGGAGTTGTGGTGTCGGGAGCCACTCCCGGCACTCCAATGGACTGTCAGGAAAGGTTTCTGACAGCACATGAGGATATACCATATTAATTAGAGTTCTTGCATAACTGTCGCCTTGAATCCCCTAGGTTCGTCAGTAAGTGTGCGTCAGGGCTGGAACCCTGACACCACAATCCAAATTTTGAAGGTATCTAAGGAGAATCTATTGGGTAGTTAGTGATTCAACAATTTGGTAAGCTACGTTGGTAGAAGCTTTGTCTTTACCTAATAAATTTCTGATGGACTCATAACTAGCCAACTGTTTTTCTCTACAATCAGGAGCATTAATAAGCTCATTTACCGCATGTAACAAGGTAATAGGCGTTAGCTTGTCTTGTATTAGTTCTCTTATTACCTCTTTTTCTGCCAAAATATTAACCAGCGAAATGTAACGAAGTTTTACAAGCCATTTGGCTATGTGATAAGTAAAGCGATCGGTTTTATAAATGACTACTTGGGGTACATTCAAGTAAGCGGTTTCTAAGGTTGCTGTTCCAGAGGTGACTATAGCAAGATGAGCATGAGCCAATACATCATGCATTCGATCATATACAATTCGAACATTTGGTATATGCTCAACTGGTAGATAAAGATGAGGAGGAAGTTCGCTGATAGCGGCTACTATAAATTGGTAGCCTGGTAAGCTAGGTGCCAGCGTCAGCATGATGGGAAGTAATGAGGAAATTTCTTGGATACGGCTACCCGGTAACAAAGCGATGATAGGACGTTTGTCTAAATGGTTATTAGCTATAAAATAGGGGTCTTTTTTATAAGATTCTATTTCTTCTAGCAGGGGATTGCCTACATAAGTTACAGCCTGGTAATCATATTGTTCATAGAATTTCTTTTCAAAGGGGAAGATGCTAAATATGCGGTCTACATAAGCTTTGATGGTATGGATCCTGCTTGCATTCCAAGCCCATAGTTTGGGGGAAATATAGTAGAAAGTCTTAATATGCTTTTTTTTAGCAAACTTAGCTATTCGTAGGTTGAAGCCACTATAGTCTATGAGGATAACTGCGTCTGGGTTAAACGCAGCAATATCTTTTTGGCAGTACTTCAAGTAGGTATACAATTTTCTGAAAATGCCCAAAAATCGCAGACCCATCACAGCTAATTCTCTATAGTGAACTACTAGCTCAATGCCAGCCTGTTGCATCTGATTACCTCCCCAACCTCTACAAACTGCCTTGGGGTCAATTTGCTGTAAAGCTTGTGCGAGCCTGCTGCCGTATATATCACCTGATTTTTCTCCAGCTATAATGTAATAACGCATACTTGGGTTTTATAGTAAGCTAATATATATGTCGGGCACCAAAAATGCTTGTTTAATTGAAAAGGAAGGGAGCTTTTTAAATTAAATTCTTAATTTCGCGAAGAATTATTTTATAGATAAGCATTTGTATCAATTCGAGGTTAAATACATCAACTAAGTTTTATAACACCTAAAAAATTATACTAATAGGGGTTTAACCATGTACTTATATGAAAAATGTGTCTTTTAAAAATTTTTATCAATTAGCAAAAACTTTAATTATAGTAGCTCTCTGTCTGAACTGTAATACAAGTGCAAAAAATATTCAACAAAGAGGCCAGAATATTACTAGGATTGTATCATATGTCTCGTATACTAGACATGATCTGCATGATAAGGTTGCCGGTCTCGATCTTACAAAGAATACTGCTTCCCTTTATCAGGCTGTAATGTTAGGAAATGAAATACTGGTAAAAACGTTCCTAGGTCTAGGAGCAAACTCAAATGTGGTGGTGGACGAGAGAGGTAGTACGCTGTTGCATTTGGTGGCTAGTCAACCGAATTCAGAAATAGTTGAACTGCTAGTAAAAGCAGGTGCAAAAGTCGATGCTCGAGACAAAGATTTGAACACCCCGCTACACATTGCATTTAGCTACGACCGGCTCAATATAGTTAGATGTTTTTTAGAAGCTGGGGCAGATCCTAATATAGCATTTAATCAGTGCTATTTCCCAGATAGAAGCTTGTTACATGTAGCAGCTAGCCATGGTAATGAACGTATGGTAAATATTTTATTGCAATTTGGAGCTGACCCGAACGTACGAGATGCAGATAATAACACACCATTACATGAAGCTGTCAAATCAAATAATATTTGTGTTATAAAATCCTTATTAAATCAAGGAGCTAATAAGCATATAAAAAGGAAGTCAGATGAAAAAACCCCGTTGGATTTGACTGATAACTTGCACATACATCAATTATTTGCGGACCTAGAATCTCAGTACTTAGAATTCGCACTATGTAATATCATGTAGTTATTATGATAGACCAGTGAATTACAACAACAGTAATATCAAACTTATATAATACATTTTGTCCACTACACTCGGACTTTTATATAGGAAAAGATAATTAAAATTAAGGGAACATATTTTCCATTTGTCCACGCTTATTTCTAGTATGTTGCTTGAATTGGGATCACCATTTTAACAAATATCCTTTTATGCAAGGAGCATATAATTTATAATAACTTCTCCCATTCTTCCCTAACAAACTGTACTAAATCTAATATATACAATCTGTCTAAATCTAACTTAGTACCCGCTGTCTCGTACATAGAAGCTAGTGGTTTGGTATAACCTAATTTTAAAGCATCTAAGTAGTTTTGTAAAGTCTTTTTCGGATTTTGTTTATAATTTTTCCATATAGATAGCGCACCGAGCTGTGCGATACCATATTCTATGTAATAGAAAGGGACTTCGAAGAGATGGAGCTGTTTTTGCCATAAAGAGTATTTGATATCTTCAAGTCCATCCCAGTCTGTTATATAATCTGAAAAGGTATCTACAATATTTTTCCACACTTCTTCACGCTTCATTTTGGTATGAGTAGGGTTCTCATAGATCCAATGTTGGAATTTATCTATAGCTGCTATCCATACTAATCTTTTAATAATGCTTTCTAGATGTTCTCTTTTGGCTCGTATCGCATCAGTTGGGTTATCAAGAAATAATTCCCAATAGTTCATCGTAAGCAATTCCATGGACATGGAGGCTAATTCAGCCATTTCCGAAGTAATATGTTTAAAATCATTGAGAGGCAGATGATGCATTAAGAAAGAGTGAATAGCATGGCCGCTTTCATGGAACATGGTAATTACATCTTGAAATTCATTGACGGCATTCATGAAAATGAAAGGTACTCCTGATTCTTCTAGGGGATAATTATATCCACCAGGGGCTTTGCCTTTTCTTGATTCTAAGTCAAAGTGTCCCATCTCTTGCATCGTACGTAGACAATCTCCAAAAAAAGGATCCAGCTTATCTAAGACAACTATTGTTTTTTCTAGTAGCTCTTTTGTATCCTGAAAGGGTTGTAGCGGAGGTCTACCTTGTGAATCTGCAGCATCGTCCCAAGGTCGAAATGTTGTATAGCCGGCTTCCTTTTTTCGTTCCGTTTTAATATCATTAAGTAGGGGTATGATGGTCTCTAAGATAGCTTCGTGAAACTTAAAACAGTCTTGGGGCGTATAATCAAATCTTTTAAGTTCTACGAACATGTAATCTCTAAAATTAGCAAATCCTGCATTGCGGGCTACGTTATGTCTTTCCTGTACTAGACTGGTATATAGCTCATCTAAAACAGCTTTGTCTCGTAGTCTACGTTCATGCATTTGAAGGTAGACTTCCTCTCTCAATTTTCTATCAGGCAATTCTAGGTAGGTTGCTGCTTGTTGCATGGTGAGCTCTTTACCATCTCTTGTGATGGTCATTTCGCTAGCTATTTTGCCATACTGGTGGGCTTGGAGCTGTATCTTCGTGAATAAGGGAATATTTTCTGGTCTATAAAGGTTGATCTTTGTTTTCAGGCAGTGCACTAATAAATCATAACCCACTTCTTTAGCAAGTGTAGCCGTGTAGGGGGACTGTACAATTTTCTCATCTAACTGATGAGATAGTGGCATAATCTGAGGTAAAATATCTGTTATATATTCTTCATACCTTTTTTTATATGTTTCATTGCCTGTATCACGTGTCGTATGTATGTACCGCCAGCCAGCATCTTCTGATATAGCACCTTCTAGCTCACTGCGTTGTGCAAGCCATAAGCACAATTCTTCCGAAGAATTTATTTTTTTATCTAATAGTAACTTATAAAAAGGCGCTAATGATTCCCAACCTAAGATTTGAAACTCTTCGGGTAAAAATTTTCTTTTTTTGGGTACCGGATGATTTAACATATATGTATAGTTATGATAGGATGGTGAAATTAGCAGATCACAATTTAATTATAGATGTTTCATAGACAAATATATTAGAGTTTTTTCGAAACCGTCGCCTTTAGTCCCCTAGGTTCGTCAGTAATTTGTTTAAAATCCTCATTTACTGCAGTAAACTCCGGTTTCTCACAAATTCCTTCCTGCCTAGAGAACAAAATTCTTGGTTTCGAAAGAACTCTATCGATACTAAACGGCATATTTTAGAAACATATCAACTTAATACATCCAGGTCTGTAGTTTTATATTGTTGGTATAATCGTAGGGCTAACGTGATGAGTAGTACTATTTCACAGATTGAAATTGCCATCGAGAAAATTATCAATATTTGACCTTGTAGTTGGTTGGAATATTGGCTATCAAATACGATACAATTCGAAATGGCAGCCTGTAAAATAAGTTCTACACCGATGACTACAAAAACTATATTCCTCTTGGTAAGTACAATGAATAAGCCTATTACAAATAGCAATATATTGAGTACCAAAAGTGTAAGTGTTGGCATACAATTAAAACCAGGTTTTGCGTCGGAATAATTCGGCCAGAATGATGATCTTATGGGAAGTACTATGTTTATTGAGTACCTGATTTAGCTTCTTACCATGCCTGGTTGTTGTGGCTTTATAAAGTTTATAGGGGTTTTGTTCTTGCATGGGTAATAGTAATTTCTGAATTCCCGGATAAGAGGGGTCGCTAATAGATTTACTACTTTTGTTCGTAGAAGCATCAGTTTGATTTACTTGTGATAGGGATGTTCTTATCTCTTTCTCATGCTTAGTAATTTCTTTAATTTTTTCGATGGGCCATTTAATTTCTTCCCGTTCGGGTAGTGTTTCTTCCTCTATTTCATCTTCTTCATCTTCCCAATCAGGCTGATGTACAGGCTCGGCTTTATGGCTTCCAATAACACGAATCATTCTGAATATCAGGTAGCCTATTCCGATAACAATTGATATCCATTGCTGTGTATCCTTCATAGGTATTTAGGTTGTTGTTTCTGGTTAATTATATATGTGTTGAAGTTAATAGCTATTTGGCAACTTTCATACATAGTGACCTATTCATTCAAGCTTGTCTTGAAATAGATTTACACAAACCAAGAATTGGATTCTCTAGACCGGAAGAATTTGTGAGAAACCGAAATCGTAGTGGCAGGAGGGTGGTATCAGGGCTCCAGCCCGGATACACACTTACTGACGAATCCAAGGAACCCAAGGCGGTTGTTTCTAAAGAATTCTATAGAATTCTATTGCTCCAGTTTCCATTTTTCAACTGACTGTACATCGAAGCCATCATCTTCTTTTTCTTTAGGGTTAGGTTGCCCTTTTTCGGTAGTGATCAGGTTGCGTAAACTGTTGTTTATATAATTGATCCATGCTTTTCTGCAGATCTCATAACATTCATATTGAGGAACCAAACCTTCATGAGTGAATCTAATCTCTGTTTGATTATCTTTTTGTGAAATATCAAAGACGAGTTTTGTGTCTTTCCATTCGCTTTTGTCTTTAGTAAATTTGAAATAATTGTCCAGCACTAGCAAAACCATTTTTTGGCTTGGAATCAGTTCAATCACTTTCATTTTACAGTAATGGAGATCTGCATAGTGATAGATAAATTCATCGTTAAGTTTCTCTGTACTTCCTTCAACTTCTTCTGACCACCATCCACGAACATTATTGATGGCATTGAAGGCTTCTTTCGGAGTTTGGTCTATCAATAGCGTAGTAACGAAATCTGCTGGTTTCATTTTTTATAAATTTTAGTTTGAAAATTTATTAGACAATCATCCCGGCAGTCAGGTTAAGAATGGTTCCGGTTATCGCACTGCCTTCATCAGAAGCTACGAAAACGGCTGCGTTTGTCAGTTCTTCAAGCTTAGTTAAGCGTCGTCTATGTGTCATACCTTCCATGACGGAATGAAATTGCTCAAAAGTTATACCTTGTGCTTTCCCATGAATATCCCAGACTTCGTCAATAAGCGGTGTCTCAGGTATGCCGGTCGTGAGCAAGCAAACTGCTCGTACTCCATACTGTCCGCACTCTACTGACAGAGAGCGGCAGAGCGCTTCCATTGCTGCCCAAGCTGGCACCATGCCACCCACAAAAGTGGGACTTATCCGACTCGCGTTTGGCGTATGCATGACGATGACTCCGTGCCCTTGCTTAACCATACGGCGTGCTGCTGCTTTGGCAGTTATGAAATGGGACTGCGTATAGGTAGTGATCGGAAGGGAGAAATGCTCTACGGATAGTTCAGTGAGCGGAATACCTTGAATGCCTTTTTGAGGAATACCGATAGCGTTGAAAGAAATATCGATCTTCCCGGCTTTTTTGATTACTTCCTTCATGTGTTCCTCTACAGCCTGCTCATCTAGTGCGTCTAGTTGGGCTGTCTCGATGGCTCTTCCACCGCGCAAGACTTCCTTAGCTATAGCATCAAGCTTTATTACTGTGCGACCAGTCAAAAAAACCTCAGCACCTTCTAGGGCAAAGGCTTTCGCAATCGCACCCCCGATGGTGCCATCTCCATAAATAACGGCAACTTTGTTTTCTAGTCTTTTCATAATAAATGTTTTTAAGTGTTTTTATTTTATACTCCAACTATTGTCTGAATTAGTTAGACAAATTTACGGTCCTAATTTGGTATTAACAGGGTGTAAAATAGACATTATATAGGGTTGATTTGGACAAAATGAATCTATATCTTTGTCGAAAAAAATTACAATGAAACAAGTGACTATAATTATCCCCCAAGGGTATGCTAACCTGAGCAGTATAGCGGGTTCGTTTCAAATCCTGAACCGTGCAAATGAGTATTGGCAGAAGATGGGAAATAAATCAATGATTGAAATCTGTATAGCCGGTTTTGTGACAGAACTGAAATTGGATGCTGGCTTCTTCTCAGTTTATCCTGTAAATATTAAGAAAATAATAAAAACCGATCTGATGATTATACCTTCCATTGCTCACGATTATGATCAGGTAATTAAAAAGAATAAAGAGCTTATTAGCTGGATTAAGGAGCAATATAAAACTGGTGCTGAAATTGCGAGTATTTGCACCGGAGCATTTTTGCTAGCTGCTACTGGCTTGCTGGAAGGGAAGACTTGTTCTACTCATTGGAGTGCGGCAACCGATTTCAAGCAACTGTTTCCAAACATTCATCTTCAGACCGATAAGCTGCTTACTGTTGAACAGGGAATATATACCAACGGTGGCGCATACTCATTTTTGAACCTGATACTTTTCTTGGTTGAGAAATATTTTGACAGGCAGACAGCTATTTATTGCTCAAAAGTTTTTCAAATTGATATTGAAAGAACCTCGCAATCACCTTTTTGCATTTTTCAAACGCAGAAGAACCATGGTGATGAATTGGTGTGCAAAGCACAAACTTATATTGAAGAAAATTTGAGCAAAAGAATTTCTTTCGAAGATCTGGCCTCAAAGCTTGCGATTAGCAGGCGAAATTTTGACAGACGTTTTATCAAAGCTACAGGTAACACCCCGGTGGAATATTTGCAGCGGGTAAAAGTAGAAGTTGCAAAAAGTACTTTAGAAGAAAGTAGGAAAAACATTTTTGAGGTAATGAATGAAGTGGGCTATTCAGATGATAAAGCGTTCAGAGAAGTTTTTAAAAAAATAACAGGCTTATCTCCTTTGGATTACAGAGCGAAGTATAATAGAGTTCTTGCATAACCGTCGCCTTGAACCCTAGGTTCGTCAGTAGGTGTATGTCAGGGCTCCAGCCTGGGCACACTAATTCTTCATGTGCTGTCAGGAACCTTTACTGACGCTCCATCGGAGTATCGGGAGTCGTTTCTGACACCACAACTCCAATTTCTCACAAATTCCTTCCTGCCCAGGAAACTGAATTGTTGATTATGCAAGAACTCTACTGACTAGGGGAGGTAATAAGAAATAAACTAGTTATAGAATTATTAGATAAATCTTATTTTATTACTTTTATAAAATGCTGAAAACTATTGATTAATCTGCTGTTATGTTATGCATACGTAAACTTATTTTATTTAACTTTGTCAATTAATAATATAATTTAATCATGAGAAAAAATATACATCCTGCTTATCGAGAAGTTGTATTTTTGGATACCTCTAGTAGCTTTAAATTTTTAACTCGTTCTACGCTCGAAGCTAAAGAAACTATTAAATGGGAAGATGGAAAAGAATATCCACTTATTAAAGTAGAAATTAGCTCTGCTTCGCATCCTTTCTATACGGGCAAAAAAATATTTGTAGATACAGCAGGTAGGGTAGAGAAATTTCAGCAGAAATATCAAAAAAAGGGTTAATAAACTAGTTCATTCCTCACTTCCACTTCCGTGGTCTGTAGTATACAGACCACCTACATGGTAATCCTCTGCTCGAAATGCCGAGCGGTTGATGGCTCCTTCTATTTCTTACGTAAAAACTTAACTTTATAAGCGTAGGCTATACGATAAAAATAAATATTATACATCGTGTGCGCTCGGAAGGACTCGAACCCTCAACCTTCGGAGCCGAAATCCGACGTTCTATCCAGTTGAACTACGAGCGCTTGAGGAAATTAGACAAATCAAGCATAAAAAGCTATACGCTTTTCTGTAAACGAAAATAAATAAAATTTAGTTAAAACGCGTGGTTTAAATTTTGTTATTTTAAGATGTGCGAGAAGTATTGGTTTATTTTAAACCATGAAGTACTGTTATGCTTTTGTAATTGATACACTATATGAATCAAAAATCTGTTTTACTAGCAGTTCAAGGTATTACTAAAAGCTATGGGAAGCTTCCAATTTTAAAAGGCATTAATTTACAAGTTGATGAGGGAGAAATAGTAGCGATTATGGGTGCTTCTGGTGCTGGTAAAAGTACTTTGCTTCATATACTAGCTACATTAGATAAGCCTGATGCTGGCACGCTTTATCTAGGAAAAGATAATCTTTTAGCACTTAAAGGAAATATCTTGGCTTCATTTAGAAATCGTCATATTGGTTTTGTATTTCAGTTTCATAATCTTTTGCCAGAATTTACTACTTTAGAAAATGTATGCTTGCCTGGCTACATAGGTAATTTTAATCCTAGTAGGGTAGAGACTCGAGCGAAGGAATTACTTAAATTACTGGGTCTCCAATCACGAATGAATCACAAGCCTACTGCACTATCTGGAGGAGAGCAGCAGAGGGTAGCTGTAGCACGTGCACTCATTAATAGTCCAAGAATTGTCTTCGCAGATGAACCTAGTGGCAGTTTAGATTCTAAGAATGCAGCATCCCTACACGAGTTATTTTTTGAACTGCGAAAAAAATGGGGTCAAACTTTTGTATTTGCTACGCATAATCAAATACTAGCTGATATGGCAGATAGAAAACTATTTATACAAGATGGTAGTCTAATAGAAGCTGAAACAGCTACCAAATCAAGTTAAACACTCACTCATTTAGAATTTTAGTGGGGTCATATTAGCTAACTAAGATATTAGACTTCTTCTGAAATCAAGAATTGGACTCTCTGGGGCAGGAAGGAATTTTTGTTTTAAATTTATCTAGCGGGGAAATAAATCTACAACTAAAGCATATGAAAATTTCTCGTGGAATCCAGTATATGCTATTGACTTCCCTGGATTTGAGCTACAACAGCATTGGTGAAGAAGATAAATCTTCTTTGAGAGCCTGGGCAAAGAAAAAATTTATAAAACTAGATCTCTAAAGTTGAAAGCAAGACTATTGTCACTGACAGGTATGTCACGTTTTGGTGTATTTTCATCCTGGCAATAGAACTGAACAGCGTACTATAAAGGATTGTCGTATAAAGAAATAGTTATAACTTGGTGGTTGATAGGCCCTTACAATAAGGAAACAATCATAAAATTATATGGATAAGCACAAAATAAATTATACCCATACCTATAAAGGAATAGTAGTTCAACTGTTATTAAGTGTAGTTCTATTTGCCAATTGTGAACGGTTGGATGTTAGCCCTAATTCTGTTGATCCACAGCCAGGACAGGAAGAAGCTCAGTGTGAAACCATTGTGCTTGATCAGCAAGCACATACAGGATTTTCTAACCTTCCTATAGAGCTCCAAGCTTATATTTTATCATTTTTGGATGGAAAGGACTTTCATAGAGGTTCTTTGATTTGCCAGGATTGGAGAGATGCTGCGTTTATAGCAGGGGAAGAGAAAGAGCTAGACTTATCAAGAAAGAAATTAGATGAAAAAGATTGTCAGATACTGCTAAAAGCACCTTTTACCTCGCTGATTCTCCAACAGTGTCAATTGGGAGATCAAGAGATTCTTATTCTTTCTCAATCTAGGAGAATTAAGCATTTAAATTTATCTAAAAATAAGATTAGATCTGCCGGAGCGGAGGCCCTTGCAAGCGGCAATCTTTCTGGCCTGACAGACTTGGATTTGGAAGAAAATAGCATTGGTGCTGCAGAAACCCAATCCCTTGCAAATGGCAATCTGGCTGCGCTCACTTCCCTGAATTTGTATCACAACAGCATTGGAGCTGCCGGAGCTCAAGCCCTTGCAAGCGGCAATCTTTCTGCCTTGACTTCCCTGAATATGCGATATAACAAGATTGGGGATGAAGGAGCACAGGCCCTTGCTAGTGGTAATCTGGTTGTGCTCACTTCCCTGTATCTGGGAGAGAATAGCATTGGGGCTGCCGGAGCGGAGGCCCTTGCTAATGGCAGTCTGGCTGCCCTCACTTCCCTGAATTTGTATAACAACAACATAGGAGATTCCGGAGCGAAGGTTCTTGCAAGTGGCAAACTTGTTGCACTCACTTTCCTGGATTTGTATAAAAACAACATTGGAGCGACCGGAGCGGAGGCTCTTGCTAGTGGCAATCTGACTGCACTCGTTTCCCTGGATTTGAATTCCAACAACATTGGAGATTCCGGAGCACAGGCCCTTGCTAGTGGAAATCTGGCTACACTCACTTCCCTAAATTTGGAAGACAACAACATAGGAGCTACAGGAGCACAGGCCCTTGCTAATGGCAATCTTGTTGCCCTCACTTCCCTGAATTTGTATGACAACAATATAAAAGCTACAGGGGTGAGGACCCTTGCTAAAGGTAATCTTGCTATGCTCACTTCCTTGAATTTGGGACACAACAATATAGAAGCTACAGGAGTGAGTGCCCTTGCTAAAGGTAATCTTGCTATGTTCACTTCCTTGAATTTGAGATACAATAATATAGGAGATGTCGGAGTGAAGGCGCTTGTTAGTGGCAATCTTGCTGCACTCACTTCATTGAATTTGAGATACAACAGGATAGGACCTGCCGGCGCGCAGGTACTTGCAGGTGGCAATCTTTCTGCGCTCACTTTTCTGGATTTGTCTAACAACAACATAGGAGATGCCGGAGTGGAGGCCCTTGCAAATGGCAATCTTTCTGCGCTCACTTTTCTGGATTTGGATAACAACAGTATTGGAGATTCCGGGGCGTATGCCTTTGCTAGCGGCAATCTAACTGCCCTGACTTCTCTGAATTTGTGTGAAAACAAGATTGAATCTGCCGGAGCGCAGGCCTTTGCTAGCAGAAATCTTTCTGCGCTCACTTCCCTGGATTTGTATGGCAACAAGATTGGAGATTCAGGAGCACAGGCCCTTGCTAGTGGCAATCTGTCTGCGCTGACTTCTCTGAATTTGTATAAGAATAACATCGGAGATTTAGGAGTACAGGCCCTTGCAAGCGGCAATCTTGCTGTGCTGACTTCCCTGAATTTGCGTAATAATAACATTGGAGTTGCCGGCGTGCAGGCCCTTGCAAGCGGCAATCTTGCTGTTCTCACTTCCCTGGATTTGGGATGCAACAATATAGCAGATACCGGAGCACAGGTTCTTGCAGGTGGCAATCTTGCTTCGCTGACTTCCCTGGATTTGGGAGTCAACAACATAGGATCTGTAGGCGTGCAGGCTCTTTTAAATGGCAATCTTGCTTCGCTGACTTCCCTGAATTTGGCAATCAGCAACATAGGATATGAAGATGATAAAGCTTTCAGAGCCTGGGCAATTAAAAAATTTATAAAACTAGCCTTCTAAGGTTGAAAGTAGGACTATTGTCACTGACAGATATGACACGTTTTGGTGTATTTTCATCCTGGCAATAGAACTGAACAGCTTACTATAAAGGATTGTCGTATAAAGAAATGGTTATAACTTGGTGGTTGATGGGCCTTTACAATAAGGAAACAACCATAAAATTATATGGATAAGCACAAAATAAATTATACCCATACCTATAAAGGAATAGTAGTTCAACTGTTATTAAGTGTAGTTCTATTTGCGAACTGTGAACATGTGGGTTTTAACCTTAATTCTGTTGATTTACAACCAACCCAGGAAGAAGGAGAAGAACGCGTAACGAAAAGAAGAAGAATTACAAGTGACGAACAAGAGGATATGGGGTTGGTAGAGCAGCTGGAGATAGGATTTGTTGGACTTCCCATAGAGCTTCAAGCTTATATTTTGTCGTTTTTGGATCCGAAGAACTTTCATAGAGCTTCTTTGGTTTGCCAGGGTTGGAGAGATGCTGCTTTTATTGCAGGAGAAGAGAAAACGTTAGACTTATCAGGCCAAAAATTAGATAAAAAGGATTGTCAGGTACTGCTACAAGTTCCTTTCTCCTCGCTGGTCCTCACAGGGTGTCAATTGGGAGATCAAGAGACTCTTATTCTCTCCCAAACTACGAGAATTAAGCATTTAGATTTGTATAACAACAGGATTGACGCTACCGGCGTACAGGCTCTTGCTAGTGGCAATCTTACTGTGCTGACTTCTCTGAATTTGAATATCAACAGGATTGGAGAGGCCGGAGCGCAGGCTCTAGCTAGTGGCAATCTTGCTGCACTCACTTCCCTGAATTTATTAGGCAACAGTATAGGAAATGCTGGAGCGCAGGCCCTAGCTAACGGCAATCTTACTGTTCTCACTTCCCTGAATTTGAATAGCAACGGTATAAGGGAGGCCGGAACGCAGGCTCTAGCTAGTGGCAATCTTGCTGCACTCGCTTCCCTGAATTTGGGTAACAACCATATTAACGATGCCAGCGCACAGGACCTTGCTAGTGGCAAACTGGTTACACTCACTTCTCTGGATTTGGGATGGAACAGCATTGGAGAAGCCGGAGCCCAAGCCCTTGCTAACGGTAATCTTGCTACGCTCACTTCCCTGAATTTGGGTAACAACCATATTAACGATGCCAGCGCACAGGCGCTTTCAAGTGGCAAACTTTCTGCGCTCACTTCCCTGAATTTAGAATACAACAGGATTGGAGGTTTGGGCGCGCAATCCCTTGCTAGTGGAAATCTTACTATGCTCACTTCCCTGAATTTGTATCACAACAGCATTGGAGCTGCCGGAGCTCAAGCCCTTGCAAGCGGCAATCTTTCTGCGCTGACTTCCCTTGATTTGAGATACAACAGGATTGATGAAGAAGATGAATCTGCTTTGATAGCCTGGGCAAAGAAAAAGTTTATAAAATTAGACCTCTAAAGTTGAAAACAAAACTATTGTTGCTGGCAGACATGCCACATTTTGGTGTATTTTCATCCTGGCAATAGAACTGAACAGCTTACTATAAAGGATTGTCGTATAAAGAAATAGTTATAACTTGGTGGTTGATAGGCCCTTACAATAAGGAAACAACAATAGACTTCTTGCGTAATTAAATATTAGCTAATTTAGGTAGAAAAAATAGGCAAGAGGTATGCAAAAATACGAAGAGATAAAACAATTTTCCGAAGAGCAGTTTAGGAGGCTAACAGGAGTAAAAAAG
>Ga0209915_1001237_pt1 | contig 39448 bp, 39 predicted proteins | sample ThiBiot_750_plan_FD_183952 | JGI IMG/M metagenome (GOLD analysis project Ga0209915, IMG submission 183952) | Wastewater bioreactor microbial communities from Cape Town, South Africa - Thiocy_cont_750_plan (SPAdes) | ecosystem: Engineered > Bioreactor > Thiocyanate-remediating > Anaerobic-Aerobic... | reverse complement strand
ACAACAACAACAGCAATCATTTCCATCGAAACCAACTAATTCTACAATTGAACCACCTAGTGAAATTAATATTGGTTTACAATGTGACTTTTGTGGTGGAGATGAACAAGAAAATAAAACAACTAAATTAGCAGAAAAAATGATTACGTGCAAAGTATTCTCTTCGTATTTTTATTCGATTGATTCTATTTGTCTATTTAGGATTGTGGTGGTTCTGCTCATCCAACGTGCCTTAAATTTACGCCTAGTATGGTTCACCAAGTCAAAACTTATGCATGGCAATGTATGGAATGTAAAACTTGTACTGAATGTGGTAGTTCGGAAAATGATTCTGAACTTTTATTTTGCGATGACTGTGATCGGTAAATCGAATTATATTTCTTTTCATTTTCTCATTGATTTTCTTTAGTGGCTATCATATGTATTGTTGTGTTCCGCCATTAACAAAAGCACCTGAAGGTGATTGGCGATGTAAATTATGTTCTGCTCAATTCGGCGAACTTTAATCATGATTTCGTCGAAATAAGTTCTTTTTCTTTTTTAAGGAATATTTCTATTTGATGTTTTTAATAATTCGAATGTCGTCAGTCATTTTCTATGATCTTTATCAGTATTCAAAGTGTTCTTTTTTTTTGTTTTGTCTGCTTTTATTGTTATACAGTTGTTGTAAAAATGTCTATGTAATACATATTCGTTGTTTTACGTCGGTATCACATTGAAACACGACATTTTCTTTTTCAAATATAAAAAAATAAATGTAACAGCTTGACTTTACAATCATCTTTTGTAAAGACAACAGAGAAATAATTTTTCTTTTCTTCTTCTCAAACTTAGATAAATGAAATATTCGAGTTATCTTCATGGGCTTTCACTGTAATCTTATCAAGTTTTCATATTTGTTTGGTTCACTTTTGATTTTATGTGATAGTCATTTTGTTGACGAGAAAAGTGCAATAGAGGGGCGAGGCCAGTATATGATAGAAGTCTTTTGTCGAAATTTACTATTTTCAAATTTATAAAATGACATCTGAAGTTAATGAAGTTGCGGTTCCTGAAACTCCAGTAGTTGAGACACCTGTTTATCTTGTTTACCCTCGTCGATTTTATGTTCTATTCGTTTTCTCATTTCTTTCTTTCAATCAATGTATGATGTGGTTAACATTCTCACCCATAGAACGACATGCCGAAGCCTATTACAGTATAAATGATTCTACAATTGATTTGCTTCTCAATTGGGGACCTATTATATTTATACCATGTTTACCTTTAACATCTTTGTTATTGAATACGGCAGATGGTCTACGATATGGTGTTCTTATACTTGCGATTACCGATTTCATAGCTGCACTTATTCGTATTCTTCCATCGATTATTTTCCAAAGAACATCACCGAATTTCGATACAATTGCACTACCATTCATTCATGTTGGTCAAATTTTAAATGCTGCTTGCGGTCCATTAGTTATGGCACCTGTTTCTCAAATATCAAGTGTTTGGTTTGCTCCACACGAACGAACACGTGCAACAACAATAGCTGTACTATCGAATAACTTTGGATCAGCAATAGCTTTTCTAATAAGTCCTTATCTTGTCGATGAACCAGATCATGTGCCTCGTCTGCTATATCTTCATTTTGGTCTTGCATTTGCAGCTTGTGTATTTACTCTGATTTCGTTTCCAGCTCGGCCACCCTCTCCACCATCAGCAGCTGCAGAGTTACTGTCAACAAATGCCATCGGCACAGAACGTGAACATAGTCGACGAACATTTCTACGAGATATTAAGACTTGTTTTACAAATCCAGCATTTGTATTGTTATCAACAGCAGGCGGTTTGATCTATGGCATGTTTGGTGCTTGGACAGGTCTTTATGATTTTCTTTTTCAGCGACTTGGTTATAGTGAAACATTTGCTGGTAAGAGGAGAACAAAAAATGTTTAATGAAACTTATATACATACGTGCGTACGTATTTTCATATTGTTTAAGGTTTGTGTGGATTTATTTCTACAATCGCTGGAATTTTTGGTGGCGCCGCATTTGGTGCACTCGGTGATTTACGTTATTTTCAACATTCAGTTAAAATGCTCGTTATATTTGCATTGGTTGCATGTACAATATCGATCACTTGGTTCGAACTGTATGTGCCAAGTATTTTCTATGATAAATTTATTCTCCACTCATCAGAAGCAACAATGGCATTAGCAATAACATTGGCTGGTTTATTTTCCGGAGCTGCAGCACCTCTGATCTACGAAGCACTTGCCGAAATTACTTATCCACTTCATGAATCTTTATCTGCATCGATTCTTGTTCAATGGATTAATGTTTCTACACTTATTTTTCTCTTTATTGCACCTGGTCGAGAAACACTCGTTGATTTTCTTGTCTTAATCGTAATGATAATATCAGTTGTATTAGTACTATTCACTCGATTTACTTATCAAAGACGTGATGAAGATGAACGAAAACGACTTGAAAAAGAACAACTTCTTCAAGGTACAAATGAAGATATAAATCAAGCGATAAATGCTATCAACGATGAACGACAACAGTATGGAACATTTTCACGGACACATCTCATCGGAGATTACGATGAGGATGCACATGTTTCTAGTAACGAAAGTGTGTAGACTGTACTTTGTTCCTGTGAAAATATTTTCTTATAAGATAATAATTTAATAATAAATATTGATGCTCTAGGAAATAGTTCGTAAGGCAGATTAAAGTGACATTAATGTGACGTGTGAGAATAAAAAAAACCACTTTTTGAAATTAAAAGTATTTTACTCTGATGTAGTTTTCAGTTCGTTGTTTATCTTAATATCTGATCTCACAATGAGCAACTCAAGTTCTACATCTTCTAATTGGTCATTCCCTATTTACATTCAAATTTGTCTTCTTATAACAATCTGTTTTCTTACTAGTGTTTATAATTTACTTATTTTAATTCATAAAACTTTTCGTGCAAATCGAATGAATTGGTTAAGTTTAAATGTGTCATTAGCAACTGCTTTTTTCGCTACAATTCAATTATTATTCACAATTTTTCAACAATTGAATCAAGAAATGATATCTTGTAATTTTACTAGATTTATTATTATTGCAAGTGCAACTGAGATTATGTATGCATATAGTATAGAATCATTTCATCGTTTACTTGCTATTCGATATTTTAGCAAACGCATATTACGTTCGAATCATGAGTTAATTATAACAGTGATCATATGTTGGATTATTGGCATTGTTTTAACCATTCCTCATGGAATTCGTGATGATTCTCAATGTATTTTGAATGAAAATCCACTTTGGATTCAGATCTATACATTAATCACAGTTATTATCTTACCAAGTAGTATTGTTTGTGGATGTAACACATCTATTCTATTATATATTCGTCAAATTAGTAGACGTATTGAAGTTTTAAATAATAATAAAAGTAATACGAATGTCTCACGTCGACGAGATGCGTATGTATCAAAAATTATGTTATTAAAATTTCTTTTATTTGTTATCGGTTGGTTGCCAATCTTTTTTGGACAAGTGTTTTTTTCTGGTGATAATCAATTATCAAACGGTGTTTTATTATCTTGTCAATTTTTATTATATTTCAGTCTTCTATGTAATGTTATTCTTCTCATCTATTCGAATAGACCAGCTCGTCAATATATCAAAGAAAAATGTTTAGTTTTTATTAAATATTAACTCGAAACGACAAACATTCATATATGATTAACTTTATTATTGATAAATGAAATATACGGATGTGAATTCATTTTCTTTTTCGTTTATCCAAAAAGTGGTCCTCTTCGTTTGTTGAATAAAGATCGTCGACCAAATAAAGGCACACTTGCTCGTCGTTTGCCAAGAAGAATTAATTCGTCAGTATCATCGAAACTTTCACTGCTCGATTCATCATCAGATACTGATAATAATGAACGACCCATCAATGGCGCACGTAGACGTCGTGCCAGATTCGGACGATTTGCTTCGTTGTCCGGACTAACAATTGGTGAAACTAAAGATTGAACATAAATTGTTTGCTAAAATACGAAAACAAAACAACAAATTTCAACTAGTTGAATTAATGTTAATTACTTGTATGACAAGAATAAAAGCAAAAATAAGAATTGGTAATGCTGAATGCATGATAAGTGCTGTTTCAAATGACAAACTACAAAGGCAAAATGCAATAAAATTGTAAAAATCTTATTTGATTTTTATAGATTTTTATTTGTGTAAATGCGAATTTATTAGTACGGAAAAAGAGAGTAGACTTTCTCGGAAATAAATGACAAATGATCTACTGAATATGAGAAAACGTCCAGAAAACGTTTGAATTACATTGAAATGTCTTTGTTTCAGATCGATCGTCTGCTATTTTAATCATGTTTGTTTCAACAACAATAAACAGAAATCGATTTGATTACATTAGAAAACAGTCTTCAAAAGATAGATCCTAATTTAGACGAAAGAATATTCACCAATATTCATTATTCTGAGGGTGAATTTTGATCTTTTAGAAAACTCTTTTTTTTTGTCAAACAACATAAATATAAAACATCTGTTTTTACACAATGTTCATTAATACTAACGATATCTGTAAAAGATCTATGCAAATAATTGATGTTCTGCTAAATCAATCGACAGTTGTTTCTGTTTTGTTGTTATTGATGAAATTGAATCTACTGTTTTTGTTATCTTAGTTGTAAGAAGAATTGTTTTTCATTTGAATACAATCATTGAAATGGATGAGGAAATGACTGAAGAAGAGATTTTATTAAAACATCAAAAAGAGTCTCGACGTCAACGACAACAATTACGATTTGCCGAAGAAGAAAAAAAAGACGAAGAGGAGAAAGAAGGTGACAAAGAACAAAAGAAACAAAAAAAAACACCATCGAATTTCAAACGACTTGCTCAAGCAGCGCGTCTCCTATCGATAGCCGATCCATCAACTCAATTGCCCAATGCAGAGGTTCTTCGACGTTTACAACAATTGCATCAACAAGCTCAAGCTAAACGTCAGGGTTCATCGATACCTGACGAAATCTCTGATGAATTATTAGACAAACTTCCATTCAAGTAGTATTGCCTCTTTTGCTTTTTTTTTGTATTCAAGAGAACAACATAAACTAAATCTTAGAATCGAAATAATTCCCGATCGACGTGACGATTTTCTTACGAACGAAAGTTCAATTTCAAAAAGTCGTCGACAGAATAAACAACCGCTTGACATTCCGAAAGTCATACCGAGTGGTTTAAGTAAAGAACGTCGTCTTGAAATCATCGAAGAAATTCTCAAGAAATTAAGTGAAATCGATATTCTCGACGATATTCGTCGAACAAACGCCGTACCATTTCAATTGCCTAGGTAGAACAAATGAATCTTCCAAATCCAAGAGAACATTATAGTTTCTTTGTAGAAATAATCAATTACAAAAAAACGTTGCTGAACGAATTCAAGATTTAACCGGAAGTGACATCGTCATGTTAAACGATTTTGGTTATATGAGAAATTTATGTGAATTATTAAAAGAAAAACATCGAGTAAGAATCGATTCGAATAGAAATGTTGACAATTTCTTTTTGCGGTATTTTTAGAAAGAACTTGAAACACATTTTCACGAACGAGAAAGCAAAGAAAAACGTCGGTGTCTATTACAATCGATCAAAACATCTGACTAATATCGCACATTGTTTCTTCGTTCGAAATAAATTCATCTAAACATCTGCCTTTCATCTAATTATTGGTTATATATTATATCCTATCGATTTCCGTCATCAATAGGGATAGGTCTCATCTTTCTACACCTAAGTTAAATAGATGATAAAGTGTTGTTTTGTTTGTTTCTTCCTTCTTTCTTGAAATCTATCTTTACATTGAAGAAAAGGACATTGATAAAGACAAATTATGTTTTTCGTCCTTGGTTAATCAGAAAGTAAAATTGAATTTGATACGGCATGATATAGACAATGACTGAAGGTATTTAAAATATTTTCTTGTTGATCTTGACGGATACGATTACACATGAATATACGTGTATTGTCAGTAAGAGTGTTTCAAGGTGAAAATACGAAAATGAAATTTGAAACGAATTGCGGAGGTAAAATCAAGTATAAAAATAAACGTAAATTTGTCTTTAATTCGAAATTTATAATAAAAAAAAGAAGAAAGAAAAATCATGCATCGTAGTCTACTATCGGCATTTTTAATTATTTCATTAGTAAAAGCAACGTTTGCAGGTGAATAAAAAGAAATTATTTATAGATTAATTGTTTTTTTACGTGATTTGACTTTTATTTAATTAGTACAATGTACAACAAATCCATGTGAATTGGGTGGAGATTTTGTTCCACCAAGATATGAATGTCTACCAGCAACAGATAATGTTAATAATGTTATCTGTACATGTCCAAATGGACACGCCGTTGTTAACGCACGTTGTCGTAAGAAAAAAATTTCATCTATGTAGATGTTTAGTTCCGATGATAAATTCTAGGAATTTGCGAATCAGTCAATTGTGGAGTCAACGGCATTTGTATAGAAAAGTCGTTTTTTCCAAATTTAGAGTATGCATGTGGATGTACCAATGGTACTTATAACTATTTAAATCCAGGACCATGTTCAAGTAAGAAATAATCGATAAATATCTGTACATGTGCGTGCGTATATAAATATATATTTGTTTTTCTTCTGACAGATGTTAATCCAATAACTACAACTTTACCGCCAACTACTTGCTTTAACGGTGGTAAGTAAAACTACATAGCTATCCCTAAATCCATCAACAATATGATTGATGTCATTAGGTGTGTATAATCCAGCAACGGGTGTTTGTACTTGTTTAAGTGGTTATACTGGAACGTACTGTGAAACATTAACTGGTAAAAAGGTTTCATTTTGATAAACATTATTTGAGAACTAGATATTTTTGTTAGGTTCAACAAATTGTCAAAATGTCGTTTGTGCTAATGGCGGTATTTGTAATCCAACACCGACGGTTGAAAACGGAGTGCAAATACATTGTCAATGTCCAAGTGGTAGGAAAAGAGATCGAATAACACATAATAAACATTTCTGTGCATATGCGTGCGTGTTTTCTAGGTTTCTTTGGTGCAAATTGCGAAATAGTTGGTAAGTAGAATTGTATTTTCATAGATATTTATTGAAGGAAAAAAACTTGAAAATTATCTAGGTGTTATTGCTCGATGTACGCCTGGTTTTTGTCAAAATGGTGGCATTTGTGAAGAACGTGCTAGTGGTGCAACTATTTATGCTTATTGTCGATGTCCAACTGGCTTCTCTGGTCAATGTTGTCAAACACGTATGTTTTCAAATATTGATAAAGTTCAATTGATCTTATTATTCTGTATTTTTAGCTTATTTTTCATGTCCTGGTTCAGGTGTCTACGCCGATCCAGTTAATTGTAAATACGGTCGATATTTTCAATGTTCTGGCTCAACATTAACATCTCACTCATGTCCTCGAGGTCTTCGATACAATTTCATGCGAATGCAATGTGATTCTAATGTGTCATGTCCACCATAAAACACAACAACAACAACAACAACAACAACAACAGCTAACATTCCATTCATAAAAGAACAAAAAAAAAACTCAAGAGAAAAGAAAAGTCGAACGATGTTTTGTTCTATCAGCTTGTATTTTTTTTCTCTTTTATTACATCAACATGAATAATAAGATTGATTAGAAACGTCCTGACACAATTATATATAATTATCAAATATTCAATAAGAATTAACTAGTCTCTATTTATTGCTAAAGATTTTTGTCTCTCTCTTGTTTTCTTTATAGGAATATCCCTGATTGAATTAGGAATAAGTGCTATTTATTTTTCACGGCTATTTCCTTCTACCGATGTCCTTGTTAAGAACAGAAGAAGAAACAGAAGAATATGTCGATGGAAAGAAAGAAGAACAAGAACAAGAAGAAACGAAGAATCTAATTCATTTGATATGCGGGATAAGACCTAAGCAAAAGCAATGATATCATAGCATCTTATTTCTCTTTTTAGCTTTTTATTGCTTCATTTCTATTTTTTCTTCTGATGATGGGCCCAGTTCGACTAATGGTTGTTCTTTCTCTCCACTTTATGGATCATAGGAGACAAGACCGGTGTCGAGCTGTTGTTATTTCTGATGTTACTGCGATCGTTCCCTTATCATATAAATATGTTAATCAGGCGCGGGGGAGAAACGGGGTACTGTTTAAACAATGTTAGTTAGTGCCGATGGTTCTATGATTCTACCGAATGGTGCTGATTACATTGTGATAATCGAAGAAAAAAATAAAAGAAGTTCCTCGTTTTTTTTTCTTCTCTTTTTTTTGTTCTGATTTGTCTTATTCTCTATTATCTATTATTTACTGAAAATATGTTTCTTATTCACAATATTTTTGTATTATCGACCGTTGACAGAAAAATCTAAACTGTAATAGAATCAGTCGAATGTTCGACGACTAATGCTCATAGGTTTGTTTATTTATTTCGATTTGTTAATTTTTTTTTGTTTAATCATTAGACAAGGAGAGAGAGAGCAGGAGACAAAAATACAGTTTCGAAGACTAATCGTCTATATATGATAGATATGTAAACAAATGAAACAAGAAAAAAAAAATTTTTTTTTGCCTAACATTCCGTTTGTCGTCAAGAAAATTAGACACAACGTTAATTGACTTTCTCTTTAATACGTATTTTTTTTCCAGAAATAAGCAAGACACATACACATACACATACAAGAAAACAAAAAAGAAAATCCATTCATTAACTATTATTTTGTATATATTGGAACTAATGTGTTAACTTCCAACGTATTGTTGTTTATCGTAAATGATTTTATAATATTTATTAATGGAAACGAATACGAGCAATTTAACAATTAGCAGCAGTAGTACAAGTCTAGCTGGTTCATGTTCAGGTGAACGTTATTGGTTTGCATTTCTTTTTTCAAGTTTAGCAACATTTTTTATTGGTGTTATTGCCATACTTATATGGCGTTGTGGAGCATTGATTTACAAACGTGGACCAACAATTACATCTCGTTCAAAACGTTCAGCTGCCAATTCAAATAAACAAGAAACAACACCGTACGGATTCGATCCAATAAATGAACGTAATTGGGCAACAATTGTCAAAGAATATGCAGCTAAATTGATATCAGGTCAACAAACTCCAGGCAAAATTCTTGTACGTAGATAAAGATGAAGCGATGAATAATTGATTTATCACATGTCTTTTTTTTTAGGTAATTACGGTCGTGGTTTTGAGTTTAGCATCATTGATTATTTATTTTTACGATGTTAGCACACAGTAAAAGAAAAGTGAAATAAAAAATAATTGTGTGTTTTTTGTTTTGTGTTTTACGTAGACCGATTGAATCATGTCAATTATGGTCACAAAGTTTATCACAACAGATCGATTTAGTTTTTAATATATTTTTTCTCTTCTACTTTTTTCTTCGAGTAAGAAATATAAAGAAAATGAAATCTTCGAAGGACAAACAAAAATCTGATTGACATTTGTTTAGTTTGTTGCTGCACAAGATAAACTCCGTTTTTGGTGTCTAGATATTCATTCATGGGTAGATTTTTTTACTATTCCACCCTCGTTTACTGCTATTGTTCTTGGACGTAATTGGATTGGTATGTGAAATAAATTTGGAAAGATAATCAACATAAATTATTTTCATTCACAGGCATGAGATTTTTTCGTATAGCACGAATTTTAAATATTCCTGATATTCTACAATTTCTACATATACTTCGTAGTAGTAATTCAATTCGGTTGACACGCATGTTCTGTCTATTATTTACGGTTTGGTTGTCAGCTGCTGGTTTTGTTCATTTAGTAAGTTGAACTAAAAACAATAACAACATTTATTTTTCAATTGTTCAGATTGAAAATTCCGGAGATTTCTTCAATAATTATGCCAATTCACAGCCGATTACTTATTTTCAATGTGTCTATTTTTTGATCGTTACAATCAGGTAAATGATAGAATTCATTGATATTCAAATGAATTCTGTCATTTATTTTTCGTCTTCGTTCGTTTTCTTTAGTACGGTTGGCTACGGCGATTTCCATCTAAGAACAGTTCGTAGTAGTTAGTAATAAATGAATGCATGCGTGTCTATGAATGCGATCGAATACATGAATATAATTTTCATTTAGATTATAATCATGTGCAAACAATGTTTAAACATCTATTTATTTTCTGTAGACGATCGGTCAATGTTTTATAATATTTTTCATCGCAATTGGTCTCGCATTATTTGCACGAGCTATACCAGAATTATCTGAGATGTTATCGAATAAGAAAAAGTACGGTGGATATTATCGATTAGAAAATGGGAAAAAGTAATAGAAAAAAAAAGAAACAAAAAAAAGAAAAGATAAATATTCATATTGTTACAGATTTGTACTTGTCTGTGGACATATTACATTTACATCAATGGAAAATTTTCTCAAAGATTTTCTACATGAAGATCGAGTTAGTTCAGATAGTTTCTACGATGCTGATGTTCTCATTGTTGATAAGTAAATGAAAAATAGATAATATTTTCATCAATAATGAACATCGAATGATTTGATTGTAGGAAAACTACCGTTGATTTCGAATTTCAAGCATTGCTAAAACGTCATTTTACACGTGTCATGTATTTCGATGCGACAGTTATGGATCCGGTTGATTTAGATCGAGTTAAAGTACTAAAAATAGAAATTATTTTTCAAAAGCAAAATCATTCTTTGTCTAGTTGAAACAATCAGAAGCTGTTTTAATCTTAGCAAATAAAGATGCAATCGATCCCGATGGTGAAGATGCGAGTAACATCATGCGAGTGATCAGTATTAAAAATTATCATTCAGACGCAAAGATTATCGTACAACTTCTACAATATCATAATAAAGTACGATGAGTTGTGTTCGTTGAATTCGGTTTGATTTTTGTCTCGATTATTTTAGATGCATTTAATGAATATACCAGCATGGAATAATAATACAGATGAAGCTGTTTGTATAGCTGGTAGAAGAATAAATGAATAGATTAATGTATTTGTTTGTTTGTTTTGTTTGAATAGAATTGAAATTAGGTTTAATTGCTGAAAGTTGTCTCAATCCGGGATTTTCAACTATGATCGCGAATATATTTGCAATGCGTTCAGATACTGAAGTAGGTGAATTCAAGTGAAAAGAAAACAAATTTTGATGAAATATGTTTATTTCAGGTCGCTGGAAAATTAACTGAACATGTAAATTTCGTTTTTGTTTTAAATTAAATTTAAATGTTCGTTTTCCTAATCAGGGCTCACTTGATCCAAGTTACTGGCTGAAACATTATCTTCGTGGTGCTTCACTTGAAATGTACACTGAAACTCTATCGAACTATTTCGTTCATGATCTAAAAAATTTCAGTGAAGCTGCTCGGTAAGACAAAAACTATTTCGATTGAAAACAACGTTTTCGTTTTTTTTGTTTGTTGCAGATTTTGTCTTGTTGAATTGGATATTTTACTTTTTGCGATTGAAGTTTGCGAAGAAAATGGTCAACGACGTTTAGCAATTAATCCAGATCGAACATCGAAATACTATCGAATTGCTAAACGAACACGGGGATTTTTCTTAGCTGGAAGTTCCGAAGAAGCATCGAGGTTTGTGATTCCAAAATAAATGACTTGTCGTTTTATTTCTTCTTCAGAGCTCGTTATTATTGTCGTCATTGTCATTTCGATCAACGACCAGAAACAATTCATAAATGTGTGCACTATCGTATCGAAGGTAATTGCTATGATTCGTCTTTGTTCTAGTTAATTTTTCTGTCTCGTATTAAATTAGATTCATCTGCTGGAAATAAAACTCGTAAGTAATTGAAAGGTTAATGAAGATTAAATAATTAGGACATATTCTTTTTACTTTTGACAGGACGTGAAATGTCACGACCAAGATCGGAAAGCATAACGACGTATGTTGAATAACATGAAAATTTCTCGTTTTTGAAAATTTCTATCTTTCAGTTTTACACACGCATTCGATTATCAACCAGCCAAACCGTTCTGTTTCGATACAACTGGAATGTTCTATTGGTGTCCAACACAAACAATCGAACAACAAACAATCGTAAAAATTCGAATTCTATTTGATAATAAATTCTTTCGTCTAGGATATTCGAGTGAAATGTGAATTAACAAATCATGTTATTTGCTGTATATTTGCTGAAGAATCATCGCCAGTTATTGGCCTACGTAGTTTTGTTATGCCATTACGTGCATCGAATTTCGATGAAAACGAATTAAAACCAATTGTTCTAATTGGTAGTACAGCATTTTTGAAGAAAGAATGGCGACATATTTGTAATTTTCCTAAAGTTTATCTTGTCGATGTAAATATTAAGAAAAAAAAACAAGTCTTTTCTGTTTCAATTGTTTTCTCAATTGTCTTATAGGGTTCGCCAAATGATCGTGCAACACTGCGTGCAATTAATATACATCTATGTGACATGTGTGTGATATTATCATCACCAACGACACATCAAGATCAACGGCAAGATCGATATTTAACAGATAAAGCAGCGATACTTTGTTCATTAAATATTAAAGCAATGAGTTTCGATACGGAATGTACAACGTCAGATAGACGTTCAGGAACATCAATTCCATTAATAACCGAACTTAGTTTGTAATCGAAAAAGACAACAGAAAATGAATATTCTCTCTTTAGAAAATGATACCAACGTCGTATTTCTTGATCAAGACGATGAAGACGATCCAAATACGGAACTTTATATGACACAGCCATTTGCGTGTGGAACGTCATTTGCCATTAGTGTTCTCGATTCATTAATGAGTGCAACGTATTTTAATGAGAATGCCTTGACTATTCTTCGAGGTTTTTTGCATTTTAAGAGCAAAAATAGAATTTTATTCGATTTTATTTTTAGCATTAATAACTGGTGGTGCAACACCGGAGTTAGAAAAAATTCTTGCCGAAGGTGCTGGTATGACGCAAGGTTCGAATTCCAAAGAAGTGCTAAATAATCGACGACGGCCACGTGTCGTTCTATTACCAATCGAAAATTTACTCACAGAAGAAATGCTTAATCAAAATAAAGATAAAGACACATCATCGATTAAGATCAGTTCATTTTGGGAAGATGTTCGTTGAATTTTCTTTTGAAATTGTTCACATTGCTTTCGATGTGATTTAGGAGCCAACATACGGAGATTTATTTGTAAATTTATTAATTCATCGAGATTGGCTTTGTCTCGGACTTTATCGTCTACGCGATAATGCGAGTACTCGTCCAATAACTCAGTCAATGAAACGTGTGGTTATATGTAGTCCACCGAGAACATTTCCTTTACTTCGAACTGATTTAGTAATAATCATTGTTGTAGAAAAAAAACGAAACTAATTATTCATTTTGATTGTTCAAGGTTTATGTGATACAACAATTTCAACCGAAATATAATCCGTCGATGAATACCGCCACAGAATCACAACGAACTTCGGAGAAAAAAAATCTCATCGAAGTGATACCTCAACCACTCAATGCTGTGACACAAATGCCATATACAGTTGTTACAAAAGTGACTCCCATAGGTAATGACAAAGATTCAAAAAAGTCATAGAAATAAAAAAAAAGAGACAAGAACAAATTGGATTTTTATTTTGTGTTTTGTTCTATTTTCGAAATAAAAATTAAGAACATGAGCATTGCTCAAAATCGATTCATTGTTTGACTAACTGATGTCTTTCACATATGCGCGGCTATTGAAGAAAGAAGAAATAAAGGTGCTTAATGGTACGTTACGGACAAAGTATAGGTGTCATCATGATTGAATTAATGAGTGAGAACCGCCCAATTTTTTATTTCTCTCATTGATTTTCTTGTAAAGAAACCTGGTCGTGGACGATCAAACAAGCACAGTAGAAAGCAATCAAGCACAGCCATCATTGACTTTCGCTTTTCTTTATTGAAGTGTCTAATCGACACTGATGAGGATCAGAAAATGAGTTTTCGTATGTATTGCATGGCAAAGTCAGCCCGATTTCCGGCGCACGCTAGCCATTATTCGACTATCTTCGGCTCAATTTCCGACACACGCGCGTTTTTTTTTCTATTTTTGTTAACGTTTTTCTTCGTCTTCGTTGATGAGGTACAAAATGAAAATTTTCGTGATATCCATTTGAAATCATCAGAACATCGTTCACTCGATGACAGTTTCAACAACGACAAATCATTATCGGTAGTCTTGTCGTCTTTCCTTTTTTCTTTCGAATAACAAAGAAATGAGTAACAGTAGTGGTCAACAGAGTGAGACGGCGTTTGAAGAAACATATGCGGCTGGTGCTGATTGTTGCGCCAGTGAACCGACACGAAGAGCAATATTTCAACTTCACACACACTTATACGTGTATAGAAAAAAAAAGAACTCGACAAGAGAAAAAGAGAAAAATGACTATTAAAGAAAACGAAATGCAATCTCGACCGATCGGACATCTGGTGCAAATAAGGCAACTAGAAACTCCTGATGATTGGTAGTTATTCTTAGAAGATAAATCCTAATTTTCGTTAAAATTCTATATATGAGAACGAAAATTCTGTTTTTGAATAAATTTTCGAGATAAACATGAGAACGAAGATGGTTCAACGCCTTTATCTATCACTGGGATATTTTGATTCGCATATTCTTTTCTTGATTTGATAAAAAAATATTTTAGTTTAACACATTAGATGTGTGAGAAGAGCGTGTCATGTGAGTTGCACCAACTCAATTCATTTTCAACCTATTTTCTCTTCTCTCTTCAGTTTTCATCCAATAAAAACTCAATGCGATCAACCAATGAGAATTTCTCTCGACTTTTTCTTCTCTTTCTGTTTCTCTCGTTCTCTCCTATTTCTGTGCACGTAAAAAACGAAGATCATTTTATTCCATCTATCAAATCAAGTGACATCATCACTGAAAAGCATCAAGCAACTAAAGATGAAAAGCAAATTGTATGTTCCAGGCGTCGGTAAGTCGAATTGATCTTACATCATGATGAGTTTTTAATAAACAATTTCATGTATCTAGGTCAAGCAGGAGTTAATCAACTCGGCGGAGTTTTTGTTAATGGTCGACCATTGCCAGATCATGTTCGTCGACAAATAGTCGAGTTGGCATTAGTTGGTATTCGACCGTGTGATATATCGAGAAAATTACTTGTTTCACATGGTTGTGTTTCGAAAATTTTAACAAGATTCTATGAAACAGGTTCGATTCGACCAGGATCAATTCATGGATCGAGTGGACGACATTCAAAAGTAAATTTCTAGCGAAAAGAAGAAACAAATTTTTTGTCATATAGAAAGTTCTCTTTCACCAGAAAACTTATAGTCCTCGAATGGAGTCAAACAAATGTCAAGTATGTTATTATTCTTGATCTCACATATTTTCAAAAAAAAACTATTTCCTTCTCTCGACAAATAATAGAATGTTCCAACTTCATCACCAACATCGAAATCTTCGGACAGCAGTACAGAAAAATCTTCCTCAACTGGGTAAGTTGACATTCTTTTTTCGATAAACAGGAACTTCATTTATTTTATCTTTTTTTTTCTTAAGACTGAATCGACAATTTCCAACTAGTCCCGAGCATTTTCCGCCGAGTCTCTATCCTTCATCACGCTATTTTGCCTTTCACCATCAAAGTCAATTTTTCTTCCAACGTCAGCCGGTACCGGCGCCCCCACATCCACTGTCGAACGACACGGATGAATGCGACGATGTTGATGATGATGATGTCGATGACGACGATGAAGATGATAATAGTTCGATTTTATCCGTCGAAACGAAACCAACTTCATCGTCACTTGTCAAGCATTCAATTGAAAACATTCTTTCGAATAAAGTTACCAGTAAAAATAAAAGACCATTTTCATCGTTTACGATTTGTACGTAGAAATATTCTCTTTCGAAAAACACAAATTCATTCTCATTTTTAGCAGCAAATAATGAACAACCAACAAATAAAATTCAAAAAATCATTGCATGTTAATATGAACATATTTCTTTTCGTTTTTTTTTCTTTCTTCTTTCTCATTTATTGTGCTTTATTCTATACATTTGTCTTCTTTTTTCTTGTTTTTGTTTCTATGGCTGTATGTGTGTGTATTCAAAACAAAACAGTATACCTAATAAAAAAAAGCAAACTGCAACGTGAGTTCATCGAATTCGTTGATTGATAATTAAAGTGATTAGTATACAGATTTGACTTTCGTTATTTCGTCTCACGCAAATGACAAATAACTTTGTGGGGGGAGGAGTGCTCTCCAATTAAGTTATGCCTTCGTGCGAGTGCCACCTCGATGTACATACGTGTCGATGTTGATCGCAATCAGTACTCTGATGACGTGATAGTGAGGCAACTAACTGCTTGAGACAATTAGAAACAAGTATGGATATAGGAAAAGACCACTTGCTGATCAAGTGTCAACGGAGATGGACATGCACGAGACATCGACACATATTTTTGATTATCAGATTGATCAATGTTATAAGAAAAAGAAAAGATTTATTTAACTTTTATAAAGGTTTGAAAGTGTTAAATATAATTATATGAATAAATAAAAAGAAAGGCAATGGTTAGAAGTCAATCTAGGTAAAAAGAGAAGAAAATAAAAGCGAATGAAAGTATTTTTTTCTTCTTCTTCTTGTTGTTGTTATCTTGTTTGAGATTACAAGAAATGAGGATTAAAAATGTGTTTATACAAGAATAACAGGAGAGAAAAGGTAAATGTTTGAAGAAGAAGAAGAAAACAAATTGTGTCACTGTAAAAAGTGTTCTTTTAATTGAAAGACAATGATGAACGTTTTTCTAGAAAAGAAAAATCAAAATGATATGATTTCGAAAGAAAATCTACTTGTCTTCAAACAGTGATGAGACCTCGAGGATGAGAAAACGAAACTGATGTAACCGAACTTTTTTCGGGTCCAATCATTGTAAATGTCCGACGAATGCCCATAACTTTATCCGAATCGATAAATAACGAATTATTTTTAATGGCTAAATCTTGTTCTAATGTTGATTTTGTTCGTAATAAATGTTGAATGGCATTTTCTTGTTGTCGTAATTTACCATGAAGATCAGCAATGCCTGCATGAAGATCATGAACTTCTTGAATTAATCTAGATGAACAAGAAAAACAAAGAATATTGAAGAGATGAACAAACGAATTGACCCGACCTGTGCATGGCTGAATCTCGGCATGCTTCGACGTTAGGTCGTCGTGTACGTGTTTCAAGACGTGTTTGAGCAACTTGCAAGAATGCTTCTTTATCGGCGATAGTTTTTTTCAAAAATTCAATATTTTGCTCAACATCAAAGATTTCTTGAAGAATCTAAACAAACGAAAAACTTCATGAAATCAATTTCGACTAATTCTGCAAACCTTTTCCAAATGTGCTTGAATCTTATTTTTCGCTACTTGTTCTTCTTGTACGCGATTTTCCAATGAAATATTCACATGATTCCATTGTGACCACATATCATTATTGCTTGTTGCCATTAGTTGATTACTTGAATTAAGTAATTCATCGGATTGAGAAATTTCACTCAACGCACGACGAATATTTTCTTCTGTGTAACGTGCCCATGTTTCCGGTACAGAAACTCTGAAAAAGAAGAAGAAGAAAAAATAGATCAAATCACATTGTTATGTTGTTGTTTACGTATTGTCAACATATTGGATTCCTTCGTAGAAATTGATTCCACGAGATGTTGTTTTGATATTATGAGCAGCTGAATCGAGTACACGAGCACGGAATTTATCTTGAGAATCGCGTTCTAATTCGTGTAATGCCGCACGATTGAGTCTAAATATTAAAAAAAAAAACTAATAATCAAGATTGATTCTTTCTTTTTGAGACGCATACGCATTTTGAGTGTTGAGTTGTTCGAGCATTAGTCGAAGTTTTTGCTGTGTTAGTTTAATCGTATCAATTTCCTAATAGAATATTTCTTTTTTTAGTCAACAAAAAAGACAACTTGTTTTTTTTTCTTTCTCATACTCGGATAAGTTCTCGTTCGACGTTGTCATGAACGAGATCAATACCTTGTCGTTTTTCACGTTCGTAGAGATTTTCTTGTGCAATGCGTAATGGTTTTTCAGTTTCCGATAATAATCGTTCGACTTCTCGTCGTTTAAATTCGACATCATCGATTTTGCGTTTGAGTTTATTTTTCGTTTTGTCTAATTCATTTTTCCAATATTCAATGTCATTGATACGTTCACCTAAACGTTTCGATGATTCGGCATTGTTCTTGAATGCTTGTTCATCTTTTTCACGAGCTAAACGTATGGCATCGCTACGTAAACGTTCAGCTGCTGCACGAATCTTATCCGAAGCTAGATAATTTGTCATTTGTGCATTGTGCCAATCTTTAGGCGTATAACGTGTGTAAAGTGCTTGACGTGCCGATGGAAATATTGGTGGAACTTTAACGCTATCAATGTTATTTAAATAGTTCGATGAACTAAATGGTTGTGCGGTTGATAAACTTAAAGGTTGAGTTTGTTCGATTTGTGCTGTACGATAGTATGTTGATGGACGCCATGATAATGAAACAGATCGAGTTAAGAGACCCGAATATGGTGGAGCTGATGATGTTCGAGTATCAAACGAAGCGATTGATGGTAGCCGACGAATAGGCTGAGTTTGACGACCAAAACTAGTATATTCACCTGTTGAAGTTGAGCCCATGAAACTCATTGTTGAAATATTATTTTCAGACTATGACTTCTAAGAAAAAGAGACTTTTGAATTTCTTATGAAGTAAACATTTTTTTAAAAACTATTGACTCTATTTAATGATTTATGTGTTAAATATAAGAAAACTTAGATGTTTTATTTAATGTGTTTAGCAGTTGAATACCTGCGTGTGTATTGGATAGAGTATATGCGTTCGTTCGTTCGTTCGTTCGGCAGACAGCTGAGTGAAATAGAAGAATGAATTGACACAAAAGAAATCTTAGTCAAGGTGTGAAAAATTCTTTCTCTCATTTTTCTTCTATTTTACTTTTATTCTTTTTTTTCTTCTTCTCATATTGTCGTTGCGTTACCTGTAAGCACATATGCGCTTTCGTTGTCAACTCAACTCAATTCATTGATGTCCGTCGACAATGACTGTTGTTTTTGCTACTGTTGATCCACGTCGGCACAAGAAACACTCATATTATTAAGCTATTTTTTTTCTCTTTCTCGATTTATTTTTTTTCTAACCTTAAAAATTCTCTATAAATGAAAAAAGAAGAAATCAAAGAGAAACTCATTTTATTTTGCACCCTCACCCTCTCAAACAACTATTTAGACAATGAGCACAAGCACACCTTGAAAGATTTTCTTTTTCCTTCTCTTTCATAATAAAAATCAATTAAAGAAGGAGAAGAAGAAAAAGAATTTCATTTCCGATTTGTTTCAACGTTCTCCAACAAAAATACGAGACTATTGACGTCGAATCGACATTTTAAACCGAAAGTAAAATCAAAATTCAGTACAACAAGTTCGGAGAAAGAGAGAGAGAGAGAGAGAGCGAGGTAAATCGTCTCTTAATGACAATAATAAATGATTCTTTCTTTTCTTTTTTTTGCCTCGTTTCGAATAGAAACAAAATCATTTTCCTTTCAAGCAAAAACAACAATACTTTTACCAAGAATTTTATTTATTCAGAATGAGAGTAATGTCGCATATTTTTTCGTTGAACAAGATATTTAAAAAACAAGAAAAAAAAAGATAATATTTTCAAAATGACTTGAAGGCGTATTTGAAACACTTATATTTCAACAAGTAAATCAAATGAAATTCATGTACTTAAATCGAAAGGATTTCAAGTGCAGATAATGGATGTTTTTCAAGTGAAACAGATGATTCGTTCATTTTTAAATGTTGTCTGTATATCTATGTATATATATTTTTTATTTTGTATACAAAAAAAGAGCGGAAACATCGTCTTATCACAATCATATACAGCATTTACGAAACAAAAAGCATACGTACTAACTGAAAAGTCCGAATAATATTAATAAATAGAAAAAGAAACAGAACTAATTAGACGAACAAAAAACAGATAACGTCTAATTAGATTTTCAAAGGAAAAACAGTTGATGGAATAGCGTAAATAGAGAGATAGACAGATGAAAAAAAGTATAAACGGAAATGGTTAGTAAAAAAATGATAGAAACGATCAATCACCGGTTTCAGGTTTGTTTTGTTTTTGTTACTTCGCGATACCAAGCAGCTACATCAACAGATTCTTCACTTGATTTAAGAAAAAATGGATGCTGCATCAATGGACCATATTTCGGTCGCTGATGATAATCTTTAATCAAACTAAGCAAAGAAAAATAAATTGTTTTTACAGAATTGATTTAGTTTCATACCAAGAATCAACAAATGAGCGAAATTCGGTTGAGAATTGTTGATCATCAGGTAGTTTTGGACTGTCTTCAATCACAACACGCGACATAACATCAAAATCATTTGTACAATGTGAGTAAGGATGAACAGTAGTGGCAAGTTCGATCTAAACAAATCACAAAATTTCTTCGAAGAAAATCAAATGAACTTTTTGTTTTTCTTTACGAGTGAAATTCCTAAGCTCCATATATCCGCTCGAATGTCATAATTAGGCTTTCCAAAAGTCGTCGGATTGATTCGTTCAGGAGACATATACGCTGCACAACCAGCATTACGTGATTTTGCAAGTGAATCAATCAACACACCGCTTATACCAAAATCGCATAGTTTTATATTTCCTTGCTCGTCAATTAATACGTTCGATGGTTTAACATCTGCACAAAAAACGAAACTTGAATTTATTTTCTTTAAACAACACAAGATCATTTTCAAACCTCGATGCATAATCCCGTGTTTTTCTTTGAGATAATTCAATGCCATCACAGTCTATTTATCGATGGCAAATAAAATGAATTGAATTAGAATTTCGAAAATTTACGGAGTACGCAAGTTTGCCAAGAATTGGTTCGGGTATAGGCTGACGAATTGATTTCAAAAGTTTATCAAAACAAGATGACATCAATTCCATACATATCAAAACTTCACTCTAAATAATTCCACAACTCTGAAATCATTTTTCACATATCAAGATTTTCTTACAATACGAATAAAATAACCCAAACAACGAACAATATATGGAAAATTGAAACTTTTAACAAGCACATCTATATCCATGATTATGCGTTTGTTATCTTCCTCGGATGCTGTGCGTTGCATAATCTAACAAATACCAGAATTCGTTTTTTTTTCTTTTGAATTATTATTTGCCGAATTCGAAATGTTACTTTAACAGCTAGTAGAGTATTGGTTGGTTTGTGTTCCATTTTATAAACGTAACCACATGAACCAGAACCAAGTAGATCTCCTTTGACAATATCTTTTTCTTCGATTTTTTGTTGCTAATGAAATAGAATCAATGAGATTATGAAGAATATTTTCACCATTTCAATGAAATATACTTCTCCATTGATATGAAATAAACCGGAATTTTGAATAACTTCTTGATATTTAGCTCGTGTGAGTTCACTGAAAATAAAAAACATAAATGATTGATTTCTATTTTTCGAATTTAACCTAGTGAGATCTGTAGATGATGATAATGATGGAATAGGGAGATTAATTTTTGGACGTATTGCTGATGAACTACCGAATTCAGCTAGAAGAAAGATAGATTAACAAATCGTTCATAAAAATGACGGATATTTACTGCCTAATGATTTCGGTAATTTTCTATTTGCATTCGAATCTTGATTAGATCGTCCCGAATTTGTCATTAGTGAATTGATACGCGTTTCAAGCAATTCAACTTTAGTTGCTATACTTGGTGAATCATTGTCTGATGATGTCGTTGAAGATGAAGGTGTAGGTGATGTAGTTGGCATTTGTATTTTGTATTTTGACTTCTTCACCCAATCTTTCTTCTTTCCTTTCGTTCTTTTTATACACACACACCTTCAATGCAATATCAAGTTTTATATTTCAACGTGTGGGCGTCAAACGAGCGAACGAACAAGCAACGCTATGATTCGTAGAGTTGTTTGACAATGATTGTAGCGCAAAATGATGGTCTCTAGAGGTCACAATCTTTATTTCTATTCGTTAGATTTGCTAAGCATCGAGCAAATTTCAATAATCTCATCATCCCACGTATTTATTCTGCACAACGTTACTTAAAGAAAGAGAAAAAAAGAAAGAATTTCGTTCTTTTTATTGCTTCTTTACAAATGGTAAGAGCAAACATGTGAATCATTGTGTTCTTTTTCTTGTTTGTATCGGTTTGAACAACAAACGATTGTCGAATGATGATTTAATCGAGTGGAAATATATCAGTTGTGACTTTTTTTCTGATAAATTTTTCATGACTTCCACTATTTGCGTAATGATAACGAGAAAAAGAAGAAAATATTTACTGCGCAAAAAGAGAAAAGAACAAGAATGAGACAAGGCCTTTGATTATCAAAGAAATATGTGAATCACATGATTCGTTTGGCATTTTTTCTAACATTTTACTTTCTAAATCCATTCATTTATCTTATACTATTTTATTAAATTCGATAAAACATTCCCGTTGTTTTTTAAAGGTGTGAGTTAAACTATCCAAATTTTCATGGCTGAAAATTGTATTGTCATCGAACACGGAGCTTTACTGGTAAGACATTCCAACTAAACAAATAGTTCATAATATTTATTTCGTCTTCTTTTTCTAATCTCACAGGAAGTGAATCATAAACGTACTCGTCGTGATAGTTACCATCGAATAAGTAAGTTGATATTGAATTTACAAATTGAAATCCAATCGAAATTTCAGATTCCGAACAAATCTATCGAACGTTCTTTTCAACTCACACATGTTACGATTGTATGCCAAAGAGTGGTAAAGTTCTTGTACTCGATGCATCACTTTCAATTCGTAAGGCATTTTTTGCATTGGTTTTTAATAATGTTCGATCTGCACTCGTTTGGAATGCATCGACATCATCAAATATTGGTCTGATAACAATCAGTGATTTTATAAATATGTTAATTGCTGCCTATGATTCGAAATGGGTAAAGATGCGTGATTAACTTTTGCTTTTTTGGTTTCTTTCTTTGTTCGTATGAGTTCGATTAGAGTAATCGATTGGAAAATCGATATGACGAACTTATTTTTCTTCTTCTTCTCCTCACATCTATATATAATATATTCAATCGGAAATAATTGTATTCTAGGGATCGTTTGCAAGTATTTTGTTTTTATTCTTTAGAATACTTTAGATACTCTCGAAACATCATCGATATTAGAATGGAAACAGGAATTACAGAAAAAGAATCTCAATAGTAATCGTACAATAAATGCAAAAATCATTCAACTAAGTCCACAGAATAGGTATATTTAATTGATTGTTTGTTCATACAATATTGACTCGTTGATTTTCAGTCTCTTCAGCGCTATTCAAACATTAATCGAACATAAAATTCATCGAATACCAGTTATCGATCCTGTCACTCATGATTATCTGTTCTTAATCACTCATAAACGCATATTAAAATTTCTCTATTTATATGTACGAGGAAAAAAACAGATAAAAATTTGTACTCAACGAAAAATATTTTTTTCAATTCGATTAGATCTATGATCTCCCTCAACCACATTTCATGCAGCAAACATTAGAAGAACTAAAACTTGGTAGTTTTCGTAATATTGTCATGGTAAATAAAAACTACTAAGGAGTCGATTATAATCAATTTGTCTTAGATTGATCTACAAACCAAATTAATAGATGTTCTTCGTATATTTCAAACAACACGTATATCAGCTTTGCCTGTTGTTGATAGTGAAAAACGTTTGTGCAGTCTATACTCTAAATTTGATATTATGGTAAAACAAAACAATCGATATTTTCCTTTTTTTTCTGTTTTTTGTCTAATCGAACATCTTTTTGATTAGCATCTCGCAGCAACAAGTACATATGCAAATCTTGATGTTCCCTTGTGCGATATTCTTCATACAATTCACGATCAGAATACATACACTCTTGCAACATGTAAAATGAACGATCAATTATTTGAATTAATGGATAAATTCGTCACTCGAGAGGTAAACACAAGACCGACTATTTTATCATTGATTGTTTTCTATTGTTAGTTTCTTCTATTCTTAAAGAACAAAGAGAATATTCGCTTTGTTTTCTCTTTTCTTCTCTACATAGATAATTATCATGCAAAGAATATTTTATTTTTCGATTTAGGTTCATCGTTTAATAATTGTAAATGATAATCAACATATTCTTGGCATTCTTTCCATGTCTGATCTCATGAAATATCTGATTTCATCATTCGAAAGTAAATCATTGATTTTATTTTGTTGTTTTCCTATTATCGAACATTAATTGTTTAGAAATCGATCCAACCCGGACGTCAAATACTGGAATGGCTTTTGAGAATGAATCGATAGATACTTAAGAACATTCTTTTTTCTAATCAAGCGTTGATTGTGCGTCTTTCTTTCGAGAGCAGAGAATGTTTTGCTGGAGTTCTCGTTTTTTTCTTTTCTTCTTGACTCCAAATTTGCACGATATTCATTTGTTTGTTTTCTTTTCGAGACAAATTCTTTTATTTTTCTCGCACGATTAAATGAAGATAATCGTTGTGTTTCTTTTTCTTCTTTGGTTTCGTAGCAATTCCAAATACATTTTTTGTGTTCGGTTTTTTTTTATTAAGGAAAAAAAAAGCTCATGTCAAATAATAATATATTATTCGCTCAATACAACCAACTTATTCGTTTTTCCTTTGAGACCTAATCATTCTCGCACTTAGTCGATGTCATAGTTCTGTTCTTTTCCTTTCTCTTTCCTTTTCTCCTAATAAGGTTCTATTTATAATATATATATATATATATTTTTTTTTTGCCTCTTTTTTTTCTTCTTCTCATACATACGATGACAAAAAAAAAAAATCTCAGAAAGAGAAAAAAAAGAATCGAGTAACATATATGTGTGCCTACTATCGATCGCATTCGTTTAGAGAAACTACGTCGATTTGTTGATATGATACTGAAAATCGAACGAGTTGCTTTGCACCTGATTCCCGTATATTTTATTTTTTCTGTTTCACTTTAGAAAGAAAAAATTTACCAATCATCAAGAACGAATAATTACGACGAACATGGGTGATTCAATGCTGACGCCATCGATTGAATACGATTATTTAATCAAATTTTTGGCATTAGGCGATTCAGGCGTTGGTATGTATTCAATTTGATTATCAAATTTATGGTTTATATGTTGTGTGTTTTGTTTTTCTACAGGCAAAACAACATTTTTATATCAATATACCGACGGACAATTCAATCCAAAATTTATTTCGACAGTTGGCATTGATTTTCGAGAGAAACGAGTCGTCTACAAGCCTAAAATTCCACCCAATGCTAAATCATATCGAATTCATTTACAACTCTGGGACACAGTGAGTAAACTAAGAAAAAAACAAAACACCAATTAGAATCTCTTCTATTTTTAGGCAGGACAAGAACGGTATAACATGAAAATCGTTTTTATTTTGTTATTAAGTTGTTTTTTTCTGGTTTAGTTTTCGAAGTTTAACAACTGCATTCTTTCGAGATGCCATGGGTTTTATACTCATGTTCGATCTTACCAATGAACAATCGTTTATCAACGTTCGAAATTGGCTCACACAATTGCAATGCCATGCTTATTGTGAAGATCCCGATGTGATACTCGTAGGCAATAAAGCTGACCGAGAAGATGCTCGTGTTGTATCGCAAACTCGTGCAAAAGAATTAGCCGATAAATACTCTCTACCTTACATTGAAACAAGTGCGTTTACGGCACAAAATGTTAAAGAAACAATTGAAACTTTATTAGAAAAAGTTATGTGGAGAATGGAGAAAACGATTGGTATGTGAAAATAAAATCTTCTTATTAGTTTTATTAGTCACGAGAAGTGTAAAAGTCCCTATCGTCAAGTTTTGTTAATTCTTCTTAAGTCTAAGTTAATCCCTTTCTAGCTGAATCGAAATTACATAAGTAGAAATTTGATTAAATGATGATAATGATTTTCTTTTGTTTAAATAATATCTATCTAAGCATAAGATTAAACGAGTTCCGTTTGAGGAAAAAAATTCTAACGGCGATTTATTTATTTGTTCTTTTTTATAGATAAATCAATCTTTCCAGTTCGACAACCGGCAATGCCACCAACCAAAGAGGAATCATCATGTGCCTGTTAAAAAGACTCATTTTATTATTATGCAATTGTGAAAATATCGAGCAATAGGAATCTCTTTTCCGTTTTGTTGTTTTCTTTTCTCTCTCTTTTACTTCTGATAATAATCGATCTATTTCGACAAATTTTAGCCTCATGTTTTCCGACTTTATATAACGAATATTTATGTTTTAATTTGCTCTTTTTGTATAATCGAAATTTAAATAGAAAATAATCGAATTAATAACAATAACAATAATAATAAACCGAATGAATCAAGGTCAAATGCATCGAAATATTGATTTAACAAGCATGAATAACAAAAGTCGAGTGCTTGTGTATTAATCGTAAAACTTAAGTCTGTAAATTGTAAGAAAAACGAAAACTCTTAAGGTTTTCTATTTTATACGATTATTTTCGAATAATACGAATGTTGATTCGTTAGTTTTTTTTCTTTGAAAACTATTGATTTATCGTATAAGACAAATCATCACAAAAATATGCCCAGGTAAGCAAAAAGCTCTGATTTGTCCGTATTTTTCATGTTCTGGATTGAAAATACATGCTTAATGCATGATTGCTTTTTGTTTTCGTAGATACAAGCCAATTGCGTGATTAATTAGTTCGTTAATTTTTTCTACATGATCAATGATTTTATGACAGCGCTCTTACCTTAAAAATATGCTTGAATAATTTTTTGATGAAGGACATTCTATTGATTGAATCCAGTCATTGACTGTTTTTCTGCTTACTTTATATCTGTTTGAAGTAAACTTCATTATCCAAACGAAACGATTAAAGTATGAGTGAAGATAATTTTCAAACTCTCTTAGATGGCATCGATACAGGCAAAAGTACAGTACTTGATGTCTGTAAAAAGTATAATGAACAAGAAACCTTGCCAGTTATAACAGATGAACAATTTACTGAACATTCGTTTTTTACAAAACATTTACCAACTGAATTAAGCAAGATTCTTGCATCCTGGGTGTCCGAAGGAAAGTTAACCGATGATGAAAAAGAAATCTTTCAAGTTTGTGCACAACTTTTATTTAAATTAACAAAATCAGTACCAAAAGCTAGACAATGGCTTAGTCAACAAGCTGAATTAATTGAGGCAGCAAGTAAATGTCTCAATGAAATCGCATCCCATGGTTATTACATAGCTGTTGACAATGTCGAAGATCCAAATTTAGAATCGTTCGATTGTCTTATTCAAGCATTTAAAAATGCATCATGCTATCAAGCGCAATTAATGGATTTACTTGTTAAAATAGTGACATCAGGTTTTTATACTGATGCTCTTCAAGGTGTCAATGAAACGAGTAAATCATCTCCAACAATAACAGAACGTTTTCTTCTTGTTACATGTCCTGATTATATACTTCAACCTGAAAATGTCAAAGATTATTGTTTACAAATTGTCAATAAAACGCTCTATAGTTATGATGATGTTTTCAATGTTTTACTTTCTCAAATAGCCAATTGGACTCCGCCACTTATCTTAGCGTTAACTTATCCTATGCAATTTATTTTAACGGTCATTCGAAAATTAACATTCGAACAACGAAAATATATTTTTCCTGTTCCGCTGGAAATACTTCTCAATAAATCAACACATGATCCGAATATAGGTGAAGCTGGTCCATTATTGATTTCGACAGCACTATCGTTATTAATCGAAATTACACGGTCCGACAAGGATCTAGCCAATGAATTGAAAAATAAATCAGCAAAGAAATCGGATTTACTCAAAGTTTTAAATGCGTTGGCAAAAGATACGGAAAATGAAAAAATACATTTGAAAGCCTTGGCATTAAAATCATTATTGGTACCCGAAGATGATTTTTTCAAAGAACATAAACCAGAAGATGTAATCAAATTATTCTTGGGCATTTTTGATCAAGCACTTCATCAAGAAAAAGAGAGAGAGGTCGATGATGCTCTACGTAGTATCAAAGGTACAAACAATTATTTTTGTTCTCTTGAATTCAAGAAAAGTCAAACAATATACTTCTTTTCTATTTAAGATTTTATGCAAAATGATGATATTAAACAAGAAATGGTCAAACAAAATGGCCTAACACCATTGTTGCAATGTGCACAAGACGCTGAAGATGATCCGTTAGTGTTAGAAATTGTTTATGCAATGACATTTAATGCAGAAGCGAAGGCAAAAATGAACGAAAATAACGATTTTGTTGAGTCTTTGGAATTATTGAAAAGTTCGGAAAATAAAAAATTGGCTAAAATAGCACATGGAATCGTTTGGAAATTAGGTGCAGAAGAAAAGTTTCAAAGTCGAGGCACAACATCGAGTAAAAAGCCCGCCAAAAAATCTGCTGAAAATCCTGATGACCAATCTGACGAAAAGTCTGAGGAAAAGCCTGACGAAAAATCTGACGAAAAATCTGACGAAAAGCCAGATGATGATGAAAGATATGATATGATGATATCGTACTGCTGGGCACAGAAAGAACTTTGTCATAAAATCAATGATCGATTAGAAAAAGATGGATTTAATGTTTGGTTAGATCGTGATGAGATGCATGGATCAATCATTGAAAGTATGGCTAATGCAATCGAAAAGTCACGATTCGTACTTATTTGTATGTCGAGTAATTACAAAAATAGTATTAATTGCAAAGCTGAAGCTGAATATGCGTACAATAGAAAAAGCAAAATTATTCCGCTTATTGTCGAGCCAAAATATGTTGCTGATGGATGGTTAGGATTCTTATCCGGTTCGAAAATCTATGTCGAATTTGCTGATAAAGAAGACGAAGAATTTGAAACTGCATATCAATTATTAATGAACGAATTAGAACGAAATGGTTTACATGAATCAGAGGATGGCGAATCAAAGACAGCAGCGCCTGCAACAACTAGCGAAACAAAATCTGAAGACGAAACCAAAGAGGATGCCAAGAAGGAAGATGAAAAAGAGACGAAAGAGGATTCGAAGAAAGAGACTAAAGACGATTCGAAGAAAGACCCTGAAGAAAGATCCGAAAAAGATGAAGAGCCACCTCCTGTTCTGACAAAAGGATATTTGACTGCTGGAATAGTACCTGCCTGGACCAATCTGAATGTCAATGAGTTCTTAAATAATAATGAACTCGATGAGATGAAACCAATTTGTGAGCAAATGGATGGAGAAACACTTGCTCAATTCTATGAAACATGTTTAACAATGCCAGACAGAATGTATCAATTAATTAATAATCCAAAAGAAAAACAACCTGTTTCGTTGAATACATTTTTCAAATTGACTAGCAAGTTAAAACAATTCACACCACCACCGCAACCACGAGTTTTTTACTTTCAATATTACCCACCTGCACCAAAATCATCAAAAGAAACCAATAAACAAAATTAACTCTTTTTTTAGTTTCTGAATCTCAATAAAATAAGAATAGCATTTTATTTTGACAGTTATTTTTTTGTCACTGATTTATGAAAAATAACTCATCTCATCGGTTCTCTTCCGATCGATCGTTAGATATGCACGGTTTGAATTATGTGTCTACTTTCATAGAATAAAAAATAGTTTAGTGTTTTTTTCTTCTTGTTTTCATTCTGTTCGAATGAAGAATTTCGAACGAATATTAATCCGATAGCAAAAACAGTTAATCTTTTCGACGTTTTCTCATCAAATTGGTAACTTTATACTGTAAAAAACTACTCTCCTTTCATTTCGTAGAAGTTTGTAATCAATTCTAGAAAAAAAATGAAATATTTCGACGATATATAAGGATTCAATTTATGAAAATAGCGATCAAATCTTATAAATGTCATTTCTCGTTTTTTTAATTTAAACTTGACAGTGCTGTTTACTAAATAGCAAGACACTTGAAGATTACTCTTAAAGTATTGACTTTATCGCTAGACGAGGATTAAAAGTACACCTGAAAAAGGTAATAATAAATCGAATCTCTCTTTTTCAATGTCCAATAGTTACGTGTCGACGACATCTATCCATGGAATACATCTTTCAATTCCATCGTAATGATTGGAATGACCAGTCAAGCACTATGAGTTTACCTTTATCCCCTTGACGTGTCTGATAATTTCTCTGAGCTAACGAGTCATTATGCCTGTCGTATTCATATTGAAATTCTTCTTTTTTGTTGGACAATGTTTGCATTGTTTTTTTATAGCATGTCTGTAAATTTACAAGTCAACAGCTGTTCACAATTCATTTATTCTTTTCATCTTGTTCAATCAAAATTAACCTGAAGATTTCGATGGCATCAGTTGTATTTATAAGAGAAACAATGAATGATTGACATTACTCTTTTTTTTTTACAACATTACATCATATTTGAGAAATAGAGGTGTCACATATACGCACACATACATATAGTTTGTTATTGTTACTAAATCTTTTCCTAGGGCTTTAGTTCGTCCGTTTGTGCAGATCTTTTTACGTGTGTATATGCATATATGTACGTGTGTGATGTTTTTGTTTGGTTCTAATGTGCGCTTGTAATTGATCGACACGAGAAGAGAGTAACGTTGTACAATCTAACATCTTAGCGTGCATACTAAGCTAGAAGAGAGAATGAAAAGAGAAAGAGAAAAAAGAGAGAAAGAGAAAGAGAGAGAGAACTAAAAAGTAGTTAAATTCCCTTCATCTGCTCTTTCTCTTTCTTCTTCTATGTCTCGTACCAATATTGAATGAACGTGTAAGAGTGCAGAGCTATAGAATAGGTAAAAAAATAACGATAAAGCGATGGTAGTGGATTCAAGCTTTCTTTTTATTGCTATTATTACTGTCCGCTACTACCATCATGTCTACTAACATGAGTGAGTTCAAATAAATTGCGCTTCAGATCAAATGGCAGACAGATATATATATATATGATGTCTATAGGTGGTCAAAATACTTGTTTGTCTTTCACGTTTTTTTTCTTTTCATTTTCTAGATTCACGTGCATGACGTTTAGAAAAGAATGAGTGAGTCTGACAGTAGTGCTGGATTAGATCTCGATCCAGCTTTTGCAACAATTCCAAAGAATAAATCATGTCTATGTATTTGGCGTGTCGAGGTTTGTTCTTTATTGAAATAAAAATACAAAAAAAGGCTTCCTACGAAAATATTCTTTATTTGTAATCAGAATTTTAAATTAGTTGCTGTACCACGTGAATCACATGGAACATTTTTCAAAGGTGATGCTTACGTTATCTATCATGCTGAAGAAATAAAGAAATCGACAAATTCATCATCAACATCGTCGTCAGCTGTTGTTCAACATATTCACTTTTGGATTGGCTCAGAAGCCACACAAGATGAAGCCGGTGTTGCTGCTTATAAAACAGTTGAATTAGGTAGGACTATAGTTTTATTAATTAAAAATAACGACAGACAAAAGAGAAAGAGAGAGAGAGAGAAAGGAAAAACACCTACGAGTTGTTGTTTTTCGATCTTCGCTTTCCTCCTCAATGAAATATTAACATCTGTCTTAGCTCTCGTATGTTATTTTTCATTTCTATCACTGTTAGATGTTGATTTACTGTTGAGCAAATACAAATCGAGGAGAACAAAAAAATAAAAAATTCTGATATCAAAATCAAATATCATACATTTACTTTTGTGAAGAACACTTTGATCTATCGAAGTGTTATTCTTCTTTCTCTTTTCAAAATAAATACGAGATAACTAATTTTGATTTCTAAATACATTCAGTCTGCTGATTTATTGACAAAAAAATACTACTTTTGTGTCCCGAAGAAATTTTCTTTTATCAAATCAAACAATACATTGTAGACTCTTATCAAACACATATAATTAACTCGTCGTATATTAGTTTCTTTTTCTTACTCGATGAATACTTCGAAAGAATACAAAACTTTCAAAAAAAAATCTCGTACAAATTAATTCTATTCCCTGCAGTTCTATTCTAATGATTCATTGAAAATTCTGTCAAGTATATATGACTACTTAGTCGTGTACTTTTTATTATTATTATTCTTTCAAAGAAAAATCACGTTATTCTCAGATAAAAAAAGCCTGTAATCAAATGTTAAACAGGAAAATATATGAACGCGACTTTTATCAAGTTGAAAACTATGTCAATAAAAAACAACGTCAGATCGACTAAAATTGATTATTTTTCTTTTGATGAAACAATAAAATCATCTGTCGAATTTAGATGATTATCTTTCGGGCAATGCCGTTCAACATCGAGAAGTACAAGGCAATGAAAGTGAACGTTTTCTATCTTATTTTAAATCACGTGGCGGTGTCACATATCGGCAAGGTGGTATTGCATCTGGCTTTCATCGACATCAATCAACAAGTGAACCACGTCTATTTCGTTTGAAAGGTCGTCATACTGTTCGACTCTTTGAAATGACTTCGATCGATTGGTCGAATATATCTCGTGGTGATGTTTATTTATTAGATTTAAATGAAGTTATTTTTGTATGGAATGGTGCAAAATCGAATAAATACGAACGTTTACAAGCTATGCAACGTGCCAAACAGTTACGTGATGAACGTGGAAAAGCGAATATTGTTATTATTGAAGATGGTGAAGAAACAAAAATGAGTAAAGATGAATTGAAATTATTCGAAAGTAAATTACCATTGAGAGATAAAAATAACAAATTAAATACGAATGAAACTATCGATGAAAACGATGATGACAAACGATTAGACGGAACAAATATTAAATTGTATCGATGTTCAGACGAAAGTGGCACATTGAAAGTTACAGAGAAAAAAGCGGGTCCTTTGTTTAAAACCGATCTTGAAAGTGAAGTTAGTTGTTAAAGAATCAATTTCATATTTATACGTATATATATATTCATGTGTTTTTATGTAGGATGCTTATATCATCGATAACGGTGTTTACGGTATATGGGTGTGGGTTGGTCGACGATCGAATCCTAAGGAAAGACGTGAAGCTATGCGTAATGCTCTTGTAAGTCAGATGAAAAAGAAACGAGAAGACTTTGATGTTCAATCGAGCGTTGCTGATCGCTCAATCAGTTTGACATTTCTTCAAGCAAAATAAATTGAACTTAGACGAAATTGTTGTCTAACATTAACATGATAAATGATCGTTTTCTTGTTCTCTAGGGTTTTCTGCAGAAAAAAGGCTATCCAAAAACAACAAAAGTCTGTCGAGTCATCGACGGAGCTGAACCTATGGAATTCATCGCTCTATTCCAAATTTGGACAGATCCAAATGCTCAAAAAGGTCTTGGAAAAGTTTATACTAAAGGACAAATTGGTACGAAGATGATTTGACTTTTTGAAGAAAGAAAAAGAAAACATTTTATTTTATGTTGTCTAGCGAAAATAACGTCAACACAATTCGATGCTACAACAATGCATTCTCAGCCTCAACTAGCCGCTGCAACACAAATGCCAGACGATGGCTCAGGCAAAAAAGAAATCTATCGTATCGATCAATTCAAAATGGTTCCCTATCCAGAATCAATGCACGGCATATTCTTTGCTGGTGATTCATTCGTTATTCAATATACATACAGTGATCAACAACGTTCTTATGTTCTCATTTATTTTTGGCTTGGACATCATTCAAGTCAAGATGAACAAGCAGCTGCCGCTCTTGGTGCTGTTGAATTAGACAAGAAAATCAATGGTATTGGAACAATTATTCGAGTTGTTCAGGACAAAGAACCGTTACATTTTATGGCCATGTTTCACGGACATATGATTGTGTTTAAAGTAGATCGATTCAGGAACCGAAATTGAGAATTCAATGTTTTGTTTTTATAATTTCGATTAGCATGGTAAACGAAGTGGTTTTCGAAATTTACAATATCAAGATGAAAATAGCAATGAAAATGAAGATACATATCTGCTTCAAGTTCGTGGCGTATCGAAATATGATACGAAAGCTGTGCAAGTAAAATCTTCTACTTATCGAAATCGATTGTATTGAAAATCAAATCTCCTTTTCTGTTATTCGAAGGTTGATCTACGTGCTTCAACATTGAATTCGAATGATTGTTTTGTTCTATTTACGCCGGAATCGGTTTACATTTGGTGTGGCAAAGGTTCAACAGGTGACGAACGTGAAATGTCGAAAGTTGTTGCAAGTTCAAAAACAAAGTAAAAATTCAAAAATCTGCAAATAAAATCAAACATTAATCATGTTCTCTTCGTTCGAATTTAGAGAACCAATTATGGTCTTTGAAGGTCAAGAAAAGGATGAATTTTGGAAACATTTTCCATATGGAAAAGAACCTTATGCATCGGATAAACGTCTTGCTGATCAAACATTAACACAATCCAATGAACATCCTGTTCGACTTTATGAAATTTCAAATGCAACAGGTCGTACAATCGCAACTGAAATACCTAATTTTACACAAGTAAGAACTTTCGATTCGTATCTAGAAAAGAATGAACTATTTCTCTATTTTTCCATCGAATCTATTCAAGGTCGATCTCGATGAAGATGACGTGATGTTACTCGATGCATGGACAAGTATATTTCTTTGGATTGGCAAAAGTAAATTGACATCGTTCTGCTTTCAAGAACAACACTCTTCAAATGAATTGTTTGTTTTTAGATGCAAATAAAACAGAAATGAAAGATGCCGAACGTATTGCTTATGATTATTTACGTACGGATCCGAGTCATCGTGATCCCGACACACCCATCATCAAAACCAAACAAATGCATGAACCCATACATTTCATTGGGTTTTTCGGTCCTTGGGATCGAGATTATTGGACAGTAAACGAATTGTTTATAAAGAAAATAACATAATGTTTGTTGTTGTTGTTGTTTTACTTTAGTCAAAATCATCGTATGAAAATACAAAATCTCAAATACAATCAAACAATCGTCCGGAAATCTACGCCGAGCTTATTCGAGATAAACCAGTGAGAAAGTTTTTTTTTTCTTGAGGAAGTACAGAAAAAAGAAATTCAATTGTCTATCTTTAGAAACAAATTATTTCAAGTCGAATAACAGTAAATAAATATTCATATGAAGTTCTGCTTAAGCCAGCTGATCAATTACCCGAAGACGTCAATCCTGAACTACGAGAGGTATTTAGCAAAATGTTTTTGTCCTACTTCTTTCATTGTTGACATGTTCTGAATGTTCTCGAGAAAAACGAAGAAATATCTAACTGAAGTAAGCAAACAAAAACAACTCTTAATCAGTTCTTAATATTTTCTCATTGAATTCATCCAAATCAGTGTAATTGTAATTCTAACGGATAATTTTTACAGATGACAGATGTCAAAATAATAATTTCAGAACAACAATTTTCTTAAAATTCCTATTTATTGATAATTAATATTTAAAAATGAGAAAGTAATAAAGTTTCACAAACTTTCTTTTTTTCTTTTCAAGGTCAAATAGAGAGAAGGCAAACTTTTATTAATATACATATATGAAATAAAAGAAAGCTACACTTTGATACGTCTGTGTAGCTGTTTTATACATAAACAAAAACAAACTGTTTTATTGACTTGTATCTGTCATACTCTTTACCTTGATAATATAACGACGTAATAGAATCGACAAGCATTACTTTTCTTTCTTTCATCTCATTAACTCGACTAAATCCATTAAAAAAACGCAAAATTTTCTTTTGTATCAAAGGGCAAAAAAAATATTGTTCCTTTATTTTTACTTTCTTTATTTACAGATTCATCTAAGTGATGAAGAATTTTTGCAACGATTCAAAATGACCTACGCCGAGTATGCATCAAAACCTGCTTGGAGACAAAAAGAACTCAAAAAAATGGCCAAATTATTTTGATTATTAACTTGATTTTGTTTTTCACTGCTTCGTTTTCTTTTCTCTCTTTTTTGTGTTCGTTTTTATGTGTCATATAAAAATAAAATATATATCTATACCTACATACGTATTTATTTGTTCAAAAAATGAATCATTGACTGTATTGAAACGATTTTCTTGTCTTGTTAAACAAAAGAAAACATAAAGACGTCGTAATTATATAATTAGCTTGAGAAAAAGAAACGACCTCTTGAAAAACTATGTGAAGGTCACAAGTACTACTAACCTTTTTTTTCGTTTAAGCGCTGCTTTTGCGTTCTGCAAGTTTTTGAAAAAAATAAAACTTGACATCTATTATTCTCGCTTTTTCTTTCTGCTGCTTCTGCATCTCATCAATAAATGTCGCTCTTCGGTCGAATTGACGTCAGCAAATATTTTTTAGTGGGCTTCTCTCTTACTTTTTCTTTGTATTTATAAAAGAAAGAGAAAAAGAAAACTTCATGGCTTGATGATGATGGATGACAGCTTCTATTCGCATGCGTTATCTTTATTCGTTTCAAATATTTCGATAAAATAGATATTCGTCGGAGGACGACAACGACGACTGTTCCCCTCGTTTTGTTTTGTTTTCTTATCATAAAAGATGGTCGTCTTGCATTTATCTTCGCATTCCGATAGTTTTTTTATTATTATTATTTCTTTTAAAAATGCATGAGTAAATCAAATACATGCACGCATCCAAGCACGAGTGCGACGCATGCTCTGCGAAATTGAAATCAATGTACTCATATTACTTTCTCGTTTTATTTTCTATTCTTTTTTTGATAGAAGAAAAAAAAAAGTCAAAAGTTCTGTTTCTCGCGAATAAATGCTTGGAGAAAATTCAGTTATTTCTCAGTTATTATTATTAATCGAAAAGTTATTTAACATTGATTATTCGTTTTCATTTTAATTTAATTTTAGATTAAGCGTTGTTTCGTTCTTTGTGATTGCCGTCGATAAAATGTTTACATCGTTCGATAGTTTCGATGAAATCTCTATGGACGAACATTTGATTTCTTCGATGCCGACAAAGAAAAATAAGTCCGGCCTTAGCGTTTGTGCAATATGTGGAGCTAAACCGACAGGAATTAATTTCGATGTTCTAACAGTAAAATCAACAAACTCAATTCATTTTTCAATTAGGTTTTTTTTGTTTTTGTTTATTATTTAGTGTTCATCATGTAAAGCATTCTTCCGACGAAATGGTGTTAAACCATTGGTAGGTTCTCTTTACTAAAATCAAATCGAAAAAGAAAAGAAAAAAAAAACGTTTTTGTTGTTTTACGTTTTTTCTTTTCTGTTTTCATATCTGATAAGGAAATCTTACGCGTCAATGTTTATTTTTAGCATCAATTCGTATGTCGTTTGTCAGGCAACTGTAGTGTTGATGAACGTTCCCGTCGGCAATGTACAGCATGTCGATTACAAAAATGTTTTGCTATGGGAATGGTGAAAGAACGTATTCGAACAGATGAACAAAATCAACGTCATCGAGTTCTAGTCGAAGAAAATCGACGATTAAAACTGAAGAAATTTCAACGACAACAAGAACAGAATCGTTTAGTATGTTCAGAGAAACAAAATTATAATTCGAAAAACAAACAAACAATTTTTGTCTTTCAGAAATTTCTCGAAGAACGTCGTCATCATCCAACTTTACATTCATCATCCGTATCCTCTGTCTCATCATCATCATCATCATCGTCATCATCGTCATCGATTTGCTCACTATCGTTCAATCGGCTAAACAACATAGATTTCATTTTGGATTTATTCGTTGAAAATATTCAAGATATTCTTCCATTGAATTGCCATTTAACATTTGATCATGACCTAACACAAGTTCTCAATGATTTCTGTACGCCAATAACATGTTTAATAACATTTCTCAAGCAATTACAACAATTTCAACGATTACCTATTGATGATCGATTATTATTATTGAAAAATAATATGAAAATACTCTTGCCAATCATAATACGTTTATTCAATACGATATTCAACGTACAAATCTCGATGAAACAATCGGGCTTATACAATATTAATGAAAAAATATCGTATGCATGCTCGTTAATTGCCTATAATATTCCTGATGATAATAAATTGTTAACATTATTTTTTGTTGTTATTCTTTTTTGTCCATGTTTATTAACAACTGATGTTCTCTGTGATGCTGGCCAAATGAATTCTCATTCGGGACAATTGATTCAAAATGCATACGATGAATATACTCAATTATTGTGGTTATATTTACTTGAAAAATCTCTCGATAATGAACAGCAAGCTACATTGAATTATATGAAAATAATAACGACGTTACTTCAAATACAAAATCTAATGAGTGAAGTCTATTCTATAGTTCAATGTTCTGTTCAGATCGATCGTTTACATATGATGATGCAATCGATATTACATTTATCATAACCGAAGAGAAGAAAATCCTTACTGACAAAAACAGAATCTATCGATTTTGTCAATTGTTGTTTTTTTTAGATTTGTTTTTCTTTCGTTCTTTAGTGATTGATGATGATTTTCGAAAAAAAAATATCGTCTATTCCCTATTTGATGATGTAAATGTATATAATATATATGTATACAAGCAAGCAACTTGTTATGTTAGTTAAATAAAATTCTCTTATTCATAAAAGAAATTGCTTTTATTTCAGTTTTTCAAAAAACAAAATAATCGCATTGATTAATAAGTGCATTGTGGTGGTAGTGCGTTTTGATTGAAACGAAGTCCTTTTGCGCATGATTTTTGCTCGATTTTGAATGCTAGAAAATAGATTTCATAGATCGAAGAATTTGTTTTTCGTATTCACTTACATCCACCAGGTAGAAGTGTGCATGTAAAATATTTGCCTTGGTCGAACATAGTTTGATCAGGAAAAGAACCTGCTCTTTCACATTTAAAATAATCTAGCGAAGAAAAAAAATTCAGAAATTCGACTTCATGAAATCAATGAGTGTGGATATTTACTATTTTCACATCTAGCACCGTTATAACCAGGTTGACATTTACAATAAGCATGTCGAGTTGTACCAACAACATTTTCTACACAAGCACCATTGTTCGCACAGAAATTTGGCAAACAGGGACAAAGAGTGCCTGTAAATTAAAGAAAAAAATATATTTGAAAATGACTTCAAGAAGTAAATGTTACCATTCAATTCACAATATTCTCCCCAAGTTCCATATCGGCAGAGACAGACAGCTTCGTATGGTCCATTTGGATTTCGAATAGCACAAACGCCATTATTCTTACAAGTAATTCTTTCACACAGAGCATTCGCTTAAAAGCAAACAGATTGAGAAAAGAAACGAAAACGAACATAATTACTGTCTTGAGTGCCACAAATTGGTCCCGAAAAACCACTTGGACATTGGCAAA
>Ga0209915_1001234_pt1 | contig 39482 bp, 44 predicted proteins | sample ThiBiot_750_plan_FD_183952 | JGI IMG/M metagenome (GOLD analysis project Ga0209915, IMG submission 183952) | Wastewater bioreactor microbial communities from Cape Town, South Africa - Thiocy_cont_750_plan (SPAdes) | ecosystem: Engineered > Bioreactor > Thiocyanate-remediating > Anaerobic-Aerobic... | reverse complement strand
CAAATGATGTGCAAACAGAAGCAAAAGATAGATTCTCGGTAGAGATAGAGAAACAGTCGGACTCAACCTAATTGATTTCTACTCAATCAAATATCAGATAATAAAGATCAATTTACCTGACGAAATTGTTCTTCAAATGTCCTAAAATGCAAAGGAAAAAATTCGAGAAATGAAGATTTACAGCGAAAGAGTTCAATTCAGTACCATTCGGTTGTGCTTCCTGAATTCGATTGATTGCCACTATCATCTGAACTAGGTGATTTCGGTTGTTGATGATCTTGAGCTAACTGCATTTGCGAAAGAAGATTCGGTGCTGGAGATAATAATGATGTTGGCGGTGGTGGTGGAGGATTTGTCCATGGATATGAATGAAAACTTAATGGATTCGATTGTTGTTGTTGCTGCTGCTGTTGTTGATAAAAAGCAGCTGCTAAAAATCGATCTCTTTCTTCTTTTGATAAACGATGCAATAATTGTTGCTGAATTTGTAGTTGATTTAATGAATTAGTATTCTCATCTGTTGATGCACTCAATTGCGCAAATAAACGTTCACGATCTTCAGGTTTCATTGCGAATGATTGTGAATATAAAAGAAAATTTCGATGTGCCAACCAACGATCTTCATAATCTTTTAATTCTTTAGCTAAACGTTCGCGATGATTTGTATAATCAATTGTTGATAATGAATGATTTGTTGGGATTGGTGATGAAGAAGTTAAAGATTTCTTGTCTGTTTTTTCGTCCGTTTCAGTTGATTGTTTATTTGTTGAAGAAATTTTCTCATCGTTTACACTAACATTAGAAAAACGATCATCATCATCTTCGTCAACAATTGACGATGCTCGCGAAGAATTTGTTGGACCATCGGAATTCTAAAACAACAAAAATTGTCCGTCTTTCTTATAAGAGAAGAGTCGTTGACATTACTTTTAAATGCGCAAATTCATTTGTTTCAGCATGTAAAATTTCCATTTGTTAAATGAATATTTTTTCGAACTAACGAATGCTTATTTTTATATGTTAGAATAATCTATAGAAAATTAATTAAAAAGAAAAGTTTGCAAGTCCAAAAAAATAAATAGATTCATATTCCTGCGTGCATGACTATAAAAAAGTGGATTGCTCTCGCTCCTTTTTTTTCATATTTCTATATATACGGGTTTTTGTTTCTCTCTCTCTCGTTTTTCTCTCTTGGTCGCTCTCTCTCATTTTTTTTTCTTCTTTCTCTCTTATTGTATCAACGAATCCAATTGAAGAATGAAGCAACGAGATAGAGACACATGCTACTAATATCATAAAACAGTTTATATTAAAAACAAAATTAATCTTCTTCTTTTCTTTCTTTATATATCTATCCTCGATTTCGATTCGTTGAAATCATTGATAAAACGAGCCATCCGATTTGCTGAATTATTTCTCTTATTCATCAACGATTAGAGAACAAGGAGAAAAGAAAAAGAAGAGAAGAGAATCGACGAAGAAACGAACGAGAGAACAAGAAGATTAACGTTGACGTCGAGTTGTTAATATCGATTATACAGTCGTATTATTTGCTAGTACGATGATGAGCATGATGTGATATGAAATGAATGTAAATGATAATAGCTGGGTACGAGAATAAGTAAGAGAGAAACAAAAAAAGGAAAAAGAAACGACATGGCAAGGCAAGGCAAATAATCATCATCATCATTATCATGCAATAACGAATCGACAGATAGGGCCGAGTTGTCTTTCTTTGGCCTATCTTTTTCTTATATAGAAAAGATTGTTGCAATCAAATCTGAGTTTGTTGGCATATAATAGCTTACATTTGGTATGTTATAATGAAGAACGATTGTCGACAATGTCGTTCGAGATTGCTTCTAATATTTATGTATATGTTATTGCTTGCATTCAAGCAAGAGAATACTATCAATTTAGTAGAGAAAATTCGACATTATTTTCATCATGTCTGACATGAGTAATCAACCCGCCTTTTTTTTGGTTAACTTAACTTCCATAATACGAGTTTTACGTCATTGAAAATCAATGCGTTTGAAATCTCATTATAATCAAATAACAGATTTTCTATCATCTCAATCGCATAAACATCGATCATCTCCAATCGATGAATCCGAATCGAAACTAATTCCAACGATAATTAAAAATCGTTGGCAAATTCAATCACCACTCGGTTCAGGTTCATTTGGATGCATCTATCAAGGAGAAAATCTTCTGACAAATGAAAAAGTTGCGATTAAATTCGAACATAAATCTGCATCACATCCGCAATTAGCGAAAGAAAGTCGAATCTATCGATCAATCGAAGGTTCAGGCATGCCAAAAATGTATTGGTATGCCAATGAAACGATTTGTTTTTTCTTCTTCTTCTTGTCTGCTCGTTTTCATCAGGTATGGCTCGGTCAATAATTATCAGGCCATGATTCTCGAAATGCTCGGACCGAGTATCGAAGATTTATATAATTATTGTCAGAGAAAATTTACGATTAAAACTGTTCTTTTACTTGCCGAGCAAATGCTCGAACGTATTTGTCATATACATCGTCGATGCATACTACATCGAGAGTAAGTAGGCTCGTTTATTTACGTTCGATGATTAAACAAAAAAAATAAAAAGAAAAAGAAAGAGAATTTATTATTACAAATTAATATAATAGCAGCAAGAAAAAGGAATGTTCTATATAACATGTTTAAATCGATTTAAAAAATGAAAAGTTTATATTTAACTTTTTATATAAATTGCCTTTTCTTTTGAAAATTAAATATCATATTCATTTTCAGTATCAAGCCTGATAATTTTACTATGGGCATTCAGTCGAAATGTCAACAAGTCTATTTAATTGATTTTGGTCTATCGAAATATTATTTCGATAAAAAAACACGTCAACATATCGAATATCGAGATAACAAACATTTTCTCGGTACTATTCGGTATGCAAGTCTTCGTACACACGCCGGTATCGAACAATCACGTCGTGATGATTTAGAATCGCTTGCTTATACATTGATTTATCTATCGCGTAAAGGTAAATCACTTCCATGGCAAGGCATTCATTGTCAAACGAAGAAAATAAAACAAGAAAAAATCTATGAAATTAAACTTGAAACACCGATTGATGTTCTTTGTCGAAATTTGCCAAAAGAATTCGAAGAATTTCTTCTCTACACACGACAATTAGGTTTTGCTGAAGAACCGAATTATGTTTATTTATTAACATTAATTCAACAGATTTATCAAACAATGAATATTCAAAATGACTTTCTGTTCGATTGGATTCTACAGAAAAATCATGAATAGACAGCAAAAGAAAAAACGTTTTTTTCTTTTTCCTTCTTGTAATAAATATAAAGTGAATATTCCACTAGGTTAGATTTATTTATTATGCATCTGTGAATTTAATCAAATGAATTAAAAAGCCAACAAAATCAAGTCATGACATATGGAGAATTGAATTTATTCGTACTTTGTTTTGTTTTTTTCTCTACTAGAGTTGTTGTTCGTAACAAACAAACACAAAAAAAAAAGAAAAATAGAATCTGATCATTTTTATTTTAGTAGATACATAGACAAAAATAGAATCATCGATGAAAAAGGACATATTTTCATAGTTTTTGAAAGACAAACACGTGATGAAACACATTACATTGAATCGAACGACTAGATTTCGATTTTGTTTTGAATATTTTAAAGAATAACATTTGTTTCAATTAGAATAGCTATTACCAAAAATACAACATAGAAGATAACTAAGAATACACCGAATCCTCGACTATAGAAGAATTTATTGAATGGAATAAAGAGAAGAGTAGTTGCGAGACTTCCGAAAAGAAAATAGGCAATAACATTTTGGAGAACAGATTTGTCGATCTAGACATAAGATAGTTTGAATTTTGAAATCTAATAAAGAAAAAAGACGATATTTAACATACGATAAATGGATGGCCGTTTTTCAATGTTGCAAGCGAAAATGGAATACCCAAGCCCATGAGAAAGTCTAAAAACAGAAAGATTTAATAAATGTCGCCGACTGTTAGTCCATGAATATTATGTTTTCAAGGAGAATAATCATCGGTGGAGAGTCGAACAGGTTTTAATCTTGCGAAACTTAAGAAGTTGCATAGCGAATATCGCATCTAGCAACCGAGAGCTTTAGAAAAATTTCGCTCGTTTAGATTCGAACCAATCGAATATTCGTTCTCAAACAATTCGATCATAAAAACATACTCAAAAGTGGACCACCGTAACAAGCTGAGATGCCCATGTTTGGATAGCCTTGTCTCGCCGAAACAACATTTGATACATAATCTATTCAAACACAAATAACAAATTATTCAATCGAAATTCTTCCATCTCGATTACCGCTCAAACTATTTCCCCAAGCTAAGAATGTCAAACCGAGAATTGTGTTACTAATATCTAAAATAACACCGAATGTTTGCAATAAATTGACAATTTCATTGGCAATGCAATAGATCCAAACGACGGATACACCGAAACCAATAAAAGCATAGAGCTAATCAATAGATTTCAATTCAAGGTTATGTTCTTTATGTTTTTCCGATTGGCTTACTGAATGAAATCTTGGTTTCGTATGAAATTGTGTTAGAACAATCGATGCGATACAGAATGGTGTGGAGACAATGAGTACAACAGCCCAGACAGGAAAGAAGCCATTAATTTTGTCAAATGCAACTTGAAAAAAGGGAAAAACAAAAGTCTAAATTATAACTGAAATCAAAGTCGGTCGTACCACCGATAAGAAAACAGACAGTTAATGGTGCTGAAACTAAATGAAATGAATTTAATAATTTATGCCAATTATCTTCAGGTTTTTCGTAGTCAACTAATGGTACAGTAAAATGAAGAAGGAGCAAAACAGGCAACTAAATAATTTTCAAATTCAAATATGTTTAATGATTCTGTTTTTCTTTTGTTTTACTTTGACAACGAAGAAAATTTTATTAATAAAATTTCTTTGTGCCCATGGTTCATCATCTCTCGGTAAAAATGCATGTCGAAGATACAGAACGTAGGAAACATCCGGTTGAGCATAACTTTCATCGGGTATACTCAAATTTTCGACTTCAGGTTCTTCCGTAACATCAGTTGTATCTTGAATAGTTCCATAGTTTTTATGCGCAACTTCGGTTTGTGCTGCTTGTAATAAAGCTCGACGATCTTTCATACGTCGATTTACGAAATAACCACCGATAACGATGACCAAATAAACGATATACATTATAATAAAGCTGATACTTTCATAGAAATGAATGACTCCATCGTACATGGCAAAATAAGCAAAGAATGCCGCCACAACGAAAAAGATAATGTCACGTAGTAATGGCCGTTGAATGGATCGAAATGGTTTTATTAGACAAATTGTACCTGCAACGACCGTTGTTACGAAAACACCAGCACCTAGGAGAACATAAAACATGAAATAAATGATATCAATAGTTGATTTACCGAAAAGAGCGCCGAATGCAAGACCAACGTCACCACCAGTGGCACTATTGACAGCTGCAATAGCTGAAAATATATCTGGAGCACCGTTTCCAAATGCAAGAAAAGTAACACCCTGAAAATAAACGGAAATCGAATTGTTTCAACGAATTCAAAAGATACGAACTGCTATGTTCTCAGATAGTCCGAGAACTTTCGCAATAACACGTAGAGCAGGGCAAAAACTACAAATCAAAATCTTCATTTCATTCATTTTCATCGAACAAAATTCTTTACTAGGCATCGGCTGTAACACCAAGTCCAATGAACAAAACTGCTAACCATCCAGCCTAAAATGCAAATTCATTTGATCTATTCGATTTTTCATTTCAACTCTTTTACAAGCAATGCTAGACCAGCGCCCATATAGTGGTCTCCAATAGTACAAAATATAAATGTTAAATAATTTATAAAGCCACCGTCCATGGCACAATCTTTCGTGTTGTTCATGAAATAGCACGTGCCATTCTGGGTATATTGTCGGTAATCTCGACACAAAAAATCGATTTGATGAAGATTTTCTTTGTGTTTGTTCGTCCTACCTCAACGCTTGCGCTCATTCTTCACGTTCTATTTGTCTAAAATGACCAAAAACAGAAAGATTTCTTTTTCTTTTCAAGTCACCTGAAAAAAACAACAACAAAAGAAAAACTAATAAATACTTACATAAACAAGATTCGTCAATTATAATGATAAGACTTATGTGATGATAATACAGTAAAAAAAAAGAAGTTCTCTTTACATGAGTAAAACGACGGACGAAAGCACAACTGCTGACGAATGATAAAAGATGGATTTCTCTGCCAATTCGTACGCACATACGTATTAGTTAATAGATGTCGTTCAAGGCTAATCTGAACCGAATAGATTTTTTTTCGTATTGTGGTTTTTATTTGTTCTAGCGAAAAAAACATGTGAGATAACAGTGACCAAAATATGTTTATTTGTCTTTATCGTTTAGATAAAACGAAGAAAGAGATCAAAAAAATATAACGACAAAAATTCAATGATTACAAAGCATATTTTCAATGGTGATAAAAACGGATTGCATTGCATTGCATTCGTGAGTTTTCTTTTTTTTTGTAATAATAGCAAATATAACGAGAACCGTTCTTTCGAAAATAAGATAAACGTGTATTTACACTTATCGGTCACTTTGTCTATATATAAATTTATCTTTCGTACGTCATGAGGAACGAGAACTTTCTTTTTCTTTGTTGAAGATCAAAGTTAAAATAAATTGTTGGCTTTTTAGTGTTGATTGAATCGGTTCGAGAAAAGATACGATGAATATATTTTTCATCAGTAGAAAAAAAAGAAGAAGACTTTCATATTGACTGTTCTAGATTATTTATGTTATTTAATTAAAGATAAAAGGAATGTTAATCGCAAACGCACAGATACACAAGACGAAGAAACAAAAAAAAGAGAGAGAAAAACCAAAAAACAGCAAAGTTCTTGAATGAAAAAGAGAGAGAGAGAGAGAGAAAACACACTCCATTCATGATTGTCAAAAGAAAAGAAGGGAGAAGAATAGGAAAGGACAAGAGACGTTTAATCTTCTAATGATGATTGGGAACCTCGAGCATCACCTAATCGACTTGATTGAGTTAATAATTGATAAAGTTGCTCGTCATTCAAACATCCATCAATAAATTCTTCTCGACTTAATATTCCGTCGGAATTCTTATCCATCATTGTGAATATGTTCATCGCACGTTCTTCAGCTTCAATTTGTCGTTCGCGTTTTTCGATTTCATCACCAATTAATTCATAAATAGCCTTTTCAAAATAAATAATATTTCAATTAGAACAAAACAAAGTCGGTTTTCCTCTCTCGCTTACACTTATAATTCGTCGCATTTCAGTGACATCAATAGATCCATCACCATTGCAATCATACATTCGAAAAGCCATTTCTAGTTTTTTATCAGGCGTACCTTGAGATGTTATATTAATTGCTTGTAAGAATTCTTTGAAATCAATCTTTCCGCTATTATCTAAATTGATCAACGAATATAAAAACAAAACATAGCGCATTGTCTTTTTTACCAGTATCGAAAGCACGAAAAACATGTTCGCAAAAATTTTCCGCACGTCCCTTAGGAAAAAATTGCTTGTAGATTTGGATGAATGAATCGCGTGTTAATTCACCGTTGGGACAATCTCTCTGTTGTTTAGAAATTGAGAAAGAATATGAAAGTGAACAAATCAATGATTGAATACTCTTCTTACCATAAAACCTTTGTACCAAGTTTTGATCTTTTTCTCTGAATATGATGTATGAGTTTTCAAGAAATCCAGATCATCTTTTGATAATTCATGCTTCGAGCTCGTACAGCCCATCAACAACAATTGAACACATGTGAGCCTGAAAATATGAAGATTTAAGGTTGTCGTTTCTTCTTCTTCTTCGTTAAATTAGGATTGAAACATATTCACTTGACTGAGAAAACAATTATACAACAATGACAAGTGTATAAAGAAACGGAAATTACAAAGCAACAGTGAAAAAAAAAGAATTTTCTTTCTTTTTTTCCCCTCGTCATCGCCTACGTTCTTCTTAAGCAGATACAACAAATAATTATTATTATTATTATTTTGTCAGTCATCATTTATCCTATTCTAATACTATTAATGATTTGCATACATATATATATATATATATATATACACTTGTTCTCTATTCTACGATTAGCATTAACAACAGTCAAGGACAGTTTATTTCATTTGAGATTCATCAACAATCTCGTCTTTGAAACGACATAACATCGTTAGCATCTCGAATCGTTTCGCTCTTCTGGACTGCATATATTTGCAAATCATTCGATTGAAATATTAGATCAATATGTAACTACTTATGTAGACGATGACAAGACTTTGTCAGCAAAGATTTTGACAGCTAAATAGTAATAATAATAATAATAATAATAAATCTGTATAGATAGAAAAAGCTGTTATTCTCGTTTCTTCTTCTTTTTTTCGCATCAACCATCCGACAGATTAGCGACTTGTCATATTAGTAATTAGATTAACCCGAAACTGATTTCCAGTTTTTTGACGAAACAACATAACAAATATACATGCACACACTTGAATTGACATATGATTGTTAGAAACTCTATTATTTGCTGACAACATTTCTTTGATTCCCCTACGGTTGGTTAATAACAATGCTAATGTAAAAAGAAACAGATCTTTGTACGACAATTTTAGTTTCTATTCATAATCTACTATTTTCTATTAGTAATGCCAGATCTTATCAAAATGTAAACATCGGAATACAAAAAGAAAAAGAATATGGCCTAACTAAGTTTATGTTAGTTAATAAATAAATAATAGAAATGTTTTCTGGTCTTTTTTCTCTTTTGAGTTTGCATGAAATATAAAACAGGCAAAGTACAAACAGAAAAGAAAAGAAATCATGGCTGACCGAAAATGGCGTAGATCAAATCGGAATGCGTTTCTCAGGTGGAAATAGGAATCAAAGGAGGAAGTCAATTGAAAAAATAAATAAAGAAAGAATATAATCATTGATACGTATAACGAACCGATTATCTTAGATTGTTATCGTGACGTCAATGTAAAGAGAAAAAAAATGATTCTAATCAATAAATTCATGCATGCAATGCGCTATATATTCACAACAGAGTCGTTTTCGATCCTGTGAATAGAGAGTTTCAAAGCATTCACAAGATTGTCGTCATTATGCGAGAAAAAGACGATGATGAATTCATATAAGAAATGCACGTGAAAAATTAGAGAAAACCAGAAGAAAAGCATGGTTTTTTTCTTCATCATCGAAGCTTGAGATTAAAAAATAACTGCAGTTAGATCGGTAAAGAAAAATGACAAAGTAATAAATATTGTTTCTTTGCTTTTTTGCTCTCAGTTTTTTACATATATAACCGTGTTTGTTACGATAGACTTAAGAGAAAATGTAATAATAAAGTCACTCTAAATGATTGAACACTTCGATTTCCCAGATGGCAAATAGGTGAATACAAAAGCATTGAAAAAAAAGTACAAAAAAAATTGTTTTAGTTAAAAATAAACTAAAGAGAAAAAGACACACACATACACAGGCGATGAACAATTGACTTAATATGTGCTTATAAAGACATTTACTTCGATTTTCTGCATGAATAAATTTTTTCACTTACTTATATCGAAAATTAGATATGTCAATATGGTACGTCTTAATCAACGTCACCAATTGAATTAATTCAGCGAAATTAATCGGATTCTAAAATGAACAAAAAAAAGAAGAAGAACAAATCATTGAGTGAAAACTCTTGTCGATTGAAAACTTTAAATGAGATCTAATGGATGATTGCAGATTGATTTTTTTTGCTTCGTCTTCTCTATATTTCTTCTTCGTCTTCTTTTTCTCTCGTTTTTCTCTTTTTCTTTTTTCTTTTGCCGAATATACTTATTCGCCCGGTGGTCTATTTAACGGCAATAGATGATACGTCTTAAACATTGCGCTAATGATGACGACAAGACTAACAAGCGAACAAAAAAAGGAAATGAAGAGTAAGAGAAATTGCGATACTATGAAAAAATGAAAAACAACAACGAGAAATAAACTAAATAGAACTAAGATATACATGGATTATGGCATTTACTATTCAAGAGAAAAAAGAAAGACAACTTCGATGTCAAGATTTGAAACAAGAAGAAGAAGAAGAGAAAGAATCAAGTGTGAAATTAAAAGCAGATACATATCTATTAAGAACCATCAACTGGTTCTAATGGGAGTAATAATCATATTTAATATCAAACGTTTTTTATGTTTTCTGTTTTTCTCTCTCCTCAAAATTATTGTTATATATATATATATATATATACGAAGAGAGAACCAGAGAAAGAGAAAAGAGATTCTTTTCTGTTCTTTTTCTTCTTCTTTTTTTGTCAAATCCATTTTTTTAATATGATTTTTCTAAAGAATAGTATGTTAGCAGTAGTAGTAGTAGTAGTAGTGGCAGAACAAGAAGACGAAGGAGAAAAAAAGGAAAAAGAAGAGAAAATAAATGAGTGCTAGGCACACACACTAACTGCTATTCCTACTGCTCGTGCTTTTCAATAATTGAATGAACCAATTTATCTTTAGTAACAATACCTTCTTTTCTTTCCCCTTCTTGTTCTTCATTATTATTCTCGTTAAAATGTTGCCGGATGTTGAGTGAAACATGCAACGTGAACAACAATAATATTTTCTCCATATTTTAATCAATTGAGAATAAATTTAGATTTATTTAATAATGAAACAAAAAGAAAAAAGAAACGGAAAGAGAACACATTATACACATGACATGTTTGTTAAGAATAAGTTTTTTTTTCAAAATGACGGATTTAATTAAAGTGCAAGAAACAAAACAATTGGACAGTGATCCGATCCGTAGACATTTGTCTGGTGTACAACATCGCAGAGTTTATCTTCGAATGATTTCGAAAGAATAAAATAATCTAAACGCCAGCCAATGTTTCGTTCGCGAGCATTTCGAAAATACGACCAAAATGTAAACGAATCTCGTTCATCGGGATAAAGACATCGAACTAAATTAAGAAGATTACAATTTATTATCTATTCATGTCAATGAATGATTATGTAACTATAATTTAATAAGTTTATTTCCGATTAGTTTAATTTAGAGTTTATTAATTAATGAAAATAATTTTCCGATTTGAAATAAAAATGCAAGCAAAAAAAGAAATGAACGTAGAATAGAGGTGAAAAGTCTTTTCTTCATCTTCTTTTTTTTTCTATTTATAATTTCTAATTAAAAATGCTCTAAAAGACTAATAACTTACATGCATCAACAAAACCTTCATCGAGAATTTTAGTGAAATCTTCTCGTTCTTCTTTCGTAAAACCGGCTGTCTTCGAGTTCGTCGACGGATTGGTAAGATCGATACTTTGATGAGAAACATTCAAATCTCCACACCTAATTTTCAAGAATAATAGAAACAAAAAAGAAACAATAATTTATCTCAATTTCAATTCTCTGCTGTGTTTTGTACGAACCAGATCACAGGTTTTTTCTTGTCTAATTCTTTGATATAATTTCGAAATGCTTCATTGAATTGTTGTCGATATTCGAGACGAGCTAATTTTCGTCCACTATTGGGAATATACGAAACGATTAAATAGAATTTTTCGTATTCAGCTGTGATCACACGGCCATCGACATCATGTTCGGCAATGCCGAGACCGAATTTAACTTCGATCGGCTCGATTTTTGTTAGAAGACCAACGCCTGAATATCCGGCTAGAGATGTAAATATATTTTTGGCGTATAAAGAAGAAAAAGAAAGAATAATAATAATTCTACCGATATCACCGGATAACCAATAAGATTTGTATCCATTTGGCGTAGCCTCTGAGGGAATTTTTTCCTTATCACATTTTAATTCCTGAAAGGATTGAAAATTATCATCGAAATGAGCCTCTTTTTCTTTTTTTTTTGAAACTCAACTTGAAAACAGATCATATCTGGCTTTTCTTCGTCGATATATTTCAATCCTCCATTATTCAACCAAGCACGAATACCATTGATATTCCATGATACTATTTTTAAATTTGTCGAGCAACCTCTCGGAGATAATCGGTTGGATGTTTTCAAAATCATTTGTTTTGGTAATTGAATTTCCTCATTATCAAGCTCTTGAGTTGTTCCTGTCATGTCAAGTGAATCAACAGTTGTTGCTTTTTTTGAATTCTAAATCAGTGTCAATGACTACTAAAACTTCTCGTCATACACATTTACTTTCTCTACTGTTGAAGAAGATTTTCGTTTGATACCTTTGGTTGTTTCAGTTTTATCAACAACAGTCACAACTGGTTGATCTTCATCTTGAGTATCTGTTTTGCTCTTCTTTGTTCTCATTTTTGACATCTAGAAAAAGATGAATCTTCTTCATGGATATCTTCATTCATTTTATCTAATTATTCCCCTGTTTTTTTTTGCCAAGAGACTCTTAATTGAGACTTGTATTTGATTCTACAAAAAAAACAGAATCTCGTGTTAATTTTATTGATTATCAAATAAGGAAAAGCCCAAAAAAAAGAAGACATATTGTAGATATGAGATTACACGCATACACACTGAGTATTATTATTATTCGTTGATATAAAAAGAAAAGAGGAAGACAGAAAACAATCGACATCAGATGTCGAAATCAACTGCACTCATTTAGTTAAACATTGCTTTGTTGATAGAGATCAGACGAGACTAATAATTGAACATGACGGGCTAAATGCACCGTATTTTTCTCTTCGATTATGTCTTGTGAAGTGCACAGATCGATCTGAAAATGAAACGAAAATAAAATTCGATTTTGATGATATCATTGGCAAACCTCGGCAAGACCCGCTCGTCGACTTGCTTCGACAAAATTCTCGGCATTTCGTCGACATTTAGCCAACGATAATTTCGGCTAAATGAAGAGGAAAAACAAAAGCAATTATTAAATATTCAAATCGTTTTGTGTGTTTACCACAGCTTGCGAAGGAACATGAATACTTTGAACTGCACGTGGGCGAATTTGATTAATAAAATGACAGAGTACAACGCCATCACTTAACGCGTAGGCAATATCATCGGGTAGGGTTACTTTAACACGTTCTTCAATAATCTAATTGAGAGAGAGAGAGAGAAAACCATCATCTTGAAGTCTAACAGATAGACGAAGAATTTACTTTTTTCATTTGTTCAATTTGAATTAAATCTTCCTTAGCTTGTAAGAGATGTCGACGAATCGTAAATGCTGGATTAACTTCACCTGGATTATCCAACGGTGAAAAACCGTTTACATCTTTCGTTCGAGGTTGCATATGAAAGCCAGGTGCTGATGGCTACAAATAAAACAAATCGAGAATTTCTATGGATAAGTTTTCTGTTTTTCGATTTACTTGACGTTCATCGAAAAATCGTAATTTTGTTGTTCGACTTTGCTTAGGCGATAGTGAACTATCGGGAGTTTCCTAGAACAAATAATTTTGTTGAGACATTAAAAATAAAATCGATGCTTTCGTGTACCGATCGAGTGTGTCCATTCTTGGGACTTGATGACGTTCTAAAATTCGAAAATTAAAAGCGGTTTTGCTTTGAAAAATAGGTTTACGTTGATTGATTAATCGTTTCCGAACTGAGAGTGAATTGATTGTTGATTTTCGTTGAACTATCATAATGAATTGGAAGAGTTTTTTGTTGATAAATAAATTTGCTGTCATTGGGTCCCGTGATCAGACTCGGTTCGACGCTAACAGCTCGATTGGCTCGTTTGAAATATTCATCAATTGTTGCGTTCTCAATCGAAATCGAGCGTTGATAGGCTGTTTCCGAGCAGTTTTTCTCCGGAGAACTCATCGAGAGATTTCCTATTGGAGCTGGATCAATGTTCGACAATTGTCGAGATAACGAATGTTTCGCTGATGAATGCCAAGGACGTACATGTTGATTATCGTCTTTCGATGTAAAATTGAATAATTGCATGTTTTTACTGCAAAGAATTTCGATCGAAAGATGAACATTTTGCAGAACGATTTACCTGTTCTCCATTTTTTGTCGAGCATCTTCACGTTGTTTTTCCATTTTCGCTAGTTTTTCATCATGAATACGTCGAGCCATTTCTCGAGCTTTGGCTCGCTGAAAAAATTTCGTTATTTGACTCTCAAAAAATGCTTTGTTTTACTACCTGTGTTTCAGTTTCGCCTAATTGTTGTAACAAATGTCGTTTCAATTGTTGTGCTTGACATTTTTTTCTTTCATAATCAGCTTTCTGTCGCGCTAATTCCTATGAAACAACAATATGCACTAGGGAGTTCGATTTCGGACACAAGACAGCGTACTTTGGAAAATTCATCAGCTAAATTAAGCATTAGGGTAGGTTCATTACGAAGCGGATGCTCATTCGACATGCTTAGAATAGAATCATCCTAGAAATAACATCGATTGACAATAAGCTTGTTTACAACAGATAAAATCTACATACATCACCAAGTGTTTTCTCGCTGCCTTCAGTTGTTAAATAGCCTGAATCCGATGGAACAACAGTTTTACGTGCTTGAGGTCCACATTGAACACTTCTGAAGATGAAAATAAAAGGTTTTTGAATCGAATTCGAGAGGACAAATAATAGATAGTACCGTGATGTTTGATAAGAAAATGAATTTTTATATTTTTCATTGATTTCATGTTCAGTTAATAAACCTCGACGTTTTTCTTCTTTCATAGCTTCGATAAGTAAAAATCTCATGATATGAAGTAGACCAAGTGTGCAAATCTACAGTTCAAATATGCAAATCGAAACAACAAATGTTAATTTTCGATTGTTCATACCGATGTCGGTGGTGTTTCTAATGGATTATGATCGATATTTAATTCAATGAGACTATTCATTTCGCGTAGATTTAATGGTAAACGAACAAGACGATTGTGTGAACAATCGAAATTGATTAATTTCAATGCACATAATTCTAAAAATGAGCAATTTTAAAACTTCGAAAAGAAAAACAGCGAACTGTTTTACCATTAGGCAATTCGATAATCGAATTTCGACGAAGATTTAACGTACGAAGATTTGCTAAACTACCGATTTGATAGGGAATCTGAACAATATCATTCGAACTAACATCCTACAATTGTTGACATAATCATACAACTACAATTACTATAAAATGATATCGATAAAAACATACTAATTCAATTAGTCGTTCTAATTGACCGATTTCTTCGGGTAAAGAGACTAGTTTATTATTATTAATAATTAATACTTCTAAATTAGGTAATTTACATAATGACGGTGGAATATAAGCGAGTTGATTTCGACTAAAAAACACAACAAAGCATTGAAATAAATATGTGATTGTATGTTTAACCTCAAGTCAAGAGTTTTGAGCATTTGTATTTGAATAATTTGATCTGGTATGGATTTGATTGCATTGTGATAGAGATTGAGACGTTCAAGAGAAGAAAATGAACATAAAATTCGTGGAAATTCAGTAAAACGATTCCGAGAAAGATCTTGAAAATAGAACAGCATAAAATCGAATAAAGAAATCGGTCAACAAACCTGCAGTGATCGTGTCCGACAGATCACATTTATTATTCGGAAATTCTCGCAGTGTACGAGCAGTTAAATTCAGTTCGCCCGTATAAATGGCCTCATCGAGAGCACGTTCAATACTTCGATTCAACTGTTGAATTGATGTATTTTTATTTTTATTCACAGAATTTATATTCGATGTCGAATCGAGAATTAAGGAAGACGATGATGTTGAGGCCATATGTACACATGCGAGGAGTTTCGTTCAATTAATTCAAATTCTCAACATACATAAATAGTTCCAGGTCAGTTGAATTGATCGGACAATATCTATCTATCTATATGTATAAAAGAACTTTTTTGTGTGTGTGTTAGTTATTTATTTCTCATTGCACCACAGAGGTGCAAGAACAGAAGGAAACCAATGGAACGTTGGAAAAAGAGGTCGCTTGTGTATGAAACAATGAAGCATGTCACCGTTACACGCCAATAAAACTATCTGATTTATTTCCAACACAAAAACAACTAGATAAACGGTGGCGTACAGAAAAGAAAAACAATGAATTGTGTAAAAAAATTGTTATTTTGGCATTATTTTTGGAATAATGAGACAGTAATTAAAAGCAATACAACGACTAGAAAACACATAATGCATACAATGAGAGAGAACCAATTTGATTTCGACGTGCGTTCTGATTCCAACCGTTTGTATGGAGTCATAACGGCAATATATGTTGATGTTGGCCGAAAACCGATAATTGGAATTGGTTTAGCTGTTGTTGAAATAGATGTGGAATTATCGGTTGGTTCATCCATGCTGATTACTGTTGGATGAACTTTTGCATTCTACATTACAAAAACATAATAGATTATTATTTTTTCTTTCTTAAACAAAGTTAAACCTACCAGTTGTTGACCTGTTTTATTCATATTTGTTTTAGTCAATTATGAATAGCAGCTTATTTTCTGAAGAAAAAATAAATAAATAAATAAATAAATGCAGATATGCATTGATTTATATAGTGCATAGATAGGAAAAATCCGACTGATATAGCGATAATTCTTTTCGTTCGTTCTTCGAATAAGTCAAGTGACTCATAACTCATGAGTCTCGAGCAATTTCTCGACGTTTTCCGTGATGTTATTATTCGATAACAATTCGTACAGTGAGAAACTATTTTTTTTCTGTACGTAGACGACACTATCGCAAAAAATATTTGCGCCACGTGACGCCGCGAAATCCCAATGTCAATTACTCATCATATCGTTTTTCCCCAATGAAATATATTACATTAAACTATCGTAGATCAATTCAATTTGATGTATTCTCAGAGGAAATGAAAGTACCTAATATACGTACTAATAAAAAGCTAATTAATCTCAATTATTAATAAGAAATTCGACTGATAATATGGTAGAAAAAAAACAAACATTAGTTGACATGCTGTCAAAATAATAATGTCATACTTTAGTTCGAATAGGTCCTTGAATGACAGTAGTTTCAATTGAGGAAAAAAAGAGAAAAAACCTAAATGCAACTGACTCATCTAGCACATGATGCGTTATTTTTATTTGTTCTATTTTTAAAATAAAAATCGATGTACTTTTAACTGTTGTAACAAGGAAAATAGGAACATGAACGCGCGTATTTTTTGTTCAATTTTGTGTTGTTTTTCGAAAATAAATCGTAAATGTTATTTATCGATCGAATTTATTTATTATGTCACTTGTTGATGTTTGTTTGCACGACGCACCGGTGTTTTGCTGGTTCACCTTCGCGCGGAACTCGAAACGAAATGAATCAAGCGTTTGCTAGAGGTGCTGTAAGTTCCTTCAATTTGGATAGTGATGATGAAGAGCAGCATGATTCACCGCGTGCACATATTCGTGGCCCGTTTAGTGACGATGAAGATGAAGGACGTGGTGCTAGTAGTAGTGGCACCAGTAGTGGAGCATCACGACATTCGTTTGGCCGTCGACGACCTCATCAATTAGCGCTCAGCGATTCGGAAAGTGAAGAAGATTCAAAATTTCGACGCGAAGAATCATCAGGCACATCTGGAGTATAACATTAACTTGTCAAACTCAGCAACTCGATTGTTATTGTTTTTTTTAGTTAGGTTCGGATAGTGATCGAAGTCGACTTCTCTTAGATCAAAGTGTCGAAGGCGAAGAAGGTGGTACACTGGTCGGTTTAGAATCACCGATTGGACCGAAAATGGTTGGTGGTACACCGACACTTGGTCTCGACAGTGGTCATTCGAAATTATATTCTCGACATGGATGGAAGACACCTCATAAAGTATTCAAACAGTTAAATTATCGTTTTTGAACAATATCAAATCTATTTAGAGTCCACCACATGTACATCATTCTCCGAGCAAACATATTTTTTACGATAGTCCAGGTTCTGGATCAGCATCGTCGTTTGGGGATTTTGCTTCACCGGTACGAGGTGGTCCTCTAGGTTCAGGGCCAGTTAGCTCTTTAGAGGAATTTTATCATTCTCCAGTCGGTGGAACTTTTAATCTCAACAAAAACCTAGTAAAATTCATTGAGAAAGAAGAAAAAAAGAGAACTAAATTATAGTACACATCTCTATTTCTGATCGATAGTGGCCAGTAGAAGATCGTCGTTATATCAAATCAGCTAAACCTCCGCCTGCTCCAGGCACTGTGGCTTTCGGTGTTATGTCAATCAGTGGCCGACGAACACCTTACGATTTTCTTCAAGCTGTTGAATTCGGTCGAAAACATCGTCATAAAGCTCTAAGCACAATGACATGGAAAAAAACATTCATCTCTGGTAATACAGCAACTGTCTATGGTATTGAATTAAATGGTCGAGATTTCATTCTTAAAATATCTAAACATGCTCATGCTGCCGGTTCACCAAGTGATGATATACCTCAATGTGTCACTGAACATGATATCCGATCGTTACATCAATCACATAATCCTTGTGATCATAAACCAAAAGATGGTATTATCAGACGAGTTGCGTGTTCAGCTGAACCTCATTTAGTACCATTTGAATATTATATTGCCGAGAAAGTTGCATTAACTCGTAATTCAGTATGTCGAAGGAAGAAAAGAAATGTTCGTTCATTCGATATTCTCTAGTTGCCAGCTGCTGCAAGTATACAGAATGGATTTATGAAAGATGAAAATCGTTGGTATTTAATCTTCGAAGAATTACCGGGCATATCACCATTAAAATATGGCGAAAATATTCTCGAACGTCTTGCTAAACCTTTGAGTAACATCGACAGTTGATTGAGTTTTTTTATTTCATCACACAAAAAAAAACTAATTCTTTCAGTTCGACAACAATTAGAAGCATTAGAAAAGCTCGCTACTTGTCATATCATGCATCTGTATGTATTCATGAGTCTCATTTCGATATTCGAAAGAAAATTTGTTTCATTTTCATTTGGACTATAAAGTGATGCACACTGGGGAAACGTTCTCTATTCTCATAAACATGGTATTCAATTGATTGATTTCGGTCTTGCTACACTCGTCGATCATTTTGAATTACCAAATGACAAAGCAACATTAATTGTAACATTCACGCTCGATCGATGTTTAGATTGTTTAGCATCACCAATCGGACGAGATTTTCGAGATTTAGCAACCAGTCGATATCCTGTCGATGGTTATGCCCTTCTCTCTCATTCGTGGTTACAATTTTAAACATGAGATGAAAATCATACTCAAGTTCGATGTTTTTCTTTTTCTTCAAATAAAAATCTTAAAAAAATATCGTCTCGAATACTTTTTTTCCTCTTCCTTTCGTTTGACATGTTTTGTTTCGACTGCGTCAAATATTTATTTATGCATTTTACACTTTCTCTTCCAACATCGAAATCAAAACATTAAAAACACACACACACACACAATGAGTTCTGAATTTGATCTTCGTGCGATTGATCTCGATGTACCTACTCATCCAACAACAAATTCTATTCGAGTCGAAACAACGAACTACGGTAAAATTCTTCGTACGATTGCCGGCATCAATGGTGCATCGATTCCATGCATAGTTATTTGTACAGTTTTGGATTTTATTTTTACATTAATTACATTGATTGTTGGCAGTACAAATCTATCAGCATGTCCAATTGAAAATCGTCTACCGATTTATTTAGTTGTCGTTGCATCGGTTAATCTTGCTAGCATTTGTTTGGCATGTATTTCTATATTTCTTCATGTCCGAGACAAAGATGAGAGCATATCTGGATTTCTTTGCGTTACATTTTCAGCAATTATGATCATTATTTTTCAATTGTTTAATTTTATTTGGTTAATCTGTGGAACTGTTTGGATATTTGCCGTTTTCGATGATGTTCAATATACAGCACCGAATGAGAAAACATATTGTCATCCGAATATTTATCAATATACATTAGCATCGATTGTTCTACAATATATTATACCATTTATATTATGTTGTTGCAAAAATTTATCATTAATGAAATAATCGAATGGAAATTCGTTTTTTCTTTCTTTGCATTTTTAAGTAATAAAAACGTTTAGTTTCGATTAGAATAAGATAATATCTCGAGCATATTGTGTTAATGATGTTAGGGCTAGAAGCAAACAAAAGATTATTTTGACATAGGCTAATATTAATGCGTGACAACAGTACATTTGGTGATATATACATATACGAGAGATAATCAAATATTCTTTGTCTAATTTTAGAAAGCTATTTATGTTGCTTAGTGATGATTCCGAAGGCTAGAACATTCATTTAGTTGTTATTAGAAAGCTTATTAGAAAAGTCTTTTTTCTTGTTATTATCAAAAGAAATATGATTTTGATTCGGTGTGTGTCATCGATCACAATCAATATTCGTCAATGAAGGATAATGATAAGATTTCAAGAAACGATGAGAAGGGCAAATTAATGATACGAACACACACACACACACATAAAGAAATATAAACATCGTATGTTGTTGTTATTGTCTAAAAGGAATACGTGTTTCTTCAGAGATAAATGAGATAAGCTTCTTTTACTTATTTCCATTTCTCATTCTCGTCTGTTTTTTGAATAATATTTCTTTTCGAATTTTTCCTGACAAATCATAATGTAAATTCCAAACAACATGACAAATTACAATCATCAATTACTCAATTGACTATTCTGTTCAATGAGATATTTTGCAAGTAGACCACTTGTTCAGGTCACTCTATGGATAAGAACAAAGAAAATTTGATCAAATCAGAACAACTATAGTCTGATTTTTCTAGAATATAGTTGAAATCATTTTTTTATTGTCGATCATTGGTCATTATCAATGGGTTTTTATTATCATCATAATTATCATCATTATTCACTAGTTCTATTCATAGTCTTCTCCGAACGGCACCATCTGATACTTTCTTCATCTAATTCTCGTCTTTCTTCTTCTTTTTTTTTTATTCTATATATATATGAAAAAAAAACTTGAAAAAAGAAAGCCAATTCCTGCCGTTTTGTGTTTGAAAAAGAAAAGGAGAGAAGAAAAATGGATTTTTTTCTACTTTGCTTTCTTACTCTCTTTGTTCTTCCCTTTTCATTGGCATGATTTAGACGCTAAGACCATACTACTATTATCCTCATCATAGTCGTGATTTTGCGTGCGTGTGACAGGACGTATAAGGGTATCCTTTGTACAAGACATCAGGGCAATCAGAAACGAGGCGGAAAAGGCAGCGAACGAACAAACGAGCAAGAGGAGTTTCTCAGAATGAAAAGGCTGCTCATTTTTCTCTCTTTCCTTTCCTTTTTTTTCCAGTTCAGCTTGATGAACACGACTGTCATTTCTCACTATAGCCAACATACAAGTGGTCTCCGACAGTAGATAACTTCCTGATTGCTTGTTCATGTGTACATATATGAATGAGTGACCGCTCATAAAGGAGGAGAGGAAAAGCATGTAGGAGGAGAGTCCAAAAGAAAAGAAAAGGCAAGAGAAGAAAAAAGAGAATTGGTACTAGACATTCTTTACGTTTAGTATTGTGGCATTTTGGATAGATAGCTGTTGATGTGTTGTTCTTTTCTCTATTGTACATACGCATACTATGCTTATGATTTCTATGCTTCCCAACTAGCCTAATAGAATAAGATGCGTATCTTTAGAAAATATTCTCTTCTTCGTCCTGTTGTATTTTCAATGGATCGTTATAGTGTAAAAAGAGATGGAATAGAGAGACACAGAGAGAGAAAGAGACAAGGGAAAAAAAGAAGAAAAAGACTAGAGACGAGAGCATTCTTCTATCATATCCTATTCACCGTACGATTTCGATCATAATTGAGGAAATTTTTTTTTGCGAGCTCTTCTTCTCTCTTTCTCAACATCATCATCATCATCATCATCTTCTTCATCTATCTTTCCTTGTAGAATAATTCCATCCTCTTGAGAATAACATCATATAAGCAGTAAAAGGCATGTGAACTATGTTCTAATATAATCATCAACAATCGGTAAGTAATTTTTTGGAAATAATCTGACTGCATGCTATCAATCCAATGAACACATCATACATAGAGAAAGAAAATCTTCGGAAAAAGTCTATTTAAACAAATAAATTATTCACAATCCAAACCAACATACTTTATTCATTGCGTATGATATCAACATCGGATTCATTTGTGTATATGTAGATATATATATACACATATGTGGATAATGATAGTTTGTTTCAGCAGTTGAACTCTCTGCTTGTCCTTCGACACACGCAAACCAACAGGCACGATTGCGTGAGTGTCTCTTAATGGTAATTGAAAGAGAAGAAGCTTGCCGAGTGCTTAAAATAGAGTAGTTATTCTGTTGCTTATTCCGTGAGCTTCTGACGGCAAATAGTATGAGCCGCGAGTTTGTTGACTAGATTTATACATCAATAGCAATCGATACTTGTTCTCCCTAGTGTCTAATGATAAGAAAACACAATCGTCTTTCTTTTCATCATCATTCCACAGCATCTATCGCGAGCATTAGTTGTCGTCTTTCAATGTATGTCTTGTCGCCTGGACTAATAAAATTAGTTAGACAGCCTACCATTTCATTATTATCGCGTGTCGTCTATGACTATCTTGAAATGCGTGTATATGTATATCTATACATTAATATAAATATAAGATCGTCGATTTTTCTTTCTCGTATTTGGTATCAAAATGAGAGTTCTTCTTCTTTTTTTTTTCTTGATTAATATCATTTAATAATCTTGTTCGGCAAATAATCATTTGAAGACAAGTTAAATGAAACTCTGATTAAATCAATCAGTGTGCATGCGTGCGTATATATTCTCTTATCAAAATAAGTCTGCATGTGTTTATTTCGATGAGGAACTGTGCAAAGAAGACATCTCGTCTTGATGTATGTTGCCTTGTTTTTATGTAATCACTGGCTATAAACAGAGCACAACTTTGAGATCGTTTGATAAATAGACTCAATGGATGTTCCTTATTTTTTCCAGTTCGTTCGTTCTTGAGTCTTACTCTCTTTTAACTAATGATCATGATAGTTGAAACAGAATGACAGCCGTGTGGCGTTGTAAGAAAGAATGTTCTACTCGTTTTCTTACGATCATTTGCGATAGTAAAGGTAGATATTAAAAGCATTACCGATATTTACATCGTCCATTTCTTAATTAAAAAAAAAGAGGAGACGTTTTTTTTCCTTCACGCTCTCTCTCTCTCTCTTTTTCTCATTCTACAACTTCTTCGAAAGAAAAAGAAGGAAAAAAATATTATCTTGAAAGAAAAAAGAAACGCCGAGGTAAGTTGTTGATATATCAATAACTTAACGATGATTGAGTCGAGAGATGAAATATCAAATAAAATTCTCTCGAGATAAAACAAAAACGACGTCGTTGATTATTTTAGATCTAAACAGAAGAAGACTATGCCTGATGATCATCATCGTCGGTTGTCTAAAACAAGTGTATATCCATGGAATTAGTTCGGCAACTCGCTGGTCTTTCTGTTTCACACATCAGACAATTTCGCGACGATGATTCCTATGTTGATCGGCTCAGTCATCGATATACAACAACTCTGTGTGTTGTTTTCGCAATTCTTGTTACGACTAAACAGTATGCTGGTAGGAGATATACATAAACAATTAGTCAGCAGCGTTGTTTTTTCTTATTTTGTTATCATTAATTCTTTCTAGGGGATCCTATTGATTGTTGGGTAATTGATTTTTCTAGTTGATCTTTATTAACTCGGTGATGTATGTTTTGTTTTTCTTTGGATTAATTAGGTTCCAGCTCAATTTAAACCATCGTACGAAGCTTATACAGATAGTTATTGTTGGATTGCTAATACATACTGTAAATAAACTAACATTCTTTTCTTCTTTGTTCATTTTGTTGAAAATGGAATTTTTTATTAGATATTCCAATCGATCAAGAATTACCGGATGATGAAACAGGTCGACGAAACCAAGATATCGTAATTAATAAATATTGAATATTCATTCATTCAGAAAAAAAATTTTTTCTTTCCAGCTCTATTACCAATGGGTACCATTTATCCTACTTTTTCAAGCATTTCTCTTCTATTTTCCACGTATTGTCTGGCGTACATTAAATATTCGATCAGGTCTTGATTTAGTCAATCTAGTAGATGCAGCTATCGTAAGAAATCTAATCATTTTCGATAGCACAAAATTTTTTATTTGCTTAGAAATACGAACAAGTCGAACAGTACGAATCTCGCGAACGTATCATGAGCTATTTGATCGTTAACATCGAACGATATATTTCTGCTCGTGCTCAATTGACTCGACGTCATTTGGAAAAGAATTATTCGTTTCTTCGGCGATTCTGTCGAATGTTTCTATTTTGTTCGAATCGTCATTTCGGAAACTATCTTGTTATTGTTTATTTTCTTGTCAAATTAATGTGGCTTGTGAATGCGCTAGCACAATTATTTTTATTAAATGCTTTCCTAGGCAATGATTATTATTTATTCGGTTTTGAAGTTATCGAAAAACTATTTAAAAATCAACGTTGGACTGAAAATCGACATTTTCCGAAAGTCACTTATTGGTAATAAAAATACAAATGATTTATTATTTTAAAATAAAATAATTGTTTTAGTGATTTTAAAATCCGAGAAATTGGTATCAATCATTTCTATACTGTTCAATGTGTATTGAGAATTAATTTATTTAATGAAGTCATTTTTATCATTCAATGGTTTTGGTTAATCACAGTTTGTGTTTGTACGTTTCGTTTTACTTTCTTTGACAGAAAATCTATTGTTTTTTCCTATCTTTTGTTTGTTTTTTAGCAACTATCTATGATTTTCTCCTCTGGTTATATCATTGTACTGTCCCTTGTAAGTTAAAATCTCTTGAGAATGACACATCGATAAATTTGAATTTAGATGAAAAAGTTCATTTTATCAAACGGCATCTCGGCATAATGTCAACATTTAATCCTCAAGATGAACGTCAATTAGTTCGAGATTTTGTTCTACATTATTTAAAAGATGATGGCGTTTTTGTAACACGTTTATTATCTATAAATAGTAGTGATCTTGTTGTCACTGAAATCATCAATCAACTATGGTTACGTTTTAAAAATGTCAATCGTCTTTATTCATCATCAACGTCGCCACAAAATCCGAATTCGAATGACAATTTAAATCATTTCGATACGAGTATCAATCATCGACGAGCAGCTCGCATTCCGCCCCCACCATTACCAATATTTATGCAAAAAACAAATAAAGAAAATACTTTAGACAATGTCAAATCGGCAAAAGATACAGATGTTTAATGAAAAAAAAACAAATCTTCAAATATCAATAACGAAAATCTAGGAAAAAATAAAGCTAAGACAAGATTTCTTCACTGTGATACACGTATAGTCTTGTTGTACACTTATGCATCTCTTTATTGGAATCTCAGGAAGCTTTTACATCATTAGTTAGTCCTTATGCAACTTCCTTTGGTGCCAGTCATAAATTGTCTCTTTCTACTGTTTTGTATATTGAATCTAGATCATATGTGCTTTCCCTTTTCTTTTCCCCGACAACAAAACAAACGTTAATAATAAAAAAAAATTTCTTTTTTGTCAATTTGTTTTCTGCCTTTTTCTCGCATTCATTCTTTAATATATATATATATATACATATTGAGACTGTCTTTGTGTATTTTTTTTATATTTACATAAATTAAGTGTTTTCCGTTTTAAAAAGAATTCCGGAAGAACTGTATATGTTTTGTTTATTGTCTAAAATTATAGCTAATTGACTGCTTACAGAAGAATTTGAATCATAAAAAAGAACGAGAAAAACGTTGATTATGCCTGAGAGGAAAAAATTATAGGATGTCAAGGATAATATCTCTAAATGTCAATGATAGAATGATATTATATAATCGAAGATTATTTGCCGACAAATTAGATGAGTTAATTGTTTATCAGATGGATAGATCTCGTTTGCATGGACAAATGTATATTTGATAGAACAAAAAGAAAAATCTAGGAAATTCAAGGTTAATATTATAATTGGAAATTAATCGAAAGTCTGTTTCGATGAATATCTTTGTGTATGTGTGTGTTCTTATTGACTTTTTACTTACCTTTGTCCGAGGTGAAGATAACATGAAGATTCACCGCAAGATATCATGCAGAGAAAGGTGTTGTACCGAACAGAGATATCAGTTCAAAAGTCGTTCTCTGTTTATTTAGTCAACGACGCTCAGCATACTTTCACTGCATGCATGGTAGATGAAACGAGAGAGGCTTATATCATATAGCATAACCTATTATCTTCATATCATAACCACCACTCTGTGTTCACAAGAGGGCACATACAAAGAGAAAAAGATAAGATTATTGAAAAGATGAATATAAAATGTATGCGAGAGAATAAATTTGCAATTTTGTGTTTTTTTTTGCTTCGTCTTCATAAATTTTCAAATATGTCGATGTTATCTCGATGTGGATATACATCGTGGAGTAGACTAAGTACATGGAGTTTATTGTCTAAACGTACTCAATCAACAATTTCATCATGTAAAAATCGAATTAAATAATATTTGATTAGTAAGAAAAAAACAGTACGATTTTTCTCTTTTTCCAGTTAATTCGAAAAACCCTTCGAAAATCTCGATTTCTCAACGAAATGATATTAAAAATTCTCGTCGAATTATTGTCAAACTCGGCACAGCTCTAATCACACGTGAAAATGAAGACGGTCTTGCAATCGGTCGTCTCGCATCGACTGTTGAGCAAGTTTCCGAATTGCAAAACGAAGGTCGACAAATGCTTTTAGTTACGAGTGGTGCCGTCGGTTTCGGCCGACAAGTTCTTCGTAAAGAAGCCATGATGGCCATGACAATGAAAAAATCACTTTCACCAAAAGATATTCTTCATAACAGTCGGCTAGTTATTCAACGACAAGCATGTGCCGCCTTTGGACAAAAAGGTTTGATGTCATTTTATGAACGTATGTTTCAACAGTATAACATCGGTGTTGCACAAGTTTTGGTGACGAAAAGTGACTTTTATAATGCTGAAAGTCGAAAAAATTTACAATCGACTTTGGATGAATTATTAAATCTAAATATTATACCGATTTTAAATACAAACGATGCCGTTGCATCACCAGCTGATACCGATGCTGAAATAACGGCAGCTAAAGATGGAATTATTATTAATGATAATGATTCGTTAGCTGCACGTTTAGCTGTCTTGATAAATGCCGATCTATTGTTAATTATGAGTGATGTCAATGGATTGTATACAGGTCCACCCGAATTAGAAAATTCAAGGTTATTACATACATTTTGTCCTCAACAGGATTCGCAAATGATTGCATTCGGTGCTCGATCAAAAGTTGGCACTGGTGGAATGGAATCAAAAGTAGAGTTTATTCATTCAATGATTGACTTTGATTTTTTTTCATTTTCGATTAGGTTAAATGTGCATCATGGGCACTCGATCATAATGTTGGCGTGGTTATTAGTAATGGAAATGTTGATAAAGGTATTTTGAAGATTATTAATGGACAACAAGTTGGAACATTCTTTACGAAAACTTCACAGCAATCATTACCAGTCGATGTTCAAGCTGTTAAAGGTACGAATTTTCTTAGATATTTATCGGTTTTCAATTTAAAAATACTCGAATTTAGCTCGTGATGGTAGTCGAGTTCTTCAAAAATTAACTAGCGATCAACGACAAGCTATTGTCAAAAAAATGGCGTCGAATTTAATTGAACATTTATCCGAAATTCTCGCTGCAAATAAACGTGATTTAGAAGCTGCAACAAAAGCTGGTGTCAAATCATCGTTAATTGCTCGTCTCGGTCTATCCGAAAAGAAATTACAAACATTAGCAGCTGGTCTTCAACAAATTGCTGAGAAAGCCAATATTCTCGGTTTGTTGAATTTCGTTTTGCGAATAAAAACGAAATCATTTGTTGTTTTAATTCAGGACAAACTGTTCGTCGAACACGTCTTGCCGATAATGTCACATTAAAACAAGTCACAACTCCTATTGGCGTTCTTCTCGTTATATTCGAATCCCGACCGGATAGTTTGCCACAAATTGCAGCTCTTTCCATTTGTTCAGGCAATGGTTTATTGTTAAAAGGCGGTTCTGAAGCCAAATATTCCAATGAAATTCTAACTAAACTAATGCAAGATGCTATCGAACCGTATGCTCCACGTGATACAATTACTTTAGTAAGAAAAAACGAAAGAATCTACCGAAAGAGAATTGTAGAATCAATGTTTAGATAAATACACGTGAACAAGTATCGGATCTTCTTCAATTGGGCAAATATATCGATCTTGTTATTCCACGTGGTTCAAATGAACTTGTTCGTTCGATTCAAAAACAAAGTCAACAAATACCTGTTCTTGGTCATGCGGAAGGTATTTGCCATGTTTATGTTGATAAAGATGCAGACTTAGATATGGCTTTGCGTGTTGGTAAGTAGAGCATGTTGTTTCTTTCTTTCTATTTTTGTATTCTATAGTACGAGATTCAAAATGTGATTATCCAAGTGCTTGTAATTCAATGGAAACATTACTTATTCATAAAGATCTTATTCGTACGCCATTTTTTGAATCATTAATCGATTTATTCCGACTTGAAAAAGTTAGTTAAGTAAAAAAAAAACATGACTTTCGCACCTGGTTTTAATTAGATTTATAAATAAGGATTTTGTCTTCTCTTTCTTCTGACAAATTACAACCAGATGAATATGCTTAGAGCATGCAGAGATTTATCTAAAAATAAAATCTAATTTAGGTAAAAATCTACTCCGGACCACGCTTATCCGTTATGCTACCATTTCCACCACCATTAGCTACGTCCTTACGAGTTGAATATGGTGATTTACAATGTACACTTGAAGTTGTCGACGATGTTAAAGATGCCGTTGAACATATTAATAAATTCAGTTCGAATCATACCGATTCGATCATAACAGAAAACCGTAAAACAAAATTTTCTTTCTCCGTTCTAATCAAAAACAAGAAGAAATTTTCTGTTTCTAGAAACTACAGCAAAGAATTTTCTCCGAAATGTTGACAGTGCTTGTGTCTTTCATAATGTTAGTACGAGATTTTCCGATGGTTATCGATTTGGTTTAGGTGCTGAAGTTGGAATTAGTACGGGTCGAATTCATGCCCGTGGACCTGTTGGTATCGAAGGTCTACTGACAACGAAATGGATCGTCGAAGGTCAAGGCGATGTTGTTTCAGATTTTAGCGAAGGTCGAAAAAAATTCATTCATCAAACATTAGATTTAGTCGAAAACGAAAAGGAAGTTTATGCAAGACAAAAAAATTAATTCTAATTTTACAAACATACACGCACACACGAAAATTGTCGTTTTGTTGATGATTATTTAATTTGTATATTTGTCGTACTTCCATGTTGTCTTAAACAACATTTTAATATTCGTCTTAATGCATAGCGAAAATCATTATTGGAAAAAAAATAAAGAAATGGATTAATAAATGTATTTGCATAGGTTAACCAAAGTGTTTTTCTCAGTAAACTATTTGAAACATATTTAATACCAAAAAATCGTTGAACTGGCCAGAGTATAGTAAACGGGAGCCAAGAAACGAGAAAGACAAATATGAGAACACCTAGTGTACGTGCAACTCGACGTTGTTTGGCAAGACGCATTTTCTGTTGTTGTTGCCGACGTGCAACACTAATTTGTCGTTGAAGAAGCGAGTCAGTCGTCGATATAGCACGTCGATATGTTGAATTACGTGCACGACGCAATGGATTATTATTTGCATTCGTTGTTGAAGACCAAGCAGACGTATAGAAAAGTTTTTTATTCGAACGCGCTTGAGAATTTTCTCGGTATTCTTTAAATGAACCTTTATTAATTCCAGCTGATTCACGCGTACGTCCCAGCCAAACGATGGCATGTGCAGCACGACGAAATTTATTCTTCGTATTTCGTACGGTTGTTGCAGCTGTCGTTGTTGTTGTTGGCTCGTTCGTCACTAAGAGATCTTGTTGTTGAGATAAACGAAATTTATTTGTGTCAATTGTTGACACACTTTTGATTGTGCGAACATTTGGATAAGTATTTGCTATGCGTGCGTGATGATGATGAATGTAATTTATATTATTCATACTGCCTATTGTTGAACAACGTGCTGTTTGTTGATGAAAATTCGATGTACTACTAGCTGTTGACACGGGACCACGTCCTCCACCTGTTTCATTTCCTGTACCGGTTAACGGATCAAAAACAATCGTCTGTGAGGTTCGTCGACCATTATTGAGTTTAACTTCTGTCAACCAAACCAAGAGTTTACTCATTTGTCCATGTAGAACGCGAAAGATTTTTATATATAAAACAATCATGCTAATCATCGGTAAAAAAAATAATAATATCGTAGCAATAAGAACATAAATAGCACGTGCTTGAAGATAACAGCCTTTTTCAGGCAAGACTAGAGGTGAATATCCGGCAAGATAACTATGAACAAATACGCCTGAAATGGAAGAAGAAGAACAACAAGTTAGTTAATTATTTTCTTTTTACGAGATATGTTTTTTGGCTTATCTACCTGGAATCCAGACCATGGCTGGTATAAGCCAAGTTAAAATAATCAATGAAAATGCTCGACGAACAGTTCGTCGTTTACGATCCATTTTCGATTCGATTAAATATAGATAACGATCTAATGCGATGGCTGACATAGTTAAAAACGAAACTGTACAGAATAATAACGTACAACATAACCAAATATTGCATAAACGTACACCGAAATGCCATTCACCGTAAATTTCCCACAAGGATATGAATGGTATGACTGTTGTGCCGACGAAAAAATCGGCAACAGCTAAATTTATGATCAGATAATTGCTAATCTAGAGAATAGAGGAAAAAAAACAAAAATGAATAGATCATTTTTTCGAGAAATTTAAAATCGACATACACTTTTCAGTCTTGGCTCAACACATATTGCAATTACAATAATAATATTTCCAAGAACAGTTACTATTGTTAATGCAGCAAAACCAATAAGACGTGCAAGCATTCTGTTTTCTTCAATTTTAAACTAAAACATATATTTGAACTTGAAGATTTACTTTTTCATCATTCATAATCTATCAACTGGCATGCTATCAAAAGTAAAGCTGTTCTTAACGCAAGCTTCTTCTTCGTTCTCTCATTTTCTCTCATTCTCTCTCTCTCTCTCTCTCGGATAGTATTATCATATACAGATACATACAGAAGACAAATCAAATGACGACAAAATCTCTACGGCGTTAAACTACTAGTGCTTTTAGAATCCATATATATATATGCGCTTGCATGAGCGTGTGTTCGTGCATCGGCCATTAGAAAACAAAGGAATAAAAAATGGGAAAAAGTGTTCTTTCTTCTTCTTTTTATTCTTAACTAACAAAAAGGAAACCTGAAAATGGGCTTTTACTCGACATATGCATTTAATAATGAAATTGTGTAGGTGTTTGTTTGGATGTTAAATATATTCATAATCAAGCAATTATTTCATTTCGTGAAAAAATGAGAAATCATTTAGACTTGTCAAGTTAAAGTCATGCTAATATAAAAATGAAATATGTCAAAAAGAACGGGGACGAGTGATGATTCTTGTCAGTTTATTTTAATCATAATTATTATAATGACAAGATAAGTTCAAAAAAGAGAGAAAATTTATTAAATTAAAAAGTTTGCCAAGTATATAGATAAATTACAGATGAGGAGTAAAAGACAAAATGAAATGCTGATGTTTTTTTTAATCAAACGACGCTAAATAAGCAAGATTATTTTTAGTTTTAACTGACACGGAGTAGAAGAGTCCATAGTAGAGATAATATCAATCAAATAAAAATCTTTCCGAGACAAATATTCGATAAGACCAAAAAAAGAAACACGAAAAACATTGCTTGTCTTATTTTACAACCAAAACATTAAATGATCGACATGCACGATTATCTAATTGAATTGTCGAAGGAAAAAAATATCGTCTTTTCCTGTTCGTATGTTTTCATCGAATGATACATCTATATCTATATACGTGTGTACATATATACATCTATCCATAGACATGGATTGCTAGAAAAAGAAAAGAAAATCGCGATCGCCTTGAGAGAATTGACTAGTTCGATTAGAGGCCGATTTTGACGTGCATGAAAATAGTTTCGAGAACAAAGCATTTGTTTTCTTTTTATTTTTCAATAAGAAACGACGATCATCATCGAACTTCCTCTTTAGATTTCCGATCGTTCCGATTGAAATCAAATGAGCAAATGAAAACAATTCGTCCTTATTTTACTCATATACTATCACACAACAATCAGAGATATTTTCTTGTAAAACACCTACGTGACCTTTAACAACTGTTAATCTTAAAAATTTTAATTATTCAAAAGTTTTCTACTCACCGTGATGAATACAAACAGAACTCAAAAAAAATCTACTTAGCATCGTCTAGTTACCGTTCATACATTTGGATTAGCATGACAGATTTCTTTTTTGTTTTATTTTTTAAAAAACTAAGTTAAGTCGGTTGGATTTGTTTTATCTTCGGAAATGAAAAGCGCATTAAAACGAAGATCATCGGAGAAAATTGTAAAAATCAAAGCTAAATCACAGTAGATGTCAGTAGATAACAGTTTGACGAGATCGTTTCGGAGGCGCAATGTATCGATGTTTATTCGAACAAGATATCTACGAATAAGAAAATTCTATTTCAATCGAACTGCCCTCGCGTTCTTTTTTTTACTATTTCGATTGATTTCAGAAAATGACTTCATTGAAATTACAATTAAGTAAACTTGTTGATCCGCATACTCAATGGCAATTAACTGAGAGTGAAAGTCGAAAACGAGCATCGTTTCTCTACGATCCCAAAGTTGCATCGACACTCGATCGAGAAACGATCTACTGTCTCGGTAAAACCGAACTGAAATTTTCGATTTTTGTTATTTGTTTTTATTCTCAAGGAACAAATGGTTTCGAAGAACTTTGTCTACTTGATTCAGCATTTGAGGAATTCGAACGTGTCCTATTCAGTGATACAAGTTTAACATTCGAACGTAGTATTCAAACGAAGGAAGTCAACGATTCATTAAATCAAACAATCCGACGATTTCTCATTCGTTTATCACCCTATTTTCTTCTCAGTCCAGCTCATAAAGCACTTGAATGGCTCGTACATCGGTAAATTTCATTTCAAATCCAATCAAACCAAACACTCTTGCATATAGATTTTATATTCATTTCTATAATATCGATGATCTCATGCGATGCATTCTTCCCTATCATGAACATAATTATTTCACTCGAGCAGTTCAAATGTTTCGATTAAATGACAAACAATCAGCTTGGTCATGGCTCGAACCAGCTCAAGTAAAATCTCCTATTGAAAACAAGCGTTGTTTTTCTTCATTGATTCGTTTTCAGAAAGCGGGCACAACTATTTCCGGTCTCGTCATGGCGAATCATTGTGCAACCGATTTAGGATTTCTAACTTTCGTTTGTGAATCCGCATCGATGACAGTCAAAGTACAATAAAAAAAAACAAGTTTCGATCGGTTTTTTCATTGAATTTTCTTAGGAATTCGGTTCGAATCATTCGTCATTACGTGTGATGATAAATTTCTATTTAAAAACTCTTTGTTCAACTATTTTACATTCATTATCACATAAGAAGAAAAAGAAAAAGAAATCGACTAATGACGAACAATTCATCGCACAATTCATGCCATATTTACTCAAAGGTTTGAAATCGAAATGTACAGATTTCAAACGAGCAAATTATCTCATTTTGTCACATCTATCGAATATCTTCACATTTCAAATTAATATTCGAGATGAAATTCTCAATATCATTTCCAAAGTAATTCGAAATTGACAATCATTTCCTTCCAATGATTTCTCGCGCTAGGGCTTGTCGGATGAATTAATTCAAGAGAATTTACTAATTATCTCGGTATTTTTGAATAATCAACATCATCAGTCAATACCCGATCGGTTAGTTTATTAAGACGATTGAAATGATTCGAATTGATTGTCGGTTTTTAGTTGTTTTACGAAACTAAGTGAATTGACGAATGTTGTCGACGAAATCGGTCAACTATCGAATGAAGTTCGCATCGATAATTTTCTTTGCGCGTGGTTCGAACAACTTCTCAATCACACATCGAAAGCAACCGATGAGAATCTTTCGAATTTAATGGATAAAACTTTAAATATCATTCAGCTAAATTCTTCGATTTTGAAATTTATGATCAATTGTTTTATTAAACAATTCAATTCGACGAATAGCAAATATTTAGTTTCATTAGCATCGATTCTCGAACGAAAGTAAATCATCGAGAAAACGGTTGATTTTATTCTTTGCATATGTGTAGATATCCGATTGTTTTCGATGAAACAATTCGAGAACAAACCGAAGCTTGTTCAGATAAAGAAAAACGAAAACAAATTCGAGAATTTGCATCGATGACAGCCACTGGATTCAAACATCAAGTAGATTCACATGTTCGCTTTTGTGAAAATAAAATTTTCTTTTGTTTATTTCTTTCTAATCAAGCCACTATCCGATCGAGCATCATTAGCTATCTGTCTCAATCATCCTCAAGCTCAATTACGTATCGAGGCTTTGCAACGAATTCGAGAAGGAATTCAATCGAAACAAGTAGTGAAATTGATTTCGCAGAAATCGAAACGATTTATGTGCTGTTTTTTTAGAATATTGAACAAGAATTTCTAATCGAAGTTTTAATATCTCGGTTGAATGATCATGATATCGAAGTTGTTCAGGAAGCAATTCAACTTCTTCAAGCTTTAAAATTAACTGACAATCAACAGATCAATGATATTCTTCAAAAAATTCTTCAACGAGAAAATTCCGATTGGTTATCCGTTCAACAATCGATTGTTCAGTCGCTTTCATTTGATCTCTCCAACGAGAGTAAATATATTCATTTGTTATTTCCATCGAACCAATCGGAATTGAATTTACTCGAACATTTTCTCGACAATTCAAAACAACATAAAACAAATCCGCTGATTAAACTAACGAAAAAGATTTATAAATCAACAACAATTGATAATCTTCTTTCATCAATTGAAAATTTTCTTCAAGCAATTGCTAAACAAAATGATGGTGAAAAAATCTCAACGATTCTATTTCAGCATCATGATGAAATTCTTCGACTTGTCGAATTCAATCGACCGAATTGGATCAAATTCGCATTGATCTACATTCTACTCGGCATACAAACGATTCAAGGCGACGATTCGCAATTAGCTATTATCATGGTTTTGAATTTATTGAAACGATTAAATCAAGAAGTATGAATATTTTATTTTAACACGAAATCATTTCGAATTCGTTGACTTTTTATAGATTTCAACAATTGAAAATAATCAATCAAACGAAATCGATAATAATCAAACATTGATTCAACTTCATATTATCGACAAATCTCCATTGACAGCAGATAGTTATTCATATCTATGGAAATTATTCATTCAATCATTACCGAAAGGTTTCTTTTGAAAAAAAATTTTTTCAACAAAACGAAAGCTCTTTTCCATTCAGATCATAAACCAACTTCATTTTACAATGATTTCTTTTTCAATTGTCTTCAATGGTTATCGTTAGAGAAGAAATCTTCAATTATGAACTATCTTCTTCAAGAACGTTTTCCATTAGCTAATCAATTACTTATCTTTCTCGCTGAATATTATCTGAATTTAACAGAAAATAATTACGAACAAGAAATCATCTTGAAATATCTTCTAAAAACATGTTCAACTGTTGAATATTCGAATCTATCATTATTAATTCTAAGTTTTTGTCTTCATTCAACTTATCGAAATATTCGTTCGATAACAATGAAATTAATTCAAAATAAATTACAAACCTATTCGAATGAATTCGAATTATTTATTCAAACAATAAAAGAACATCAAAGTGAAATTCTTACTGATTCCGAATACATTTGTTATTCGATATCACAATTAGTACAAAAATGTAAATTAACTGAGAAGAAAAAACGAAAATTAAATGCTGATCATTCGTTTCTCATCAATCTTTTTCATGAAACAATCGAACAAAATAACGATTTAAATGACTTGATTAAACAAAAATTTCATATTCAATTACTCGATCTATTCAAACAAACGAAACATTGGCTCGTTTTTCAAGTCTATCGAAAACAATTCGAACATATTCTCGAACAAAATCATTGGACGAAAGACAATCAGAACTTTCTCGAATCGACTATTCAACATATCGATTACGAAACACTTTCACACGAAGAATCAGCTTGTTTCGAAATGATTCTACATATTCTCAAATATCCATTGAAAAAAACAGAATCATTACCAATTATTGATCTTATGATTTTAACACTCAAACAAGTAGATTGTTTTCATTCTTTGAAATGTTTTTGATGTTTTCTTTTTCAGTTTACACCGGAAATGTTCGATTTATTAGGCACTGATTTTACGAAACAGTATCAACTACTCGAACAATGTTTTGCTTTGTGGCAACGATCGAAATCTGCACTATTGACAACAACAATCAAATCAACATTATCGAAAGTTTGTTTTTAATTTTTTTGCTCTCTGTTGAAACAATTGAGTTTTGTATTTAGTTGACTTTCGAAGCGAAACATTTTCTTACCTATTGGAAATCGATTCTCGAACCTGGACAAGCATCGATATCAACAGAAAATCGTTTGTCTAATAAAAAACTTATTGTTTCGAAACAACCTATTGAACAATCGAAACAATCAATTCAATGGAAATCTCTTCTACCATCATTAGAACTTCTTCACAATGAACAATTGAAAATCAATCGTCAATCAGAATTAATCCGTTCGTTATTTCAAATTCTCGAAAAATCTGTTCAACAAGGCGAAGAATTCAAAGAGAAAGTCTACATCGAACAATTATGCACAACAGCTCTATTAAATCTTTACAATAGACTCAAATCCGGTACGAATTCATATTCAGATGAATGTCAACCGGAGAATTTCAATAGTGAAATACTTATGGAATGTATGAAACGAACAAATGATTTACATACAACTCAACAATGTTTGATGTTGTTATCCAAAGGAGCTCAATTGTTTCCTGTAGGTCGAATGTTCTTTTCGAGAATAAAATTCACTATCGGATTATTTGTTTGTCTTCAGGAGAAATTAATCAGCATGATTATGGCGATGTTTGCATTTGTTGGCGATCGTTTAGTAAGAAAAGATGATTTATACAGTTATCAAGTCATGGAAAAAACAATCAAAACTGTTATACCATCATTATACAAAGTAGATCAACAGAAAATTTTGATTTCAAAAAAAGAAAGACGCTTTTTTTTAAAAATTTATTTATCAAAGGAAAAGAATGTCGAACAACGTCGAATTATTCTTGCCAAGATCACGCACGTTTTTGTTACATCGTTAGCTCATTTACCAGCTCATCGTCGTCAAGATATATTTCGTATGTTAATGGAATCGATTGGACAAGATGAATGTCTCTGGTTTGCACCTATACAAATCTACGATTCGATTTTATTATCGCCAATCAATCGAAAAAATGAAGAACTATTAAAAGTAGATTTTTGTTTTTGCTTCTCTTCAATTAAAATATTCAATTGTTTGATTTCAGAAATCATTGATCGATGCCAACGAACAAATGTTGAACAGTTTCAATCAATTTTCATCATCAACTATTCTTATTAATCTAACGAAAATCTTAAATGCTGTTCTCAATCTTCCCGATCAAATCTCAAGTAAAATCTAATCGAAAAATCGATTGAAATTCATTTGTTTTGCTTTCCTAGAAAATCAATCGACACCATCAGCATATTCTCATCTCATCGATCTTCGTTCATACACAACCAAACATATTCATGTTCTCAAATATCAATTATTAACATTCGTTACCAATGTTCTTTCATCGGAATTTTTCGTTAAAATGATTTCGAAAACAAGTTCAACACAAGAAAATGATTTGAACTATCTAAATGAATTAATTCAAACAATTCTTCATTGTTTATTATGGGCAAATAAATTGTCCGAAGATGATATTGATATTACACGTTATAACAAATCGATTTTAAATAAAATCTATGAATGTTTAAATAAGAGTATAGCATTATTAAATGGCACAATGTTTGCCAATATAATCGTTAATCTTCTTCAACAACAACAAACAAACGATAAATTACAACGTAAAACCTTGGAAATACTTAATCAACGTTTGAAAGATGATTTCACGCCCGAATCTGAAGTAGATAAACAGATTTTTAACGCTACAAATAAAGATCATTTTCGTGTTTCAGATGATTCTATTCTTACCAAATCTTGATAATTTTCTAACGATTATTAGTAAATACTCAACAAATGAACAAGAACAAACAGCTCAAACAGCTTTATTTACTATTAAATTATTAGCAAAACGTTTAGCAGAAAAACATCCAACAGAATTTTCATCCGTAAGTTATTCACTACTATTTTCATTGGCTGGTGTATTGAGTAGAGTATTTGTTCTATCGTTGATTTTCGTACAACACGATTGAGTATCACATTCATCGTTTTCACATCGAAGTAGACAATCGCCAGCTATTCGTTGATTATCCGTTGTTAATTGTGGAGAAGTTGTCGTTGAATTTTCAGTTACATTATTCGTTTCATCATCGTATTCATATTGAATCGTAACCGAATGAATGCCAATTGAATGAAAGAATTTCTTGACTTTATCGGCTACGGACATGTAATTCGAAAGATTCTTTCGACTTAAATGTGCCGTTGCGATAATCTTCTGATCAGTCAAACGCCAAACATGTAACTCATGTATACCTTCGATTTCGGGAACATTTGCTAAGAGTTGTGTTTTGATACGATTAATTTCAAGATGTTTAGGAATGGTTTGTAGGAGAATCGACGATGTTTCTTTGAATAGAGGAATTGTTGAGAATGTTATTATGATAACAATGAGTACGGATAATGTTGGATCGATATAAACTGTCCAATGTTTAGCATTATTTGGATCATGAGGAACGAATTTAATTAAGAGAGCACTGATAATAACAACAATCGAGCCGAGTGCATCAGCGAGAACATGAAGAAACACACCATGCATATTCATTGAAGCTTCTTTAGTCGATTTCGATTTTTCTTTATCATTCATTTCGATGACTGTATTCGAATGCGCACATTCAGCAATAACCTACAAATACATATTCATTTTATTTTCCACTAATAAAACACTCTTACCTCCTGCAAAGCACGTGTACTATGTCGATCAAACATAGTTCCAATCTCAGTTTTAACATGCGTTTCATCTAATTCAATCGCGTCTAATTCCACTGCATCTTTTGGTATGACATCGTCAGATCTTGAGTGACTATGTGACGATCGGTAACCTCTATTTTCATGTGAATGACCATGCGA
>Ga0209915_1001232_pt1 | contig 39509 bp, 34 predicted proteins | sample ThiBiot_750_plan_FD_183952 | JGI IMG/M metagenome (GOLD analysis project Ga0209915, IMG submission 183952) | Wastewater bioreactor microbial communities from Cape Town, South Africa - Thiocy_cont_750_plan (SPAdes) | ecosystem: Engineered > Bioreactor > Thiocyanate-remediating > Anaerobic-Aerobic... | reverse complement strand
CAACCACCGTTACGGTGATTCCAGCGAACCGATCTGGACGATAATTCGTTTCACCGACGCATGGTCTTCTGCCGGCACGACTTGCGGCAAATGAGTGAGCTTTTTCTGTTCGGAAATAAAATGGCTCCCCGGGCCGGATTCGAACCAGCGACCAACCGGTTAACAGCCGGTTGCTCTACCACTGAGCTACCAGGGAACAGAGCCGCAATTAAGCTTGCGATGCGGGAGCGTATAACAAAGCCTTCGCGGCTTGCAAAGAGAAATAGATCGGATTCCTGCATCTTCAAGACGTCCCGCGTTGCCGCGATTTTTGCCGGCGCGAATGCCGAAAGATGACGCCGGGGCGCACCTGTGCACCGGCCTAGCAGGCGTTTTTGCATCGGTTCTTGCATCGGTTCGCGCGCTGCCCTACTGCTCCGGTTCCTGTGCGCTAGGCCATGGCGGCGTCGCCGGTTCGGCGTTCGAATCGATATAATCTTGCAGGGGCGCCTTCGAACGGTATGCCCGACAGTATCGCCTTAGAGGGATTGTCTATGTCCGACCTCGCGATGTCCGATTCCGTAACCGCGCGCCAGAAAATGGTCGATTGCCAGGTGCGCACCAGCGACGTGACCGACCAGCGCGTCATCGAGGCGATGCTCACCGTGCCGCGCGAATCGTTCGTTCCGGATGGCAAGCAGGCCATGGCCTATCTCGACCTCGATCTCGAGGTGGGCGAAAATCGCTTCCTGCTCAAGCCGGTGGTTGTCGCCCGCCTGCTGCAGGCCGCCGAAATCCGCCACACCGACTCCGTTCTGGTGGTCGGTTGCGCCACCGGTTACACGGCGGCCCTGGCGGCCAAACTCGCTCAGCAGGTCCGCGCCACCGATCCCGACGCGGCGCTGGTGGCGCAGGCGAGGGCGTCGCTCGACAAACTCGGCCTCGGCGCCGTGTCGGTCACGGCGGCCGCGCCGGCCGAGGGTGATTCGGCTCACGCCCCCTACGATGTGATCGTGTTGGAGGGCGCCACCGAGATCGTTCCGGACCATCTCTACCGGCAGTTGAAAGAGGGCGGGCGACTGGTGGGCGTGTTCGCGACCGCACCCGTCAGCCGCGCAACCCTGGTCACGCATTCGCACGACGACTATGGCAGCCGGATCCTGTTCGACGCCTCCGCGAGGCTGCTCCCGGGATTACAGCGAACTCCGGAATTCGTTTTCTAACGCCCTTTCGGCCTCGATCGAGCGGAAACGGGGCTCCAGACCCTTGTTTGACGCATTTTCTTCACGCCAGCCGGTATCCGCTTCGTTCGAAAACGCTATGGGCTGGTATCTCGGCACGGAATCGGGTCACAAGGCGCGGGGGGCTCTCTCCGCCGCCGGGCACCATGGGCGGGCGGAGGAGCAGCTGTGGCGCCGTTGCGCCACTCGGAGAGTTTCCCACGGTCCGCAACCCCCAAGGGGTTCCGTCCCTTAGCGGCGACAACTATGATAGCACCGCGCGGGGCATGACGAATATTGGCTGGTCCGAATGATGCCGGATCGGCTTCCAAGAAGAAATGGATCTCTTGATGGGTGGGTTTAAGAGAGTGACCGGAGTGGCAGTTGCGGCTCTGCTGGTGGGCTTTGCCGGAACGACACCCGTTCTTGCCGAAACCATCGAGGCGGCGCTCGTGCGCGCCTACCAGAACAATCCGCAGCTGAACGCCCAGCGCGCGCAGGTGCGCGCCACCGACGAAAATGTGCCGCAGGCCCTGTCCGGCTATCGCCCCCGCGTCGCCATCACCGCCAGCGGCGGCTACCAGTATTCCGATGTGACCGCGGTGTCCGGCGGCGTGCAGGGACGTATCCACGGCACGCAGGTGCCTCGTGCGGTCGGGATTACCGCGTCGCAGACGCTCTACAACGGCCAGCAGACGGCGAATCGGACCCGTGCGGCGGAAAGCCAGGTCTCGGCGGCGCGCGAAGGCCTCCGCGTTCTGGAACAGAGCGTGCTGCTCGCGGCCTCGACCATCTACATGGATTATCTGCGCGATTCGGCCATCGTCGAAGTGCAGCACAGCAACGTGCGCGTGCTGGAGCAGACGCTGAAGCAGACGCGCGATCGTTTCAATGTCGGCGAAGTGACGCGGACCGACGTCGCGCAGTCCGAGGCGCGGCTTGCCGCCGGCCGGACGCAACAGCGTGCCGCCGAGGCGACCCTGAACACGACCCGGTCGAATTACCGCCGGATCGTCGGCAACGATCCGGCCAGCCTCGCACCGGGCTCGCCGGTCGATCGATTTCTGCCGGGGACGCTGGCCAGCGCCGTCAATCTCGGTCTGGTCGAAAATCCGAACGTGACCGCCGCGATGTTCGGCATCGACGTCAGCCATCTTCAGGTCAAGGTCGCCGAGGGTGCGTTGTTCCCGACCGTTAGTCTGCAGGTCGGCGCGCAGCAGGGCTACGAGCAGACCATCGGCACGCCGCGACAGTTCGTGGCGTCGGCGATCGCCCAGGTTTCGGTACCGATCTATCAGGGCGGCGGTGAATACGCCCTGATTCGTCAGTCCAAGGAGACGCTGGCGCAGCAACGTCTCGCGCTGGAACAGGTTCGCGACCAGACCCGCGCCACGGTGGTGCAGAGCTGGGGTCAATTGCAGGCTGCGAAGTCCCAGGTGACATCGGCCCAGGCCCAGGTTCAGGCGTCGGAAATTGCGTTGAACGGTGTGCGCGAGGAAGCCAAGGCGGGTCAGCGCACCACGCTCGACGTGCTCAACGCGCAGCAGGATCTGGTCAATGCGCGCGTCGCGCTGGTGACGGCGCAGCATGATCGCGTGGTGGCATCCTATGCGGTCCTGAGTTCGGTCGGTCGGCTGTCGCCGCAAGTGCTTAAGCTGCGAACCACCATTTACGATCCCAGCGTTCACTACCATCAGGTGCGCGATAGTTGGGGCGGCGTTCGCACGCCGGACGGTCGCTAATACGCTTTCATCGAAGTTGATCTCGCAAGCATGGCATGGAACGGTCCGCTTCACGGACCGTTGCTTGCAATCGTTTGCGACGGTGACATACCCTTGGCAATCGCCCGCGTGGCGATTCGTGCGATGCTTGGGACCAGCGGTGCGTGACACTTATGCGTGGCACTTGCGTGTGCGTGGGACATCGCCGTGAGTACGCAATAGCGAAGACCGAATAGCGAAGATCGTGATGATGTGGAGTCGGACATGACCCAGCCCGCGAAGGTCCAAGAACCCTCGATGGAGGAGATTTTGGCATCGATCCGGCGCATCATTGCGGACGATGAAACCAAGGCGCCTGCAACGGAACAGTCGCCGGCCGCCAAGCCGGCGCCGGTTGCCGCAGCGGCGCCGAAGCCTGCGCCGGTCGCGGGCGCAGCCGGATCGCCTGCCATGACCAGTCAATCGGCCAGTGAACCGCCGAAGCCCGCCCCTCAGCCGGCGCCCAACAATCAGGACGACATCGACGCGCTGCTGGCCGATTTCGACGCGCCAGCGACGCCGAAAGCGGATGCGCCGGAAGATGACGTTCTTGAACTCACGGACGACATGGCGCTCCCCGATATGCCGGACCCGACCTTCGACAAGGTCGAACCCGCAAACGATCTCGAGTTCAACGAGGTCGCGATGGCGAGCGAACGCCGCTATCCGGCGGCGGAGCGGCCGTCCGGCGTGGGGCGGGGCGGCATGGACGCCTTCGCGGCATCGGAGATGCTGTCGCAATCGACGGTATCGGCCGTGGAATCGGCATTCAGTTCGCTCGCCAACACCGTTCTCAGCAACAACGCCCGGACACTGGAAGATCTGGTGCGGGAAATGCTGCGGCCGATGCTGAAGTCCTGGCTCGACGACAACCTGCCGGGGCTGGTCGAGCGCATCGTCAAGGCCGAAATCGAGCGCGTCTCGCGCGGCCGCTGACAGTTCGGCGTCTGCGCTTTCATCGTATCGGCATCGTGGCAGGCGAGCCTTGCCGTTTCCGAGGTTGACTTGCGCCGCGCCGGCAGCTCACCATCGTCGATCTGGCGGGTTTTTGTCACGCCAGCCGGTTTCCACTTCTCCTGGAACCGCTATAACCGGACAGGATTGAACCGAACGCCGCCGTTCGAAGCCACGACGGATGCCGTCGTCGCTCCCGTGAAGGAGGCGGATTTCGTTTCGACCTGACACCCACATGCTTTCATCGATCGGCTTGTGTCGAGCCGCGTCGCCTCGAGCTTCATTCGTAACACCTGGTATCCGCACCGCATTGCCATGATCGAGAAAACCTATCAGCCCGCCGATATCGAAAACCGCATCGCACGCGCCTGGGACGAAGCCGGCGCGTTCAAGGCGGGGCGGGCCGACCGCCGCGACGCCGAGCCGTTCACCATCGTGATTCCGCCGCCGAACGTCACCGGCTCGCTGCACATGGGCCACGCGCTCAACAACACCTTGCAGGACGTGCTGTGCCGGTTCGAGCGGATGCGCGGCCGCGACGTATTGTGGCAACCCGGCACCGATCACGCCGGCATCGCCACCCAGATGGTCGTCGAGCGCCAACTGATGGAGCGGCAGGAGCCGTCGCGCCGCGACATGGGCCGCGAGAAATTCCTCGAACGCGTCTGGCAATGGAAGGCCGAAAGCGGCGGCGTCATCGTCAACCAGCTCAAGCGGCTCGGCGCATCGTGCGACTGGTCGCGCGAACGCTTCACCATGGACGAGGGCCTGTCGCGCGCGGTGGCGAAAGTGTTCGTCGAACTGCATCGTGACGGGCTGATCTACAAGGACAAGCGACTGGTCAACTGGGACCCGAAGCTGCTCACCGCGATTTCCGATCTCGAAGTGCAACAGATCGAGGTCAAGGGCAGCCTGTGGCATCTGCGTTATCCGCTCGAAGGCAAGACCTTCAATCCCGAAGATGCGTCGACCTTCATCGTCGTCGCCACGACGCGGCCGGAAACCATGCTGGGCGACAGCGCGGTCGCGGTGCATCCCGACGACGAGCGCTACCGGCACCTGGTCGGCAAGCACGTCGTCCTGCCGCTGGTCGGTCGCCGCATTCCGATCGTCGCCGACGACTACAGCGACCCTGAAAAGGGTTCAGGCGCCGTCAAAATCACCCCGGCGCATGACTTCAACGACTTCGAGGTCGGCAAGCGCCACGACCTGCCGCAGATCAACGTCCTCGACATCGAGGGCCGTATCGCGCTCACCGACAACGAAGCCTATTGGCATGGGCTGCCGCAGAACTCGTCGCCGCACGCCGCGACACTGCACGGCATGGATCGCTTCGCCGCGCGCAAGCAGATCGTCGCGTGGCTGGAGGAAAGCGGCATTCTCGAGAAGATCGAGCCGAACGTGCACATGGTGCCGCATGGCGACCGTTCCGGTGTCGTGATCGAACCGTATCTGACCGATCAGTGGTATGTCGACGCCAAGACGATGGCCGCTCCGGCGATCGCCGCCGTGCGCAGCGGCGCCACCGAGTTCGTGCCGAAGAACTGGGAGAAGACCTATTACGAGTGGATGGAAAACATCCAGCCGTGGTGTATCTCGCGGCAGTTGTGGTGGGGCCACCAGATCCCGGCATGGTACGGACCCGACGGCAAGGTGTTCGTCGCCGAGACCGAGGAAGAAGCGATCGGCAACGCGCTCGGTTACTACGTCGAGCAGGAAGTCATCACCGCGGAGCAGGGCCACGACATGGCTCTCGATCCTGCGCTGCGCGAAAACTTCATCACCCGCGACGAGGATGTGCTCGACACCTGGTTCTCGTCGGCGCTCTGGCCGTTCTCGACGCTGGGCTGGCCGGATGAAACCAAGGACGTGGAACGCTATTACCCGACCAACGTGCTGGTGACCGGCTTCGACATCATATTCTTCTGGGTCGCCCGGATGATGATGATGGGCCTGCACTTCATGAAGGACGTGCCGTTCCCGACCGTCTACATCCATGCGCTCGTCCGCGACGAGAAGGGCGCCAAGATGTCGAAGTCGAAAGGCAACGTCATCGACCCGCTCAATCTCATCGATCAATACGGCGCCGACGCGTTGCGCTTCACGCTGGCCGCGATGGCGGCGCAGGGCCGTGACATCAAGCTCGCCACCAGCCGCGTCGAGGGCTATCGCAACTTCGCGACCAAGCTGTGGAACGCCTGCCGCTTCGCCGAGATGAATCACTGCGCCCTGCCGGACGGATTCGATCCGACGCAGGCGAAGGAGACGCTGAACCGCTGGATCGCGCACGAGACGATGGTGACGGCGCGCGAGGTGACGCAGGCCATCGAGGGCTATCGTTTCAACGATGCCGCCGGCGCGATCTATCGCTTCGTCTGGAACGTGTTCTGCGACTGGTATCTCGAACTCGCCAAGCCTGTGATGATGGGTTCGGACGGTGCCGCCAAGGACGAGACCCGCGCCATGGTGGCGTGGGCGCGCGACGAAATCCTCAAGCTGCTGCATCCGTTCATGCCGTTCCTCACCGAGGAATTGTGGGCGGTGACGGCGGCGCGGAAACAACTCCTCGTTCTCACCGAATGGCCGCTGCGGCCGCAGACCACGGTGATCATTCCAACCTCGGCGGTGCCGGGCGATCTCGCCGGCGTCGCGCTGGTGGTGCCGACCGAGATCGAGACGTTCTCCGATCCGCAGGCCGAAGCGGAAATCGGCTGGGTGGTCGATCTCATTACCGCGATCCGGTCCGCGCGCGCGGAAATGAACATTCCGCCGGCGACGTTGATGCCGCTGATGCTCGCCAACGCATCGACGGAGACGAAGGCGCGCGCAGAGCGCTGGAGCGACGTCATCAAGCGGCTGGCGCGGCTCGCGGACATCACCTTCGTCGAACGCGCGCCGGACGGCGCCATGCAGTTGCTGGTGCGCGGCGAGGTTGCCGCTTTGCCGCTCAAGGGCGTGATCGATCTCGCGGCCGAGAAGACGCGGCTCGCGAAGGAGATGGCCAAGGCGGAAGCCGACATCAAGCGTGTCGACGCCAAGCTCGGCAACGAGAAGTTCGTCGCCAATGCGCCGGAAGACGTGGTCGAGGAAGAACGCGAAAAGCGCGAGGATGCCATGGCTCGTAAAGCGAAGATCGCCGAGGCGCTCGACCGGCTGAAGGCCGCGGAGTGACGACGCAGGACACGACGCAGCCGGCGTCGTCGGCGATGCCGCTGCTGCTGCTCTGGCTCGCCGGCAACGCGGCGCGGCTGACCATTCTCGCCATCCCGCCGATCCTGGCGTTGATCATCGTCGATCTCAGGCTCACGGGCACCGAGGTCGGCATTCTCAATGCGATCCCGCCGGCCTTGTTCGCGATTGCCGCCATTCCCGGATCGCTGCTGATCGCACGGGTCGGCGCGACCAACGCGCTGGTGGTCGGACTGCTCATCACCGCCGTCGGCTCGGCTTTGCGGGGGATGGCGTTCGATACGCTGGTGCTGTTCGGGGCCACCGTCATCATGAGCGCGGGCGTCGCGGTGATGCAGCCGTCGATGCCGCCGCTGGTGCGTCAGTGGGTGCCGCACCGGATCGGCTTCGCCACCGCGCTCTACACCAACGGTCTTCTGGTCGGCGAAATTCTTCCGGTGGTGTTCGCCGGCGCGCTGCTGGTGCTGCTGTCGGGGAGCTGGCGCGGCAGTCTGGTGTTCTGGTCGATCTGGCCGGCGCTGATCGCGCTGATGATCGTTCTGGTGCAGCCTCGCGGCGAGGGTTACGCGCCGGCGCAGCATCGGCACTGGATGCCGAACTGGCGCGATCCGGTGCTGTGGAAGATCGCGCTGGCGATGAGCGCCAACAACCAGGCTTATTTCTGCACCAACGCATTCCTGCCCGGTTTTCTGCTGCAACATGGCCAGACCGATTTCATCGGGCCGGCGCTGTCGGCGCTCAACGCCGGGCAACTGCCGGCGTCGTTCATTCTGCTGGTTGCCGCCGGCAGGCTCGAACGCAGGAAATGGCCGTTGGTCGCCACCGGCCTGTGCAGTCTCCTCGGCGTCGCGATCATCGTGTTCTCCGGTTCGGTCTGGACGGTTGCGCTCGGCGCGGCGGTGGTCGGCTTCAGTTGCGCGTGGGGGCTGACGCTGCTGCTCAGCCTGCCGGCGTTGCTGTTCGCGCCCGACGACGTGCCACGCGTCTCCGCCGGCATGTTCACGGTGGGTTACGGCGTCGCGGTCCTGATCTCGATCGTCGGCGGTCGGCTGTGGGACTTGACCGGGCAGGCGGCCTTCGCCTTTCTGCCGATCGCGGTGGCGCTGCTGCCGCTCATTCTTTGTCCGCTATGGACCGATCTCAAACAGCGCCATTCGTGAACGGCTTGCTGACGAAGCGGGAGCCCTTGAGGCCGTAGCGCCACGGCAAGTCCGCAGCCTTGGTGATCCCGATGCGAACGCCGGTGACGATCTCCGGCGTGAACATCCGCGCATGAATGGCGAACGGCGGCGCGGTGAGCGCCAACCCATTTTGCGCATTGGTGATGGCGAGCGCCCTGGCCAGTTTGCCCGGTCCCGAGCACAGCGTCCGCTCGTCCTCGAGGCCGCGGCGGCGGCGCATCGCGGCGAGGCCATGGGTCGGCTGCAAGGCGCGGATCAGCACTGCGGCGGCGGAGCCTTCCTTTTCGCAGACGAAGTTGATGCACCAGTGCATCCCGTAGGAGCGATACACATAGGCAAAGCCTGGCGGTCCGAACATCACCAGGGTGCGCGGCGTCGGGCCGCGATAGGAGTGCGCCGCCGGCTCGGTCTGGTGATAGGCTTCGACCTCGACGATGACGCCACCGACGCCGTTCACCAGCATCGTCGCGCCGATCAGGTCCGGCGCAACCTCATGCACGCTGCGCGCGAAGAATTTTTGCGGCAGCGGCGGTCCGAGCTTCGCCGAGACGGCGGAGGATGCGGGAGCGGCGGGCTTGCTGCGGCTGGGGGCGGAACGGCGGGGCGGCATCGACGGGGTTTCGCGAAAAACAGCTATTCCAACGGCATAGGCCGCCGAAGGCGGGGATGCAACGATAGAGCGGGTTGCGGCGACTGCTGCTGCGGACTACCTATGGCGGACCGAACAATCCGACGGAAAAGCCATGGTCGTTGTCGTCGACACTGTTTCCGCTACCCAGATTCGCCCCCGGCACCCGGAGAAGGCGCACCGGCCGGACGCGCTGTCGCCGTCGAAACCGGACTGGATTCGGGTGCGCGCGCCGAACACGCGCGGCTATGCCGACACCCGCAATATCGTCCGCGAGAATGGGCTGGTGACGGTCTGCGAGGAGGCAGGCTGCCCGAACATCGGCGAATGCTGGGACAAGAAGCACGCCACCTTCATGATCATGGGCGACACCTGCACCCGCGCCTGCGCCTTCTGCAACGTCAAGACCGGGATGCCGGGCGCGCTCGACGCGTCGGAACCCGAGCACGTTGCCGAAGCCACCGCCAAGCTCGGCCTCGCCCATATCGTCGTCACCTCGGTCGATCGTGACGATCTCGCGGACGGCGGCGCCGAGCACTTCGCCAGGACCATTCGCGCCATCCGTGCGCGCTGCCCGACCACGACCATCGAAATCCTGACGCCGGACTTCTTGCGCAAGGACGGCGCGCTCGAAGTGGTGGTTGCGGCCAAGCCGGATGTTTTCAACCACAATCTCGAAACCGTGCCGTCGCGCTATCTCTCGGTGCGACCCGGCGCGCGCTACTTCCATTCGATCCGGCTGTTGCAGCGGGTGAAGGAACTCGATCCCACGATGTTCACCAAGTCCGGCATCATGGTCGGGCTCGGCGAGGAGCGTCACGAAGTCTTGCAGGTGATGGACGACCTGCGCTCCGCCGACGTCGATTTCCTCACCATCGGCCAGTACCTGCAACCCACCCGCAAGCATCACGCGGTGAAGCGTTATGTCACGCCCGACGAATTCAAGGGCTACGAGAAGGTCGCCTATACCAAAGGTTTCCTGATGGTGTCGGCGAGCCCGTTGACGCGCTCGTCCCATCATGCCGGCGACGACTTCGCCAAGTTGCAGGCCGCGCGCGCCGCCAAGTTCGGCTGAGTTCGATCCAATGCCGCAATTCGCCAATAAGCGTCGCGTTCGTCACAGCGCGTCCGAGATGTTCGATCTCGTCGCCGATGTCGAACGCTATCCGGAATTCGTGCCGCTGTGCAGCGCGCTCAAGGTGCGCCAGCGCACGCCGAAGCCCGACGGCAAGGAAGTCGTGGTCGCGGACATGACGGTGTCGTTCAAACTGGTGCGCGAGAGCTTCACCAGTCGCGTCACGCTCGATCGCCCCAACCTGAAAATCCTCGTCGAATATCTGCAAGGGCCGTTCCGCTCGTTGGAAAACCGCTGGACCTTCGAGGCGAAGGGCGAGGGCGCCTGCGACGTCGGCTTTTTCATCTCCTATGAATTCAAGAGCCGGATGCTGGCGATGCTGATGGGCAGCATGTTCGATGCCGCGTTTCAGAGGTTTGCCGCCGCTTTCGAAGCCCGCGCCGACAAGGTTTACGGCCGTCCCGGTGCGCTCGCCGGTTCGACGAGCTGAGCGGCATTGAGCATCGCCCATCCGTCATTGCGAGCGAAGCGACGCAATCCGTCTTTCTTCTCCCTCTCCCGCTTGCGGGGGAGAGTTGGGGAGGAGGCTTTCTGATTGCTTCGTCGCCTGCGCTCCTCGCAATGACGACGGGACTTACTTCCCCTTGCGCTTCGGCACACGGCGCTTCACCGCGACGCGGCGGGGCGCGCGCGCGACGCGTGGCACGGCGCGCACCGCCGGCTCGCGTTTCTTCGGCGCCGGCGCTTTCGGCCCGCGTGCCATCTCCGTCAGCATCCGCAGCGCCTCGATCACCGAGCGTTCGCGCACCACGCCGCGACCCAGCGCCCCGAAGCGGCATTCGCGATGCAGGATGCGGCCGTCCCGCGCGGCGACGGCGAAGTGCACCAAGCCCACCGGCTTGTTCGGCGTCGCGCCGCCGGGGCCGGCGATGCCTGTGATCGACACCGCGAGGTCGACGCCGGCACGCTCCAGCGCGCCGATCGCCATCGCCTGAGCAGTCTCCTTGCTGACCGCGCCGAAGGCGTCGAGCGTCGACGCCTTCACGCCCAGCATCGCGCGTTTGGCATCGTTGGAATAGGTGACGAAACCACGGTCGATCACGTCGGACGAGCCGGGAATATCGGTGAGCGCACCCGCCACCAGACCGCCGGTGCAGGACTCGGCGGTGGCGATGGTCAGTTTGCGCATACGGCAGAGATCGAGCAGCGAGCGGGCGAGGGCACGGGCGTCACTGCCGCGCATGTCATGCGCTCCGTTTGCCGGCGGTCTCGCCGCCGTCGTCGTCCCAGGGCAGGCGGATGGTCGCCGAGGCCGTGGCGGCGATGCCTTCCTCGCGGCCGGTGAAGCCGAGCCGCTCGCTGGTGGTGGCCTTCACCGCGACGCGCGACAACGGCAGGCCGGTGATCTCGGCGATCCGTGCCCGCATGGTGTCGCGCAACGGGCCGATTTTCGGCCGCTCGCAGATCATCGTCACTTCGAGATGCGCGACACGTCCGCCGCGCGCCTTGACGCGGTCCATGGCGTAGACGAGGAATTTGTCCGACGCTGCGCCTTTCCATTGCGGATCGCTCGGCGGGAAGTGCGAGCCTATGTCGCCATCCGCCAGCGCGCCGAGGATCGCGTCGACCAAAGCGTGCAAACCGACGTCGCCGTCCGAATGCGCCAGGAAGCCGCGATTGTGCGGCACGCGGACGCCGCACAGCATCAGGTGATCGCCATCGCCGAAGGCGTGGACGTCGTAGCCGGTGCCGGTGCGGATGTCGCCCAGCATCGCGCCGAGCCGCGCTTCCTCGCGAGCGAAATCTTCGGGAGTCGTCAGCTTCATGTTGGCAGGATCGCCTTCAAAGGTTGCAACCGTCAATCCCGCCCATTCGGCAAGCGCGGCGTCATCGGTGAAATCGTCGCGGCCCTCGCGCGCGGCGCGGCGGTGCGCCTCGAGAATGACGTCGTAACGGAAGGCCTGCGGCGTCTGCGCGATACGCAGCCTGGCGCGCTCCGGCGTCGCATCGACATGGCCTCGAGCGTCGACCTGCTTGATGGTGTCGGTGACCGGGATGACCGGAACGGCGGCCCCCGTGCTGGTTGCGGCTTCGATGGCGCGAGCGATCAGTGCGTCGTTGGCGAACGGTCGCGCGGCGTCGTGGATCAGCACGATGTCCGGGGCGGTCGCGACCAACGCCTCAAGCCCGGCCCGCACCGACGCCTGCCGCGTCGCACCGCCGTTGACCGGCGGCAGCGCCGCAACCTCACCGATTGCCTGATTGAAAACCGCGATGTCGTCGGGATTGACGACCGGTTGCACGGCGACGACCTGCGGATGGCCGCAGAAGGCAGCCATCGCACGCGCGATGACGCTGCGCCCGCCGAGGGTGCGGTACTGCTTGGGTCCGCCCGGCCCGGCGCGGAGGCCCCGACCGGCGGCGACGATGATGACGGCGGTACGATTCGGTGTCGACATGGAGAAGTGAGGCTACGTAAATCCCGAGGAAGCGTGGTCGCATAGTGCGCGACGCCTGCCCCTTAGCACGTCGGGCGTTGAAAACAGCAGCTTTTCACAGTCCCGTGACGTCATGGCTCATCTGCGGTTGGGAATTTGTGCGCCGCACTTGCAAAACCCGGGTTCTTGGATAAAATGTAGGCAATGTACGGTGATGCACATTTAATGAGCTTGTCGGGATGGCTGCGACGCGACGTTACTAGCCAATGAGGCGCTGATTTGATCGACAAGACGCAGTCCATGGCTTCGGCATTCAAGATTGGTGATATCGAAATCGCCAATCGCGTTTTGCTCGCGCCGATGTCCGGCATTACCGACGTACCATTTCGTAAGCAGGTGGCGGCATTGGGCGCGGGGCTGGTGGTATCGGAGATGACCGCCAGCGACGATCTGGTGCGGGGACGGCCGATGACCCTGCTCCGGGCGGAAGCGACCGGCTTTGGTCCGCATGTCGTCCAGCTTGCCGGTTGCCAGGCCCACTGGATGAGCGAGGGTGCGCGGATCGCGGAGGCGGCCGGTGCGGATATCATTGACATCAACATGGGCTGCCCCGCGCGGCATGTCACCGGTGGCCAATCTGGCTCGGCCCTGATGCGCGATCTCGATCACGCGTTGACGCTGATCGAGGCGACCATCGCCGCGGTGAAGGTCCCCGTCACGCTGAAAATGCGGCTCGGCTGGGATCACGCTTCGCTCAACGCACCGGAGCTGGCGCGGCGCGCCGAGGCGGCCGGCGTGAGGCTGATCGCGGTGCACGGGCGCACCCGCTGCCAGTTCTACAAGGGGAGTGCCGACTGGGCGGCGGTACGCGCGGTGAAGGACGCGATCTCGGTGCCGCTGGTCGTCAACGGGGACATCACCTCCTATGAGGATGCCGTGCACGCACTCGAACTGTCCGGCGCCGACGCCGTGATGGTCGGACGCGGCGCGCAGGGCCAGCCTTGGTTGCCCGGCCAGATCGGTCGGCGGCTCGCCGGCGGACCCGTCGAACCGACGCCGGACATGGCGCGGCAACTCGACTACGCCTGTGCCCTCTATGAGGACGTCGTCCGCCATTACGGCGAGCGGATCGGCCCGAAGCACGCCCGCAAGCATCTCGGCTGGAGCCTTGATTTCGCCGCAAGGATTTCCGCCGCGCCATCAAATCGCCTCAAGATTTGGCGGCAGAAAATCCTTACCTCCGAAAGCGTCGCTGGCGTCCACCGGTTGCTGCGCGATGCCTTCGATGACTTTGCGTGGAGCGCCGCCGCATGACACGTGTTGCCATCGAGCCCCGCGCAACGCCGCCTGATAATCAGGCGATCTTCAATGCCTTGCCGCATCCGATTTTTCTGGTCGCGCCGGACGGCAAGATCGTCGATGCGAACAACGCGGCGGAATCCTTCTTCGAAATTTCGACGCAGTTTCTCAAGCGTCAGTCGTTGAAGGAACTGGTGCCGTTCGGCAGCCCGCTGCTCGCGTTGATCGATCAGGTGCGCACCTCCGGCCTGCCGGTGAACGAATACAAGGTCGATCTCGGGACACCGCGCATCGGCGGCGATCGTCAGGTCGATCTTCATGTTGCGCCGTTGAGCGAACACCCGGGTCATATCGTCGTGATGCTGCAGGAGCGCAGCATCGCCGACAAGATGGACCGGCAACTGACCCATCGCAGCGCGGCGCGCTCCGTTATCGCGCTTGCGGCGATGCTGGCGCATGAAATCAAGAATCCGCTGTCCGGCATTCGCGGCGCGGCGCAACTGCTGGAGCAGGGCGCGACTTCGGACGATCGCGTGCTGACGCAACTGATCTGCAATGAAGCGGATCGCATCGTCACGCTGGTCGATCGCATGGAGGTGTTCGGCGACGAGCGGCCGGTGGCGCGCGGTCCGGTCAACATTCATTCGGTGCTGGATCACGTCAAGCGGCTGGCGCAATCCGGATTCGCGCGCGACGTGAAGTTCGTCGAGGACTACGATCCGTCGTTGCCGCCGGTGCTCGCCAATCAGGATCAACTGATTCAGGTCTTCCTCAATCTGGTGAAGAACGCGGCCGAGGCCACGCGCGATCTCGGCAAGGATGCGGAAATTCAGTTGACCACGGCGTTTCGACCCGGTGTGCGGCTGTCGGTGCCGGGCAAGAAAACGCGCGTGTCGCTGCCGCTGGAATTTTGCGTCAAGGACAACGGGCCCGGCGTGCCCGACGATCTGATGCCGAATCTTTTCGATCCGTTCGTCACCACCAAGCTGTCGGGAAGCGGACTAGGGCTGGCGCTGGTCGCCAAGATCGTCGGTGATCACGGCGGTATCGTCGAGTGTGAATCGCAGCCGCGCAAAACCACTTTTCGCGTTCTGCTTCCGATGTTCAGCGTCTCCAAAACCTCTGGCGAAGTTTCCAACGGCGAGACATCCACGCCGCCGCGAGACGACGCGTAGCACATGCGATAGGAGCGACGATGCCCGCTGGGAATATACTGGTGGCCGACGATGACACCGCGATCCGCACGGTGCTGAATCAGGCTCTATCGCGTGCAGGTTTCGAGGTGCGACTGACCAGCAACGCCGCGACGCTGTGGCGCTGGGTCAGTCAGGGCGAGGGCGATCTGGTGATCACCGACGTGGTGATGCCGGACGAAAACGCCTTCGATCTGTTGCCGCGTATCAAGAAGATCCGGCCGAACCTGCCGATCATCGTCATGAGCGCGCAGAATACGTTCATGACCGCAATCCGCGCGTCGGAGTGTGGTGCCTATGAATACCTGCCCAAGCCGTTCGATCTCAAGGAACTGATTGCCATTATCGGGCGTGCGCTGGCGGAGCCGAAGCAGCGCGTTGCCAACAGTAACACCGAATCGGAATTCGATGCGTTGCCGCTGATCGGCCGCTCGGCCGCGATGCAGGAAATCTATCGTGTGCTGGCGCGGCTTATGCAGACCGATCTCACGGTCATGATCTCCGGCGAATCCGGGACCGGCAAGGAACTGGTCGCGCGCGCACTGCACGACTACGGCAAGCGGCGGAGCGGCCCGTTCGTCGCCGTCAACATGGCGGCGATCCCGCGCGATCTCATCGAGTCCGAATTGTTCGGTCACGAGCGCGGTGCGTTCACCGGCGCCAACAACCGCGCCTCCGGCCGGTTCGAGCAGGCGGAAGGCGGCACGCTGTTTCTCGATGAGATCGGCGACATGCCGATGGAAGCGCAGACGCGACTGCTGCGCGTGTTGCAGCAGGGCGAATACACCACGGTCGGCGGCCGCACGCCGATCAAGACCGACGTGCGCATCGTCGCCGCCAGCAACAAGGACCTGCGCATCCTGATCCAGCAGGGCCTGTTTCGCGAAGACCTGTTCTTCCGCCTCAATGTCGTGCCGTTGCGGCTGCCGCCGCTGCGCGAGCGCATCGAGGATTTGCCCGATCTGATCCGCCACTTCTTCGCGCTGGCCGAGAAGGATGGCCTTCCGGCGAAGAAGCTCGACACGCTGGCGTTGGAGAAACTGAAGCAGTACCGCTGGCCTGGAAACGTCCGCGAACTGGAGAATCTGGCGCGGCGCTTGTCGGCGCTCTATCCGCAGGATGTCATCACCGGCGCGGTGATCGAGGGCGAACTGGCGCCGCCGGCGGTGGTGGCGAGCGGCAGCATGTTGCAGAACGTCGAGAACCTCGGCGGTGCCGTCGAAGGCTATCTGGCGTCGTACTTCTCCGGCTTCCCGAACGGCGTGCCGCCGCCGGGCCTCTATCATCGCATTCTCAAGGAGGTCGAGTTGCCGCTGCTGACGGCGGCACTGGCAGCGACGCGAGGCAATCAGATCAGGGCGGCGGACTTGCTCGGACTCAATCGCAATACCCTGCGGAAGAAGATTCGCGATCTCGACATTCAGGTCTACCGTTCCGGCGGCTAGCCGTTTGGCGCGGCAGACATCGGTCGTCATCCACAGATTTCAGCGCACGCGGTCCCCCAATCACGAGATTTCGGGATCGGTCGCGCCGTGGAAATGTCGCAATCGGGCAACATTGTTGTAGGAATGCATCACTTTGCCCGCTTACACGGCCCTCCGGGACCTCGACGCCTAGCCGATATGCAATGAGCAGCGCTGAAACGCCGGCTTCCGTTTTCGAGCAGACATCTCCTGAACCGCGCGGCGGGGCGCTGCGGCGGTTGCTGGCGCCGTTGGCTGTCGGGCTGGCGTTGCTGTCGGCGTTCCTGACATTCGTGGTGCTCGTCGGTCTGACGCCCATCGTCCCGACCAGCCCGGTCGTTGTGACGTTTCTGCTGATCAATGCTGCGACGGTCCTGCTGCTGGTAGCAATCATCGTCCGCGAAGTCTGGCAGGTTGTGCAGGCTCGCCGTCGCGGGCGCGCCGCGGCGCGGTTGCATGTTCAGATCGTCGGGCTGTTTTCGGTCATCGCGGTGATACCGGCGGTGCTGGTTTCGATCGTCGCCAATGTGACGATCGACCGCGGTCTCGACCGGTTGTTTTCTGGTCCGACGCGAGCCGTGATTGAGAAATCGCTGAACATCGCCAATGCGTATCTGCAAGAACACGCACAACTCATCGGCGGCGATATCGTCGGCATGGCCAATGATCTGTCGCGGGCGCGGCCGCTCTACGATCAGGACCGGCAGTCATTCCGGCAGATGCTCACCGAAAGCGCGGCGAAGCGAAATCTTCCCGGAGCGATGCTGATCGATAAGGATCGCAACATCCTCGAGTCGGCGCAGACCGGAATTCGACAGGATTTCGCGACACCCGCGCCTGAATTCTTGAAGGGCGTCACCGCCAACGAACCGCAGATCGCGGTCCTCTCGAACTATGTCGCCGCGGTAATCCGGTTGCGCGCCTTCGACGACACGTTTCTGTACGTCGCGCGTTTGCTCGATCCCCGCGTGGTCGAGCAGGTTCGGCAGACCCAGGCCGGCGTCGCCGAGTACGCCAATCTGGAATCCCGGCGGCTCGGGATTCAGGTGACGTTCGCGCTGATGTTCACCGTCATCACGCTGACGGTGCTGATGTCGGCGGTTTTGATCGGGCTAAATTTCGCCAACTGGCTGGTCGCGCCGATTCGCCGGCTGATGGGCGCGGCGAACATAGTGTCGACCGGCGATCTCAACGTTCAGGTGCCGGTACTGCGATCGGAGGGCGATCTCGCGCAACTCGGCGAGACTTTCAACACCATGACGCAGGAACTGCGGACGCAGCGCGATGAACTGGTCAATGCCAGCGACGTGATCGACAGCCGCCGCCGTTTCATCGAAACCGTGCTGTCGTCGGCGAGCGCTGGCATTATCGGCGTCGATGGTTCGGGCCGCATCAGCATCCTCAATCGTTCGGCCGAGAAACTGATCGGAAGTTCGGAGTCCGAGACGTTGGGTCACGCGCAATCGGAGGTGATCCCCGAGCTCGACGAAATGATGAAGAAGGCGCGGGAAGGCACCCAGCGCCTCGTCCAGGGCCAGATCACCATTGCCCGCGACGGCGCCGAGCGGAATCTGTCGGTTCGCGTCAGTGCCGAGCAGACCAGCCAATCGAGCGACAGCTACATCATTACGCTTGACGATATCACCGAACTGGTCGCCGCTCAGCGCACCTCCGCATGGGCCGATGTCGCGCGTCGCATTGCGCACGAAATCAAGAATCCGCTGACGCCGATTCAATTGTCCGCCGAACGTATCCGTCGGAAATTCGGCAGGGTCATCACCGACGACAAGGCGGTCTTCGAACAGTGCACCGATACGATCGTGCGGCAGGTCGACGATATTCGACGAATGGTCGACGAGTTCTCGCGTTTCGCGCGGATGCCGAAGCCGGTGATCGAAGGCGAGGACGTGGCGGACACCGTGCGCCAGGTGGTGTTCCTGATGCGGGTCGGGCATCCCGACATCGATATCGACGTTGAGATCCGCGAGGACCCGATGCGGGCTCGCTTCGACCGCCGCCTGATCTCGCAGGCGCTCACCAACATCATCAAGAATGCGACGGAAGCCATCGAGGCCGTTCCGCCCGAATATCTGACCAAGGGCCGGATCGAGGTCGCGGCGTTCCGCGAAGGCGCGGACATCGTCATCGATGTGGTCGACAACGGCATCGGCCTGCCGACGGTGAGCCGCTCCCGTCTGCTTGAGCCCTATGTGACGACCCGCGCCAAGGGAACGGGGCTCGGGCTCGCGATCGTCGGGCGGGTTCTCGAGGATCACGGCGGTCGTATCGAACTCAATGATGCGTCGGCGATTCATCCCGGCGCGCGGGGCGCCTGGATGCGACTGCGGTTTTCCGAAACCGGTCAACCCAAGAATAGCGAGTCGAACACCGAGTCCGCCTCAATTGATGAGGCGCAGCGAACCAATCAGGCCGAAGCGGCAACTACTGACAAAACAACAGGCGTCTCCCATGGCTAATGATATTCTCATTGTCGATGACGAAGCGGATATCCGCGAACTGGTTGCAGGTATTCTCGAAGACGAAGGTTTTTCGACTCGGACGGCACGCGACAGCGATTCCGCATTGGCGGAGATCGCCGGCCGTAGACCGAACATGGTGTTCCTCGACATCTGGCTGCAGGGCAGCCAATTGGATGGTCTCCAACTGCTGGAGCAAATCAAGCGCGATCATCCCGAACTGCCGATCGTCATGATTTCCGGCCATGGCAATATCGAAACGGCGGTCGCAGCGATCAAGCGCGGTGCCTACGATTTCATCGAGAAGCCGTTCAAATCCGATCGCCTGATTCTGGTCGCGACACGTGCGCTCGAAACCTCCCGACTGAAGCGCGAGGTTCGCGAACTGAAGCAACTGGCGCCGATCTCGAGCACGCTGGCCGGACGTTCGGCGCCCATGAACCAGCTTCGCCAGACCATCGAGCGTGCGGCCAAGGCAAACAGCCGCATCATGATCGTCGGCCCGTCGGGAGCCGGCAAGGAGTTGACGGCGCGTACACTGCATACGGCTTCGGCCCGCGCCGAAGGGCCATTCGTCGTCATCAATGCCGCCGCGATTACGCCGGAGCGAATGGAAGAGGAATTGTTCGGCATCGAGCCGGCCAGCGCCGAACAGCCGCGCAAAGCCGGCGCTTTGGAAGAGGCGCATGGCGGTACGTTGTTCATCGACGAGATCGCCGACATGCCGCGCGAGACGCAGAATAAAATCCTGCGCGTGCTGGTCGATCAGACCTTCCAGCGCACCGGCGGGAGCGCGAAGATCCATGTCGACGTGCGCATCATCTCGTCCACTGCACGCAATCTCGAGGAAGAGATCGCCGTCGGCCGTTTCCGCGAAGACCTGTATCATCGCTTGTCCGTGGTGCCGATCCGCGTGCCGCCGTTGTCCGAGCGTCGGGACGATATTCCGGAGCTGATCGATTATTTCATGGAGCAGATTTCGGTCACGACGGGTCTGCCGAAGCGTAAGATCGGCGACGACGCGATGGCCGTGCTGCAGTCTCACGTCTGGCCCGGAAATGTTCGCCAGTTGCGCAACAACGTCGAGCGCCTGATGATCCTCGCGGGCGGCGGTCCCGAGGCGGTAATCACCGCCGACATGCTTCCGCAGGATGTCGGCTCGATGGTGCCAGCGATGCCAACCGGCAATAACGGCGAGCACATTATGGGACTGCCGCTGCGGGAAGCGCGGGAAGTCTTCGAGCGCGACTACCTGATCGCGCAGATCGGCCGCTTCTCCGGTAATATCTCGCGCACCGCCGAATTCGTCGGCATGGAGCGCTCGGCACTGCATCGCAAGCTGAAAGCTCTCGGGGTCGGATAAGCGTTTTAAGGTCGGATGGAAAAGCCGCATGTCTCGCATCGCCTATGTCAACGGCAGCTATCGCAACATGCGTGATGCCTGTGTCAACGTCGAAGACCGCGGCTATCAGTTTTCCGATGGCGTCTACGAGGTCTGCGAGATTCGCGATGGGCGACTGGTGGACATGCCGCGTCACATGACGCGGTTGCAACGTTCCTTGAGCGAACTGCGGATCGCCATGCCGATGCCGCTGCAATCGCTGTCCGTCGTCATGCACGAGGTGGTACGGCGCAATCGCGTCACCTACGGCATCGTCTACTTGCAGATCACGCGCGGCGTGGCGCGGCGCGACCATGGATTTCCGACCAAACCGGTGTCCCCCAGCGTCGTCGTGACGGCCCGTTCGTTAAGTTCCTCAAAGAACGAAGCAACGGCTGCGGCCGGCATCCGCGTGGTGACGATGCCGGACAATCGCTGGCCCCGAGTGGACATCAAGTCGGTTTCGCTCCTGCCGAACGTACTCGCCAAGCAGGCGGCGCGGGAGCAGGGCGCCTACGAGGCCTGGTATGTCGACGGCGACGGGTGTGTGACCGAAGGCGCCTCAAGCAATGCCTGGATCGTGACAACGGACGGACGCGCGGTCACCCGGCCGACCAATGGCGGCATCCTTGCCGGCATCACCCGCAGTGTTCTGTTCGATGTGCTGGCTGAACTTCAGATCAAACTCGAGGAGCGGCCGTTTACGCCTGCGGAAGCCAAGGCGGCGGCGGAAGCTTTCGTGACATCGGCCTCCCAAATCGTGATGCCGGTAGTGGCGATTGACGATGCAACCATTGGGAACGGGGCGCCAGGGCCGGTCTCGCGGCGGCTTCGGGAACAATTTCACCGATTTTCGGTATTTTCATAGGGGTGAGCCGTCTTTGCTGTCCAGTTCCCTTGGAACCCGCTTGCCTAAGATGGGTACCTGTTTTCTAATTATGACACCATGTGCCCAGAGGGGGACTCCGAGCAGGTGGTGTTCCGGTAAAGCCCGCGCAGTCGGGGGAGCCGGGACGCAATAACAAGAAGCAACCAACTTGCGAGAAGAAAAATGGCGGCAGACCGCGCACAAAATCTACAAGACACCTTCCTCAATCACGTTCGGAAAACCAAGACGCCTTTGACGATCTTTCTGGTCAATGGCGTGAAGTTGCAGGGCATCGTCACCTGGTTCGACAATTTCTGCCTGCTGTTGCGTCGCGACGGGCATTCGCAGCTCGTCTACAAGCACGCCATCTCCACCATCATGCCAGGCGCGCCAATCCAATTGTTCGAGGGCGGGGAGGATTCGTCCGCGTGAGCGTGATCTGATTGGAACGTCGCAAGGTTGAGGGAAACCGTCCGGACGCCGCCGCTCGATCGGTGACCGGACGGGCTATCGTTGTTGGGCCCTATCTTCGGACCCGGCGCGGGGATGCCGACAACGCGGACGCCAGTTCGGGCGTCCGCGATACAGACGCGCGCCTTGAGGAAATCACCGGCCTGGCGCGTGCCATCGATCTTACTGTTGTCGAGGCCGTGCTGGCGCCGATCGCGCAGATCAGGCCCGCGACCTATCTCGGCAAAGGCAAGGTCGAGGATATCGGCGCCCTGATTCCAGTCCACGGCGTCGAACTCGTGGTGATGGACTGCGCCTTGTCGCCGATCCAGCAGCGCAACCTCGAAAAGGCCTGGAACGCCAAGGTTCTCGATCGCACCGGTTTGATCCTTGAAATCTTCGGACGGCGCGCCACCACCAAGGAAGGCGCGCTGCAAGTCGAACTCGCGCACCTCAACTATCAGCGCAGCCGGTTGGTACGGTCATGGACCCATCTCGAACGCCAGCGCGGCGGCTTCGGCTTTCTCGGCGGCCCCGGCGAAACCCAGATCGAGGCTGATCGCCGCCTGATCGGCGAACGCATCACGCGGATCGAAGCCGAGATCAAGAAAGTCGCGGCAACGCGGCGATTGCATCGCGCCGGGCGCAAGCGCGTGCCGTATCGCATCGTCGCGCTGGTCGGTTACACCAATGCCGGCAAGTCGACCTTGTTCAATCGTCTCACCGACGCCGATGTGAAAGCGGCCGACATGCTGTTCGCGACGCTCGATCCGACCTTGCGCGCAATCCGCCTGCCGCATGGCGGCAAGGCAATGCTGTCCGATACGGTCGGCTTCATTTCCAATCTGCCGACGCAACTGGTCGCGGCCTTCCGTGCGACTTTGGAGGAAGTGCTGGAGGCCGATGTCATCCTGCACGTCCGCGACATCTCGCACGAGGATGCGGAGGCGCAACAGCGCGACGTCGATATCGTGCTGCGGCAACTCGGGATCAATCCGGAGACCGGGGCGGATGTCATCGAAGTGTGGAACAAGATCGATCGCTTCACGCCGGAGGAGCGCGAAAATCTCGCCAACGTCGCCGCACGGCGTCCGCAGGATCATCCGGTCTGTCTGGTGTCGGCCGAAACCGGCGAGGGGATTCCCGCGTTATTGACCGCCATCGAAGACCATCTTGCCGCGCGCCGGACGACGTTGGTGTTGACTATCGACGCGGCGGACGGCGCCGGGATCAGTTGGCTGCATCGCAACACGGAGGTGCTGGCGAAGCACCTCGATGAGGGCAAGTTCACCATGACGGTGCGGGTCGATGCCGCGAAGCGCGATGTCGTGGTGGACCGCTTCGGCGCACAGGAGACAAGCGACGCGGCCCCCGACCGAACGCCGCGTCCGTCATAGGGAACAGCGCACGGCTGCCCTGCCACGGTCGCACTTGACGCTGCCACGCAGGCGACTATGCCAGTCGGCAAACCACAAACGTCCGAGAGGGAGAAGATGGCAAGCTATCAAAACACGTTGCTGCTCATTGACGGCAAGTGGCGCGGCGGCAAGTCCGGCCGAACGATTCCAGTGCTGAATCCGGCCACCGAGGAAACCATCGGCACCGTCGCGCACGCAGACAAATCCGATCTCGACGAGGCGCTGGCCGCTGCCGAGAAGGGTTTCAAGGTGTGGCGCGCGATGTCGGCGCTGGATCGCTCCAGGATCATGCGCAAGGCGGCTGCCCTGATGCGTGAGCGCGTCGACACCATCGCGGCGCTGATGACGATGGAGCAGGGCAAGATCGTCGCCGAGGCCAAGATCGAAACCCTGGCTGCGGCCGACGTGATCGAATGGTTTGCCGAAGAGTCCCGCCGCGCTTACGGACGCCTGATCCCGGCGCGTGGTCCCGGCATCTATCAACTCGCGGTCAAGGAGCCGGTCGGTCCGGTCGCGGCCTTCACGCCGTGGAACTTCCCGATCAATCAGGTTTGCCGCAAGCTGTCGGCGGCCCTCGGCGCCGGCTGCTCGATCATCGTCAAGGCGCCGGAGGAAACGCCGGCGTCCCCCGCCGAACTGATCCGCACCTTCGTCGATGCCGGCGTGCCGGATGGTGTTGTCAATCTGGTGTTCGGTGTCCCCGCCGAGATTTCCGAGTATCTCATTCCGCATCCGGTGATCCGCAAGATTTCCTTCACCGGATCGACGGTGGTGGGCAAGCAGCTCGCGGCGCTCGCCGGTCAGCACATGAAACGCGCGACGATGGAGCTGGGCGGCCACGCGCCCGCCATCGTGTTCAACGACGCGGATGTGGCGAACGCGGCCAAGATCATCAGCGGCGCGAAGTATCGCAACGCCGGGCAAGTCTGCATCGCGCCGACGCGCCTTCTGGTTCAGGACAAGGTCTACAAGGAGTTCGTCGACAAGTTCGCCGAGAGCGCCAAGGCGCTCAAGGTCGGCAACGGCCTCGATACCAGTTCGACGATGGGTTCGCTCGCCAATCCGCGTCGCATCACCGCGATCGAGAGTTTCGTTCAGGATGCCGTCGCCAAGGGCGGCAAGCTGGAGGCGGGCGGTCATCGCGTCGGCAACAAGGGCTATTTCTTCGAGCCGACCGTGATCAGCGATACGCCGACGGATTCGCGTGCCATGAACGAAGAACCGTTCGGGCCGCTGGCCTTGATCTCGCGCTTCAACACGTTCGATGAAGTCGCCGAGGAAGCCAACCGTCTGCCCTATGGCTTGGCGGCCTATGCCTTCACCAGTTCGACCAAGACGGCCACGGCGATCGGTGCCGCGGTCGAGAGCGGCATGATCGGCATCAACAATGTCGGGCTCGGGATGCCGGAAAATCCGTTCGGCGGCGTCAAGGATTCGGGCTACGGCTCCGAAGGCGGCATCGAAGCGATGGAAGCGTATCTCAACACCAAGTTCATCTCGCAAACCGGGATGTGAGGCGAACGTTTCACGTTCGGTTTGCCGAACGATGATCGCACAAGCAGAGGTCGCGGCTAATCCGCGGCCTCTTTCGTTTTCGCCTCGTTCCAGAGCGCGTCCATCTCGGCGAGCGTCGCATCCTCAAGCGAGTGCCCCTTGGCGGCAAGTGAACGCTCGATGTAGGCGAAGCGGCGTTCGAACTTGGCATTGGTCTGACGCAGCGCCATTTCCGGATCGGCCTCGACGTGCCGCGCCAGATTCACCAGCGCGAACATCAGATCGCCGGTCTCGGCGGCGATCTCGTCCGGCTTGCCGTCATCAAGGGCGGCTTCGATCTCGTCAATTTCTTCGCGGATTTTTGCCAGCACCGCGCGGGGATCGTTCCAGTCGAATCCGACGCTCGAGGCTTTTTGCTGCAAGGCCATGGCGCGCGCGAGCGCGGGCTGTCCTGACTTGATTCCGGCAAGCAGTCCCGATGGCGGCGCGTTCGCGACGGAAGGATTTCGCGCGGCGCGCTCGGCTTTTTCCTCGGCCTTGATCCGATCCCAGGCGCCCTTCTCGAGCGGGACGAGCTTGCCTGAGTTGTCGGGAAAGACGTGCGGATGCCGGCGGATCATTTTCCGCGTGATCGCCTCGACGACATCGCCAAACGCGAACGTGCCGTGTTCCTCCGCCATGCGGGCATGAAATACCACTTGCAGCAGCAGGTCGCCGAGTTCGTCGCAGAGGTCGTGCATATCGTTCCGCGCAATCGCCTCGGCCACCTCATGGGCTTCCTCGATGGTGTAGGGCGCGATCGTCGCGAAGGTTTGCTCCAGATCCCACGGACAACCGGTCCCAGGCGTGCGCAGCCGCGCCATGATCTCGATGAGGCCGGAAATGTCGCGCGAAGGGGTCATGCTTGCACCGATAAATGGGACAGTCTGCTATGCCGCAAGAGATCGTCCGAGCCTAGCGGAAACGTGCGGAACGATGCTATGGCCTGTCGATGACCGAACCGACGCGCGAACCTGACGGCGACACCGCTCTGGTGCTGTTTTCCGGCGGACAGGATTCCGCCACCTGCCTCGCATGGGCCCTGGCGCGCTTTTCGCGCGTCGAGACGCTGGGCTTCGACTATGGCCAGCGCCATGCCGTCGAACTCGATTGTCGCGCCGCGCTGATCGCCGGCATCACAGCGATCCATCCGGGCTGGGCCGAGCGACTGGGCGAGGCGCATACGCTCGCGATCCCGACGCTGAGCGCGATTTCCGATACGGCCTTGACCCGTGAGGTCGCGATCGCGATGGGCGAGGGCGGCTTGCCGAATACGTTCGTGCCGGGCCGCAACCTGATCTTCCTGACCTTCGCGGCGGCATTGGCCTATCGCCGTGGCATTCGCCATGTCGTCGGCGGCATGTGCGAGACCGATTATTCCGGCTACCCCGATTGCCGCGACGACACCATCAAGGCGCTTCAGGTCGCGCTCAACCTCGGCATGGACCGGCGGTTCGTGCTGCATACGCCGCTGATGTGGCGCGACAAGGCGCAGACCTGGGCGCTGGCCCATGAGCTTGGCGGCAACGCGCTGGTCGATTTGATCCGCGAACAGTCGCACACCTGTTATCTCGGCGAGCGCGGCGCGCGGCACGATTGGGGCTATGGCTGCGGCGAATGCCCCGCCTGCCAGTTGCGCGCCAAGGGCTGGCAGCAGTTTGTTGCGGCGCGCGGCGGCTAACTTCGGAAATCTTCCGGCTTCAATTCGATCGGCGAGCCGTGCGGCGTTCGGTCGGCGGCGTGATCCCACGCGTCGCGATACTGATGCAGCATGTCGGTGGGGGCGACGCCCTTGGCCGCGACCAGCGTTTCCAGCGTCGCAAGCCAGTGCTGATAATAAGTGTCGCCGCTGTCGGCATCGCCCGCCGCCTGCGCGCGCTTGATCTGGGTGGCCAGCGCCGCCGCCCATTCGGTCCAGGTGAACACGCCGCGCTCGTGCAAGGCGAGCGCCACGGCGAAGGCGCGTGCTTCCCACGGCTCGCGGAACACCGGCCCTTCGTCGTCGCGTGGAAGATCGGGCAGGGCCTTGGCGGCGCGGCTCGCGGCCTCGCGATCAAGTGGCATCGGCTGGCTCAAGATAGGGCTCCCAGGCGTCGACGGAAACGCGCGACCGCTGGTCGGCTACGTCGGGCCACAGATCGGTGCCGTCGAAGGTGACGGTGTAGAGCCAGTGCGGCTGCTCGCCCTGGCCCATGGCGTTGGTGTCGGGAAAGACGTGGCAGCCGTGCATGAGTTCGATCACGCCGACATGCCCGCGCACATATTGCGGCAGCCGGGTATGCGTCGCCGGATGAATATCCCTGGCGCGCACGCGGTCTCCGATCTTGAACCGCGCTGGCGAAGTTGCTTCGCGTTCGGTCGGTCCCCCGCGACGGAGCATGGCGTCCACCTCGGCGGCGGCCAGCGGTCCGGAGATCGGCGCAGGCGTTCCGAGGGGATGTGCGGCTTCGATTTCGCCAGGACGCAGCAGATCGCGTTCCAGCATCAACCGCTCCAGCCCGACCAGCCAGATTTGATAGTAGCTTCGGCCCAGATAGTCCGCCGGCGGACGATCCTCGCGCGCGAAGCGGGACATGTCGATATTCCAGCCGCCGGGCTTGGCCATCGCCAGCGTGACCGCGAAAGCGCGCCGTTCCCACTCGGCATGAAACACGGGTTCGTTGGGTTCGGGCCGCACCGGACCGAACCCGGCCACGCCGCCCATATCGTGCGCGCCGTCCATCAGGCAACCTCTTGCGGCTGCTTCGGCAGCCCGGTGCCGATCATGCTGTCGCGGGTGACGAGATCCGCCAGCCGCTCCGCGCTCCAGCCGTCGGTGCCGGCAGGCCGCATCGGCAGCACGAGATAGCGGATTTCGGCGGTGGAATCCCAGACGCGGATTTCGGTGTCGGAACTGAGTTCGAAGCCGAAGTCGCGCAGGACGCCACGCGGGTCTTTCACGGCGCGGGAGCGATAGGGGGCGGACTTGTACCAGACCGGGGGCAAGCCCAGCACCGGCCACGGATAGCAGGAGCACAGCGTGCAGACGACCATGTTGTGCCGCGACGGCGTATTCTCGACCACGACGATGTGTTCGCCCTGCCGACCGACATAATCGAGTTCGGCGATCGCCGCCGAGCCGTCCGCCAACAGGCGTTGGCGATAGGCGGAATCGGTCCATGCCCTGGCGACGACCAGCGCGCCGTTGCGCGGCCCGACCTTGGTTTCGTAGGTTTCGATCAGGGCGTCGAGCGCCGCAGGATCGACGTAGCCCTTCTGCGTCAGGATGGTTTCGAGAGCCCGCACCCGAAGTTCGGTCTCGGACAATTCGGAATGATCATGGTCGTGGTCGTGATGATGATCGTCGTGACGGTGTGCCATGAACGCGGATGATAGGCCCGATGGCGCAACCGTGTCGAGCGGCCGCATCGTCGCGCGCAGGGCAGATATGCCGACGACATTTGCGTTGCGGGCGAGGGTGCGGTGGGGTTTGCTGTCGAAAAGGCAACGGGGAGCGGGCATTGTCGGATTTCGTCAAGATCGAGAAGGGCCTCGGCGCGGAAGGCCGCATCGCAATCGTGCGTTTCGACCGCGGCGACGGCATCAATGCGTTGTCGCCGGAGGCGCTGCGGCAACTGACCGAGGCCGCTCGCAGTTTCGAAGACGATGGCGAGACCTCCGTGGTGGTGCTCGCCGGCAACGCAAAAGCCTTCAGCGCCGGTTTCGATCTGAAAGACCCCGAGGGGCGTTCGCGGGCGACGATGGATCTCGGTGCGCTGCGCCGCCACCTGAAACTGGGGCCGCGCCTGAGCCATGCCTGGCAGGAGATGGAGCAGATCACCATCGGAGCGATCGAAGGTTTCTGCATCGGTGGCGGTGTCGCATTGGCGGTCGCGCTGGATTTTCGCGTGATGGCGAAGAATGCTCACATGCGCGTTCCGGAAATCGGGCTCGGCATGAATATGAGTTGGCAGAGCGTGCCGCGCATGTTGCATCTAATGGGACCGGCGCGGACCAAGCAGGCGGTGATCCTCGCCGATCAACGCATCAGCGCGGAGGAGGCTTATGAGTGGGGCCTGGTCGAGCAACTCGCGGAGCCCGGGCAGGCCTTTGCCGACGCCATGGCGTTTGCCGAGAAGATCGCACGGCAGCCGCCGATCTCGGTTGCGATGACGAAGTTGACGGTCAATCGGCTGACCCACGCGCTCGACGATCTCGCCAGCCACATGGATGTCGATCAGTTCGCATTGGCCAGCATGACCGAAGATCACAAGGAAGGGGTCGCGGCGTTTCTCGATCGTCGGAATCCTAGGTTCCAAGGGCGGTGATCTGGCCTCGAAACAACCTTCACATTGGATTTCATCATGCTGAAATTGAAGCCAAATTGCGAATGTTGCGACCGAGATTTGCCGCCCGGAAGTCTCGACGCCCGTATTTGCACGTTCGAATGCACTTTCTGTGCTGATTGCGCGAACATCGTTCTCCAGGGCGTCTGCCCGAACTGCAAAGGGAATCTGGTCGCACGCCCGGTACGGCCGCCTGCCATGCTGGCGAAACATCCTGCCTCGATGGAGCGACATCTGCGCAAGACGCCGTGCCCCGCCGTTTAGCGGGCATCCGGTCGCGAAGGGTTCTACGGAATTCGCCGGAAAGAGCCCTTCACAGGCGAAATTTCGTTGTTATCTTCAGGTCATAGAGATCGCGCCGTTGATTCCACGCGGGGCGAGGAGAATTGCGATGGACGTCACGACCAGCACCGCCAACAAACCGAAGCCGCGCCCGCGTCCGCAAGTGATGCGGCTGACGGACGCCGCCGCTGCGCGGGTCCGCGAGTTGACCGCTCGAACCGATTCCGAGATCGTCGGCCTCCGGGTCGGCATCAAGAACGGCGGCTGTGCCGGCCAGTCCTATACGGTCGAATACGCCCATGAGATCAAACCGACCGACGAGGTCGTTGAAGACAAGGGCGTGAAGATTTTGGTCGATCCCAAGGCGGTGTTGTTCCTGCTGGGAACCGAAATGGACTACAAGACCGACAAGATGTCGGCGCAGTTCGTCTTCAACAACCCGAACCAGACCAGCGCCTGCGGCTGCGGTGAATCGGTGCAACTGACCCCCGCCAAGATCGACGGCTGACGGAGCGGGTCCGCATGGACCGCGATTTCCTGCTGGATTTGTTTGCTGCATTCGGTCCGGTGACCCTGCGACGAATGTTCAGCGGCTACGGGGTTTCGCGAGACGGAATCAATTTCGCATTAGTGTTGCGCGACGCGATCTATCTTCGCGCGAATGATCAGACCATTCCCCAATTCGAGGCGGAAGGCGTTGGACCTTTCCAGTATGTCGCGCGGGGCAAGACGATCACGCTCCGCTCGTACTGGAAATTGCCGGAACGCCTTTATGACGATCCCGACGAATTGGCGGACTGGGCGAGGGGAGCTTTCGAGGCCGCGAGGAACGCGGCGGCATTGAAGAACGCAAAAAAATCCGCCGGGCCGAAAACGCGTGCCAAGAAAGCCGCCAGGGTCAAGGCGACGCGGTCCGGAAGCAAATCGAAACGTCAGGCCACCTGAGCCTGTGCTTCCGCCGTGTATTCAGGGTCGGCTTCGCAGATCACGCGGTTTCGGCCGTTGCGTTTCGCCGCGTAGAGACAGACGTCCGCACGTTCGATCAGCGTATAGATGTCGTCTCCCGCTTGCAGGACGGAAACGCCGACCGAAATGGTGACGCGGCCAAGAATTTCGCCGGTCGATTTTTTCTTCAACTCCCGTGACATCACAGCGCGCCGAATATTGTCGGCAACCGAGAGGGCCTGCCGAAGACCCGTATTGGGAAGCACGACAGCAAACTCCTCGCCCCCATAGCGGGCGATAATGTCCTGGCCCCGGATGGTTTGTTTCAGCGATAGCGCGACCAGCCGCAACACCTGATCGCCTGTGAGGTGACCGTAGTTGTCGTTGAAGGACTTGAAGTGGTCGATATCGAACATCAGCAACGACATCGGACGAGCGGCGGTGATCGAAGCCGCGACCGCATCGGCCACGGCGCGATCGAAATACTTGCGATTGCCGAGGCCGGTGAGCGGGTCCGTCAGCGTTTCGGCGCGGATCGCCTCGAGATTTTGCTGTAAACTATGAATGGCTTGCCGCGATGCCTTGAGGCGTCCCTCAAGTGCGCGATTGGTCTGCTGCATGTCATGCGTCGAACGCACCAGCGTCTCGATGATCGCCTTGACGTGGTCGCGGCTGGCCGCCAGCGCCAGTTTCTTGCCGGCATCGACCAGATTGTCCCCGAAGGTCGAGGTGATGCCCAACGCATCGTCGACGACGTTCATAACGTCATCAATCTCATGGATAACTCGCGCACCCACCTGGTCGATCTGGTCGGCGCCACGGGTGTGGGACAGATAGGTGTCGTAGATTTGTCCGAGGTTGGCTTCTGTCAACCGGCCGGTACGGGCCAGGGTTTCATCGATTGCCTTGTTGAGGGCAGGATTCGCGCCGGTCGCGTAGACGTACCAAATCTCATAGTTTCGCGGCAGCGCAAGCTGCCTCAGCGATCTGATCTGGCCGAGGGCAATTTCGGCAAAGGCAATCGAACGTTCGAATTCATCCAAAGGTCCGGCCACCGGCTATGCCCCTGACGGCTAAATTGCGCTGCTGAAAGTCTTGATGAAAAGTTTCAAAGCCGGCTCAATTTTAGAGCCGGTCTGTGAACGCCCCGTAAACATACGGATCGCGACCTTTATCTCCGAGCGCGGATTGGGCGCAGGAGGAAGGCGGGCAGGTGGGAATGATCCCCCGGCTCGGACGCGGCATCGTGCTTCGGGGAGGCCATCGGGCGCCCGATGGATGGCACCTCGGCATTCGCCATTTGCGGAACAGCTTGGCGAGATTTAGCCGGCCGGGCATTCTCGGCGTGGGGCTTGCCGGCGCGCGGCCGCGAGGCGCCGTCTTCGGATCGACGGGAGCCGCGTCGGGACCGGCGGCTATCGCGGCTGCGCGGCTCCGAGGGCTGTAGCGGGGCTTCGTCTTCAAGCACCTGCTGTTCCGGCAACGATGCGGAGCCGGGCAGTTCGACAAGCGGGATGCTCTGGCCGATCAGGCGCTCGATGGCGGCGATGGATTTCTGGTCGGCCGAGTTGACGATGGAGATCGCGGTGCCGGTGCGGCCCGCGCGTCCGGTGCGCCCGATGCGATGGACATAATCGTCGGGATGATGAGGGACGTCGAAGTTGAAGACGTGACTGACTTCCGGAATATCTAGGCCGCGCGCAGCGACATCGGAAGCGACCAGCAGCGGCAACTCGCCTTTGCGGAATTGATCGAGGGCCGCCATGCGCGCGGTTTGGTCCATGTCGCCATGCAAGGCGCAGACGCTGAAGCCATGCTTCTGGAGCGAGCGGTGCAACAAGGCGACCTCTCGTTTGCGGTTGCAGAAGATGATCGCGTTCTTGAGGTCGGTGGCGTCCCGCAGCAACTGGCGCAACGTCTCCCGCTTTTGGTGCGGTTCGCGGCCAGCGGTGACCTGTGACTGCGTCACGGTGACGGCGGTGGTCGCCGGCTTGGACACCTCGACGCGGACCGGATTATGAAGGAACGTTTCGGTGACGCGGCGAATTTCGTTGGGCATCGTCGCGGTGAAGAACAGCGTCTGTCGGGTGAACGGCACCAACTTGCAGATGCGTTCGATATCCGGAATGAAGCCCATGTCGAGCATTCGGTCCGCTTCGTCGATCACCAGCAGTTCCACGCCAGTGAGCAACAGGCCGCCGCGCTCGGTATGGTCGAGCAGGCGGCCCGGCGTTGCGATCAGCACGTCGACGCCGCGCGTCAGCTTGAGGTCCTGGTCGCCGAACGAAACGCCGCCGATCAGCAAGGCGACATTGAGCTTCTGGCCGACGCCATACTTGTCAAAGTTTTCTTTGACCTGAGCCGCCAGTTCGCGGGTAGGCTCGAGAATGAGCGTACGCGGCATCCGCGCCCGCGCCCGGCCGCGCTCCAGCAACGTCAGCATCGGCAGCACGAATGCCGCCGTTTTGCCGGTGCCGGTTTGCGCGATGCCGAGAACGTCGCGGCGCGCCAGAACGTGGGGAATGGATTGTTCTTGAATGGGAGTAGGAGACGTATAACCGGCGCCCGCGACAGCGGCGAGCACCTTGTCGGACAGGCCGAGATTGGAAAAGGACATTGAGCCTCTGGTCGAAACCGCCGCTTGGGTTCTCGGATAAGGACTATCGCGCTCAACCCCGGAGCGGCACGCAATTTTGCACGGGGATCGGAAATGACGCGATCGGGCGGCTTACCAAGATATCGCGCTTCGATACCGGGCCGCATCGAGGCGGAAGATAGGGGTGAAATGGCTAAAGTCAATGAAAATATGGGATTTTATGCCGAAATACTGCTTCTTCAGGTCTCTGAACGGCGCCCTCACGTGATTTTGGACTTCTGTTCAGGCATGGTCGTCAGACGAGTCGGACCGTGAACCGACGCGAAGCACCTGGCGACTATTGGATGACAAAGCGACCGTCGTTCCATGCGGGGGCTTTGCGCAGAACAAGGATTTTTCGGTGAGACGATCGCGATCCCTTCGTGCCATGGCAACGCTCGGATTGGCCGTGGCGCTCTTCACCGTCGCTTCGTCGTTTGCGTTCGCCGAAAAGCGCGTCGCGCTGGTGATCGGCAACAACGACTATCGTAACGTCCCCAAACTGCAGAAAGCCGTCAACGATGCCCGCGCCATGGGCGATACGTTGAAGAAGCTCGGCTTTGAGGTGATGGTGGCCGAGAATCAGACACGACAGGGGTTCGCCGAAAGTCTTCTGGCCTTCGATAATACCGTGGAGCAGGGCGATACGGCGTTTTTCTTTTTCGCCGGGCATGGCTTCGAAATCGCGGGTCAGAACTACCTGCTGCCGACGGATATTCCGGCCGCTACGGCGGGGCAGGAGGAATTGGTCCGCGACTCGTCGATCCTCGCGGACCGGGTGATCGAACGGTTACAGAATCGCGGGGCGCGCACCGCGATTCTGGTGTTCGACGCCTGCCGCAACAATCCGTTCGAGCGCAAGGGCACCCGCGCGCTGGCGGGACGGGGTGGGTTGGCGGCCATGGTCACGCTCCCGGAGGGCGCGTTCTCGATCTTTTCCGCGGGGCCGCAGCAAACCGCGCTCGACCGGCTGTCGAACTCGGACACCGATCCAAACTCGGTCTTCACCCGCGTTTTCATCAAGGAACTGGTGCGGCCCGGCGCAAACCTCGTTCAGATCGCGCAACGCACGCGGCGCACGGTCAGCGAGATGGCCGAGACGGTGAGACACAAGCAAATTCCCGCCTATTTCGATCAAATGGTCGACGATGTCTTTCTCAACGGCCGTGCGTCGAGCGCTCAGCAGGCCGGCGCGCCGCCCGCCAAGGCAACGGAGATGAAGCCTGGTGAAACCAAGGTGGCCGCGCTGCCTCCGGTGCATAAGCCACTGCCGGATGTCGCGGAGTCGGTGAATGCGCCGATCGCCAGCTTCTCGCGGCACAACGGCGGTTGGACGGTCGTATTCTCTATCGCAGATCCGACGCTCGGCATCTCGTGGCGCATGGGCGAGAACGGCCCCTTTCGCGAAACCGGCTTCATGGACACGCTGGATCCGCGCACGCGCAAGCGGATGCCGAATCCCTCCATCCAGTTGCCCGCCGATGCGCCGGCCGCCACGCTGATGGTGCGTTACGTCGATATCACCGGTGAAATGCAAGGCCCGTTCCCGATCCGCTTCGATCCCGAAACCGCCTTGATCAGGGATCAGCGCAAGATTCTCGATATGACGGCAACGAGCTGGCTGTCGTTTCGCGAGTTCAACGGGCTACTCGTTTATTATACGCACCTGATGTCGTATCGCTGTGCCATTCGCGAGGTTCGAATCGGCATCGACTCAACGATGCCGGACAAGGTGCTCAAGATGCCGCCCTGCGATATGCGCGATCCTCATGCGATCCCAAGTGAAGCGCAGCCGTACCTCAAACTGCCCGGCGCGACCAAATCCGTTTCGGTGGAGTTGACCTATCGCGACGGCAGCGTTTCTGAATTGAAGACCTTCCGAAAATAACGGAGCTGTCGCGCGCGTGGTATTTGGGGCGGCCCGATTTACCTGTTGCGCGCACGATGAACGCGCCTTTGCGGTTTGACGTTGTGCGAAAAGTGGCCTGGGATCGATACCGACATGCAGGACCACGAGGCGCAGCCGTCGGGAACGACCACGCGATTGCGGCCGTCGACATATGTGGCGGCTTGAGCGCTGCCGGCGGTGATGAGAAGGGCGACGATCAGAGCAAGTTTTTTCATGGGGACCTCCCGTTGCTGGTTGCTGGTGGATGAGGCCATTCGATCCTGAGACAAGGATTGCCACCGTGATGCACATCACATTGATTCGATGGTGTGGCCGGGGTCGCACGCTTCACAGCCATCGCGTCGCCGCGGACGATGTTTCGGCCTTCGCCGGAGCCATTTCCGATCCGACGGAATTTGAATGCGGCTTCAGAATCTCGTCTTGACGCGTTTTCTTGATGCGAAGCGGTATCCACTTCGCTCGAAAGCGCTATAAGGGCTACGCCGACGACTGGAAGGGTGGCCGAGTGGTTTAAGGCACCGGTCTTGAAAACCGGCGTGCCCGCAAGGGTACCGTGGGTTCGAATCCCACCCCTTCCGCCAACCTTAAGTTGTTGATTTTGCTTACATAAGATGCGGTTTGAAGACTCGATTCTGTTACAGTCAAATGTAACCGTTTCGAGGCCCAAATGTACCTATGGAAGCGAGGCGATGTTTACTGGTTTCGCCGTGCAATTCCGCTGGATTTCAAAGCTCGCGTTGGTTCGAATGACGTCGCTGTGAGTCTCCGCACTGGGGACCGCAAGCAGGCTCGAAAACGTGCGATGAGGTTGGCGGTGGCAATGGACGAGTGGTCGGAGGCGATCCGGAAGGCGCAAGAGGACGATCCGGAACGACCCGACCGCGCATTACTTCTACGGATGTTCGATGAGGCCATGGAACTCGCTGCCAACGAGCGTAAAGCTGGGGAATTGCGGCGGCAGGCCGACGCCATGCGGGCCGCCATCAACGAGTACAAAGCGCAATCAGAACTCCGAAAACGCCTCCCGATCATCGGAGAGCGTCTCGGCGAGATTAAGGCCCGCGCAGATGCCTTGAAGGCTACCGCTGCTACGGGGAAAGTTTCTGCCAGCGCCATGGTCGATCTACGCGCGGACCTCTTAAACGAACTCGCGGCGTTCAAAACAGAGGTCAAAGCTGACATCGCGAATGTGTACAAAAACCAGTGGTCTGGCGATCTTCTATCGACCAAGATCGACGCATTCGTCGCCGCGAAAGATAAAGATCTTCGGACAAACGACAAGGACAACAAGCACGTTGATTCAGCGGGGCCGCGCATTCGGAATTTTATCGAGACCATCGGAGACAAGCCGATGCGCGATTATACGCGACAGGATTTCGAGCGATACCGCGACATCTTGGATCGGACGCCAAAGCGATCCTTTGCCCGCTTCAAGACCCATGATCTAAGCATCGCGGCCGACCGCAATGAGAAACGTTTGCAACCGTTTGAAATCCTCGACAGTGTCACGATCGATGACGGCTACCTGTTTCACGTTAAGTCGTTTTTCAGCTACCTCGTTCGTCACAATTTGATACCTGCCAACCCTGCTGTCGGCATCGTTTCGTCACGGACTCGAGAAAAACGGCGGACCCAACGTCCGGACGAAGCCCGGCGTCCATTCGCTCCGGATCAGATCAACACTTATTTCCGTTACATCGTCGCGAACAGGTCTCGTGCGACCGAAGATTTTTGGCTTCCGATTTTGGCTTTGTACACGGGCGCACGGCCTAATGAACTTTGCCAGATCGAGCCGCGTCGGATCATCATACATAACGACCGCTGGCATATCGATTTGCTGACGATCTACGACCAAAACGAAATTGAGCACGCCCTTAAAGGTTTGCCGAAAGAGGAAAAGGCCGCCGTAAAATTGCAATTGAAGACGGCATCGGCGCGACGCCAGATTCCAATTCACGACGATCTTATCAAAATCGGCTTTATCGATTTCGTCGATCAGCGCCGGGATCATCCCAAATACACGCGCCTGTTTCCCGCGTTGAAACCTGACAGGTACGGATATTATTGGGCCGCAGTCGGCAAGCGATTGAATCTCGATATCGGACGTGCCGGCGCGAAAGCGGAAGACACCTCGTTTTATAGCTTCCGCCACAACTTTGCGGCGGCGCTGGTACGCGCAAAAGCTCCAGAACGCACGAAAGACAGGATCATGGGTCATCTCATCATCGGCGCCCAAGGTCATTACGGCAACGCGAAGCTCGAAGACGTCGAAACCGCCGTCATTGAGGATGTCTCGTTTCCGGGAGTCGACATCACTCCGTATCTTCCGCGAAAACGCTGATCATTTGAAACCAGAACGCGGTTGACGGTCGCGAGGGCCGCGTAAGCTCGTCCCTGCGTCGAGCCCCAAGGGGCTCGACGGCAGCGCCTCTTTGGCGCGCGCTTTGCGCGGGGCGAGCGGCCCGACCGACCAGTCACCGCGCCGTCGGGACCCATGAACTATTCGGGAGCGGCGGTGCGCCGGCACGGCGCATGAAGGCCGGGACCCGTGGCCCGGCCGAAAGCCGCGAAGAATCGTTCATGGGTAAGGCGCGGGAAACCGCGTTCGGCACTCCGGAACGCTAGATGCAACCCGACGTTTTCAGTCCATAATGTCGCGAGGACATCATTCTGGCCTATGTCATGCGCGGATCAAACGGAAACAGCATTCCCCAGATGCCACTCAAGGAAATACGAGAGCGCCTGGAGTTTACTCAAGACCAGATAGCTCAATCGCTTCGGAGCACCCAAGGCAACGTCTCGCGAGTCGAAAATCGCACGGATCTACATGTTTCGACGGTAAAGAGCTACGTCGAGGCAATGGGCGGTTCATTGCTGATGATTGCGGAGTTTCCGGCAGGCAAGTTCGCCATTACGCTCGCTAAAGAGCCACCGTACCACGCGGTCGAACACTCCGGTCAACTTGTCGCCCAATCCGAACGCGTGATATCAGAGGCACATTCCTCCAGCGAAAACCATGTGAGCACCCCAGTGTCCGGTAAAATCGATCGTGGCCAGATCAATGCTCTACTTGACAAGATGCTCGCCGAAGTGGGCGCGCAGACCTTCTCCTCGATGAAGCTGTTACAGCTTGAGGCCGCAATCAGACGCCAGAACCCGACCGTCGCATTGCCCGGAAAAACGGTGCTGCGAGAATGCATCAATACATTCCGCTCCACCCGTTGGCCGCAGACAGCTCCGAGGAAAACATCCAGATTTTGGTGAACTTCGGACGCGCCTATGCCGGACCGGATCACATCCGAGCAACGGTCTGCCAACATGCGGGCCATCAAACACAAAGATACTGCGCCGGAGATGATGGTGCGGCGCTTAGTGCATGCCATGGGATTCAGGTTCCGCCTACACCGTCGCGATCTCCCCGGAAAGCCAGACCTGGTTTTCGGTCCGCGGCGAAAGATCATTTTCGTGCACGGCTGTTACTGGCACGGACACGGCTGCAAAACCGGCGGGACCGGCGCCAAGAGCAATCAGCATTACTGGGGTCCGAAAATACAGGGCAACCGGGACCGCGATGCCAGACACCTACGGCAACTCAAGGCCGACGGTTGGAAGGTATTGACCATATGGGAGTGCGAGGCCAGGGCGACGCGCAGGCTAAAGGCCCGTTTGACCCGATTTCTCGGAAAGACCCGCAACCATTGAGTGCGGGAAACTATAGCCTTGGATGAATCCGCCAAAACCGTTGACGAATTCTTTTCAGCGAATCAATAAGGATCGCGGTAGTCCTACCGCAGAACGGGCGGGTTTCGGTGTCCTCGTTATCCACAGGGCACCCGGCAAAAGGTGACGCTGTGGCCAATCTTACTGCGATTGACCTTTTTTGCGGCGCTGGCGGCCTCAGTGAGGGGTTCCGGCAGGCAGGGTATGAGGTGCTTGTCGGTTCCGATTATAACGAGGTTGCGGGTGCGACCTTCGCTTCGACTCACAAGGAAGCCAGCTTCCTTGGAGGCCCAATTCAGAACATCCCGACCAAGTCTTTTTTGAAAGCGGCCGGCTTGCGTCGCAAGGAACTCGACGTCCTAGTCGGTGGTCCGCCATGCCAAGGGTTTTCGGTCTACAACCATCAGCGCGGTATGCACGACGAGCGTTCGTCGCTGTATCTCGAATACCTGCGCATCGTTGAGGGCCTCCTACCGAAGTGGGTGGTGATGGAGAACGTCACCGGGATGACCTCGGTCAATGGCGGTGAAGCTGTCGGCGGAATCCTTAAAGGCCTCAAAGAACTCGGATACGCGGTTGCACATCGCGTGATGCGGGCCGAGGATTACGGCATCCCGCAGGAACGGCGTCGGCTCGTATTTATCGGCAACCGCGTTGGTGCTCCCATTATCTATCCCACGCCGACCCACGGGCCAGGTCTTAAGCCGTTCACGACGGTGTTCGATGCCATCGCCGACTTGCCCGTGCTGGCCAATGGCACGGATCAAGACAACCGACCGTACGCCATGAAGGCTCAGGGCGCCTATCAGCGGGCGCTGCGCGTGGGCTCGCGTGTCGCCGCCAACCACACGGCGGCGCGCCTTGCCAGCATCAACGTCGAGCGGTTGAAGCATATCCCGCCCGGTGGTTCATGGCGTGATATCCCCTACAAGCTACTTCCTGAAGGCATGAAGCGGGCAAAACGGTCCGATCATACAAAGCGCTATGGCCGCCTGAGATGGGACGGCTTGGCATCGACCATTATGACCAAGTGCGATCCGCATTGGGGAGCCTACTTTCATCCGGATCAAGACCGAGCGATCACAGTGCGCGAAGCCGCGCGATTCCAGTCCTTCCCAGATTGGTTCGTGTTTCAGGGCTCGAAGACCGACCAATACGTTCAGGTCGGCAATGCCGTGCCTCCGATG
>Ga0209915_1001216_pt1 | contig 40079 bp, 41 predicted proteins | sample ThiBiot_750_plan_FD_183952 | JGI IMG/M metagenome (GOLD analysis project Ga0209915, IMG submission 183952) | Wastewater bioreactor microbial communities from Cape Town, South Africa - Thiocy_cont_750_plan (SPAdes) | ecosystem: Engineered > Bioreactor > Thiocyanate-remediating > Anaerobic-Aerobic... | reverse complement strand
GGCTGTCAGAACCATCGACGATCTTTGGAAGGCCATCGGCAACATCTGCGCCATCTTCACACCGCAAGAGTGCTCAAACTACTTCAATGCCGCTGGATATGGATTCAAATGAGCGCCCGATGCTCTAGCCAAACAGTCCACAAGACGCCGCGACGCGCGTTTGCTCGACGATCAGCGATCGCCGCTCGATGGCGCTGGCGTCAATTGCACCGGCGGCGGCGGCGCGGGATTGGCCGGACGTTTCGCTGCGGTTGAGGAATGCGATGCCGCCTTCGGCGCGGCTTTCGGAGCTGCCTTTGCGTTGGCTTTGGCGTTCGCATGGGATGCGGCCGCCGGGCGCGGAACCGGAGCGGGCGTGGCTGTCGCGCTTGCCGCGGGCGCGGCCGCACCTGTTGCCGGCTCCGATGTCATGATGCTGACCGGCGGGATCGAGGCGGACGACGGAAACTCCGCGTCGGTCGGCTTGCCGGTCGGAAGCGAAGGCTGTCCGCCAGTCAATGCCGCGGCGGCAGCGGGGCTCAAGGGCGCGGCCGAACCGGAGTCGGCGGCGGCGGACGCGCCACTCCACATCGGCGTGTAACGCGTCACCAGGCCATCGTAGACCCGCCCTTCGATATTGGCGACGATCTGGCGCTGGTCCGTCAACGACCGGTAGGCTGGACACATCGCGGCCGTGCAGCCGTCGCGGGCAACAAGAACGTGAGCGACGAGGCCATAGCGATCACGCTCGACCGCCCGGCGCAGCGCCTGCAACTCAGGCGTCATCGCCCTGCTCGCGGCGCTGACGTCACCCAGCACGGTCAGCCGATCGAGGCGCGCCGCTGCATAAGACACGGCCGCCGCAACATGGTCCGGCGATCCGAACAAAACCTTCTCGCACGCAGCCTCGACGCTATCGCCGGCGAGATCGTCGACGCAGGACAGCGCGGGCATGGACGCCGCTCCCCCGAATGACGCCCGCGCGGCGACCGCTCCTGCCTCCTCGCCTCCAAGGCCGCGTACCGTGGCCGCGGCCGCCACCGCGACCGCCAGCAGCGTCATCACCGTCAGCGCGCCGTTCGCGACCGAACGGTCGGCCCGCAGCACGATGACCAGAAATACGATGGCGAAGAACGCGGCCGCGGCAAGCGTCAGCCACATCGGAAAGGTCGGCGACCGCCAGATCTGATCGAGGGAAGTTGTCCAGGCCAAATCCATGCGCGCGTTTCCCCGAGGACGGTTTTTAGGACGATGTCAGAGATTATTTTCAGCGATCGTTTTCAGCAACGGAATCCGGTTGCCCATCGCCGATATTGCGCGGTCAAAATTGGCCCGGCCCAAATCGCACGAGCCCCAAACCACACGAGCGAAGGTGCGCGGCCACGCCTGCCATCGGCATTCCCCTTGCCGATGGGGTTACGTTCGATCGGCGCTTTCGTGCGCCGACCCGAGAAGCTCGTCATGCCGGCACCGGCATCGGCCGGCGACATCCCTCCGTCGGCGCAAGCGCCATCGGACAGAGTCAGGACATCGCGAGTTGACTCTCCTTGGCGACCCGCTCGAACGCCTCGGTCGAACTCTTGATCCGGTACTGGCAATCGTCTCCATCGGTCGGCAGCAGACGGATCACCTCGTAGGTGCCGCTGGCGGCTGGTCGCGCCACGTTGCTTGCGGTAAAATACACAGTTTCTCCAACAGCATACTTATGCTTCAACGCCATCTCCATTACGCACGAGAACGCCGGCCGATCCGCATGGTCCCCGGATCTCAGACCGACTTGAAGGTCGGCGTTCTATAGCATGCCGGGCCTCAATTTGCCAGCCGGAAAGGCGTGCGGAAAAGAGCTATTTTTTACAATATTATCAATCGGATAGAGCCGAATTTCAGAACGGGGAAAAGATCACCTTGCGGAACCCGAAATTCATTTGCATACGAATGGTCCTCAGGTTCCGGTCCCGGTTCACTCGGTTTCGAACCGCTCGATCACGATGGTCTCGGCCAATCCCGCTGCCGTCCATTCGGCGAATGCCGGCAACGCCGCCATCGCCGCCATGTAGTCCCGCACCGCCGGCGAGACGTCGATGGCGTAAGTGCGGAAGCGGTGCACGACCGGCGCATACATCGCGTCAGCGGCGCTGAAGGCGCCGAACAGGTACGGCCCCTGCGCTCCGCAGCGCGCGCGACAGTCGGTCCAGATTTCCTGTACCCGCGCGATGTCGGCGCGTGCCGCCTCCGAGAGCGGCTTCGCCTTCACCGGCCGATGCAGGTTCATGCCGCATTCGTTACGCAGCGCAGCAAAACCGGAGTGCATCTCGGCCGAGATCGATCGCGCGCGCGCCCGCGCCGCGCGCGCGTCGGGCCATAGCCGCGCTTGAGGAAAACGCTCGGCGAGATATTCGATGATCGCGAGTGAATCCCACACCGTCACATCGCCGTCGATCAGCGCCGGCACCTTGCCTGCCGGGCTGACATCGAGGATGCGCTGTTTGTCGGCGGTTCCCGTATAGAGCGGAATGAATATCTCCTCGAACTCGATACCGCCGGCTTTCATCGCCACCCAGGGCCGCATCGACCACGATGAATAGTTCTTGTTACCGATCACCAGCTTGAGCGTCATCGCACGATCTTTCTTCATAGCACCGGAGCCGTGTTAGCACGGCTTGCGCACGCGCCGCCAATGCGCAATGCAAAGCGCATGTCTTCACCCGATTCGATATCGCCCGCACCGACGCTGGAACAAGCCCTGCTCGACACGCTCACGCGCGCCAACGGCAAGACGCTCAGCGCCCCCGAGATCGCCCACGCCGTCGCCCACGACGGCGATTGGCACGCGCTGCTGATGCCGATCCGACGCGCCGCTGTCAGCCTCGCGCAGGCCGGCCGTCTGGTCATCTATCGCAAGGGCAAGATCGCCGATCCGAACGATTTTCGCGGCGTCTATCGGCTCGGCCTGCCGCGTCAGGATTGATCGCGGCGTGCGGCGGGGCGCGGTCCCGGAAGCAGTTCGTCGATCCGCCCGCTCCACCAATAGCCGATCAGGCCGGCCCATTCGTGCATCGCTGTGTCGGACTGCGCGAGACCCATCGACAATCTCGGGAACGGCTTGAACGCATCGCGCCATCCGCGGGTGCGCCAGTCCACCGGATAGGCCTCGACGTCGAACCCGACCGTCCTGAACACACCGATCGATCGCGGCATGTGCCACGCCGACGTCACCAGCAGCCAGTGTTGACCGGGCTGCGGCTGCACCAGATCGCGCACCCTGGTTGCGTTCTCGAACGTGGTGCGCGATGCGCCCTCGATCACGATGCGATCACGCGCGACGCCGAACTCTTCCAGCAACCGTTCCACGAACGGCGCTTCGGCGACGTACGGTGGAAACAGATTGGCGCTGCCGCCGCTGTAAATAATGCGCGCTTTCGGAAACCGCCGCGCCAGTTGCAGCATGGCGAGCACGCGCTCGGCGGCCGAATTCAATTCGGTCTCGTTGCGAGCCTGAGCCCTGGCGGCTTCGATCGCGCCGCCCAACACAATGATGCCATCAGGATCGCGACCGTCCGCGTGCCATGCCGGAAACCGTTCCGACAGCCCCAGCATCAGCACATTGCCGGCGGGTCCATAGCCGAACAGCAACAGCGCGAGCACGCCGCAGATCGCCAACGCGCGCCCGGAGCGCCGCCATCCGACGAGCCACAGCACCACGCCAGAGACGCACAGCAGCGCGACGGCGTTCGACGGGAAGACCGGCCATCCCAGCACTTTGGAGATTTCAAAGAACATGGGCAGCCGTCACAATGGTTCGCTTGTGTGATGACCGGCTGATGGAGGGATCGCCCTCCCACACCATCTGCATCAGGCGCGACGGCCTTCCAGCGCAGCAAACGCAGTTTCCGGCGCGTGCGCGATCACCGTGAGCAATGCGCGAGCCGGGCCACGCGGCAGGCGCTTGCCCTGCTCCCAGTTGCGGATGGTATCGACCGGCACGCCGAGCCGCGCCGCGAATTCGATCTGCGTCAGTTGCGCGCGACGGCGCAGATCACGGACGCCAGGGACGACATCTGCTTCCGCGCCTGGCGCATCGGGAGCCATTGCCGGCGAAAGCGGGGTTTCGGCCGGCACGAGCGGGATTTCGCGGCCGTCGCGCAACTCGACGATCCGTCCATCCGCCTTCAACCGCAACCGTTGCATCGCAATCCTCGCCCATCTCGCGTTCCCACTATGGTCGCCGATGCGCGTTAAGGCCCGATGAACGGTACTTCCCGGCCACGCGTTCGATTTTTTTCGCAGCGGCTATTCCGGCCCCGGACCCGAGGCGCTATTGACCATCCGGGGCTTTCGAGCGGCGGATGCCGCATCCTTCCGACGGTCGAGAATGATCCTCCAGCAACGCACCCAACTCACGCTTACGGCAAAGCCGGTGCTGACGGCGCTCTGCGCCGCCCTCGCTGCCCTGCTCTTACTCCCTGCGACCGCGTATGCGGCGGACTGTCCGCGCCCGGGGACGCTCGGCACCTCACGCGTTCTCACCGTTGATCCCGCGCAGTATCCGCGCGTCGGCACCAAGAGTTTTCCGCAGACGTTGCCGCTCAATGACAAGGAGATCGTGCTGACCTTCGACGATGGCCCCGCCGCGGCAACCTCCGCCGTGCTCAAGGCGCTGCGCGACGAATGCGTCCACGCTACCTTTTTCATAGTCGGCAAAGGCGCGCAGGAGATGCCGGCGATGGTGAAGCGGATCGCCGCCGATGGGCACACGCTCGGCCATCACACCTGGTCGCATCGCTATCTGGCGCGGATCGGCTTTACCGCCGCCAAGGAGGAAATCGACCGCGGCATAGAGGCCGACAACGCCGCGCTCGCCGGCGTCCCCAGCCGGACCCGCACCGCGCCGTTCTTCCGCTTCCCGTACTTTGAATCCACACCGGAACTGCTCGATTACGTCCAATCCAAGCACTACGCTGTGTTCGGCGCCGATTTCTGGGCCAGTGACTGGGAACCGATGACGCCGGAAGTCCAGCTAAAGCTCCTCGTCGGCCGGCTGGAGACCATCCGCAAGGGTATCTTGCTGCTGCATGACCCCCGCGCCCAGACCGCCGCAATGTTGCCCGCCTTCCTGCGCTATCTGCGTGAGCATGGCTATCGCGTGGTGCATATCGTCCCCGCGGGGTCGGTCGCCGACCCAACCAAGAGCGCCCCGATCAGACAGAGCGGCAATTAAGCCGCTGTTCATGGGCCAGAATTAATTTGTTATGCGAAAGCGATTTTGATGCTGCCCAGCCCCATGGCCGCGAGGCCCAGCCTGTCCTGTGACCGTACCGCAAGCCGCGCCTGTCGCGCGGCCGTGCTCGGCCTCGGCTTGCTTGCTGGCATGGGCCTCGTCCCCGCTCATGCCACCGCCAACTGCCCCGGCAATCCGAACGCGCTCGGCACCTCGCGCACGCTTGTGGTCGATCCGATGGAGCATCCACGCATCGGCACCATGCAGTATCGCGAGACGCTGCCGCTCAAGGATCACGAGGTGGTGCTGACGTTCGACGACGGGCCGCTGCCGCCGCACAGCACCCAGGTGCTGCAAATCCTCGCCTCCGAATGCGTTAAGGCGACGTTCTTCATCATCGGCCGGATGGCGCATCAATTTCCCGAGGGCGTGCGCAGGGTCCGCGCTGCCGGGCATACCATTGCCACCCACAGCGAGAACCATCCGCTGCATTTCGAAAAGCTGCCGCCGGAGCGCATCCGGCAGGAGATCGACGACGGCATCAAGCATACCGCCGAAGCGCTCGGTGATCCGTCCGCTGTCGCGCCGTTCTTCCGCGTGCCGGGGCTGCGCCGTGGCCAGGTGATGGAAGAGTATCTGGTCTCGAAAGGCATCCAGTCTTGGAGCGCGGATTTTCCCGCCGACGACTGGCTGCATATTTCGTCCGATCAGGTCTATAGCCGCGCAATCTCGCGCATCGAGGCGAAGGGACGCGGCATCCTGTTGCTGCATGATATCCAGGCGCGCACCGTCGCGGCGCTGCCTCGCATACTCCAAACACTGAAGGCGCGCGGCTATCGCATTGTCCACGTCGTGCCCGCCACGCCCGACCGGCCGAAGACACCGACCGAGCCGCGCGAATGGTATATCCACCCGCCGGCCGCCAGCGTCGCCATGGCACATTGGCCGCGCGTACCGAAATTCCTGTTTGTCAGCACGGAAACGCTACCGGGACCGGCGCTGTCGGATTCCGACCTTCATGGCGGCAAGTTGCTCGCGCCGGATCACCCCCGCACGACAAGCGAGCCATTGCAAACCGCGGCGCCGTTCCATGCCGCCCTCAACGCCGCCAACAACCAACTCGCGCTGCCGGTGCCGTCCGAGAGCATCTTTGCAAGGCCCGAGAAGGCGGTCGCGATGAGCTACGGCGTTTCGCCGGTCGTCATGCCGGTGCCGCACCACCGGGCCCCGGTCGCATCGCGGCCTCACAGCGCACCGGACGCCGTCCGGGCCGAAAACGGCTCGCGTCTCATTCCCGGAAGCCAGCCGATCACCCAGCCGAACCTCGCGCCATCAGCCGTTCTGCAACGCTGACAGACGCCCGTTTTTCCGCCATGTGATCGCCCGCAAATGGTCACGTGAAGGATCGGAACGCCTCTTCATCGCCAAACGTTCTTGCTGAAACGCTGCCCCGTCAGTGACGGGCGCTGTGTCACGTCATGAGTTTTTGAAACGCGTTTTTGTCCTGCGAACCGTTGTTCGCGCGAAACGCTACAGTTGGAGAACGATCATGCGAAACTATCTGATTCCCGTCACCGCACTGGCCATGATCGGCCTCGCCACCCCCGCGTCCGCTGCTGATATCGCCTACGTTCAGGAGCCAGTGGCCCAGGTTTATGCCCAAGCCGGACCGATCCCGCTGCAGGCGGCTGTCGATATCGCCAACGGGATGGGGCTGATCTCGGTGTCGAACACCAACAAATGGGGCAGCGAGTGGCAGATCGAGGGCTATGACACCGCCGGAAGTTACATGGAGGTCGACATCGACGCGCGCACCGGCGCCGTCGTCAACGTCGACCGGTAACGCCACAAACAAACGGCCGTAGGGAAGCACCCTGCGGCCGTATCGTTTCCAGAAATTTCCGAGGATGGTGCGCTCGAGAGGACTCGAACCTCCACGACTTGCATCACTGCCACCTCAAGGCAGCGCGTCTACCAATTCCGCCACGAGCGCTTTTCGAGAGTTACGGCTTGCGTCGACCGTCTCGACGGCGCTCCTGTAACAAATCAAAGTTGACGGGACAAGGGCCGTGCGAGGCTTACCTGCGATCAGGTGCCCGTGGCAGCATTTGCTTGACTTCCACGGCAATCCGGTTGCGATCCACCGTGACCACGCCGCTTGCGATCGGCAGGTTGTTGGCCAGTATCTTGACCTCGTCCTGCTCGGTGGCATCAAGCTCGATGATGGCGCCGCGGCTCAGCCGCATCACCTGATGGATCGGCATTGACGTCGTCCCCAGGACGACCATCAGATCAACGCTGACTTTTTCGAGAGTTGGCACCGGAACCCACGCCCACCACATGCAGAATGACTGCCGCCATCCCACCAGTTTATGGTTAGCCAATGGTTAACAGCCGAGACGATCTCGATCTGACGCCGTCATTTGGGGCGGGCTCGGAACCAGTGGAATGGCGAATCGCGTCGTCGCAGGTCGCCTACCCCGAGGCCGTCGCTGAGATGGAAGCCCGCGCCGCTGCGATTGCCGCCGGACAGGCACCGGAACTGGTCTGGCTGCTCGAGCACCCGCCGCTCTACACCTCCGGCACCAGCGGCCACGACACCGATCTGCTGGACGCCCGATTTCCGCTGTTCCAGACCGGACGCGGCGGACAATTGACCTATCATGGGCCGGGCCAGCGGGTGGCCTACCTGATGCTCGACCTCAAGCGCCGCCGCCCCGACGTCCGGGCCTATGTCGCAACACTGGAAGCGCTAATCATCCGGACGCTGGCCGCCTTCAACGTGAAGGGGGAGCGGCGGGAGGACAGGGTCGGAGTCTGGGTGGCACGGCCGGACAAGGGCCCCGGCTTCGAGGACAAGATCGCCGCCATCGGCGTCCGGCTGAAGCGCTGGGTGTCGCTGCACGGCATCGCCATCAACGTCGAACCGGACCTCAGCCACTTCAACGCCATCGTGCCTTGCGGCATCGCAGATCCACGTTATGGCGTCACCAGCCTGGTCGATCTCGGCCATCTGGCAACGATGGAGGATGTTGACGTCGCGCTGCGGCAGGCGTTCGAGGAATTGTTCGGGCCGACGACGATCCGCGCTGCCGATCCGATCAGATAAATTCGCAATTCCAATGATTTGATGGGAAAATCTTAGAGCGTTGGGAGAAGCGAAAAACGCTCGCCTGCCGATCGCAGGTTCAGCATGTGGTCATTCGCCGGATTCGCCTCCACCGCATCCACCCGTGCCGAGACCGGACCGCGACGGCACGCCGCGAGCATATCCGCGATCACGCCCTCGGCTCCGGACAACACCGCCTCAACGGAGCCGTCGCGCCGGTTGCGCACCCAGCCCTCGAGGCTCCTGCGCCGCGCCTCGTCAGCCGTCCAGGCGCGGTAGCCAACGCCCTGAACCCGCCCGCGAATCGAAACGTGGGTCACCGTCATGTCACTTCAACCCGATGTCACTTCAACCCGAGAAAATCCGCCGTCCGCCGAGAGAAGGTCTTGCTGCGGCTGATGTTCCCCATCAGGTCGGACGATGCGATGTTTTTCAACTGCTTGGGCGGCGTCCCCTGATGGATCGCCTGAAGCGTCTCGTGGATTGCCTGGACGGCGGCGGCGATCGGCGCGTGGCCCTGCACGGCGATCCTGGCCCGTTGGCCGCCGAGATAATCGCCGTCGCTGATCTCGTCGCCGGGGCTGCCGAGCACGATCGGCAGTCGCGTCGCGGCAACAATGGCTTCGAGATCGGCGCGTGTCTTGATACCGGTGAAGAACAACGCGTCGACGCCAGTGGCCTCGTAGGCTTGCGCGCGGGCGATGGCGTCCGCGACCGAGGTGATGCCGGCGGCGCCGGTGCGGCCGATCAGCACCAGCAACGGATCGCGACGGGCCTCCAGCGCGGCTTTCATCTTGCCGACGCCTTCCTCCATCGAAATCAATTGCGGCTTGGCTTGCCCGAACGCCTGCGGCAGCAGCGTGTCCTCGATGGTCAGCCCGGCCGCACCGGCGGCTTCCAGTTCCTCGACGGTGCGCCGCACGTTGAGGGCGTTGCCATAGCCGTGGTCGGCATCGATCAGCACCGGCAACGCGGCCGCGCGCGCCATCCGCCGCACCTGCTCGGCCAGTTCGGTCAATGTAATCAGGGTCAGGTCGGGATCGCCCAGCACCGCCAGCGAGGCCACCGAGCCGCCCAGCATCCCGACCTCGAAACCGATATCCTCGGCGATCCGGATCGAGAGCGCGTCATGGACCGACGCCGGGCGGACACAGCGGTCTCCGGACAGGATCGCCCGCAGGGCTTCGCGCCGGGTTCGCCACGCCATCGCCCGAACCTCAGGCGAATTCGAGGATCAGGGCATCCACCGCCAGCGTCGCGCCGGGCGCGGTGTGGATCTTTTTCACCGTGCCGTCGCGCTCGGCGCGCAGCATGTTCTGCATCTTCATGGCCTCGACCACGGCCAGCGCCTCGCCGGCCTTGACCTCCTGCCCTTCCGTCACCGCGATCGACACCACCAACCCCGGCATCGGGCACAGCAGCTTCTTGCCAGTGTCGGCGGCGGTGTTGATCGGCATCAGCCGCGCGGCCGCGGCCTCGGTCTCGGTGTAGACGTTGACGGTGATCTCGATGCCCTGATGCGCGAGCCGGATGCCGTTGTCCATCGGACGCACCTGCACCGCCAGCGGAACGCCGTCGAGCGTACCGTGCCACACCGGCATGCCCGGTGCCCAGGACGACACTAACTCGTGCGGGTGGCCTAACGCGCCATCGGCATCGACGAAGCGGACCACGATGGCACCAGCGTCGTTACGGGCGACCTCGAGGCCGATCTCCTCGCGGTCGAGCCACACCGCGCGGCGCTGCTCGCGCTTCACCGGACGACCAATCATCTGGCCGGAAATCTGCCGCTTGCGCTCGCCGAACACATGATCGACCGCAGCCGCGACCGCAGCGATGCGGCGCGCCGTCTCGCCTTCCGGGACGCAGCCGGAGAAGCCGTTGGGAAACTCCTCGGCGATGAAGCCGGTGGAGAGATTACCCTCACGCCAGCGCGGATGATTCATCAGTGCCGAGAGGAACGGAATGTTGTGGCGGATGCCGTCGACGTAGAACGCGTCGAGGGCCTGCGACTGCGCCTCGATGGCGGCGGCGCGCGACGGCGCGTGGGTGACGAGCTTGGCGATCATCGGATCGTAGTAGATCGAAATCTCGCCTCCCTCGTAGACGCCGGTATCGTTGCGCACGGTGATGCCGTCGGCGTTGCTTTCCTCCGGCGGCCGGTACTTCACCAGACGACCGATCGACGGCAGGAAGTTGCGGAACGGGTCTTCGGCGTAGACGCGCGATTCCACCGCCCAGCCGGTGAGCGTGATGTCCTTCTGCGTCAGCGCCAGCTTCTCGCCGGCGGCAACGCGGATCATCTGCTCGACCAGATCGATGCCGGTGATCAGTTCGGTCACCGGATGCTCGACCTGCAAGCGCGTGTTCATTTCGAGGAAGTAGAAGCTCTTGTCCTGCCCCGCGACGAACTCCACCGTGCCGGCGGAGTCGTAATTCACGGCCTTGGCTAGTGCCACCGCCTGCTCGCCCATGGCGCGGCGGGTGGCTTCGTCGACTAGCGGCGACGGCGCCTCCTCGATGACCTTCTGGTTGCGGCGCTGAATCGAGCATTCGCGCTCGCCGAGATAGATGACATTGCCGTGCTTGTCGCCCAGCACCTGAATTTCGATGTGGCGCGGATTGACGATGAATTTTTCGATGAAGACACGGTCGTCACCGAACGATGCCTTCGCCTCGGCCTTGGCGAGGTTGAAGCCCTCCGCGACCTCGGCCTTGGAGTGGGCGATGCGCATGCCCTTGCCGCCGCCGCCGGCCGACGCCTTGATCATCACCGGATAGCCGATCTCGTCGGCGATCTTCACCGCGTGCTTGTCGTCCTCGATCACGCCGAGAAAGCCCGGCACCGTCGACACCTTGGCCTTGGCGGCTGCCTTCTTGGATTCGATCTTGTCGCCCATCGCGGCGATGGCGCCCGGATTCGGGCCGATAAAGACGATGCCGGCATCCGCCAGGGCCTTCGGGAAGGCCTCGCGCTCCGACAGGAAGCCGTAACCGGGATGCACTGCCTCGGCGCCGGTCTTGCGGCAGGCATCGATGATCCTGTCGATCAGCAGGTAGCTTTCGGCGGCGGCGGGCGGACCGATCAGCACCGCCTCGTCGGCCATTTCGACATGCAGCGCATTGCGATCTGCCTCGGAATAGACGGCGACGCTCTCGATGCCCATACGGCGGGCGGTTTTGATGATCCGGCAGGCGATCTCGCCACGATTGGCGATCAGGATACGTTTGAACATGCGCTGTTATTGCAACCTGGAAAGTGAATGTGCAACCTGGAGGATACATCTCCGGCCGAGACGCAATCTGGCACAGCGACGCCCTTGTAACAATTCTGTTGCAGCGGGAAATTACACCGACGCCATCGCCCATGCTTCATGAGGGATTCCGATGCGCCCCGCAACCCTGCTGCTGACCGCCAGCCTGACCGTCCTCTCCGCGTTCAGCGCCGCCGCCCAGACCGATCGCCCCCACAACCTGATCCTGTTCATCCCTGACGGCATGCGCGCGCTGAAAGTCACGCCGGACACCGCACCGGCGATGGCCGCCGTGCGCGACAAGGGCGTCAACTTCAAGAACCCGCACTCGCTGTTTCCCACCTTCACGATGGCCAACAGCTCGGCGATGGCCACCGGGCATTACCTCGGCGACACCTCGACATTCAGCAACACCATCTTCACCGGCTACACCGTCGATGCCGCCGGCCATACCGTAACGCCGTTCATCGAGAACGACCTGGTAATCGGCGACATCGACGAGCATTTCGGCGGCAACTACCTCAACGAGGAAGTGTTGCTGCAACTCGCCCGCGCGAAGGGCTACAGCACCGCCGCGATCGGCAAGGTTGGCCCGACCTTGATCTTCGATCACACCGACCGCACCACCGGCAACGGCCAGCACTCCATCGTCATTGACGACTCCACCGGCGGCAACAAGGGCGTGCCGCTATCCGACGACGCCAAGGCCGCGCTCACCAAAGCGGGGCTTCCGCTTGCGACACCGTCACGCGGCGACAACGGCAAGACGGGCTCCGCCACCACGCCCGGCACCACTGTCGCCAACGTCACGCAGCAGGCTTACTTCGCCGATGTCGCGACCAAGGCGGTGCTGCCGCTGTTCAAGGACCGCAACAAGCCGTTCGTGCTGGTGTTCTGGTCGCGCGACCCCGACGGCAGCCAGCACAACACCGGCGACAGCCTCAACCAGGTCGTCCCCGGCATCAACGGCCCGACCTCGCTCGCCGGCGTCAGGAATGCCGACGACAACCTCGCGCAACTGCGCAAGGCGCTCGACGATCTCGGCCTCACCGCGACCACCAACATCATGATCGCGGCCGACCACGGCTTCTCGACCATCTCGAAGGAAAGCAAGACCAGTCCGTCCACGAAGGGAAATTATCCCGACACGCCGGCCGGCTTCCTGCCGATGGGATTCCTCGCCATCGATCTCGCGAAGGCGCTGAAGCTGCCGCTGCACGATCCCAACAACAAGAACGCGCTGGTCGGCGACAATGCCTATCCGAAAGCCGGCAACGGCCTGATCGGCAACAATCCCGAAAAGCCGGATGTCGTTGTCGCCACGAACGGCGGCTCCGACCTGATCTACATTCCAAGCAAGGAGCGCAAGCTGACGCGGCAGGTGATCGCCGCGCTGATGAAGCAGGATTACGTCAGCGGCCTGTTCGTCGATGACGATCTCGGCAACTTTCCCGGCACGCTTCCGATGTCCACCATCGCGCTGAAAGGCTCGTCGAGGCTGTCGCGTCCCACCATCGTCGTCAACTTCCGCTCTTACGCAGCGGGCTGCGATGAGCCCACGGTGTGCTCGGTGGAAGTCGCGGATACCGTGTTACGTCAAGGGCAAGGCATGCACGGCAGTTTCGGCCGCGGCGACACGATGAACTTCATGGCGGCGATCGGGCCGGACTTCAAAGCCGGCTTCGTCAATCCCCTGCCCGTCAGCAACGCCGACGTCGGCATGACGGCCGCGAAACTGCTCGGCCTCTCCGCGCAACACAAGGGCCGCCTGATCGGCCGCGTGATGACGGAAGCAATGCCGAACGGCGCTACACCGCAGGCCTATAGCGGCCGCATCAGTTCGAAGCCTTATGCCAATGGATTGAAAACCGTTCTGCACTTCCAGCGCGTCGGCCAGCAGCGCTATTTCGATGCGGCCGGCTTCCCCGGACGCACCGTGGGGCTCGATACCGGGCAACAAAAAACGGCGGGACGCTAACCCCGCCGTCCAAAACTTCAGCACACAGCATTACATGCCGAGATCGAGCATTCCCGGCAGCTCTTGCACCATCGGCAGCGTCGCGGCGCCGACCAGCATCGCGGCCAGCGTCATCAGCGCACGATTGTAGCGGCGCTTGCCGCGCATCTGGCTGGAGATCCATTCCAGCACTTCAAGGTTGACGCCGACCGCCTGCGTCGGTGCCCAGCTTTCAATGGCGGTATTCGGTGAGAGCGCAATAGCGCGCGGCGGCACCGGCAGACCGGACGCGGACGCCGCGTGATGCACCACCGCCTTGGCAAGCAGGTCGTCGAACAACCCCTCGTCGAGGCGGTCGGCGCTGGCGTCATTGATCTCGAACAGCGTCTCGGCTTCGGCGCGGCTCACGGGAACGTTATCGACCGCGCTCGCGGTGAGAATGCGCACGCACCAATCCACATCCTGCGTATCGAGCGCGCGGGAAAAGTGCACGCGGCCGCGCGTTGTCGGTCCCTCGCCGGTGATCACGCCATCCCGCACCTTCGCGAGCGCCGAAACGGCGGTTTCGCGGCTGACGATGGCGGAAATATCGATGGGGTCGGCGGCGTTAACAGTTGCGGCAATGGCAGAAGACATGGCTGCGGAAGACATGGCGTTTCTCATTTCTTGAATCAGACCAGCAATTTCACGCGGGTGTGAATCGTTCGTTAAAAATTCGACAATCCGTCGCGGTGCTTTTGAATTTACCTGTTCGAGGGTTTGTCGCCGTGACGTGGGTCACGGTTCAAAGCCATCGCAATCCCTTCCGGCGCGCGTGGGGCGCCGTCGCGGCATTATCGGGGCAAGATGCGGCAGATCGCCGTAGGTGTTAATTCGACACGGCATCGGCCTCTTAAAACGAAGCTGCTGTTCGCGGGCTCATTACGAGAAGGATATTGTCCTTTTTCCCGAGCAGTTCCGTTCCTGGAGGGCGAGGCATATATCAGGAGTATCAATTCGCTATTGAACTGACGAGGTTTGAGATCATGACACTGTCGATTGGCTCCACCGCTCCGGATTTCGAAGCCGAGAGCACCGAAGGCCACATCAGCTTTCACAAATGGCTCGGCGATAGCTGGGGCCTGTTCTTCTCCCATCCGAAGGATTTCACCCCGGTCTGCACCACCGAACTCGGCGCCGTCGCCCGGCTTAAGCCGGAGTTCGACAAGCGCGGCGTCAAGCTGATCGGCATCAGCGTCGATCCGACCGACAAGCATCACCTGTGGGCCAAGGACATCGAGGAGACGCAAGGCGTCGCGCCAAACTATCCGCTGATCGCCGACGTCGATTTCAAGGTCGCCAAGCTCTATGGCATGCTGCCGGCGAGCACGTCGGGCGACGTCAACAAGCGGACGCCGGCGGATAACCAGACCGTGCGCAACATCTTCGTGATCGGTCCCGACAAGCAGATCAAGCTGGTCCTGATCTATCCGATGAGCACCGGCCGCAACTGGCAGGAAGTGCTGCGCATCATCGACTCGCTGCAACTCACCGCCAAGCACGGCGTCTCGACGCCGTCCGACTGGAAGCAAGGCGACGACGTCTTCTTATCGGCCGCCGTGCCGGAGGAAGAAGCCCGCAAGAAATTCCCGAAAGGCTGGAAGTCGCCGAAGCCGTACTTCCGCATCGTCGAGCAGCCGAAGTAATAATCCTTCGATAGTGCAACGCATGAAGGGACGCTCACGCGTCCCTTTTTGCATTCAGCATCATCATGCGCGACGCGCGACCAATCCCACCGCCGCCGCGCAGATCGCCATGCCGAGGATCGCCAGCGCATCGAGCCTTTCGCCGAACAGTACGTAGGCCATCAGCGCCGTCACCGCCGGCACCAGGTAAAACAGGCTCGCGACCTGCGTTGCGCCCTGCCGCTTGATCAGCCAGTACAGCACGCTGATCGATCCGATCGACAGCACCACCGCGAGCCACAACAGCGACAGCACGAATTCCTGCGTCCACCGCACTTCGCCGGTCTCGAAACACCACGAGCCGAGCGCGAAGAACGCGGCGACCGCGATGTATTGCACCAGGTTTCCGGTGCGCCAGTCGATATTGTGGCAGAAGCGCTTCTGATACAGCGCGCCGAGCGTGATGCTGACCAGCGAGACGCCGGAGGCGAACCAGCCCCAGCCCACCTCGCCGCTCATCGGACGTCCGTGCAAAATCAGAACGACGCCGATCAACCCGAGCAGCAATCCGATCCATTGCAGCCATGTGACGCGCTCGCCGAGCCAGCGGTTGGCGATGGTCGACATCAGGATCGGCTGCAAGCCGGGGATCAGCGCCGATAGCCCCACCGGCACCGAATGCGCGATGGCGATGGCGGTGCCGGCCAGATAGAAACCGTGTACCAGCAATCCGGCGACGGCGTTGTGGCCGACGCCTTTCCAGTCCGGCCAGCGCGGCCGCCAGATCGCGACGATGATCGCCATCAGCGCCACGACGACAATCATCCGCCACATCAGGTAGGTCAGCGGTCCGGCGCCCGCCAGCGCGTATTTCGTCGCGACGAAGCCGGTGCTCCACAGCACCACGAAGACGGCCGGCGCGGCTCGAGCCGCCATTGGGGCGAGGTCACGATTCATTTGCCGCATTGAGTGCCCGAACTTATGCTAGGCGGCAACGCAAGTTTGCGCGGGACGCTCCCGCAATTTCACATAACACCCCCACAGAGAACGGGAATTCATCATGGATGTTCGCGCCGCTATCGCCATTGCCGCAGGAAAACCGCTGGAGATCACCACGGTCCAACTCGATGGTCCGCGCGAGGGTGAGGTCATGGTGGAGATCAAGGCCACCGGCGTCTGCCACACCGACGAGTTCACCCTCTCCGGTGCCGATCCGGAAGGTTTGTTTCCGGCGATCCTCGGCCATGAAGGCGCAGGCATCGTGGTGGATGTCGGCCCCGGCGTCACCAGCGTGAAGAAGGGCGACCACGTCATTCCGCTGTACACGCCGGAATGCCGGCAATGCCCATCATGCCTGTCGCGCAAGACCAACCTCTGCACCGCGATCCGCGCCACCCAGGGCCAGGGCCTGATGCCGGACGGCACGTCGCGCTTCTCGCTCGGCGGCAAGCCGATCCACCACTACATGGGCACCTCGACGTTCGCCAATTACACCGTGCTGCCGGAGATCGCCGTCGCGAAAATCCGCGAGGACGCTCCCTTCGACAAGGTCTGCTACATCGGCTGCGGCGTCACCACCGGCATCGGCGCGGTGATCAACACCGCGAAGGTCGAGCCCGGCGCCAAGGCTATCGTGTTCGGCCTTGGCGGCATCGGATTGAACGTGTTGCAGGGCCTGCGCCTCGCCGGCGCCGACATGATCATCGGCGTCGACATCAACAACGACCGCAAGGCGTGGGGCGAGCGCTTCGGCATGACGCACTTCGTCAATCCGAAGGAAGTCGGCAAGGATATCGTCGCGCATCTGGTCAACATGACGAAGTCAGGCGCGGACCAGATCGGCGGCGCCGACTACACCTTCGATTGCACCGGCAACGTCACGGTGATGCGGCAGGCGCTGGAAGCCTGCCATCGCGGCTGGGGCCAGTCGATCGTGATCGGCGTCGCGCCCGCGGGCGCGGAGATCGCGACGCGGCCGTTCCAGCTTGTTACCGGCCGCACCTGGAAAGGCACCGCGTTCGGCGGCGCGCGCGGCCGCACCGACGTGCCGAAGATCGTCGACTGGTACATGCAAGGAAAGATTCAGATCGACCCGATGATCACCCACGTCATGCCGCTCAACGACATCAACAAGGCGTTCGACCTGATGCACAAGGGCGAGTCAATCCGGAGCGTGGTGACGTTCTGAGAGGCCGAGTGTGGCGCGGCTTTGATTTTTGTCAGGCCGGGCTTGTCCCGGCCATGACGGCTAATACGAATGGTTCTTCTCTTGTGGGTTACGCTTTGCAGTCAGATTCTCGATGCCGTCGCATCGACTGCGATCGTCTGGCTTTGGCTCTCAAAAATCCTCAGGACACGGATCGACGATTTTCCACAGTTCCGGCCCGTTCTTGATCTTCTTCATCTCGGGCGTCAGGCCGCCGTTGCGGCGGATCCAGTCCTTCACAGAATTCGGATAGTAAGCCATCAGGTCCGACGTTCCTTCCGAACTGATGACCTTGATACCGAACGTGAACGCCTTGTCGTAATAGGCCTGATGAAAGCCGAGGCTGGCGCGTGGCGTCACGCAGATCTTGTTTATCGGCACGATGCCGAACACCATCGTGCAGGCCGAATTGCAGATACCATCGATAATGACGCGCTCGTGCCGATCGCGGATACGCTCGTACTTCGCCTTGTATTCGGTAACATAACCGCCGTGATCGCGGGTAATTCGCAGATCGGCACGCGCCGGAGCCGCCGCACAAACCGCAATCAGACAAGCCATCAACCACATCACGCGCATCAGGCGACCGTCATTCCAAAAGAAACGCCGTGAAGTTGTCGAACCGCGTCCGGAATCACCCGGGCGCGCATTCGATCCTCGCAGCCGATATTGCAGCCAGTCCACGCCGCGCATGTCAAATCCAAAAAAATCTCGCCACCCACGCTCTGGATGGCGGCTCGCATTCGCGCCACGCCGAAAACCGCGGGCGAATATTGGAACCGTCCATCAAGTGCCCGGGAAATCTGGCCTAACTGTGTTGGCATTTCGTTAAGCATGGCGGCGGCACCGCAGTGCTTGCGCATTGAAGCCTGAACGGACGTTCACCAGCATTAAATCTTGCGGCTTGCCCTTATTCGCCCAGAAACTCCTTGAATGCTCGTGCGTTTTCGATGTGCAAAAGGAGACTCACCATGAGACTGAAATCAGCCCTCATCGGCTTGGCGGCGCTGGGTGCCGCGGCGACCGTCGCCGGAACCGCTTCGGCAATGCCCAACGGATTGCCCACGCAGAACCAAGTCTCCAACATCGACCAAGTCCGTTACGTCTGTAACGCGTGGGGTCGATGCTGGTGGCGGCCGAATTACTATCGCAGTTACGGCTTCTATGGCCCAGGTCCGTACTACGGCCCGCGCTTCTATGGCGGGTGGCATCGCGGCTGGTACGGTCACCGCTATCACCGCTGGGGCGATCGCTGGTAAGCAGACCGCTCGAGGCCCCACACAAGACAGGCGGAGAGGGCTCCGGCCCTCTCCGCAATGCTGACAGATTCTACAAAGGAATGCCGTGTGGGCGCTCCTTCTTCTTCGATTAAATAGTGTGCCTTCCGGTTCATGCTACGGCACGGTTTCGTGAAACGCGATTCCTCGCGATGACGTATAACCTCTCAATCGCAGTTTTGAATCAGAAACGGGCCTTTGCACGAGCGATTTCATCCAGCACCTCGGCGAGACGGTCCACCGCCCAATCGATCTGAGATTCCTCGATAATCAGCGGTGGCGCGCAGCGGATGGTATTACGATGGGTATCCTTGGTCAGCACCCCGGCCTGCAACAGCCGCGTCGCGACCTCGGCGGCGTTGGCGGCATCACGATCCAATTCGATGCCGGCGAACAACCCGCGTCCGCGCACCTCACGAATGATCGGATTCCTGATTGTGGCGAGTCGCGCGAGCAGATGCGCGCCGACACGCGCAGATCGCTCGGATAGTCTCTCCTCGATCAGCGTATCAAGCGCCGCCAGCCCGACCGCGGCAGCGATCGGATTACCGCCGAAGGTGCTGCCATGGTCGCCGGGCCTGAACACCTGCATGACATCACGGCGCGCCAGAAACAACGACACCGGCAGAAGCCCACCGCCCAACGCCTTGCCCAGCGTCACCGCGTCCGGTGTCACGCCATCGTGCTGACAGGCCAGGAACCGCCCGGTGCGGCCGAGGCCGGACTGAATCTCGTCGCAGATCAGCAGCACGCCGTTCGCCCGGCAGATTCGTGCGACCTCAGCGAGGTAGCCCGCGGGCGGAACGTTGATGCCGCCTTCGCCCTGGATCGGCTCAACCAGGAAGGCTGCCGTATTCGGCGTAATCGCGGCCTGAAGCGCCTCCGCGTCGCCAAATGGCACCAACCTGAAGCCGGGCGGGAACGGCCCAAAACCGTCGCGATATTGCGGCACGGACGAAAAGCCGACGATCGTGATGGTGCGACCATGAAAATTGCCCTCGCACGCGATGATCTCGGCGCGATCGGCCGGCACTCCTTTCACCTTATAAGCCCATTTGCGCGCGGCCTTCAGTGAAGTCTCGACCGCCTCCGCACCGCTGTTCATCGGCAGCGCGGAATCCATCCCGGTCAGGGTACAGGCGCGGGCGAGAAAAGACCCGAGGCGGTCGTTGAAATAAGCACGGGAGATGGTGTCCAGTTGTCGCGCCTGATCGGTGAGCGCCTGTACCAACCTCGGATGGCAATGCCCGAAGCTCGCCGCCGAATAGGCTCCCATCATGTCGACGTAGCGTCCCCCGCTGTCGTCCCACAGATAGACGCCGTTGCCGCGGACAATGGTGACCGGCATCGGCGCATAGTTGGAGGCACCAAAGCGCATTTCCAACCGAACCGAGCCGCCCATGACACTCGCTCCTTCAACCTGCGCCTTCCAGCTCAGACCTTCAGGCCCAAGCCAGTACCAAATCCTGCATTAGCCGTGCGGTGCGCGCAGCGCAGTCGCGCGCCGGATTGTATTCGACGATCTCGATGCCGACGCAGGCCGGCGCTTTGATCACCGCACTCCATGGTGCAAGGAAATCCGCCGCGTGAATGCCGTCGGCCGCCGGCGTGCCGACGCCGGGCGCTTCGGCTGGATCGAATGCATCAAGATCAAGCGACACGCCGTAGCCGGCGGTGCCGCGCGCAGCAATCGAGCGCGCCTCCGCGAGCACGGCCTTGATACCACGCCGCTGCACTTCAGGCATATCGATGACACGCACGCCATGGCGCTGCGCGAACGTGACCTCCTCTGGCTCGAAACTACGCGCGCCGATCAGGCAAAGGTGACGCGGATCGATCGTCGCGTCGCTATTCGCGACCGAGGTCAGTTGCGGCGCGCCGTGACCGAGCAGCGCCGCCACCGGCATTCCGTTGATGGCACCGCTATGACTGGTCTCCGGCACGTGCATGTCCATGTGGGCGTCGATCCAGATCAGACCGAGCGCACCCGACGGCCGCAGCGCATCGGCAACCCCGCTCCAGGTGCCGATCGCGCAGGAATGATCGCCGCCAACCACAAGGAAACGATGGCCCTCGGCAACGAGCTTCCGAGTGATGCGAGCGGTCCAGTGCGCTGTAGACGCCACCACATCGAGTGGCGGCGCTGCGACATCGCGCAGCCTCTGCGGCATACGACGCCACGCCAGCATGACGCCGCGCGCGCGCAATTCCGCCTCCGAATGCTGCCGGAACCCGGCGGGCCCATCGCGGCAACCGGGGTCATTCGCACCCACTCCGACCGCCACTTCAACCGCAGCGATCGTTCGCGTCCGTGACGATGTCCCGAGGCCGTAAAGCATCGTGCGCCCTCCCACAGAGAGCAGGCGGGATTGCAACCGCGCCCGTCCTCAATGTGGGGACGCAAAGCAAGAATACCAGAGCGGTCATGCGTGCGACAGATCAGCCGTTTGAAGTCCGTCAGCAGACAACGGCGCCCTTTCACGCTATACTTCCGCCACTACACTTACTGTCGGCCGCCCATCGTGCGGCGAAGGCCCTCATGGTGGTCGCTGACATCTGGCACCGGAGGTTTCGTCATGTCCATCGCTCCCACGCTTCAGAAATATCTCATTGACGAAAACATTCAGTACGAAGAGATTCCGCACGAACCCACCATGTCTTCCGCGCGCACGGCGCAGACATGTCATATCCCGGGTGATCGTCTGGCCAAGGGCATCGTCTTGCGTCGCGACGACGCCTACATGCTGGCCGTCATGCCGGCCTCGCATCGTCTTCGCCTGCCCGAGTTGAAGACAAGACTCGGCAGCGACGTAGATATGGCCGATGAGACCGAGATCGGCCAATTGTTCAGCGACTGCGCGCACGGCGCGGTGCCGGCAGTCGGCAAATGCTATGGGCTGGATCTCATCGTTGACGACAGCATGAACGCGCAACCGGAAATCTACATGGAAGGTGGTGATCACCAGACGCTGCTGCATCTCAGTCAGGCGGAATTCGCGCGCCTGACCGCCAACGAAATGCACGGGCGCTTCAGCACGCACGCCTGAAGCAGGCAGCATCGAAGACATGCCTCGGTTCCAGGCGCGAGGTTGGCGTTCGCTCGGACGACAAGCACCTGTAGGGCAACGTATGGCGGCAATGCCAAATCGTGAAAGCCCGCTTCCGCTTTTGCGTCAGAAACGCGAAGGACGTACATTTGCCCGCGTCGTTCGCCTTGCACATCCCGGTGATAGCAAATGACCGCCACGTCTCGCACCTGCGCACCGATCGGAGTTCGCAGTTTCATTCCGAATGGTGGATGTTGTGGCGCGCTCGGAGAGATTCGAACTCCCGACCCTCGGAATCGAAATCCGATGCTCTATCCAGCTGAGCTACGAGCGCTTCAGGCCACGCAAACCGAATATAGCGTTTTCGAGCAGAGTGGAAGCCGGTCGCACCAAGAAAGCAGATAAAGCAGGTGCGCCGGACCGAAGCCCCACCTTGCACGTAGCTATTTTTCCCCGCCGCCGCGCGGATGCAAGCCGTCGAGGCCGGATTTCGGGCGTCGTCTCGCTTGACGCACCGCCTCACGAAAATCCTCCGCGTCGAACCAGCCGAATGTCTCCAGCGCGGTGACAACCTCCTCGTCGTCGATGCGGGCAGCCTCGACGTCGTGCTGCCCGAAACGCCGCTGGTCGACGGCCTGAATGCCATAGCCCGTCACGGCCCATTGCCGGCCCAGCCAGTAGATATCCCGATGCAAACTCATCGGCGGATTTTATCGTGATTCTGGTGAAGCGGATTTGACATTCGCTGCCGACACGACAAATGCTGCGGCGGCACGCTACCTCGGAACGGTTGGAAATGGATCGCCCGGTTCGAACCCTTTATCTTTTCCAACGTCTCAAATATCGTGGAACCACAATCGCACCGATCGTGATCGGCAAAAAGGAGAACCAATGCGCCAGTGGATTTACACGGCGGCGACCACTCTAGCTCTCGCGACGTTCGGTGCGCTCGCACCGGCGCAAGCCCTTCCCGTGCAGCCGGGCATTGCGGCACCGACCGACGTGCAGCAGAGCCAGTACATCTATGGTGGACGCAACTACTGCTTCTATCCGAACGGCTGGAACGGCCCCGGATTCTACTGGTGTGGCTACGCCTTCCGCCGCGGATACGGCTGGGGCGGCGGCCACGGCTGGCACGGCTGGGATCATCGCCGGCCGCCGCATGTGCATGGCGGTCCCGGCCCTCGCCCGCATATGTATGGCGCGCCAGGCCCCCGTCCTCACATGGGCGGACGACCGGGTGGCGGCGGACGATCCGGCACATATCCGAGCGCTTACGGTAGCGGGCGCGGCGGTGGCGGACACGGCGGCGGCCATCGCCACTAACCACAGTTGAGCCTCATCGCGACGTCACGAAGAGCCTGGGTCATTCCGGGCTCTTTCCTCGTTGGACAGGCACTTCAGCGCCGCATCGCAATTCGCACATCATCGGTTGCATCGTGTCCGGGAAATGCCGCGTTGACGGCCCCGGATGGCGTTTGGCATAACCAATGCCGGATGGCGCAACCGCAACAACTGGGGCACGATGAGGAACGGGCTGTATTCGGTCCACGTCGATCTGCTCGACGGTCGGACAGGCAAAGGCAGTGGCGTAGTCGTATTCCGCGACGGGAAAATTCTCGGCGGCGACGCTTATCTGTTCTACATCGGCAGCTACACCGTCGAAGGATCGGTCTTCAAGGGCGAACTGCAAGTCAATCAGCATACCCGCAGCGTCGATGTGAATCCGCTGTTCGGCGGACAAAACCAACCTGTCGGCATCGGTGTGTCCGGCACATTCACCGAGACCGGCGGCACCATGACCGGCACCGCGCTGGTCGGCAAAGCCAGCCAGATTTTCACCGCGACTCTGCGCAAACTCGCAGACGCCGACTAAGTCTTCCAGCGACGAATCATCTGCGATGGCGACCGATGCGTCGCCGTTATGATGCCGCGAATTCGGTCGGCGCATTGCGCGGCAGGATCATCTGCACGCGCGTGCCTTTGGTTGGCTCCGACTCCAGGTGGATTTGCCCGCCAAGGCGACTGGTGACGATGCTGTAGACGATATGCAGTCCCAGCCCCGTGCCGCCTTCGTCGCGCCGTGTGGTGAAGAACGGATCGAATGCCCGCCGCCGAATGTCAGGCGTCATGCCGCAGCCGTTGTCGGTATACAGCACCTCGACATGATCGGCGCCGAACGATCGCACCTTGATGTTCACCTCCCCGGCCGCGCCACCCGGAAATGCATGCGCCACCGAGTTGAGAAACAGATTGGTCAGCACCTGACCGTAAGGACCGGGATAACTGTTCATGACCAGGCCCGGCTCGCACTCGACATTCAATGTCAGGTTCTGCTTGCGGATGCCGGGACGTAGACTCATCACCACCTGATCGGTCAGGTCGGCAAGATTGAAGGTGCGCTGATCGGAATAGCTGCGATCCGCGGCGACCTGCTTGAACGATTGGATGAGTTCGGCGGCGCGATTGAGGTTGCCGACCAGTTGCGACGCCGCGCTGCGGCTGGTCTCGACAAAGTCGTTCAGGCTGGAGCGTCGCAAGTTGCCCCGCGCGACCTCTTCCGCGAACATCGCCGCCTTGCGTTCCAATGACGACGCGACCGTCAGGCTGATTCCAACGGGATTGTTGACCTCATGGGCAACGCCGGCCACCAGGCGCCCGAGCGCCGCCAGTTTTTCCGCCTCGATCAGCGAGTTCTGCGTTTCCCGGAGATGCTGCAAAGCGGCTTCGGCAGCATCCTTGGCCTTGCGCATTTCCTGCTCGCTACGCTTGCGCTCGCCGATATCCAGCGCGACGGTGACGATCTGCTTGATCTCGCCGTCCGATCCGCGCAGCGGCAACTTGTTGACGAGCCACTGCCGCATGGTGCCGGAGGAATCGACATACTCCTCCTCGTAGAAGCCGAGTTCCTTGCCGGCGTCGAGCACGCGGCGATCGTTTTCGTCGGTCTTCTGCGCGCCGTAGCGCGACATGATGTCGGTGGTGGTGCGGCCGATCGCATCTTCCGGCTCGATGTTGAAAATACTCGCCATGTAGCGATTCATCAGGACATAGCGCAACTGCATGTCCTTGACATTGATGACCGCCGGCACGGTGTCGATCACCTCCTGCAAACGGCGGCGCCCCTCGGCGACCTCATCCTCCGCGCGCTTCTGGTTGGTGATGTCGCGCACCACGCCCTCGTAGCGGACGACATTGCCGGCCTCGTCACGCACCGTCGTCGCGCTGTCGGAAAGCCAAAGCACGGTGCCGTCGCGCTGCAGCACCTGATACTCGAACTCGCGCACCATGCCGTCGCGCGCCATGCGCTCCTGATACTCGGTGCGTACCGAGGGATCGAGGTAAATGGTGTTAGCGATATCGGTGGCGCCCTCGATCAACTCCTGTGCGGTGTCGTAGCCCATCATCCGCGCCAGAGCAGGATTGGCGTTGAGCAACCGCCCCTCCGGCGTGGTGACGTAGATGCCGTCGATCGAACTGTCGAACAGCTTACGATAGCTTTCCTCCGCCACTGCATAACGCCGCTCAGCCAGCGACCGCCGCGCCGCCTCGCCGGCCTGGTCGGCCGCGGCAGCACGTCTCCTGCGGCCGGTCAGCGCCGCGAGATAGCCGAGCGCAGCGCCGACGAGCACCGCGACGACAAGGACGGGAATCAACGTCCCGGCATTGGTCAGATCGATCGCCAGTTGCGGAAAAAGCACGGTCACCTGCCCGCGTGAAGGAGGACGTTTCCAGTCGCCATGGCCCGGCGCCGGACGCACGCCCTTTCAGCGTAGCATATTTCCGCCGTTTCGGGGTCGGTCTTCCAGGAACTCAGCGCGCCGGAACGTCGAACAACTCGCCGTCGTAACCCGCCTCGGCGGGAATACGCAGATAACGCTTGCCGCCATCCTTGGTGATCACCGGCATCACCGTGACCACCCGCGAGCCGCGTGCGTCCTCAAGCGCGGCCTCGACGCTCGGCTGCTTGCCGAGCTTGATCAGGTTGCGCGTGGTCGGAAACGGCAGGATGAACCGGCCGCTCCGGCCGCCCTCCAGCGCCTCCTGCGGAGAAACCCAGATGGAATCGGTCGACTCACGGCCATCATGCGTGCCGACCTGCTCTGGCGGCGCCTTCGCCAGAAAGAAATGTGTATCGAAACGCTTGGGCTGTCCCTCCGGGGTAATCCAGTGCGCGTAATGCGCGAGACGATCAACCGCCGGGATCAATTCGTTCGTCGCGAGAATCTCGCGAAACGATGTCTTGCCTTCGCACAGCGCGACGCGGTGCGCATCCGCGATCGCCGCCGCACGCGACGCCGCGATCAGGTCTTGCGAACCGTGTGGACGCGCCAGCAGGATGCCGCTCTCCTCAAAAGTTTCGCGGATCGCGGCAACGCGGAATTGCAATGCAGTTGCGTCCGAACCGGCCGAGACATCGCACAGCGCGGGATCCTCGACGATGTCGCGATCGCCGGGATCGACACTGCCGCCGGGAAACACCAGCGCGCCGGACGCGAACTCGATCTGATAATGCCGCACCATCATGAAGACTTCGATGGCGCTCTTGCCCTCGCGCAGCAGCAGGATCGTTGAAGCGGGCCGCGCGGCGGCCGATTGAACCGACATGGATATCTCCTTAACCGGCGGCGCTGGCTTGTGGCGTTGTCAGTGCGCGCTTGTCGACACGCGCCACGCGCGACAGCAGGTAATCGACTTCCTCGCGCGCCTTGGCGCTCAGCGACGAGCCCGGCTTGCGTTGCGCGGCGGAGGCAATGACACCGCGCTTGTTGAGCACGTATTTGCGCACGGCAAGGCCGACGCCCGGCTGCTGCTCGTAGCGGATCAGCGGCAGATGCGCATCGAACAGATCGTGCGCCGCGTCGCGCCTGCCCTCCTTCGACAATCGCACCACGTCGATCAGCAATTCGGGAAACGCGTAGCCGGTCATCGCGCCGTCGGCGCCGCGCTCCATCTCGAAATCAAGGAAGGTGCCGCCGTTGCCGGTGAGGATCGACAGCGGCCGCAGTGAACCGTCTTTCTGGAAGCCGCGCAGCGCGGTGATCTTCTCCAGCCCCGGCCAATCCTCATGCTTGAGCATCACGCAGGATGGATTGTCCGTCACGATCCTGCGGATCACCGCCGGCGTCATCACCACGCTCAAGGTCAACGGATAGTCCTGCAACACCCACGGAATGTCGTCGCCGATCGCCTCCACCGCCTGCTTGAAGTAGGTGGTGATCTGATCGTCGGTGCGCAGGTTCGGCGTCGGCGCGATCATCACCGCTGCCGCCCCCGCGTCCATCGAAGCCCGCGCCAGTCCGCGCATCGCGGCGAAGCCCGGCGCCGAGACACCGACCACGGTTTGCAGCGACTTCGCGCGCTTGATGAAGCGCGTCGCCACCGCCGCGGCTTCCGCGCCGTCCATCTTCGGCGCTTCGCCGAGAATGCCGAGCACCGTGACCCCGTTGCAGCCGACTTCGGTGTAGAAATCGACCAGACGATCGATCGAACTCTCGTCGATGCGCCCGTCATCGTGAAACGGCGTCGGCGCGATCGCAAAGGTACCGCTGGCCTCGTGGGTAAGTTTCATCGTCGTTCTCTCAAAATCGTCGTGCGCCCATCGTATCGTCGGAGAAGAAAATCTCCTTGGCATGGGTGACGATGTCCTCGGCCTTCCAGCCGTCATGCGGCGGCTTCCAGCCTTCCATTTCCAGCATCTTCATCTCGCGCACGCCACGCGGGCCGGAGACGCCGAGCACCTTACCGGTCTGGTCGCCGGAGAGGTCGCTGACCATGTATAGCACGGCCGGCGCGATGCCGTCCGGTCCCAGCGCCGCGCCGGGATTGTCGATATAGCGTTGCAGGTCGGCGGTCATTCGCGTCAGCGCGCCGGGCGCCAGCGTCCAAACGCGGATGTTGGACTTGCGCCCTTCAATGGCGAGCACGTTGGAAAGGCCCCAGATGCCGCCCTTCGCCGCGCCGTAATTGCTCTGGCCGAAATTGCCGATCAGCCCCGAGGTCGACGAAGTGTTGACGATGACGCCGCCGCCATTGTCCTTCATCCAGCGAAATACCGGCGAGGTGACGCAGAACGTGCCCTTGAGATGCACCTTGAGGCACTTGTCCCAATCCGCCTCGCTCATCTTGACGAAGCTGCGGTCGAGCAGGATGCCGGCGTTGTTGACGAGAATGTCGGCGCGGCCGAAATGCTTGATGGCGTCGTCGAACACCGACTGCCCGCCGGCCATGGTGGAGATGTCGGCGCCGTTGGCGACGGCGCGGCCGCCCTCCGCCTTGATGGCATCGACGACCTTCTGCGCCATCGAGGTGTCCGAGCCGCTGCCGTCACGCGGCCCGCCGAGATCGTTGACCACCACCGCCGCCCCCTCGCGCGCGAACAGCTTTGCGTAAGCCTCGCCGAGCCCACCGCCCGCGCCGGTGATCAGCGCCACTTTTCCGTCAAGCAATCCCATGGTGTAGCCTCGCTTGTCATGTGTCCCGGACGCGGTGCAGCGTTCTTACGATGCACCGCAGAGCCGGGACCGTAATGAAGACAGAGTCCGCGACGGCCCCGGATCAGCAGCGCACCGCCATAGCGTGTCGAAGACGCGCGTGAACGCGCTGTTGGCGCTGCGCGGCATCCGGGGCGCGCAAACTTGCTATGCCAATTCCGTCCGGCCGTTCTTGATCACGGTGACGCCACGCGACTTCACCTTGGCCTCGAACGACACGACGTTGCCGTCCTTCCACAGGTCCATCGTCACGGTCTCGCCCGGAAACACCGGCGAGGAGAACCGCACCGCATGGCGGCGGAACGCCGACGGATCGTAATCGGCATAGGTCTGCAACACGCCGCGGCAGGTGATGCCGTAGGTGCACATGCCGTGCAGGATCGGACGTGGGAAGCCGGCGCGCTTGGCGAATTCCGGATCGCTGTGCAGCGGGTTGCGGTCGCCGCAAAGGCGATAGATCAACGCCTGATCGGGGCGCGTGGTGATGTCGACGGTCTTGTCAGGCGCACGCTTCGGCACCTCGTGCGCCTCCGGCTGCCCCTGCGCGGGACCACCGATGCCGCCGTCGCCGCGCGCGAAGCGCGACGCCACCAAGGTCGCCAGTGCCTCGCCCTTCTCGTTCTTGAACACTGTCTGATGACGGATCACCAGCCCCTTGTCCTTACCCTTGTCGAACACCCCGAGCACGCTGGAGTCCGCGGTGATGTTGGCGGCCACCGGCATCGGCGTGTGGAAGGTAATGTCGCGCTCGCCGTCCACCACCATCAGGCGGTTGAGCTGCATGTCGCCCGGGCCGGAGCCCCACGCCGCGACGGACGCGAAGGTCGGCACCACCTTGAGCGGACGCTCGGTGAAACAGGCTTCGTTGACGAACGCCAACTCCCTTTCATCCATCGGATCGGCGCCGAGACCGATGCCGTATGCGTAAAGCATCACCTCGCGGTCGGTGTAGCTGTACTTCTGGCCAGTGCTCTTGAGCGCCATGAGCTGGTCGTAACTGAGCGCCATGTGGGCTTTCTCCCGTATTATTATCTGGTCGTCGATGAAACCAATCCGCCCCTTCCGTCATTGCGAGGAGCGTGAGCGACGAAGCAATCCAGTCCTTGCTTTGTGGCTTTCAGGATTGCTTCGCTTCGCTCGCAATGACGGTGAGTCAGGCCGTCGTAAAGAACGGCAGCGGTGCGCCGTCGGTGGGCTTGAACACCACCTTGACCTTCTGGCCGATCTTCAGCGCGCCAAGATCGCAATCGACGAAATTGGTCTGCACCGCGGGGCCTTCCTTCAACTTGACGTAGCCAATGGCATAAGGGCCGGTCGGCGATTTCCGCATCAGGCTGAAGGTATAGATCTCGCCCTCGCCGCTGCTTTCCTCCCACACCGTCTTGTCGGAAAAACAGAACGGACAGATCGAACGCGGGAAGTAATGCGCCTCGCCACAGGCGGTGCAGCGCTTGATCATGAACTTGCCTTGCTTGGCGGCATCCCAGAACGCTTGCGTTTCCGGATTGCCCTGCGGCGCGGGATATTTCTTCTCTTGAGTTTTCGCTTCGCTCATCACACGCGCTCCAGAACGGCAGTTGAGGCGGCGTGACGCACGCCGAGAAGACCGCCGGTGCCGTGCACCAGCGCGAGATCGCAATTTTGCACCTGCACCTTGGGGTGCGCTTCGCCGCGCAACTGCCGCACCGCTTCGAGGATCTTGGTCATGCCGCCGCGATTGACGGGATGGTTGCTACACAGCCCACCGCCGTCGGTGTTGAACGGCAGCTTGCCGACGCCGGAAATCAGGTTGCCGTCGGAGACGAACTTGCCGCCCTCGCCCTTCTTGCAGAAGCCGAGGTCTTCGAGCTGCATCAGCACGGTGATGGTGAAGCTGTCGTAGATCGACGCGTACTTGATATCCTTCGGCGTCACGCCCGCTTCCGCGAACGCACGCGGGCCGGACCACACGCCGGCGGAATAGGTCAGGTCGAGATCCTTGCCGCCGCGCGGCCCCTTCATCGCCTCGCCGTGACCGATCAGGCGCACCAGCGGCTTCTTCAGGCTCTTGGCGATTTCCGGCGTGGTGACGATCAGCGCGCCGCCGCCGTCGGTGACAACGCAGCAATCCATGCGGTGCAGCGGATCGGAGATCATCGGCGAGTTGATGACGTCCTCGACGGTGACGACATCCTTCAGCATCGCATGCGGATTGTATTGTGCGTGATGCGAGGCCGCGACCTTGATCCAGGCAAGCTGCTCGCTGGTGGTGCCGTAGTCGTGCATGTGGCGCATGGCACACATGCCGTAAGCATTGTGGGTTGTGGCACCGTAAGCCGCCTCGAAATCCACCTCCGCGCCGGCCGCGCGCGGCGGCATCACGCTGGTGCGCGGCTTGCCCGCCAGCGTCACCAACGCGACCGAGCACTTGCCGGCGGCGATAGCCTCGGCAGCATGGCCGATATGGATGATGTAGGAACAGCCGCCCGTCTCGGTGGAATCGATGTGACGCAGCTTCTTGGTATTGAAACCAAGATAATCGACCATCGGCCAGGCGCCGCCGGGCGCGTCGCCGGCGCAGAAATAACCGTCGATATCGTCGATGGTCAGCCCCGCATCCTCGATCGCGCCCTTGGCGACCTCGGCGTGCAATTGCGCGGTGGATTTATCGGGTGCGTGCCGGGTGGGATGCTCATAAATCCCGGCGATGTAGGCTTTGCCCTTGATCGTCAAAAGGTGTCTCCGCTGGCGTTTCGTCCCCAGCGGATTTTTTGGCCCGTCTGCGCGGGCTTGGCAAGCGCGGAAATATTCCGCGCCGTGAGACGCCACCGATTCGAAGGCTATTCGGCCGCTATCTGCCGCGTCACCGGCGGCGGATTGACCAGATTCTTGGCCAATTGCTCGTAGCGTGCCTTGGCGTCCTTCACCGCCTTCTCCTTCACCGGCCCGTAGCCGCGGATGCGATCCGGCAATGACAGCAGTTCGACGGCGATATCGATGTTCGCCGGCGACACCAGTCGCAGCACCGTTTCGATATCGCGCTCGTAACCGGCGATCAGTTCGCGCTCCATCTTGCGGTCCTTGTTGTAGCCGAAGATGTCGAACGGCGTGCCGCGCAGCCCCTTCATTTTCGCCAGCAACCGGAACAGCGGGAGTATCCGCGCGCTGAACTCGCGTTTCAGCGGCCGTCCTTGGGTATCGAGTTCGGACGACAGGATCGGCGGCGCAAGGTTGAAGCTGATCTTGTAGTCGCCTTCGAACTGCTCGCGCAGCATCTTCTGGAAGCGGCCATCGGTGTAGAGCCGCGCCACCTCGTACTCGTCCTTGTAGGCGAGCAGCTTGGCGTAGTTGATCGCCACCGCGCGCGGCAACTCCTCACCGAAGCCGTGCTGCTTGGCAAGCGCCTTCACCTGATCCACCACCTTGCGATAGGCGCTTGCAAGCTTTGCGTTCTGGTAATCGGTCAGCAACTTGCTGCGATGCGCGACGATTTCGTCGAGCGACATGGCGTCGAGCGATTTGGGCACCGCTGTCTCGTCCTTGCCCTTGATCATCTGCGCCAGCCGCCCGGGATCGGCGGCCGCGAGACGTCCGAGCTGGAACGCCTGGGTGTTCATCTTGATCGATACGCCGTTGATCTCGATGGCCTGCAACAGCGATTCCGCCGACAGCGGCAGCCGCCCCTGCTGATAGGCATAGCCCATCATCATCATATTGGTGGCGATGGCGTCGCCCAGCAATCCTTCCGCGACCTTGGTGAAATCCATGAATGCGGAATCCCTGGTCAACGCGCCTTGCAGCACGCTGTCGACCTTGCGGTTCTGGAAATCGAAGTCGCGGTTGTGGATGAAGTCGGCGATCGGAATGAGGTGCGTGTTGACCACGCCGTGGGTGCGGCCGGAGTCGCACAGCGAAATCGTCTCCTTGGAGATCGCCATCACTTCGTCCGCGGCGATCAGGAGATCGGCGGAGCCGGTGACGATCCGCGACGTCTTCACATCGTCGGTGTTCTGCGACAGCCGCACATGGCTCAGCACCGCGCCGCCCTTCTGCGCGAGGCCGGACATGTCGAGGATCATGCTGGCCTTGCCCTCGATGTGCGCGGCCATGCCGAGCAGCGCGCCGATGGTCAGAACGCCGGTGCCGCCGACGCCGCCCACCGCGATGTTGTAGGGTTTCTCCAGCGTCGGACGCGACGCGGGCTCCGGCAGATCGCCCATCAGCGCGGTGACATCCATCGCCGCGCGCTTGCGCGGCTTGCCGCCGTCGACGTTGACGAACGACGGACAGAAACCTTTGACGCAGGAATAATCCTTGTTGCAGCTCGACTGATTGATGGCGCGCTTGCGGCCGAGTTCGGTTTCCAGCGGCTCCACCGAGATACAGTTCGACTGCACCGAACAATCGCCGCAGCCTTCGCACACCGCCGGATTGATCATCACCCGGCGCGCCGGGTCCTCCATCAGGCCGCGCTTGCGGCGGCGGCGCTTCTCGGCCGCGCAGGTCTGCACGAAGACGATGGCCGAACAGCCGGGCGTCTCGCGCAAGGTCTTCATCACCGTGTCGAGATCGTCGCGATGCGCGGTCTTGACGCCCGGCGCGATGGTGGACGGCGGATAGGCGTCGGGATTCTCCGACACCAGATAGATGTTGCGCACGCCCTCGCTGTGAAGCTGATAGGTGATCTGCTGCGGCGACAGATCGCCGTCATGACGCTGGCCACCGGTCATGGCGACGGCGTCGTTGTAAAGGATCTTGTAGGTGATGTTGGCCTTTGAGGCGACCGCCTGCCGGATCGCAAGGCTGCCCGAGTGGAAGTAAGTGCCGTCGCCGAGATTGGCGAACACGTGTTTCTCGTTGGTGAACGGCGCGATGCCGACCCAGGTGACGCCCTCGCCGCCCATATGCGTGAAGGTCTCGGTGTTGCGGTCCATCCACAGCGACATGAAGTGACAGCCGATGCCGGCCATCGCGCGGCTGCCTTCCGGCACCTTGGTCGAGGTGTTGTGAGGACAGCCCGAGCAGAAGTACGGCGTGCGCGCGATCGGTATAGCCGGCTGCACCTGCGAGGCCGAACGGCCATTGAACCAGTCAGCCTTGGCACGGATCAGCGCCGCGATTTCCGGATCGATCTCCATCGCCAGCAATCGATCCGCCAGCGAGGTCGCGATGTTGGCGACACCAAGTTCTTCGGCGAACGGCAGGAAGCGCTTGTCGTGATCGTCCATCTTGCCGATGATGCGCGGGCGCACATCGTCGCGCCAGTTGAACAGTTCCTGCTTGACCTGGTTCTCGACGATCTCGCGGCGCTCTTCGACGATGAAGATTTCCTGCAAGCCGACCGCGAACTGCCGCACGCCTTCCGGCTCCAGCGGCCACGGCATGCCGATCTTGTAGAGCCGCAGGCCGATCCGCGCCGCCACCTGCTCGGTGATGCCGAGTTCGCGCAGCGCCTGCCGCACGTCCTCGTAGCTCTTGCCGGAGGCCATGATGCCGAACCGCGCGTTCGGCGAATCCATGGTGACGCGATTGATCTTGTTGGCGCGGGCGAACGCGATCGCCGCAAAGCCCTTGTAGTCCTGCAACCGGCGATCCTGCTCGTAACGATCATCAGGCCAGCGCAGGTTGAGGCCACCCGGCGGCATCTCGAAATCGGCCGGGATGACGAACGGCGTCAGTTCGTCAGCGAGATTGATCTCCGCAGTGGTCTCCACCGTTTCGGTGATGACCTTCATGCCGACCCAGCAGCCGGAGTAACGCGACATCGCGATGCCGAGCAGACCCATCTGGATCATTTCATGAATGCTCGACGGATAAAGATATGGCATCAGCGCCGAGATGAAGGCGTGATCGGACTGATGCGGCACGGTGGACGATTTGGCGCCGTGGTCGTCGCCGGCGAGACACAGCACGCCGCCGTTCTTCGCCGAGCCCGCCGCGTTGCCGTGACGGAAGACGTCGCCGCAGCGGTCGACGCCGGGGCCCTTGCCGTACCAGATGCCGACGATGCCGTCGTGCTTCGCGCCGGGCGACAGATTGAGTTGCTGAGAGCCCCAGATCGCAGTAGCCGCGAGGTCTTCATTCACGCCGGGCTGGAATTTGACGTTGTACTGCTCGAGGTGCTTGCGCGCCGCCATCAACTGCTGATCGTAGCCGCCGAGCGGCGAGCCGCGATAACCGGTGACGAAGCCGGCAGTATTCAAACCGGCCGCGCGGTCGCGCCGGATCTGGGCCATCGGCAGCCGAACCAGCGCCTGAATGCCCGTGAGGAAGATATGTCCGGATTCCTGGGTGTACTTCTGATCGAGACTGATCGGACCTTGGTTGATTCCCATTCCGCCCTCTTCTTGCACCCGCAAAGGTGTTTGTTATCGACGTGATGACTGACGCTTTAGAAGCAGTCTACGTCCGTTTTCCGTCTCAGTGCACGACAAAATCTGCACTGCCGCAAGCCGCACACACGGATCACAATTTCATGTCCGGAAAGCCGGCGATCATTGCGAAAGATGTCGTTTGGCGAACATTTTCTTCATCGAGATTTCCGCCGGCTTTGACGATCTCTTCCGCGCGTGCGGATAAAGCGGCATTCGCTGATATTTGTTTGTCCGCAAAATGCCAGCGTGCCCTCCCCAGAGCGATTCGCGAAAGAGGAAGAGCCAAGGCGGGGCGAGACGCTCATGTGGCCGGGCTCGCCTATGCGCGATTTGCCGATCTCCCATACCGATCACGCTCACGCTCGGATACCCACCTGTTTGAAGTAATTTTGCACTGCAACAATCCTGCTGCGCGCATTGGCCACAGCCCCTCATAAGCGGTTTGGGAAGTTCCTTCGGAACTGAGCCACGCCTGACGAATTGACCCGAACCCATAGAAGGAGCGCTATGTCCATGGCTTATGAACGTGACCCGAACGATCCGTTCCGACCCGCGGCTGGTCAGGAGCCGTTACGTGACGCGCGGTCGACCGATAACAACTTGCAGGCCGATCCGGAGTTGGCGGAAGGCCCAGTCAGCGGTACGCGCATCGCACTTTACGCCATTGCTGCGGCCATCATTCTCGGCGCGGTGTTCTATGGCCTGAACAATAGCGAAACCAACACCGCGACCACCGGCGCCAGGACGCCGACGGCGCAAACCACCGTGCCGCAATCGACGCCGAAGTTCGACCGCAACATGGCCGAGCAGAATAGCAAGCCGCCAGTGGCGCCGGGCGTGCGTGACGTAACGCCGTACAACAACCAGCCGGGCACAACCACCGGCTCGGCACCGGCCCAGCCGCAATCGTCGTCACCGCCCGCGAGCGATGGCAGCAAGGCGAAGGAGTAAGCTGTCTGGCGGAAGAGAATCTTCAAAAACAGCGGGAGCGTCAGTGACGCTCCCGCTGTTGCTTTGTTCGATCAAGCGCCGAACATCTTGTTCAGTTCTGCGGCCGGAAAGCCCTCCGCGAACGAATTGAACGACCCGTTGTCGAGGATATCGCGCGCGCTGCGCATGAACGCGCCCCATGCGTTGCGCGCCAATGCGCCGCCGATGCTGATGCGGCGCACGCCAAGCTCCGTTGCATCGGCAACATTCAAGCCGCCGGGCCAACCGATCAGCAGATTGACCGGCTTCGGATGCACCGCCTTCACCACCGCAGCCACCTGCTCTCTGGTGCGGATGCCCGGCGCATAGAGACAGTCCGCACCGGCATCGGCGTAAGCGACGATGCGATCCAGCACCAGATCGAGATCGGGCTGGCCGACAAAAAAACTCTCGCAGCGCCCGACCAGCATAACGTCCGCGCCGGTGGCGTCGATCGCCGCGCGCGCGGCGGTGATCCGCTCGATCGCCAACGAACGATCGTAGAGCGGCTTCGCCTTGTCGCCGGTGGAATCCTCGATCGACAATCCGGCCACGCCGGTTGCAACTGCGCGCGTCACATTCGCCGCCACGCCCTCCGGCGCATCGGCGAAACCACCCTCGAAATCCGCATTGACCGGTAGATCGACCGCGGCGCATAGCTGCGTCAGATGATCGATCACGTCGTCGCACGTCACCTTGTTGTCGGCGCGCCCCGTCGACCACGCGTAGCCGGCGCTGGTCGAGGCCACCGCCTTGTAACCGAGGTGCTGCAACGCGCGGGCGCTGCCGACATCCCACGGGTTGGGGATCACGAAACAGCCGCTCTGATGCAGTCGCCGGAACGTCGCACGCTTTTCTGAGATCGAGACTGACATCGCCTGCCTTCCTTTAGGAGTTTCCGCATCACATCATGCCGGCGAGCCGCCATGCTTCGGCGCCAGCCGAATTGTCATTTCATCCGGCCGTCAATGCAGATCGGCATCATAGACGAACTTCGGCATCTCCCATTTGAAGGCAATGGCCAGCAGCCGGAATGTCAGGCCGATCGCCAGCGTCACCAACACGACAAGATCGTGATTGAGATGCAGCCAGACGCCGCCGACATAGATGATCCCGACCACCACCGAGACGCTGGCGTAAAGCTCGCTACGAAATAACAGCGGCACGTCGTTGCACAACACGTCGCGCAGCACGCCGCCGACGCAGCCGGTGATCATGCCGGAGACGATGACGATCAACAGCGGCACCTGCATCGTCAGCGCCACGTCGCAGCCGAGAATGGTGAACACCACAAGCCCGATCGCATCGAGCACCAGGAACGTCATGCGCAGCCGATACATGACGCGCGCCACCGCGATGGTCAGCAGAGCCGAGACGGCGGTGAGTCCGAGCAGCCAGGGATGAGCGACCCACAAGAGCGGATGATGCCCGAGCAGCACGTCGCGTACCGAACCGCCGCCGAGCGCGGTGACGCAGCCGAGCAGCGCGACACCCATCCAGTCCATGCTGCGCCGGCCGGCGGCCAGCGCCGCGGTCATGGCTTCGGCCACGAAGCCCACGATCGACAGCACGTGAAGAACCGTATCGCTATGCTGCATGCCCCTCGCACCCGCATTGGCCGCCGTTGAATCAGGCTTGCGGATGGTAGCCCGGCGCTTTGGCCATGCAAGATCAAGCTGCCGTCACGGCAGAAAGGATTCGGCGACGCACACGGGACACATCGTCCGGTTCAGCGCATTCCATTCATCCCGCAGTCAGGAACCGATGCGTAGGGTTGCCGTTATTGGTTGGATAGCCACCAGAGGAGACATCCATGAAAACGATTTTCGCAGCCGCCCTCGTGGCCGGCACAGTGCTGGGCTTCGGCGTTGCCAATGCCGCCCCGATGGCCCCGGTCGCCCCCGCGACCCAAGGCGACGTCATCCAGGTCGCCGGCGGCTGTGGTCCCGGTTTCCATCGCGGTCCCTATGGCGGCTGCCGCATCAACCGTGGCCGCGTCGTGGTGGTGCCGCCGCGTTACGTTGCGCCGAGGCCGTATTACGTGCGCCGCTGCCCGCCCGGCATGTTCTGGCGTCACGGCCGCTGCTGGCGCTAAGCCCGATCAGCCCAACGCAAAAAGCAAAAGCCCCGCGCGAGCGGGGCTTTTGTTTGAGGCCAACCGGCCTGCCGCTACAGCGGCAGGTTGTCGTGCTTCTTCGCCGGGATCTCGACCTTCTTATCGCGCAGCATGGCAAGCGCGCGGGCGATGCGGCGGCGAGTCGAATGCGGCATGATGACGTCGTCGATGTAACCGCGCTCGGCGGCGACGAACGGCGACAGGAAGCGATCCTCGTATTCCTTGGTGCGCGCGGCGATCTTGTCGGGATCGTCCATGTCCTGACGGAAGATGATCTCCACCGCGCCCTTGGCGCCCATCACCGCGATCTGCGCCGTCGGCCAGGCGTAGTTCATGTCGGCGCCGATCTCCTTCGAGGCCATGACGTCGAACGCGCCGCCGTAAGCCTTGCGGGTGATGACGGTGACGAGCGGCACGGTGCATTGCGAATAGGCGAACAGCAGCTTCGCGCCATGCTTGATCAGCCCGCCGTATTCCTGCGCGGTGCCCGGCAGGAAGCCCGGTACGTCGACGAAGGTGACGATCGGAATGTTGAAGGCATCGCAGAACCGCACGAACCGCGCGGCCTTGCGCGAGGCGTCGCTATCGAGCACGCCCGCCAGCACCATCGGCTGATTGGCGACGAAGCCCACCGTGCGGCCCGCGACGCGGCCGAAGCCGGTGACGATGTTCTTGGCGAAGGTCGGCGCCAGTTCGAAGAAATCGCCCTCGTCCACGACCTTCAGGATCAATTCCTTGATGTCGTAGGGCATGTTCGGATTATCGGGGATCAGCGTATCGAGCGAATTGTCGACGCGCTCGATGTCGTCGAAGCTCGGCCACTCCGGCACACCGTCGGAATTGTTCGACGGCAGGAAATTCAGCAACCGGCGCATCTGCAGCAGCGTTTCGACGTCGTTGTCGAACGCGCCGTCGGCGATCGAGGACCTGGTCGCGTGAACCGACGCACCGCCGAGTTCTTCCGCCGTCACCACCTCGTTGGTCACGGTCTTCACCACGTCGGGGCCGGTGACGAACATGTAGCTCGTCCCCTTCACCATGAAGATGAAGTCGGTCATCGCCGGCGAATAGACGTCGCCGCCCGCGCACGGGCCCATGATGACGCTGATCTGCGGAATGACGCCCGACGCCTGCACGTTGCGGCGGAACACGTAGGAGTAGCCGGCCAGCGCCGCGACGCCTTCCTGAATGCGCGCACCGCCCGCGTCGTAAAGGCCGATGATCGGCGCCCGCGCCTTCATCGCCATGTCCTGCAACTTGGTGATCTTGAGCGCGTGGGTCTCCGACAGCGAACCGCCGAACACCGTAAAGTCCTTGGCGAACACGAACACCTTGCGGCCGTTGACGGTGCCCCAGCCGGTGACTACGCCGTCGCCCGGGACCTTGGTTTTCTCCATGCCGAATTCGGTCGAGCGATGCTCGACGAACATGTCGAATTCCTCGAACGAGCCCTTGTCGAGCAGCACTTCGATGCGCTCCCGCGCGGTCAGCTTGCCGCGCTTGTGCTGCGCTTCGATGCGCTTTTCGCCGCCGCCGAGTTTCGCACCGGCGCGCCGCGCCTCGAGAGATTCCAGAATGTCGGTCATAGGTCCCAGCCATCAATGCGGGGCGCGCGGCCCCGGTGTTGCCGGGACGTTCTAACACGCTGTTTTCCGGTATGGAAACCGGGGAAACGGTGCAATTTCCAGTCGAAATCCCTATGTATGGGAATGCCACCCCCGCAAGGAGCCCCCATGACCGCTATGCCCACCGAAACGACCTCCGAAACCGGAGCGACCACCGGCGGGGTGCGAACCCTGCTGCGAATCGAGGGGGTGACGCTGTTCGTCGGCATGACCGTCCTCTACGGCGTCTGGGGCGGTTCCTGGTGGATTTACGCGGCCCTGTTCTTGGTGCCGGACCTCAGCCTCCTCGCCTATCTGGCGGGACCGAAGGCCGGCGCGGCGTTCTACAACGCCATGCACACCTACATGCTGCCGCTGATCCTCTCCTTCGTCGGCTTCGGCATGGCCCTGCCGTTGACGCTGTCGATTTCGATGATCTGGATGGCTCATATCGGCATCGACCGCGCCCTCGGCCTCGGCCTGAAATACGACGCCGGATTCGGCTTCACCCACCTCGGCCGGATTGGCAAGGCGGCGCGAGCGGGCTCCTGAATACTGACAGTGTTGCCGGTATCCCGGATGCGATGCCGCGCAAATATCAGCGCCGTGCGACTTCGCTGATCCGGGATCATAAGGCGCGATAGAGCAAGCCGTCATTGCCGGACTTGACCCGGCAATCCATCATCTTTTGAAAAGATGGATGCCCGGATCAAGTCCCGGTTTTGGCCGAGACTGACAAGCGGGTTGAGGTGGTGTCAATCCTTGGCTTGTAGCTGGGTTTTCCGGTGCGGTCGATCCAGTCGAGGATAGTCCCAAGCTCGCCTTGCAGGGT
>Ga0209915_1001184_pt1 | contig 41032 bp, 39 predicted proteins | sample ThiBiot_750_plan_FD_183952 | JGI IMG/M metagenome (GOLD analysis project Ga0209915, IMG submission 183952) | Wastewater bioreactor microbial communities from Cape Town, South Africa - Thiocy_cont_750_plan (SPAdes) | ecosystem: Engineered > Bioreactor > Thiocyanate-remediating > Anaerobic-Aerobic... | reverse complement strand
TTTTCTATTTTATTTTCTTGGATATTTTTCAAAAATTGCCATAAACGTAATGAGTCTGATCGATATTTTTCCTACGAAAATAATCGATTTAATATTATTAGATGACTATGATTAACTTACCAGAAAATCTATTACTAATTGAAGGGATTGTTCATCGGAAATATCGATCTCATGACCCAAAGTCATAGGAGAGATCGACATAAGTGTAATGTAGATGAAAACAAAATACAATATAAAGATAGGCGAATGTCTTCTCTTCTTATCTCTTGTGTATCAAAACAAATAACCACTTATTTCATTTTTTAACTCAAATTACATGAGTTTTAACCTGGTTTTATTGAGAGAAAAATAAATAAATGTGTCTATTCTTCTTCAAATTATGTTTGAATTGTTTAGGGAAAATTGACTTTTTTATGTTCACCTTCGAGTGTCGATGGATTGCCAAGTACAGCTTTGGCATAGCCGACAGCTCGAATCATAAGCGACGATGCTGAATCCCAATACTCTGCTCCTTCAATTTTGACTCGAAGTAAACCAAGATTAGGATCTTCAAGTTCTTGTGGAAACCTTGAATATAAAAAATTGGCTGGATAAAGAAATAAGTGAAAGTAGAAACAAAACGAACCAAGATTTTAAAACTGGACTCCATAATTCTTTAGCTTTTGCTTTGTCATTGACAATTTGAGCACGACCACTGATACTAACATATGATTGATGTGATGGGTCACTGAACGAGATGTTGACTTGTGAATTTTGTTTAATTTCAGGTACTTTTGATGAATCAGTTCGTGTGAAAAACCTGAAATAGAATGAAGTTTACTTTCCATTTTCTCATAACATTTTAATTAAACATACCAAAGTTCAGTTTTCGAATCACTATCACCTTGTTTATATGCCATTGGACGAGAACGAAGACTACCATCTTCGTCTGTTGTTGTTAACATAGCAAATTGAATGTCTTTAATTAATTTAAATACATGATTCTATTTTAATAAACACGAATTATAATTTATTATTTCATACACATTACAAACCTGATCTTGATTGAGATCTGAACTTGACATATTGATAGAAGTTTATGTAAGAAGATACGTTTGAAATTTAATGACAACAAAAAGATGTTTTTCTTTCTTATATATATATCATTTTAGGTAGAGATTATCGAGTGCATCAGTTTAGTTCTATAACCAAAAAACTATTCAGAGAAAGATAAAGAAGAGTTATTACGTGTCTAGAAAACAACGAACGAATCACAAGGTCAATAAGTGCTTTATTCCTGTTTATTGTTGTAACAGTTGATATAAAATGTTATAATTCTTGAATCAAAGTCGTTGAGTTCGACATGTTGGTCGTAGAACGTTCTTTTCGAAATATCCTGGATTAGTAATATTACCAGCTGGAAAATAATTAGCAACGATATAAACTTCTTGTCTATCGGGCGAGAAAGCAACGCCAACACCCATTGTTTTCGTTGATTTCCAAACCATCTGTGTAAAATGTCCTGTTTCTTTTGAAAATTTTGGACGGTCAAAATTATGCAACTTGATTTCATCGTACCAGCTTTTTACTGCTGCTTTTGCATCGGCTTTTACATGTCCATGAGAAATCCATTGCATATAGAGATTCTCTCCTAATGATTTACCATTGTATTCATTTCCACTATGTTCAAATTTCGATGTAGCTGCTAAATGTTCCGCATAAGTTTGAGCTATTTTATTCAGATCTTGATTGATTGTCAATGGCGGTGAACCGTGACATGCACGATGTCGATTATGTAATTTCAACATATCATTAAGAACATTTGTATAGAGATTTTGCGAAACGGATTGTTTTGTTCCTGTATTATTACGAAAACGATAATAAGTAGAATTTCGTTTTTCTTTCGGAATGCGAACATACCGTGTCGATCTCGATAATAAAATCGTGATGCATCAAAACCTAAAGGATACATTAATATCGGTTGTTGATATCGATGACGTGGTCTATGAGGTAATCGTCTTCGATGATGTTCATACGGTTGTGTTGGTTGAAAAGGCATAGGATATCTTGACATCATGTTGTTTCTTTCTACGTAAAAAATTGGACACTTCAAAAAAGAGAGAGAAAACCTATTTATTACATCGTTGGTTAGGATATTTCCACCTGAAATAATGATTTGAATGTACACAAAACATAAAAATAATTGCTTTATATAGTCTTGTTGTCTGCGTTACGGTCACATGAAGACGCATGACATTCATAAATCATTCAAATAGAAAATGAGTAATATCAATACAAATACATGACAGCGCGTATTTTTTTTGAAAAACCTTGACTAGGCAATTAATACAAAAAAAATTAATGGTGTATTTATTTATTCGAAGTTTATTAATATGTTTTTTTTTTCGAATGAAATATACAAAGAAAAGATAAATGATGATTTCATAAACATCTTAAGATAGTTTTTTTTTCGTTCTTTTAATTCGAATAATAATAACAAAAACGAACGTGATCGTCACGAATAATGACTAATCGATGTTCGTATCTTTATATATCTCGATGTGCGAATGAACTTTGTTTAATCTATCTTTACATCGTCGATCAGTAACGCACATATTCGAATACAATGACTAAAGTAAACGAATTTCCTTTGTGAATTTCTTGTGTTTTTTTCTAAAAAATAAGTTGATCGCTTCTTTTTTTTTTTTGAAGACAACAATTATTACAACACAAGTTCGTTGTGATTCCGATGATTTCGATGTTCGTCGAGAATTTTGTGGTTTTCAAGTAGAAAAAAAATCCTTTTGTGTTAGTTTTAAAATGAATTTATTATTAAAAGGATAAACGTTTGAATGAACTTCGACAATTTACTTCATGTATCATTGATTTACAAACTCATGGCATCAAAGATCCATTCGAAAAAGTCACTTGGATCATCTCGTAAATCGAATGAGAAAGACAGTTGTGATTAGCTAATTCGTTTATTCTAGACACTATGATTCGAATGTACGTGCTTTTGTTGCAAAACGTATTCAAGCATGGGCTAAAACAACGGAAATAGCTGCTCAAATACATGCCGAAGATATCGCCTTTCATCAACGTTCGTCTAATTACTCTACTAAACAAAATGAAATTTATAATTAGGAAATTTATTTTTAGAAAATCTTTCTGATGTATCATCTTGCTCAACTGATCACAAAGCTCAGCATCTTGGCAATTCAGTTAAATCATCTCCATCGCCGCCGACAAGCACTGTTAAAATGATGTTTGCCAAACATTCAAAAACGCCATTGCACGATCATCATCATATGCCCAATGCAGCACTTGTTCCTCAAACAGAGGTTCAATCAAGACATCAACCACGTTATCGTCGAAATTCGTCATCGAGTACGACAAGTACACAACGTCCAGGTAGAGCTTGCGTTTCTGCAAAAGAAAAAATTCATGCATATCATTCAATTTAGCATTATTTGGTAAGCCAAGTGACTCGTTCTTATCACGAGCAAATAATTATCCAAAAAGTCGTTATTCGCCTATGTCAACACCGGCATCGAGTATTAATCTATTCGATTAATTTGTTTCTTCATTTTTTTTGTTTCTATTAAAGAATCAAAGGCAAACGATGATGGTTTTTCGTTAATGAAAGGACCTATTTCGTATATCGACAATGAAGAATCATTTGGTAAATTGTTTTTCTTCTGAGATTATTCATTTAAATAGACTTTTCTGATTAGATATAACTAAACTTCAAGATGCCGAGTCAAATCTCAATGGTAACGATAAAAAAGAAAGATTTTATTCCAAAGAGAAAACAACAATATCTTTTTTTCTGATATTTATTTCAGAAGATAATAATGTCGATCTTGAAGAAGAAGCGAAATGGGCCAATCTACTTTCTGATATAAGTGATTTCGAAAGGTAAATTCAATCGATTTGTATAATCTTATCAATTCAATTTACGTTTAGTAATACTCATCCATTAATGGCCGATATCATGCTTGTATCACGATTACGTGAATGTTTTATAAATTCTCATATAACAACTAATGATAGTGTCGAACATATTCAATCAATATTGCCAGCAACTATACCAATAACAAGTATCGAACGATTGAAAACATTGAATAATAAACCAACATGGTTCTTTCGACTTATTCTCGATTCAAAAATTATCCTATCGAATGGCATTCACTCATCGAGAACGAAAGCACAGCAATTAGCTTATAAAAAAATGATTGAATTAGTCACGAATAAACAGGGCATCGAACCGAAAGTTATTTCCAATGGACGATGTAAAATTGTACAACGAAAAGTTGTTCCAGCAAAACAATTAAATGAAACAACAATCAATGAATCACTCTTGAATATAACAACAGACGATTTTTATTTCAATTAACACTCTTCTTCTTCTTTTTTTGCTAGAAATATTTATTTATTTTCTAAAATTTGAATTTTTCTCTCTTTCTATACTGTATTCATATCAGTCTATGCCCTTTATTCAATAGATAATCAATAAACTAATCGCATATTTTAATAAACAAAAACAAAAATGCAGCACTTTTTATCGTTGCTACAATAATATCAGGCAATAAAGAGGCGTGTTTTACTTTACGCTTCCAAGTGTAATCAAAAATATTATTGAAAGAAGTTTTTAGATAATTATACGTTGTTTTTTTAATGATATATACTCGGCAATTAAACAATTCATATACGTCTTTTTCCGGGAAAATGTCCTCGGTTTTAAGAGTCATGTCGACGTTTCAATCTCTCGAGTGGTTGAATTCGACTACGATTTTCTATTAAATGACAGTTCATTTGTCGACATTTTTTTTTCAAACCACCAAGTGATTGTAAGCAAACAAATGGCAATAGTAAAACTAAAAAATAATACAAATAAAATAAATATAGTCCATGTTCTGTACGAGCAAATGTCGCATCACAACATTGTTGAATTAAAATAATAATAAACAATGGCATATTCATTGATATATACAAACAAGTTATAGACAACAATTGTCTGACTAAACGGCGTTGTCTTCGCCAAGAAAAGAATTGTTGTTGAATCTGACGTTTATGTTTAATAACTCGAATTAAAAGAACGAGACTAAATGTAACGATGATTGTACATGGAAGTACACTGTGTATTAACATATCATACCAGTTAAGTATTGGTGATTGACATTTAAAACAAGGTGAACCACAGAGTGTTTGATTAAAGTTAAGCTCAGTAATATCACAAGGATAGATGAATATTGTGCATGCGTAGAAAATAAATGGATAAATCAACAAAACTAATATCGGTAGATAATGAAAGTAAATCTTTTGAGAAGTCGAACGAAAATATTGTATCGAAAAAACGAGGATATGCCGTTCGATTGATGCCCATGCTGTTAAAAGTATTCCACTTGCATATAATGTGTAATCAATATACATCCAAAATAAACAAAACGATCTCGTTTGAAATTTAACAAATCCTTCGTGAAGATAATTCATTGTTATTGAAAGATCGAATGTTACTGAAAAGAAGCCAATAAGCAGCATGAGTGTTATGACATGATTAGGTATCGATCGACGATTAATTCGGAAACATAATGAATTGTATAAAAGAAAAATTGAACAGCTAATAGATGGGATTTGAAAAGCAAGAAGAATCCAGAATTTAATCGAACGAGATAAACTTGTTTCGACAATAGCCATCGAGAAAGTTTACCAGAAGAAAAAAAGTGCATATATCTTTCGATACTCTGCTGACTTTTTATATGGCAAAACATGAACGTTGAGAACAGCACTTCTTGTAATTAGAATTTTTTCATTCTTCTTCTTCGTTTTTTTTTTGGAAATACGTATTTTAAAAACTTGAGTTTAGTTATTCTACTTCCTTTCATTTTAATAAACTTGTTAAGTAATTGAACTAATCACCGAGCAAAAGTTATTATGACTTGTTCTATAGATTTATATTCAGACTCAAGACGATTTAATCATATGTTAACCTATGCATGTTCCCATAAAAAGTGAAAACTTATCTTAATAAATAATTTAGCACAAGTAGGACTGATTATATTCTCTTTATTCAATCACGCATCATTTCTAATTTGACATTTAAAACGAGTAAATACTTATTTATTGATAATATAATACTCTCGCATGTTCTTCACATTTTTTTCTTCTATATTAAAAATCTAGTTTCTTACCGACTGAAAGGACCCATTGCATGTATTATTAAGAACTTCTAGAGATAATCAGTAGGAAAAGAGATAATACTCGAGTAAAAATAGATCGTCTAATTCCTTCGGTGATGGATTGTGTCGTTTTGAGACGAAAGAGAGTAAGTTTTTTTTTCTATAGCAGCATGACAATTATGTTATTCTATTTGGAGTAGCTTGTTTAATTAGTAACTAGAAATTATTTTTATTCAAAATAATGATTCATGATAAGAAAGTACTCGGATCTTCGCGTGTTACTGTTGTTTTTCGGTGCGTTTTCTGTTAACAGCTTGACCTCGATTTTGATGATAATAATAATAAGAAGAACAGACATGAAGAGAATTTATATCGACTAATTAATGTTCTATTCGATTTTTATATTTCGGCGAAAGAATTTAATTATAAACTCCGAGAAATGCATTGGAAATAAAAACTACATGATGCAGAATTAAACTTTACTTCGGGAATATCAGAATTTTTATTAGTAAATGTTTTTCTGTTGAAACTATTTACACGTGATAATAACCAGGGGATATATGTTTTTTGACCTTTGATTTTGACATTGATTTAGCTCGTGCAAATAGATATCCAGGAAATCAGCGATATTCTTTGATGATCCGTGATTCTTTATATTTTCTGGCCAGAAAAAGAATATAAACAAATAACTGAGTTTATTTTTGCTTTCTATAATTAGCAATCTATTGAGACGCAATCATTAGAAAAAGAATTAATATATTCTTTCTTTACGTAGTCTTCATCAGCAATTCTTTGGCTTATTTTTTCATATAAACCATGTTTTACCATTATTTATTATTACATAGAAGGTACAAAAAGAAAACCGAAACTGAGCGATGTCCAATTTTTCATGAAATGAGAAAAAGAAAAATTTATGTACAAAACATCGAAAAGTATGCAGAGAGGATTCTTTGAAAGGCAGCGTGAATTAGATCTGATTTTTTCTCATTAAATAGAGTCGTACGGGACTTGAAACAGTAATTTGAATTGAATCAAAATCAATGATTTCATCATTATTATTGTTTCTTAGTTTAAATTTCAAATAACATTGAACTAATCTTTGCCGTAAAGTTGATAGAATTTCTTGATAAGCTTCTTCGCCGTTCTGTTTTCGATATGTTTGACAACCGGATAATGATTCAACAAAGCCAAGAAATTGTCCCAATGTTGTTTCTGTTCGCTGTTCGATTGTAAATTGACGTAGCGTCGACTTATAGGGTAATAATGGCACTAATGATTCATAATAATCATGTGCTAACCATCGTTTCATATTCCAATATGGAAATAAAAGAACTTGATGAAACTCGTGATAGACAGCATCAGCCATGGGATTATCTAGTGTACCTAAAGCGTAAGTCCATACAGCGAGAACGCCTGTTCGTGGCTTGAGAATACGTTTGGCTTCTTCAAGAAATACTTCAATATCAAGCCAGTGTAAAGTCGTTGCTGTTGTAATTAAATCAACTGAATTCGATTGAATAAATGACAAATCTTCAGCTGTATGACAGCTGTATTCTATGTTGTCTTTCGTTATTGCATGTGCGAGTTGATTCGCACTTACATCAAGACCAATAACACGTTCGCACAATCTTTCGACGAAACGAAAAACAAAAGTATAATTAAATACTCGAAAATAAAAGTATCGATTTTCTTACGAACTAAGATCGACGGTTGCTTGGCCACTTCCGCAACCGATATCGATAGCTAATGGAATTTTCTCATCCGTCGTTTTACCGTTAAAATAATAGTTAATTATATGTTCATATAATTTCTTCGGATAACCAGGCCGATGTTGACGATATTTTGCCGTATGTTCTTCGTCGTCGAATAGATCATGGCTCATAGTAATTCTTTCTTCTCTCGTGTTTCGTTTTCTTCTTTTATTGTACTTCGACAACGACAATAAGGATGATGATGATGGTAGTGGCGGTGTTGTTTTTCTTTCAGTAGTTGTTATTTTGTTTTTTTCTTCTCTTCTCTTTTTCTTTCCTCTGACGTTCTTTTCTCGCTTTTTTTTTCTGTTCGTGTTTCGGTTTCTTTTTCTGCTTTTGCTTTTACACTCTCGCTTATCACCTTCGACCTAGTAATAGAAATAAATATGCCGTCGATATCCAGTATGTTTTACGATTGATAGTCAATAAGTACAAAAAGGAACGAAGAAAAAAAAAGAGGGATATTATTTCAAAAACCTATCATTTTCTTTTCTCTCTCCAAGATCAATAAATCATATGATGTTTTATTGAAGTTTCGGGGCATTGTTTTTTATTCGGTTCGTGTCGTTCGAAGCATATTTTCTAATCCATTAGAGATTAGAGAGATTTTCTTTTGTTTTGTTAGTTAACATAATTTTCTAGATCAATTCGACAATCTCGATCAAAAAAAATAAACGAATAGCCGGATGCGGAAGTCGAATAAAAATAATATTAAAAACAACAGGAAAATATTCCAGGCAACGTAGCATCAATGGAATGACTAAAATGAGAAGAAAAAAAGACAAAAGAATATGATATGTATGAACTATTTTAATTATTTTAAAGACAAAATCTGAGCTATTAGCATTTCTTTATCTTTCTCACCTGGAAGTCTATTTCCGGACTTGTTTTTTTCACATTTTTTTTTAATATTTTCTAACTATATCAAAAATTACATAAATACAATCGAGAAAATATTTATTCGTTTTTCCTCCTGATTTCATATAAAAAACGGGCGTTTCTTTGCTTTCTCTATCGAATTAAATTGTTTCGATTGAAGAATCGTACAAATTCGAGCATTTTACATTAACGAACATAGTTTTGATTCGTGCATTGTTGTTGTCGACGTTGTCGTGCATTTATGTGTGGAATGTGACGCGAACATTCGTGAGAAAAAATTCGAATGATTGTCTTCCGATTGGATTTTATAGGGTTTGCCCGATGAATCATCGGTTGATGAATAGAAACTATGTTGTAAATCTTCTTCGATTTCGGAGATGATTGTCGAATGTTGAGTTTTAATTGATGAGATCGACGACGATGTACGTCCGGAATTTGTCGATTGATAACTGTGTTGACTAATGATTTCCAATGACACACGTTTGAAATTTTGATCGTCCGATGAACCGACGCTTTGCTTATCAGATAACGATCTGTCATCATCCGAATGAATTGAAATTTGAAGATTATTTATGGGAGAATGATTCTCAGATGCTAATTTTTGAGTGATATGACTCAATGCATGTTCTTCGTTTGTTGGTAAGCGATCATCGTTATCGATGCGTTGAGAAAAATGTTTTTGAGTTTTCTTCGTACTAATTGAATTTGTTCGAGTAATACTTTCATCAACGTCATCTGAAAACGAGAGATGATCTTTCGAATGAATAGCGTTTTGATTGAATTACCTTGGATTGATTTCGTCTTAGCAAGAATAACAGTTTGCTGGCCACCGCAAACTACTTGTAAAACTTCAAAACCTCGAAATTGATCAACATAAAATGGTTCGAATAGATTTAAATTTGTATCTGAAGTGATTTTTTCATATTTATTATCTCCGAACGCGTAGATTTCACCATGACAATCAACAACAATTGTGTGACCTTCGCCAGCAGCTATTGCCGACATTTTTTGTGGTAAATTTTCGATCAATTGAAAATGATCAGCAGAAGAGATTTTCTGTCCGAGGCCAAGTTGGCCACGATCATTTTGTCCTGACATAGATTATTTTTTTTTGTGTAAAAAGAAAAATATTCAACTCGGAAATCCTACCACATGTGTAAATATTCCCTTTTTCTGTCAGAACGATTGTGTGTTGGTTCCCACATGCGATTGCTTGTGCACGATCGGGTAATACAACTTCTCTCGGTTCAAAGCAAAATTCGAGGTTCGAACAAGCTAATTGTCCATGTATATTGTTTCCAAATAAAAACAAACGACCATCAGTACTAATCAAAGCTGTATGATAATATCCGCATGAACTAGAAAAGATCGAAGATCGAAGATCAAAGAATCTATAGAATTTACATTGAATCGACGGAATAGTCAAGTTTTAATTGTGTAGGTGTTTCGATCATTGGATATTTTTGCTCGAATCCACACTGACCATAAAGATTCGAACCCCAAACATAAACTTGTCCGTTATTTGCTAATACACACGCATGTTCAGCACCCATCGATATTTGTTTCCAAGAAAATCTCATTGAAGAACATTGAATTTTAATTGGTGATGGATACATTTTGGTTAGAACACTCGGTTTTACACCTAATTGACAACGATGATTCGAACCAAATGCATGCAACGAACCAAAATTCGTTGCAACTAATGATGATTGCTGACCGCATGCTGCCAAGAGAACTTTCTCGTTTGTTCGATGAAATTTCAAACTTTTTATACACAAAACACGATCAGTTTGATTCGTATGACCAAGACCTAGTTGACCTGCAATTAGAGAATGAATTTTGAACAATCTGTTTTCTTTTTTGTCTTTCTACCTGAACTATTTTGTCCAAATGCATAAACACGACCTGATTCCATGACAATCAACGTATGTCTATCACCTGCAGCCAAATGTACAACCGAATCATTCCGAATATAGAACTCATCGTTAGCTATTAAATACGTTTTTCCGTACAAATAAACTCGCGTATCTCCTTCTTTCATGTTTCTTTTCTTCGAATGATTCGGTGTCAGCGAGAACTCTCTATTTGTTCATTGTCAATTTCTTAGTTTTCTATTCTTTACAAACTGTTATACTAACGATTAAATTTCAAGTATCAAATGACTCGTGCGTTCTTTGTTTTTTATTGGAAATACATACGTAACCTCGAAACTAGTATGCAAACATTGAATAAGAACATTTAACTCCGACGTCAGAAGATAATTGTCTAATAAAACGAGTACAATTTATCAAGATAAACGTATGAATATAATAATTTATTAATAGACAAAAGAAAACAATTTTCTTGACTTCTATATGATACACAGTCATCAAAAGAGAGAGAGAGAGAAACGACCAAAAATCCATGTTGCAATGAAAGTCAAAAGTAACAAAACACTTTCACTATCCAAAAAAAATTTCAAATTCCGACAAAGAAGAAGAAAACGTTCATCTGACAGTCAACTAATAAACAAGTTGATGTTGAATTGTCCAAATACACACCGGTTCGATTGATTTGCTATTTTACGTTATTCTTATCAACTAAAAATCAATTCAATCGAAATGATTTCTTTCACAGAACAACTTGTGCTAATTCGAGAAATTTCATCAAATCTTTAACAGGTACATTACGAGCTTGAGCCTTCAAACGTAAATTTCGATCATCAGTGATCAGAACAACTTCACGATGTAATCGAATTGCTCCATCTAAATTTCAAATCTCAATCAATCCGCTTCGTTTTTTTTTCACTACGAAACACTCACCTTTATTTTGTGGGAAGAATTCTCTCGGATTATCGTGGCACTAAAATACAAAAAGAAAATAACGAAATCAATTCGTTTCGAATAGCCTACGTATTTCAAACAACAGCCAAGAATGGTGTCATCATTTGATTCCTATAATGAGAAAGGAATTTCGATCGAAATGAACTTTTATATTAAAGTCCTACGTGTTTTTTGACTTCGTTTCGAAATTGAATCGAATCTAACACTGTTCCTTCGCCTGTCATTGCTTGTACTCGTCTTTCTTTACTTGCAAAACATTCCTCAATCATTTTAACAGCTTGACTCGATTGTCGACGAACCATTTCGGCATGTTCATAAGAATCATCGTCGACAATCGTTGTTACTGATAGTTTATCGAGTTCACAGATAACTAAAATGATATTGATTTGTCTTTTTTTCTGTTTTGCTTAAGGATTATATTTCGAGAAAACAAACCGATCAAAGGAATGATGATGGTAAATCGTCCTTGTTTGATTAATTTGTAAATAATTGGAAGATAATTAACAAAACAATTCGTATCGAGAACGATAAAACGTGGAATAACTTCGATTTCGATTAATCGTGATGTATTGAGAATATCCTGAGACAAAATTCAAATTTATCGACATGTTTATCGAGAAAGACAAAGAATCTTTACTTTGACGACTTGTTCTTGTTTTTGTTTTTCAGCTAGTTGATGTTCGAGTAAACGTTTCTTACGTTTTAATTCTTTCATATCCACACCATCGACAGACACATCAGGTGAAGATGGATCGTGAGAATTCGAGTTTGAAATCGGTGATGATGGCTCATTAAAACTGGTTTCTTGGTCAATCGAACAGTTCTAATTCAATGAAATCGAGATACAATTCAATGAAATGAAGACGAATTACTTGATTGTCAGTTGTTGGACTCTTGCTTCGTTCTGAATGAATGGCGGATTTGAGCGCTGGTTGGTAGACTTTCTGTTGGACATTGTAAATAAAAACAGGCTGTTTAAGACCACAGAGATAATCAGCGAAGAAACATAAACGAGTAATACGTTTGCAATCTTTGGCTTCGTCCTTTAATGAGAAATTTTTAAAAAAAAACTTTTTAATTGTACATTTTTTTACTAAAGGTGTGTCAAGAATTGTTTGTAAAGTATCAGCCGGAAGTGTAAGCAGAGGATAGAAACCACTTAACTCGATATCTTCTTCTAAAATCACTGGAATCGAATCTAAATCAGAAACAAACAAAAAAAAAGAAATGTAATTCGATAAATTCAATTTTCGATTTACTTGGCAAATTCGAACCAAGTTGAATATGTGTTCGATCGATGGTTCGTATTCGATTAACAACTTTAGCTAGAGATGTTAAAATATCCGGATGTGGACCGAATTCAGCTGGTAATTGATCAGGCAATGGGATGAATGCTTGAGCATTACAAGTCATCCAATCGGTGAAAATTTTTAGCGAAGGAAAAACATGTCTCAACCATTGATTGAATATTCCTGGTGTCGTATCAGGATTTGTTAATGTTGAACGAGTTTTTAAATGACGTTCGAGAACACGAGCTGTTTGTTCGGTCAGTAAACCGAACATATCGAGTGCTAATTGAAGAGATGATTCTTCGTATTGTGAACGAACAACAATATTAACTGAACAACAAAAAAAAGTACATGATGGATTGCATATTTTTGTTTTCAAACAAAAGATCATACCAGAAACATTAACTTGTTTAGCAACTTCGATTTGATACATATTAATCGCCATCATTTGAACTAATTGTTGTTTACCAAACACACACGGTTCATGACGAAGTAGATATTGAAATTGACGAAGCATTCGAGAACATAATTCAGTATATGTTTCCATTCTTTAATTCGAAACAAAATATTCGCCGTCAACTATCTCTATCAACAATCGCGATCTTACCCCGTTTTCGTATACAGTTTTCCGTGTAATGTAATATAATTCAAAATAAACCAATGAATTCGCTAAATAAAATCAGATGAGAAATGATCGAATCATGCAAATGTGATTGGATTTACTTCTTGTTGTGAAACTGATCCGTCGAAATCGAGCTGATCGTTTGTTGTTTGACCATCGTCGAGACTTTTGCCGACGATAGTTCCGTCAGTTCGCTTCCAAATTTCAAGTTTCTGATTTCCAGCTCGGATTTTTCGTTCGTTCTTCTTATCACGTTCTTTAATTTCTTTTTCGAAAATCTCCAACTAAAATCCATCGATATTCAATTCAATTTGTTTTCAATTGAAACACTTACACGTCGTCGAGCTTCTTCAAACAACGAAACAAGATTTTGTTTGACACTATCATTCAATGTCGTTGTTGCTAAAGCACGAACATAATAATAAATTGCGTCTAATCGTCGATGCTATACACAGAGAAGTATTTTATCTTTTCAACAATCGAATTTATGCGTACTGTCATCACAGCTAGAATAGCTAATTGTTTACAGGATTTGCCATTTTTGGGATATAGTAAGCGAGCACGAAGGTAGTATCTAAATATGCGTTTATTTCAATGAAAACGAGAACTATTTTAAATCGAAATCAAATGTTATTACTTTCTCGCTTCGGAGTAATCGGTTCCATTTCGATTGGTTTCTTTGTATCTAAAATTAGATATTTTCTCTTATGTAAAAAGAACTAATCAACTTGGAGAATAAGTACCGAGCTAAATCTCCAAGATTGAGAAAGCAATGTTGCGTGCAAAGAAGGGCGTATTTCGACGCAATTGTACTCAATTCAGGTGGATAAGCATTGGGATTAAAATACAATTTTGTATCAATATTAAAAGCAGATTCAAGTTGACGAATAAACGCGAGGAAAAATCGTTCACCCTAAAGCAAAATTCTCGGTCGATTGTGTTTTCGAATTTTTAGTCTTTTGTTTATTTACATCTTCAATAACGGTTTCAATGCATTTTTTTACATTGCTATTGTCAGTTGATTGTTTATCATATTCTCTGAAGCGTTCGATAACATTATGAAAGCATGATTTCCATAGTTGTGCATCGAGATTTTTCGATAATGATGTTTCAATATCGATCATCATTGCATGAATATACGCTTGTTGAAGTGTAGTTCTGCAAAATTCACGAAAGAAAATCGATGATTAAGTTTGGACAAATCAAATCGAATACTTGGCTTCCATCATTCGTTGGAAATTCACATCCATATGCGGAGAATTGTTCAAATAGATCAATAAAGATTTTTCGAGATTATGAATTTGTGCCATCCAATAGCTGAATGCTTGTTTTCTCATTTGCACGGCTCTGAAATAGGCAAACAACATCAGCCGATATATTCAAGTTTGATAGTTTTTGATTCTCACTGTCCAGCTTGGAAATTAATATCAGTTTGTGTAGTATTTCCATATGTTTGATTCCATAATTCTTGATTAAAAAATTGCCTTGAAATTAAAAAAAAGAGAAATATATACGTACATGTGTGTGAAATCAATCAATCGTTTTCAAATTCTATTAATGTATAAATTAGTTTGCTAAAGCATGAGCAGTGTAAAAAAACGAAAGAAGAAACATGAGGAGATTCGAAAAAGTTAGAGCGAGAGCAATTAGTCAAACAAATTCTTACGATTGATAGCTACAGAGATACAGTTAAATAGGATGTTTAATATTGTCGATCGATGATTAATCAAAGATTGCTTACTTTTGATGAAATTCTTGAATTTGTTGTTGAGTATTAGTTGACATTAATGGTGGAGGAGATGGTGTAAATTGTGTTGAATTTGTAACAAGTTTAACTGTTGGTGTTGTCGGTATTGGTTGAATGACAGATACAGATTGAATTTTCGATGCAGGTGCATTTGGATCGTATAATGTTCGAGTTACATTTGTCAAACCACGAGATGATTGTGTGATCGATTGAGGTTGATTTGATGGGATCTCTTTTTTTTGTTGAGACGATTTCTTTCTTGTTTGATTATGATATTGTCGTGGTGAAGAATGATTATCCGAAGGAGATTCTTTACTACTACTAGCAGTACTATTATTATTGTTGTTGTTGTTATTAAGATAGATTAAACCAGCATGTGTTTCAGTTGATGATTTTGATTCCGTTACTTTTTTATTTTCAAATGTCATACTTTCAATACCTTTGTTTATTTCCTAGGAAAGAGAAATATTGAATGATTACAAAACGATTTTTGTTTTGTTTAAATCTTACTAATTCTGTTTCGCTAGTACTTTCATCTTTAACATCAGCTGATGCTTCATTTTTTCTCGATTGATTTTCAACTGGTTTGGTTTTCTGCTGTTTTCTTTGTGGTCTTTGTTGGTAATTATAATATCCATCATCGTAATAATAATACGATGAATCATTTTGATAGTACTGTTGCTTTTTCTGATTGGAATTTCCTTGAAAAACAAGAGTCATTGAATTGAAATCCTTCGTTTTCGTACCTGATGATGGTCGTTCAGCGTTCAAACGTGATGAATATTTTCCTTTGGAAACTGAATATCTTTGAATTTCTGGTTTATTCGTTCGATTATTAGTTGATTTATTTGTATTGCCATCTGGTTTACTATTCGAATCCGACATATGAATAGATTCGTCTTTTTTTATTTCGATTTTATCTCTTAATAATCTAAAGAAAACTAAACTTGATTAGTTTTTAATAATTACAAAATTGAGCAACTGTTGTCACGCGCAATCGTTCTTCTAATTGGTTGATTTGTATCTCTTTCATAGAACTTATCAAACGTCGTTTCGTAGATGGCATTAGATGATTTGTAAAAAAAAAGTCAATATTCTCGAATGGAGTTGGTTACTAAAGTAACAACAATTTTAATGGAAATTTAGTTGAGAAAATCATATTCGCATTTCAAATATGTCGGCTTTGCCATGGATTAAATATGATAATGGACCATTTAGTGGCAATGGAAGTATCACGGATTTGCCAACGAATTGTTTTCCAGTTCGAAATTTACTCAAAAGTTCAGCATCAAGCCGTAAGAAAACAAATCTAGAGAATATTCGTATGTTTTCTTTTGTTTGAATAGAACAATGGGTCGTTGCATTACGTGATACTGAACAGAGACGTTTTGCGGCTATTCTAACTACTCTTTCGACTCCAACACCGTATGACACTGATCTAAGTCAACTTGAAATCAAGAAAAAACAACGATGGTCAGGCAAAGAAAAGACAATCGAACATTTACTCGATGGTTTTTTTATCGTAAATAAATAAATAAATTTTGGAATAGAACCGATAATGAATTTGTTTTAGATGCATCATTGTGCTATCGAAGATCCATCGAATGTTGTTATTTTGAATATCAATGGATTAGATCTGCAAGGAGTAATCTATCGAGTTTTTTCTTTGAATTGAAACAAAACGAACTAATTTGACAAATTTAGGTAAAAGAAGAAGATTTTCTATTATTTGATAACATTCTGCGAATTGATGCAAGCGAAAATCAACTTCCATTTCGTATGTAAATCAAAAACAAAAACGATCGAAATTGATTTTTATTTTTCATTAAGATGGCTTCAAAAATTTTCCTCAATTGACTCATCTCGATCTATCATTTAATCAAATCAAAAATATCAAGCTCAATATTAACGATTACGAAACTCTCGAGGTAAATTCAAACTTTCCTTGAGAACGAAAAACTAAAAATTTCAACATACATTTCATTTTCCAGGAATTAAATCTTTCGTACAATAATCTAACCATGTACGACATTGAAACATTAGGCATGCTATCATCATTACGAGTACTTCGCGCAAGTGGAAACGACCTCGTTGGTCTGTCACGTCGACTAGCTAAACCTTATGTACATACGGATATGTAAGAAAATCGATAGCTTTTTGTTTGTTTGTTTGTTCTTTGATGAGTGTTTTATGTTATTAAACGTATTTTAGCTGGTTGTTTTGTTTTTGAAGGTATAATTTTTATGATATCTCTCAGATGATTATTATTATTATTATTCTTTGCTTTTCTTTTTACGAATTTTGAATTGATGAAGAAAAACCTGGTTTTATTGTTTTATTTAGACATGGAAAAGAATATGTGAAAGAACGATTTCCTCGTTTAGAAGAATTGTATCTTGATCATAATAAATTAGTTGAAGATGAATTGTTTATTCATTTGGCGTATTTGAAAAAGTAGAATCACACTATTATTTGTTTTTGTTTGTTTGTCATAAAATGAAAATAATTTCAATGAATTAGTCTTAAACGTCTTCATTTACAAAACAATCAAATTCGTACAATTCCATTTTTGAAAATTCTACAAGGCCGACAAATTATTCAAGAATATTCCAAAACGGCTTTGAAACGAAAACAATTAACTAATCGTAGAGAAAATAAACTTGATTTATTTATTTCTAATTAACATATATGACTTATTCTAGCCAATCCTCCATTGAATTATATTCAACAAGGTTTGAGTTCAAGTGGTGATGATTTAATCAAAAGTACAATATTCGAAGAAGATGAAGAAAGTCAATCGGCAACACCAAATCGAAAGGCTCAAACCGAAGAAGAAGATATTTCTCTTCCAGCTTTTCCCGAATTACAATATCTCGACATAAGTTCAAATCTCGTTAGAATCCAGCAATTAATTTTCTTTTTTTTTATTCGCAAATCTCCTTATTTGTCTGTTAAGATTAACGAAGAGGACGATGTCATGGCAGTTGCGTCATGGCCAGGCTTAACGGAAATCGTCTTAACGGATAATCCACTTATTCAAAATCATGTGGGTCTTCCACCGTTAGTCGAAAGTTTTCTAATTGACCGACTTGGGATGAAGGTGCACCGGTAGACAATACAAATTAGTTTTCATTGACCTAAGTAAATCTTCTTCTTTTTTTTCAATAGAATTAATCCGAACACGAGAACAGAAAAACAATTCTATGCAAAACCCATAAAAAAACATCGCAAAGTAAAGGATTTCTATTGATTAAACAGACAACAGCTTATAAGAGTTCATGATTTTTTTTATTCAGGTGACAAATCGAATAGCAAAAGTACCGAAAATCCCCGTGGATCAGCTTATATCTGGCGCTGTCAAGCAATATATTGACTACATTAAAAGTGACAGTAATAACGAATCAGACGGACAGTTATTACCCATATTAAATTCAGCGAGCGAACAGAATTCTACATCCGATGAGGAAAAATGCAAAACAAATGGTATCCTGAACTAAAATTAAAATCAACTAAATACCATAATTGTCATGATTTTTACGCTATTTAGATAATGAAGCGAAGTTCGCTAGTGAATCCGACACATTTGATCAAAGCCCAAATCAACAAACAGAAAATATTTTCATGACTGAAGTATATTTATCTCAAATTACAGATTAATTTTTTCCGAGAAAAATGACAAAAACAAAATTTATGTTTAGTTTGAAAATGATGATGTCTATCCAAATGTTTTGCCAACGGAAAGACCAAATCCACCGGAACCAAGTGATCCTACCGATTCATCGGCATTGCCTGATTCAAAATTCAAAGGATTCGAAGCATTTCTCAATATTGAAAATGAAAATGACATTCAAGTTCCGAATAGTAATTTAATTACCACAAAATCTATTCACATATTTCTAATATGCTCATTTGTTTTTCTAATTGATTAAGGTGTAATCCATTGCGTACGTGACTTAAAACAAATTTTACGGAATCCATTAGTTATTCGACATGACAATGTTCAAGTCACACGACGACAACGCACCTTTATTCCCAAACGAATGGTAAATGTTATTAAATGTTAAATATAAATTGATTAAACAAAAAAAAACGAATATTCCGAGTAACGGAGACACTATCATTGTAGGAGATCATCTAAACCTTTAGTTCGTTCGTCATTCGAGTGCGATTATACGTATATATTTTTTTTTCTTCCGCCGACGTAATCTGCTAGTTTTAAATTACTAATTTCGGAGTAATATGAGTCGAATATTGATATTGATCTTCTAATAACCGAAAAGTTTATAGTGCAAATTATTTACTTGTTATGATATTGTTTGTAGGAAAGAACTTTACCGCCTGTTCGTCTGACCAATCGTCCACGAGTCGAAGAAATTACGAAGTTACTGGATACGATACGTGATCGAAAAACAATTGTTGATCAACCTCTTGATCAAGTTCTTAATAATTCAAAAGATAAACTCAATCAACGACGTGCGAAATCTCTCGTGACTCAAATTCAACGGCATTATGAACAAGTCCGAAGTATATCTTTACGTTCCGTTCGGACACCGGGCACAATCTTAGATACAGCTTTAGAACGCTTACAAAGTTTTGATATAAATATTTCATTAAGAAAACAAACACCTCCTCCTTCTCGCCTATCAACTGCCTGACATAACAAAACACCTTGTGTATATCCGTTTCTTTTTCTATGAATTATTTTGATTACAATTTTGCGTTCTTCTTATCTCCGTTCATTTCTCTTATTTTTTCTTGTACTACTTAAGAATAATTCAACGGCTTCAATAAACCCACTAAAAACAACTTGAAAGAAGATTATTGCTCTCGTATGACTTTGCTTTTTCCGATATTGGATATCACAACATTGATGTATAGAAAAAAAACAAAACGAAAGAGAGAAAGAAAAAGAAAAATGTTTATATACATAAAAATAATATATTTTTTCCAAAGGTCTTAACCACTTGAACACAAATCAAATTAACGATAAATGGTTCGTATTTATACGTGCGTCACTTGTTTCACAACCTCGCGATGTCGAGGGCGCATCCTCATCTTCATAATCATCATGAGACATATACTCAGAGATAGAATATCGTGTTTGCATCATGCCGACTTTCGGAGGCTGAAGATGATTTATTTTGTCGAATACGCCATTACTGTGACTATGATGTCGGCGGTGACGTGAAGAAATTTGTGTTGTCGAACGAGTTGTACGAGCATGTCTGCATGATGAGAAGAAATTCCGCTTAATTAATTCGTAAAATTCTTCACGAAACCGTTTATTTGTTAATATGTAAAGGAAAAATGTCGACATGAAATAACATTGTTGTAGTAAATCGAGACTTTTCTGTAGCCAATAAATAGGACAAACATCGTCCTGATTTTCATCGTGATCATCACCTAAATGTTTTTGAATTTGTCCCATATAAATCGTGACAATATTATGTGGTGTTGTAAATAGAATAAAAACACAATTTAATGATATTAACAAAATCGACAAATGCAATTCCATTCGTCGTCGGGATTTTTTTAAGCGTTTATTAATGTGATTTAAGAGCGTATATTTAGTTGAAACATGTTTTAAAATAACAATTGTTGCAATAACACTTATAAGAAACGGCAAAATATTGAATAAAATCATTTCAATAACCGGTAAAATCGATGTTAAGTATTTATTATATCCAATTGTATACGAACTAGCTTCGGTTAAATTGTTTAGTTCAGGCGCACAAGTTGTCTGATAATGAATACCGTCAGGATGTGGTATTGTGTGCCCATAGGAAATTAGCCAATGAAAATTAAACAAAAATAATATAAAGCCAAGAAAAAATTCAACAAAACAAACACGGACAAATGCTCGTGCCCACCCGTGTTGTCGAGCGCCATTGGAGCGACTAGCACGATGTGCACCTGTTGTTTTCGATGTTACCGTGCGTATTCTATCTAAGTCAACAGCTGTCAATGTATATAACGAGAAATGTGTGAGAAAATCGATGACAAATCGATTAAGAAATCGACAGAAAATAAACAATGGTAGATTGTCAAGTGTTAAACCAAAATAGACACCCAAGATTGTAAAACTCGCATGAACTAATGATAACAGCGAGTTCGATAGACTAAGAAAGGCAAGATAGGAAAATGTTGGCCGACGACGCAAACGTGGTCGAGTAAGAACGGCAAATGAACATAAATTTGCAATAAAACCAAATACTAATAAAAACATTGGCTGTGTCTTGAAAATAATTGTCAATAAACGTGAATAGCATATGTCGGATTCATCTTCTTGGATATTCGTTGCCATTAACGATGCACTATTTACAAAGATATGTGATGTATTCATCGGCATTATGAAGAAATCAAAGTCGATCTAATTGTAATTTAAATAGAAAAGAAAAACAAAACTAAATAGATTACTCTATATTTTTCATTTAATTTTTTATCAAAGAAAAAAATATATATGAATGAAATGCACGGAAAAGTTTGAACTGGTTTTTTTTTGCTGACTTACTAAATAGTTCTTTTTTGGGAAAACGAGTTATTAATTTTTCAAAGTTTTTTTTTTCCTTCTTTTTCTCTCTTTAGAAGTTATTCAAGAGTGAATAAAGAGAGAACGATTAACACTCGACAGATGAAAGGAAAAACTTTTTTAATACGATATTACGGATTACTTCTCGATCCAACTAGCGAACATTTATGATACAATCTGAGAGCACTGAGAACGATTCTTATGACGCGAAGTCAATTCAACATGAAAGTCATTTGTTAAAAATGTCTACTCAATATTATTCTCTAAATGTTTAGTCAAGAGAAAGAAAGAGGACGAAACGTGATATTTTTTTAATTTTCCTCGAGCTTGACTGCTGACTTCTTTTGACAGATCTTTAGCTTCTTCTCAGGAAATTTTCTAGTCCAATATCGTTATCACATGCATTCTCCATGATAACATCCTACTTGAGCTAAATCTAAAAGATTCGTGACTGAGTACGAAACGATTTTTCTAATTACACTAAAGAATTGTTTTAATAAATTGAAAATATAACACAAGAAGTGCTAGGAAAACAACTGAGGACTTATCTAGGATAAAACACATCTCTTGAAATCTATCCAACAGACATAGTCCAGGATTCTCAGTATTTGCTTTAGGATAGTGACGTATGAAAATTATTTTTTAAAAAATAACAATACTCGCCTTGTCATTTGTGCAGCACATATTTGCTCAATGCACTGTTAGTGTTAATAAAAATGACTACGGAATGATTAGATTCATTAACTCGATTTTTTCTCTTGAATATCATCCTGCTTCCATCTGTAATATGAAGATAAAAGACGCACTCGCAAACCTATCTGATCTTATTACTTCTGCACATTTATATTTAAAAGAACGGATAAGTTAAAAAGAAAAAAAAGGAATTGAGAAAGGATGATCTGAGAAAATATAGATTATCGTATTTCAATTCTGAAGAGGTTTCTCTTCTGGCGGATATCAAACGCGTCGATTGAGATGAGATAGAAATAAGAAAAGCTAAAAAAAACGCTAAAAGTATGTCCAGATGTTGCCATGCATCAAGCATTCTCTTTCTATTTGTCGTGTTTATCAATCAAAAAAATTAAACGCAAAAACAAAACGACAAAGATTTTCATCATCTCACTGATGATCTGTCAATTTCTCTTATGTATGATCTACATGTGTCGTCTCATGAAAACTGCTTGATGGCAAAATATTAAGACAAATGAAAAAACAAAGTTTTTACATTATAGCGAACAAAGAGAGAATAAGTGAAGAGAAAGAGAAGAGGAGAGAAATTTGTTTTTTCTTCTGTTCTTAGTATGTGAGATGTATCTTGCGGAATGGTTATTTGGGAAAGACGAAGCAACGCTACAAGTGTAAGAATAAGAACGAGAAAAGAAAGATAGAATATATATATAAGAAGATTAATGGAGAAGAAAGGGAAAAAAAGGAGAAAACACGAAAGAAAACCAGATGTTTGGAAAGATTTGTTCTGAACTAACCGACAAAAATACAAAGACAAACGCGAAAGTTGACAAAAAAATGTTTACCGTAGATTAAGAATAGTCACAATATCAATCAAGGGCTTGTTTTCATTGAATGTTAGCAGACTAGTCTGCTACTAAAACATCTGTTCTAACCCAATAATGTTATTTTTAAGTGACCGCCGACTTAAGAAAATATCCGACGAAAAAGTCTAACATCCGGCAAGAAAATAATGCGTTTTCTCTCTACTTGATTCCTATACAATTAGATACTTAGACCGGGAAAAAACACGTTCTTAAATGCATAGATTTCTATGATAAAAATATACAAATGAAAAAAACAGAAGAAGAAACAAGCTCAATTATCTTCTCAAATAAATCATTAGATTCTCTATGACATTATATCATTACAAAATCCCGCTGTTATTTTCTAGTTTTCTTGAAAAAACAACATTACCTAGAATGATAAGTCAAAGGAACAATATATAATCCTTGAATACTTTTATAATATAATATTAAAAAAAGGTTACAGAGATTCAAAGAACTCCGTGGTATGAACAACTTGACTTTATGAATATATAGCTATTGAATCTATAATTAAACACAACCTACATGGCTTTTAGATGATTGTCAATATCATATCTCAACAATAATATATTTGCAAAATGAATAAATAAGCCTAGCAATAGGAATGCGGGCTGGTTGTACTTATCTTCAGTTAAATTTATATATAGGCAGTTTTTTTCCTCACATCATTATATATTATTAAAACGGAACTAATAATTTCGTTGGCAGAAGTTTTATTTCACTTTGATGTCCTTTTTAATGTTTAAATATAGATACATTTAGAGAGAAAAAAAGGAAAAGAAAAACGAGTTAATTAATAACGTCGAGTATTTCGACATTCCGCACAGTCACAATAGGGCATTCGGTTGGGATAGGCCGCACGTTTTGCTCGACATTCATTGCAATCACATACTGTTGGATATCCTTGTGCAGCTAATGCTCGACATTCAGGACAATCGTCGTAGTTTGGTGATACTCGACTTGTATGTCGATGAGAACGACTGAAATTTTATAAAAAAAAAAAGAAAATCAAAGATCATTTTAAATGAAGAAAAATATCTTTTGTCATAAAAATTTTACTGTTCGAGAATAGGAGATGGAGGTGAACGAAATCGAGATTCGGCCCGAGATTGACGGTGAGATCGTTTACTTGTACTCTGTGGTATCTTTTCCGAATGCGTTCGAACGGCATCCGATATGCGGGCATCGTATTTATCTTTTGTTAAATCATATTCCGTTACTTTGATTATATTTCCATCAGAACGTGTTTGTTCAACTTCAACAACTCTGAATAGGGAAAACAAAACAATGGAACAAGTCGAATAGAAAACTGAGAGAAAGAAAACAAAATTCGATTATATTTATTTACGGTGCATCATCATCGATTTCTTCGGTTGTTTCATCGGATTTGAAAAATCGTCGAAAATTATCCCAAAGATCTCGCGGATAATTCTCCAAACGTAATGGAAGATATGTTTCTGTATATTGTCGATAAGCGTCAACAATTTCGTACCTAAAAACATGACGTTATTCTATTCGACGAGATAATCCTCATGAATTCTTACCATTTCACTGGTTTCATTGTATAACTATCGTAGAACGATGAACTAACTGTTGGTTTTTTTGCTGTATGAGGATTACTCATTGTCAAATTTCTGTTTTTCGACAAGAGAAAAAGTTAAAGAAATGAATGAAAGAAAAATAACTATGAATTTGTTTGCGTTTCTACCTTCAGATTCATGCGAGAAAAATAAACAAAAGAAAAAAAAGAAGAAAAAAATTGAAACGTAAATGCTTTTTGATTTCGTTTAAAATGGTTTTTTTCTCTCGATACTTTACTTGTTGCTACCACACCTTTTAAAACAACACTCAATCGATGTTATAGACTTTGCACCAATAATACGAGCCAGACGAACAAAGAATTTCATATTCACTGTCATTGTCCGTCCTAACTCGCACCATCAAACGCAAGTTCTAATCAATATCACTGAATAGAAGATTTTTTTTCAATAATGTAAGATATTCAAGAAAAAAACATCCCTTTTATATACTCATCAAAGGATAAAGAGAGAGAACGAGAGAGAGAGAAAAATGAATATCATAAGCATACAAACGGCTGCCTATCTTTAAGCCAACAGTGATGGTGTGATTGAAAAATGAAGAGAAAAAAAATCTTCATATCTTAAGCCAACAATCATACGCAATATTTATCCGTTGTATATGTGTGAGAAAGTAAGTAACGATGAGAACCGTTGTCAGATGGAATATTTAACATCAATTGTGCTATCTCTTCAGTTTTATCAATCGAATAGGAGAGAAAGCATTGATAAATATTCATTGCTTTTCACACAATTCAAACGGTAACGAAAAATCAAATACGCTTACTTTGCACTATCAATACGTATATTATTGTGAATATTGAAACTGATGATGTTTCTTCGTTTTTGTGCTCAGTATTTATAGTCATCTATCAATCTCTTTCTCTCTATTTTACCTTCATCAAGACTTAAATTAGTGTTGGTTAAATTCTTTCTCATCACAATCATTTCGTATAATGTTTGTTCAAAGATCGACCTCGGCATATCAAGCCTTCAGTCAACAAATAAAAAAGAGTAAAAGAGAGAGAAAGAAAGGAAAAAGAAGAGGCTTAAAAGAGTCACCTGCTTGCTTCATCCCTTCACCCTCACATTCGAGATGAAAGACGACTTACCAAATAAATTAGTTGTGCATCATCATCATTGCACGTAATAAAGCCTCATCGGATCGAACACGCTCACACGTCGATATATACTCGTCTCATCATCAAATAACAAAAGACAAAGAGAATGAAGATGCTTGTGCAAATATATTTTAACGAACAAGGTGACTAGATTTATCATTGATGATCATCATGATTGAAGCTTTAGCACAATAAGAATCAATTATCACAATAGAAAGAAAGACTGTATATTTCTTTACTTAAGACGTAGAGAAAAAAAAAGAAACATTTACAATCAACTCCTCATTTTCTTTTTAATTGATAGTCGTAGGTAAAAGAACACGATGCATATAATAAGATCCGTAGGTTTGTCTCACATTTGGATTACGTTTTGTTGTGGCATACAGATTCGAATTGGTATTTGTTGTTGATGATGTTGTTCCACCGTTCGTTGGACCATCGAGCATGACAACAGGCGAAGCAGCAGCAATACGACGAGCACCGAGAACATGCGCCGAACGTGAACGAGGATAAGCCGTGGGAGGAGGTCGAGAGATTGTTGAGTTCGATGTTGTCGAATCCATAGTTGGATGAGCAAAAGCATATTTAATAGCTGATGAAGTTAATGCTGCCGTATTGAACGAACGATTTTGAGGGAAAATAAAACGAGAATGAGCACCACCGCCACCAATGGCTGAACTGTATCGTGGTGGTACAGGTGGTGGTTTTACATGATTTGTAGCATTTGATGCTGCTGCTGTTGTTGTTGTTGATAATGTGGAAGTTGACGATAAATTTGTTGTATTGATATGATTATTGTTATTAGCCATAGTTGTATGAAATGCCAATGAATTTGCATTTGTATTCGATGGGGTCGTTGTTGAGTTTGTATTCGATTGTGAACATTGAAAAGCGATTGTCGTCGGTCGTAGAACTGTTCTCGTCGAAGCATTTGAACCGGGAGGTACAAGAGCTGTCGTTGTTGCACGAAACGGTGTAATTGAAACTGTATCGCTCGTTCTCGGTGCTGAATGTGTACCATTATTCACTGGAAGAGTAGCTGAACGTGCACGTGCTATGCGTGCATGTCCAGTTGTTGGCTGTTCATTCGAAGGATGATTTGATTGAATTAGATGAGTAGATAACATCGATGTATAGGTTGCTGTGGAATCGGACAATGGTCCATATGTGAATGGAAGATTACGATAATGTTCAGTATCGGGAACTAATGCTGAACGATATGGATGTTTTTTCTCATCGCCATTTTCATGGTTCGATGTAAATGAAGATACAGTTATTGTAGGCGGTGCTGGAATAGGTATAGGTGTTATTTGAGAATGTGTAAGGTGAGAATTACTATATGTTGATATCACACTTGGTTTCATAATTAAATCTTTGTTTGTTTTATCATCAGATGTATGAACAACAATCAATGATGGATTATTCGTATGTTCATTCGATGTTGTTGACGAATCATCTGCTATTGTTGATGATGCTGCTGCTGCTACTTTTGTTGTTTTATTTCGAATTGCCCATTCAGGTATACGAGTTGGCGTGCTGGTTGTTGTCATATTTGCTGACGGTGTCATTGCCGCCGTCGTTGTCGTTATTGTTGTCGTTGTTGTTGGTATTAATGATGTCGAATATAGACTACTACTTAAACGACTGGCATGCAGTTTTTGTGCAGCTGCATTCGAGGAATTAAACGGTGAAAATATTTGAGACGTATAATACGATGGTATGATCGGTGTTGGCGCTGTAGCATCTGTATACGTCCATGAACGATATGTATCACAATTGGAATTACGCATTGCATCGTGTGATGGAACTTCATGTACGATAGGAACGTCATTGAACGAAACGCTTTTACGATGAGATGGATCACGTGGTCGTTTCGCTGATAATGAACGATACGGGCCTGCTCGAGGAGGTAGAGTCAACGAACTGGATAGCAAATCACCTGTTGCATTCGTTCGTAAATCATTGGTGAGATTTGTTGTATTTTGTTCTTTAGTCATGATCAACTGTTACAACATTTTCAATTTTAAAAAACAATATGTATATATATATATATGTCTCGTTGAATAAAATAAATAATAAATTGAAGTAGTTGGCAATCTTCGATAAGAACGACGCAGAAAAATTTGAATAATGATAAGACGAAAATTATTTTTTTTCTTGTTTGTGTTTCTTTTGTTTTTTATTGAAACAAAAATATCATCATCTTTTCATTCATATGTGATCAGTCTCCATCGGACGTATGTATTTGTCTAAATAAAAAACAAGAAACGAAAATATTCGAAATCCAAAAAAAAACAGGCGAAGAAAAGAAATTCTCGAAGTTGAAAAAGATTGTTACAGTAACAAATCGATTTCTTTCTTTCGTTGCTCTTCTCACAATTTTCTATGGCTGCTTGAAGATGAAAAAAGAGAAGAAGAAGAAAAAAAAACAACCGAAATAAAAACCTTTTTCATACGGATACTTTACGATTTATCAACATTGAAAAGTGCGAAGGCTGTTCCCTGTTTTTTTTCTCTCTCTTCTGTTCAATAGATATAACAAACATGTCAACCATTAAGCTTAAGAAAAAATTCTACGTTTGATTTCTGTTTAGTTTTGAACGTGCAAAGCCAAGCAAACAAGACTCTCTCTCTCCCTCGTTTTCAAACGCTCGACGCCAGTAGAAAGCGTCACTTAAACACTACGAGCTGATGATGGTGTTGATGGTGATGAAGAATAGGAGAGAATTGTGTCGGCTTGCGTTCGTTGTTGCTATTACTGTTATTCTTGAAAAAAAAACTAAAGGTGAGAGAGGGAGAGAGAGAGAGAGAAAAAGAAGAAAAAAATTTGAATAAAACATATACAAAAAAAAGAACAAACGACAACGGATGATGCTTTTATGCACGTAAAACAACATCGAACAGAAATCTTTGAATGAAAAAGAACGAAAGAAATCTACATTTACGAATTGTATAAATTATTTATTTCGAATCAGTGTTAGTAATACTGAAATCGTCGTGTTTGAAGAGAATAAGATCATGCTGGTACAGAAAAGAAAATGAACATCGTGACTATAAAGTCGTTTTGTTTTACATGAACAAAAAGATTTACGTCTCAAGAAAAAGAAATTGTTCTTATTAGGACAAATGATTACGTTTCTCTTGTTGAAATAGAAAGACGAAGTAGCAAAAAGAAATTCCAGTGTAACTGTCAAGATATTCTAAAGACACGCCAAAAAACCACTTTAAATATGAAAAATAATTGTCGATCGATGTTCTATTGAGGCTTTTTATTTTTATCTAAACGGAAACGGAAATAGGTGTGAAGAATTTTTTTCTCGTTCGATCGCAGGTCAAAATCAATTTGCAATTGGAATTATTTTGGAACTACAGTTTTCTTCTTTAATATTTGTTTGTTTGGTTAAGAGATGATCAAACTAAATCCACGTTGAAGAAACCTGTTCAATCATTCATCAATAAATAACGTTCGTGAGTTTTTTATTTTCATGAAACCATAGCAAATATGTCGATTTAAAAGTCAATCAAAACAAATTCTTCGCGGATAAAATCGTAATTTACGAACTTTAATTCAATTATAAATCTTAAAAAAGGCATAAGCAGGCGGATCGACAAGTCTTTTTTTGCATCATCTAATTATTTTAGCTTTGATGTTTATGAACAAAAACAGACTCGAATTTCATTGATCACAGTAGGTGAACTACTCCCATCTATGTTTAATAAGTGTGAATGGTGAACAAAATGCTAATGAATCATATGTATTCTTTTCTTTTTCTTTCCTCCTCCTCCTAATGATCTCAGAGGAGAAAAGAAAAGGATTGCTGAAAGTAAATAGGTGAATGAGCGAGCTTGTGTTATATTTTACGCACTAGTCTGTTCTTTTTCTTTCTCGTTTTTTCTATGTTGTTTTACTTTGATTAAATTCTCCTACGTCAATTTCATTCTTATTTTCTTTTTTTTTTCAAACTCACTTAGAATTTTCAAGGTGAAATGCATTAGAAACAAAATTTTTTTCGTGACTAATACAACACGAAAATTCTTCACATTATTTGAATCAGTTTTTTGTTACGAACAAAATATTTTCACTCTCATATTTCTATGATTTCCTTATCATACATACACACGCACATACCATGTTTATATAATCAATCCTTTCGTTTTGCTTTTTTTTTTTATTTATCTCGCTTCCTTGTCTCGCATTTTTTTTCATCATTGTTATCGATCGACATATAAATACGTTCGAATCTCACGGGAAATTCAATCTCGGACACAACTCCCATGATTTATTTTGTTTCTTTTTTCTCATCCATAAATCTTAATTAAAAACTAGATCATGTTCATCTCGAAATGAAATCTATGCTGTACTTGTCAATTTCGACTCGTCTACGGTCACCTTTTCGACGTCAATTAGGCAATAGTTTCTTTTTCGATTTAATGAGCCATGAAAAACATGAATAACGTCAGCGAGCGTAGGAGTCCTGTGACTTGTTTTTATACGTTTATTTGTTTTAGATATGATGATGATGGAACAATCATTATTAACAAATGGAATCGAGCCCATAGTCGACCATCGAAGCGATATTAGTGATGCAAATAGTGTTGATTCGTATGTATTCATTGTTCTTTTGATTGAATTGAGGAGTTGATTGTGATTTTTTTGAATTGAAGAGCTTTCAGTATTGAGAATAGCGTTGGCACAACACCGGATATCAATGAACATTCGACAACATCGGCAACGAATTTGTTGAATGAATTGCAACGAGTCAAAGAAGATTTGAAGAATAAAGATAATGAAATCAAACGTGCGCATGAATTACGAGAGAATACCGATCGAGAAATCGAAGATCTCACATCTTCTTTATTTGAAGTAAAGTTTTGTTTTGTTTTTCGTTTGAATGTTATTGAAAAATTCGATTTAGTCTGCACATTCTATGGTTGAACAAGCTAAATTTGCTCAAGCAAACGCTGAACAAAAACTCAAAACTGCAAATCAAACAGTACGTATTGCTGACAAAAGAAGAAATCTGTCTCATTATTCGATTGTTTAGATCGAGGCTTTAGTCGTCGAAAATACTCAATTAAAAAGAAGTGTCAATGAATTAAAAGAAATCATCAGTAATTGTCGTTCGTCTTTATCCATTAATCGTTCTGTATCTCAAACACCGAGCATCTCATCAAATGATCAACCACAATCTAGTATTCGTCAAATAGTTCGAGATAAATTACACAAACGCTCATCGTCTGATTTACAGCAATCATTATCAGCCATTGATCTATCGAATAAAACCGATTCGAATGTCGTAAGTATTTCATTTCGATACACGTTTTTGTTTTCCGAATATATCGATCTATTTTCATCAAAATAGGATGATTTTCCTATGGTAAGAAAGAGCTTCTAATAAGCGCAGACTCATTTATTTACATTGTTTGAATTGAGAGAATAGTTTAATAAGATTTATTTTTTGAATGTAGGTCGATAATGTTCTACTACGAGAATTTGCTCGTTGGGAAGAAAAACCGTCGATTGGCCAAGATTTGTCAGCTTTTATGCATCGAGTTTACAGTGAAGATATTTCTCCTTGTTTAACATTTCCGAATTCTGATGTAATTGAATATCAATTTCGTATCATTTCATTGTTGTTTTTTGTTTTGAAAATTAGTTATCGCTGAAAATCTTAAAAGCGATCGAACAAAATGATGTAACAATGGAAACATGTCATATGCGAACAATCGATGAAAACATGAAGTAAATTGAGCGATAGTCGTCGTTTTGTTTTTCGAAAATAATTTTCTATTTTGCTTAGAATCTGTTCGCTAACAGGCGATCTTTGCCAATGTAATTATCGTGTTCGAATGGGAGAAAATGGGGAATGGTATCCATTGTCACGTTTATCTCGAAATCGAGTAACAACGATCGAGTTTATCTACTATTGTGAATTGTGTTTCTTTTGAAATAGATTGCAGCTGTTTGTGATTTTTTTACTTTTATCCGTCATGTGCAATCGGGACTTGTAAAAAGTGATAGTAAGACCAAAGATAAATGTCGATTCGTTCGTTTTCTTTACAATCATTTGACCTTTTAGCTCGTAGTCGATACAATAAAATCATCGAACTTCGAAAACAAATGGCATTTGCTCGTCTTGGTCTATAGATTTCAGTTTTTTTTTCTTGCCAAAGTTTGACCTTGTGCATTTACTGTGTATTATCTTAATTAAGTATCGATCATAATAGTTTCTCTACGTATTATATTTTTTTTGTTGCAAAAAGAAACACATAAAATTCGAAGGTCGAGAATAATATGTCTTCCAAAAAACAATTCTTCACGGTCAATTTGTAAATATTGCTTTTCGTTGATTTGTATACAATAAAAAAAAGTCGAGCAAACGAAATTGAATGAGAAGTTCTTTTCTTTTTTTTTTCTCGTTTTTTTTTCAATCGAAGCAAAAAAATCAATGAAATTTACAAATTCAATAAGTGCGCATCTCATTCGTGAAAGACTTTTCAATTAAATGCAAATTACAAAATTATTAAAAACAAAAAAAAGAATCGAATTCAATTAAGAAAATGACAGATATTCTTTCCAATTGTCTTCATTTTGCATGTTCGAAATTGATGATTTCGTCGATGATTGTTCATCGGATTGCTGCAAACGATGCATATTCAGACGTTTACGATCGAGAATCGTGCTGATAACGCGTTGTTGAATATTGGCGAGAGCGATTTGCTTTTCATTTTGATCGCTATGTACTGATGTCAATCGACGAGCGAGCGGTGGTGCTGTTGTCGAAGAAGTTGTTGAGAGTGAAGGTGATGGCATTGATGATTGTTGTGAATGACAATGTGGACAAAAATTATGATTGGATTGATCGGTTTGAAGATCTTTTAAACAGGACAAGTGAAACACATGTCGACAGGCGAATACGATTAATTTGTTGACTTGTTGATTCGATTGATGAAAGGATTTTTGACAGAATGTACATTGATTCATACGAATGGGTACACTTCGATTGATAATCGTACACATTTGTTCGATATCATCGTTTAAATCACGTTGTAGAAGACGTCGTGTTGTTTCTAATAAACGTAATTCGAACGAACAATTCTCGAGCATCGATTGAATTAATTGACGAATTTCGAGTGTTGTTCGAGTGTTTGTATCCGAACGTTTGCGTGGTTCATCAGTTCGATCGACAACTTCGGTGCCCATGATTAATTCTAAGATCGATGGTAATGTTACATAACCAATCATACTATTCAAAATTTCGCCATAGATTCGACGAAATGCGCCCGATTGTTCATGATCGAGTGATTGCGTCGAAATTTCGAGAATTGTCTGAAGAAATTTCAGCCAAAGATCTTCTCGTTCTTGTTTATTTTTTAATTTCGTTGTCGTACGTTGACAAAAATGAATACAATCCAATGTTATCTGATATAATTGATCGAGACTTGCCCATTGTTCCATAGATTTCAATAATAAATCAAAGGTTTCCGTATATTTGCCAAGACGTTCGAGTAGATAGGCAATCGATGGAATTAATAATGTCGATGATGACTTTTCGATCACATCGAGAACGACTTGTTCATTGTAATGTTCGGCCTTCTTTTTTAAAAATGAAAGTAATTGCGAAGGATCATAACGTGCAAGTAAATCGATATATTGCAAATAATGAGAAGGATCAATTGGAATGTAAGGTGATGATGTGGAAATTTTCGTTTCATCTGTATAAATAAAATAACTCTACAGAGAATTAGAAAATGGAATTGAACATTTTTTTTGTTTGTTGTGAAAATTGAAGTTTTACTTTTAATATTCCGTATTGTGCTAATTCATTCTGGCCGATTAATTTCATAATTTTACCGAGATCCATTTGAAAGAAAACACAGAAGCATTGAAATGCTTTCATCGAATCGATTTCGATGAGTTCATTGAAATGTTCGAAGATTTTCTCTTGAACTTTCGTTCGTTGTTGTTCATCGATTGTCAACCAAATTGTTTGTATAAATCGAAAGATATCAACTTGTCGATATCGATCATTCAAATAACATTCAACAATCAAATCATATTTATTCAAATCTTGATAAATTATTTCGCAAACACGCCAGAATTGTGCTTGTTTAGCAAGACTTAGCAAACGTTGGAGATCAAACGCTTGAAGTCCAGCTGCGTGAATAACATCCAATAGAGCTTGTTCACGTTCGTTTTTACTTTCATCATTGGAATCATTCGATGTTAAGACAGATTTACACAAGTATTCCAAAACCTAGTCGAATAAAAAACAAAGATGAATATGCGCGCTTTAAGATTAGTTGTTTTTTCTCGTTTTGTTAATATTTTTATTTGTTCCTTCGCTTTTGGAGGAAATGCGATATAGTTAATTTCTTTTGCTTATGGGGTGTTGTGGAAGAAAAAATAAGAAAGTTAAGAATACGAGCAATGATATTCAATCAAATTCAACGAAGAAAATAAATGTTAACAATGAAAAAGAAAAGAAAACGATTTCAATTGATAAAATCCAATCACCAACTATTGTTAATCAAAAACAAGTTCTACAAACTGAACCGATTGTTATCAAAGATGAAATAGAAGAAATAACGAAAGCAACTTCAGCACCGATTGTTCCGAATACAGACGATGATTTCAAAGAATCTGTTGAGAAAATCTCATCGAAAGATCACAGAACTCCAATAAAAACATATTCTCAATTACAGAAATCTGTTGCCGAAGAGAAAAAACCCGTTTCAATACTCTTTTTCCATGCTGATTACTGCCCGTATTCGAAACGAACACTTCCTGGTCTTCGACGATGGGCACAAGCGAATCAAGATCGAATCGGTTTATATGAAATCGATGTTGAACAAGATTCGAATCTAGCTGAATACTATCATGTTCGAACGATCCCGACAATAATGGCGTTCGATGAACAGAATCTCATAGCTCCGATTTGGCAACGTACGTCCAAGAATGTTCTACCGTTATCATCAACTGAACAGCTCGAACCGATCGAAGACAAATTCGAAAAAATCAAAGACGTTTACGTTGTACGTTCATCGAAAATACAAGAAGAAGAAGAAGATTCAATTGAATCCGTAAATGAATCCCAACAAGAACAAGAATCGAGTGAATTTATCAATGATTCGACATTGAAATCCGTTGCCTCATCCGAACATAGCTCCTACCTCTGGAATCAATCTTCTCAGTCAATCGATACTCATACTTCGAAAGTCTCAATTCCTGAATATCGCGGTCGAATGATCTCTCAATCGACTATTGCACCAGACGAACAATTTCGAAGTAAACATTCGAATTCATTTCACCGAAAACAACAACAAATCTTTTTCTTTTGAATTAGAAAAACGAACGTGGAGTGAATATCTCAATGAAAATCGATCTCTTCATGATTACAATCAACACATTCATCTTCCCGATTGTCATGAAATCTTCTATCAAAAACAATTCGAAACGTTCGATGATTTTACTCAATCGATTTCATCCGATCGATTCAGTACGCTAACCTATCAACAGGTCAAAGATAGCAACAATCCCGAACTCTGCATTCTCTTTCTTGGTCCCAATCGAAATCGTGGTTTCGAAGATAATCATCATGATAAACATTCGAATCCATCGAAATTCTCTCTCATCACACTTCAATCTCAACTCGCATCCGAATAGAAACACGCACACACGTACAAATACCTGTTCGAAAAGCATGCCTTGAACGAATATATGTTGTTGTCCAACTTTAGCTAATTGCCTCGAAAGAAATTGAAATAAAACACTAATTTGATGCGAAGAAAAGTGAACATCATCGACCATAACACGTAGTAGAATATCGCAAAATGCACGTCGTTTTAAAATATCAACATCATGCAAAAATTCTTCATTATCAAAAGCCATCGTTAATAAATTGAAGAAATCTTGAGTATTGAAATGCAGGAGAACACGAAGATTTGTGTAGAGTAGACCACCTGTTCGACGTGGATGTAAATACGAAAGAAATTCAACGATTTCATTTCGACCGAAATAAACTAATTCCGGTGATAGACGACCGCCAAACGGATAGACATCGCCGACAAATGTTGTTTGAATAAAAACCAGTGCTTGATTACCGATTAACATCATTTTCGGACTATAACCAGTTCCATTATTTCGAATGAAATCATCTTCTAATTTTTCGACGATTTCTTTTAAAATACTCGTAAAATCTCGAAAAGCCTCACTATAAATATGTAAAAGCGTCATATATAAATCATGTTTTCGTGTTAAATGTATAACTTGATTGAGATCAAGACACGAAACATCGAGTCGATTTAAACATTGTTCTAATTGATGAAACCAATGATTTTCAACGTAGAAAGTAATAAAATCTTTGAGAACACCTGGTGAAATCGCATCGAAACGATTGTTAACTATATACGGTTCGAGACTTTGCAAATAGATGCCATGTGCAATTGAATCTTTGGAAAATAGATCATAGATAAGGCCGAATAGGAGATCTAATCGATCGATTAACAGACAGTAATCAATCGAACGTGGTAGAACATGTCGATAGTGTTGTTTAAGTAGTTCAACTTTGCCTGATTGTGGACATTCATAATTGAGAGCAAGTTTTAGATAAGAATGAAGTAAAGAAACCATTCGATCGGATATGCATTGACTACGTTTAACCGGATCGATTGGCAGACCGGTTAGACCTTTAGCTTTACCAGCTAACATCGAATAAGCAAGTTCAAGTGCTTGTTCATACTGATTTCGATCATTTTCAATGAAATAATCGATTCGTTCGGACCAGTCTCGTAAACGAATTTCATAAACATCATGAATACCAAGTAGAAAAACGCAACCTTGATGTGATATTAATGTTTGATAGCAAGCATTCTGTCCGGCTTGAGCCAATGCCGATGAGACATTACCACCGGTCGCCAAAGATTTGAAGAAAATCGTGTTGTAAATCAATTGACAATGCGATAGAGATAGACATTCGAGTTGTTCTTCGGAACGTTGATCACTAAGACAAAAGTCAAACGAAAATTTTTCCAAAGAAAAACAAAAGCACGGCGTTCATTACATGACGTGTGCACGTTCGGACATATCGAATAGGATAAATGTTCGAGCATTTAACCAACAGAAAGATTTGATTTGATAGTCGACTGTGATTTTCTTCAATTGACTGACTTGAATTTCATCATCGCGAATATGTTGAATCTAAAAATAGAAAATTTCTTCTTCAAAACAAACAATCGAACTGATTTACTTGAAAAAATAAACATTGTTGATCCCGAACTGTAACAAGAATCGGTGTCAAACAATTGATTTCATCGCTGATTTTCACAAGAATAAATTGCCATTTAAGTATCGGCAACGTCGTATTATTTCCGACGAGTCGATGAACATGCAAAATTTTCACATTACTATGAGATTTCAATGCTAATAGAAAGACTTTGGTAAATGTTGCTAAAGCCACTAGATATAAAAATTTCAATGGATGTTGATCGAGTTTGTCGTTTGTATCTGCTGTTAACAAATCGTGTTGATGAGAAAATAGCAACGGTTCGATCGTGCAAACTTCACCACGACTACCCGAAAACAAACATTTCGATTGAAAACCTCGTTTTAAATGACGTGTAAACTGAAGAACATAAACACTTCCACCACTATCACTAAACAACGCTACGGTTGGATCATGAGTAAATTTAATATTCAAAATCGCTGTATTAGCTGCATGAATATCATTATTAATATTTCTCAAAAGTTTCCCATTCGTACAATCGAACATTTGAATCCGACCGAATGCATAACCAACAAGTAAACGTTTGCCATCGCTGTTAAAATTCAATGCTGACACAGCACCATTGGCTAGATCACTGTTCAGACAGTGTTTCAACACTTGAGTTTTGTATTCGAATAGAAGGACAACACTTTTCGTTGTTCCGATGGCGATTAGCCAATGAAGACGAACATCGATCGTTGTCGGATGACCATAGTTCGTTCGTTCGATGCAAAGTGTTATTTGATTCGATATCGTCTGTAAACGATTGAGTTTTAACAAAGAACCATGATGAATTTGATTGTGTTTGGGTATTTCAGCGAATGATTCATCCGTACTGCTTGTGTCTTGTTTTTGTTGATGAATTTTTCGAATGTAATTCTCCACAGGTTGATTTTGACTGTCGAGTAGTGAATCGAATGATGCTGTCGATGGTTGTGATGACTCAAGATTGTGAATCGATCGTTCATCGAGTGGATTCACCGCCCATGAAGATAACGAGGTTTGATCGAATGTTGGATCGTGTTCATGAAGAATACTTTCAAGACTGGGAAGGGATGTTAATGTTGGTATGCCGAATAGATTATCATCGATCGATGAATTCGGCAGATCGAATTCATCTAATAATGAATCAATATCTTTACCAATCAACGAACTGAAAAGAGAAATCGATGAATTGTCAACAGAAAAAGAGAATCGAGATTTCTTACATATCCGGTTTATTTCCATTTAAGTCTGACATAAACGGAGTTTCTGCCTTTTTTTTTTATAATATGATTTTCTTTCGTCTAACTGTCAAAATCTGAAATACCCGAATGAGAGAGACAGATGATCGAGTCAAGAATGAAATTCGATTTAGAAAAGGAAAAAAATATCTGGTTGGTTTATTGTTGCAGAAAAATAGAAATGATATCAGACATAAGACATTCCAAGAATTTTCAGATAAGAAAAATATCGATTAAAGAACGTTTGAGTATAAGAATGAACAAAAGAAGAAAAAAAATAATAATAATTTCGTATATCACACAGAGAGAGAAAGAGAATTGTTTCGATTAATTGATTTCTTCTGTTTCTTCGTTGGTTAAACCTTCAGTTTTAACTTGACTTTTGATAGCTTCAATTTTTTTATCGTGTTCGTTTAATTTCTCCATCAAACGGTCCAATTGTTCTTGTCGATCTAAATCAAACAAAAGTCTCACACAATCGTGCATTCAATTGATCTACTTGATTCAGCAGTTTCCAATTTTTGATTGATTTTCTCTTGTAACAATTGTCGTTCTTCTTCGAGTTTGGCAAGATTCTGTTGTACACTAGCGAGACCTTTTTCGACGGGTGCTTTAGCTTTTTCGACTTTGGCTTGTAAGACACGTTCACGATTTTCTTTGGCTGATTCTAATTTCTTTTGTAGTTTTTCTTCGGTTTGTTTTTTGAATTCTTTAAGACAGAAAAAAAAGTTCAGTGTGAGAGAAACGTTCGTTTTCTACCTTCAGCCTGTTGATCTTTGATCTTGCTGACTTCGTTGGGTCGGCTGTTTTCAGCTGCAAGTAATGTCGCACGAAGTTGTTCCAAACTAAGACGACGTTCTTCAGCACGTTTCAATTTCTCCGTGATACTTTCCGGTGTCAATGGTGAAATTAAATCATTTTGATTTCCTTTGGCACTTGGCGAAAGAAAATGTGCTGGTGGTTGAATACTAGCAGCATGTCGAGGTGATTCAATAAGTTTCACTTCGAATGCAAGACCGCCAGCCGATTCAGCTAAAGTTGCTGATGCTTCAGAAATTGTAATTGTTGTTGCTGTACGTTTTGGAGCTAAAGGAAAAAAGTATTTCGAAATTCAAATTGAATATTCGTCGTGACTTACTTTCCATTGTTTGACTAGAAAAATCGACTGTAAGAAATGTAAATACTATCTCGAAATAGAAATGTTCGATTGAAAAAGAAAATTGAATAGACAAAATACCGTCAAATCGGACTATACATAATACGATCTTGACTGACTGTTGTCGTTCGACCAATAAAAAAATCGACGCGATCTAACTTATTAATGCATTCAGAGAGGCAGGAGAACAGAAAACAACAACGAGCATTATTTATTTATTTCTTCCTTCTTTCTCTCTCTTCACTTCTTCGTATTCGTCTACGCGGTTACGTTATTCATTCGTTTTTTTATTCAAATTTCACAATGTCCGGTCGTCATTCGCGTAATCTCAGCGCATCGCTCTACGTTCGCGGACTTGCAGAAAAAGTTCGGTAGGTTTCAATATTGAATCTCCTGATTTGTCTATTGAGTTGATTGTTATTTCATTCTTCACATTACACATCATTGTCGAACGGTGATTTGATCTTTTCTTTTTTCCTAAGGTGTGTTTCAAAATGTGATCAAACAAAAAAAAAGTCACACACACCCCATTCCTTTTACTCAATAATATTCAAGTTCAATCAAATTTCTTCTATTCTTTCCATTTCAATAACAAATTCAGCAGTGTAACCATTGACCAGACAGTCTCAGACAACTGACACGCACACAGCGCAGCAAAAGAACCAAGAGATGTATGCTTTATAAACGCATGTCGAAGATCTAGGCGGATAGGGGACATACACATAGAGCTCAAGAATGAAATCTCAATTTTCCACAGTCAAAGCAAATATCTATCTGTTTAGCTACGATGATTTAAAGAAAATCTTCGGTCGTTACGGACGTATTGTTGATATAACACTTCCGTTGGATTATTACACAAGAGACGCTAAAGGTAAAGTCGTTGTTTCGTCATTTATCGTTGGATTTGATAAAATATTTCGTTTAGGTTATGGTTTTGTTGAATATGAAGAAAGTCGTGATGCTGGTAATTTGAGTGGTTGTTTGTGAGATTGAATTTGAGCGTTTGATTTTTTTGTAGAAGAAGCACTTCACGCTCTCGATCGTTATCGTTTATTGGGTCGAGAACTAGAAGTTGAATTTGCACGTGGTGATCGAAAAAGTATGTTGATTTATTCATTTAAAAACAAACAACAACTCGGTTTTTAGCACCGTCGGAAATGCGAGCTCGAGAAAAAGAATCTCGTCATGGCCGTGGTGGTAATCGTGACCGTCGAGATCGATCACGAAGGTAAATTATCATTTTATTAAATTTCAGAAAAAAAACGAAAGAGTTTGGAAAATATTTAGTCGTGATCGTCGTCAACGAAGTGGCTCGCCAGTAGGCCGTGATCGTCGTCGTGG
>Ga0209915_1001160_pt1 | contig 41839 bp, 36 predicted proteins | sample ThiBiot_750_plan_FD_183952 | JGI IMG/M metagenome (GOLD analysis project Ga0209915, IMG submission 183952) | Wastewater bioreactor microbial communities from Cape Town, South Africa - Thiocy_cont_750_plan (SPAdes) | ecosystem: Engineered > Bioreactor > Thiocyanate-remediating > Anaerobic-Aerobic... | reverse complement strand
CGCGTCGAACTGCTGCTGCAGGTAGCTGCTGGTGCTGTTGAGCTTGCTCATCAGCGTGTCCAGCGCGGTGAACTGCGCCTGGTAGCGCGCGGTGAGGTCGGCCATGCGGCTGTCCAGCGTGGCTTGCTGGTCCTTCAACGCATTCAGTTGCTGGCTGATGCTGCTGGTGCGACCGGCCAGCGTGCCGTTCGTGCCGACCCACTGATCGAGCTGGCCGTTCAACTGCGCGGCCAGGCCCGCATCGCCGCCGAACAGCTGGCTGGCAAGCTTGCCGCCGTCGCTCATCGCCGCCGTCAGCTTGTCGTTGTCCAGCTTCAGCGTGCCGTCCACCTGCAGCGAGATGCCCAGGGCGGCCAGCGAGGTGCCGTTGGCCACGCCGCCCACCAGCCGCGAGAGCGTGCTGTTGATGCCGTTGATGGTGGCGTCGCCGATCATGGCCCCGGCCGTGCCGCTGGTGGCGTCGTACTTGGTGAGGTTCTGGTAGATCCCCACGAAACTGTTGTAGGTGTTGACCAGGTTGCTCAGCGCGCTGCTGCCCTTGCTGGGGTCGTTGGCCACGGTCAGCGTGGTCTGGCCCGAAGCGACCAGGTTGAGGGTCAGGCCGTCGATGGCGCCGCTGACGCTGTTGCCGGCGCTGTGGCCGTCTACGTTGTCGATGCTGTACTTCGCATCCTGTGCGGCGGTGATGACGGTCAGCGCGTTGCCGCTGCCGGCGGCCGCATCGTAATGGAGCGCAGCCAGTCCGCCGTCGCCGCCGCTGCTGCTCACCACGAAACCGTTGGCCGCGCCCGTGCGGGTGCCGCTGAGCACCAGGTGCGCACCGTCGGTGCCGGTGACGATGGTGGCGCTGACGCCGGGGTTGTCGCTGGCCTTGTTGATGGCGTCGCGGACCTGGGCCAGCGAGTTGTTGCTGTCGGTGAGATCCAGACTCATCGACTTGCCGTCCACCGTGAGGGTGAGCGTGCCGGTGCCGACCTTGGCGCTGCTGTCGGCGAACGCGCCGGAGGAAGCCTTGAGCGCGGTGGCCAGCTGGGTGACGTCGATCTTGTAGCTGCCGCTGACCGGGGTGCCGGAGGCCGTGGCACCGAGAACGTCGGTGTCGGCGGCGGTCACCGTGCGCGCATTGAAGGCGCTGCCATCGGTGATCGAGGCCATGGCCGATTGCAGCGCGGAGAGCGCGGCACCGACCTGGCCCAGGCCGGACAGCTGGGTGTTGGCCAGGGCGGCCTGGTTGGTGATCTGGTTCTGCTGCGGCGCCTTCTTGGCGGCCACCAGCTTGTCCACCAACGTGGCGACATCCAGGCCGGAACCCACGCCCATGGAGGTCAGCAAACCCGTGGTGGGTGTGGTGGAGCCTACCGTGATAGCCATGAACGTCGATTCCCGTAATGAGGGAAACGGCCGCGGACTGTCCGCGGCCGTTTCGGGTCAAGCAGTTACTGCAGGAGCTTCAACACGCTCTGCGTGGTGGCGTTGGCCTGCGCCAGCACCGAGACACCGGCCTGTTGCAGGATGTTGGCGCTGGACATGTTCGCGGTCTCCGCGGCGAAGTCGGCATCCTGGATCTGGCTGCGCGACGCGCTCAGGTTCTGCGAAATGGTCTGCAGGTTGGCGATGGTGGAGGTGAAGCGGTTCTGCACCGCGCCCAGATCGCTGCGCATGGAGCTGATGGTGCCCAGCGCCGAGTCGATGCGGCTGATGGTGTCGTTGGCACCGGCCACCGACTTCACGTTGGCGCTGGCCAGGTCGCCGCCAACGGCGTTGGTGGCGCTGAAGCCGAGGACACCGGTACCCTTGGAGCCACCGATCGTGAGCGCGTCCTGCGAGGCCAGGTGCAGTACGCCCGTGGTGGCGTCGGCGTAGGCCGAGACGCCGGCGATGCCCTTGGCGTTGATCGCGGCCGCCAGCGAAGCGGCGTCGTTGAACGTGCCTTCGATGCCCACCGCCGCACCCGAACCGGCCTGCAGCGTGAACTCGCCGGAGCCCAGGGTCAGCGGGGTGGCGTCGCCGACGGCCACGCCGGTGACACCGGCGGTGGAGGCGGCACCTTGCGTCGCCACGCCACTGAAGCCGCTGAGCGTCATGGCATTGGTGGTGGCCGTGTTCTGGGTGATGGTCAGGCCCGTGGTGCCGTTGGCGGTGACCGTGTACTTGCCGGCGGTGGCGCCGCTGTCCAACTGCGTGTTCACCGAGGCCGCCATGGCCGCCATGTCGGCCGAGCCGGCGGCCACGCTGACGGCGACGCCATCGAACGTGAAGCCCGCAGCCGCCGTGGCATCGGAAACCGCAACGTTGGCGACACCGACAACGGCCGTCGTGGCCGAAGTGGCGACGAACACGCCCGAGGCGCTGGTGGCCGAGGCGATCTTGCCCACCTGCGACGCACCCGCGCCCTGGCTCAGGTTGACCGAAATGGTCTCGCCGACGTTGGCACCGATCTGGAACGCGGCCGAACCGAAGCTGCCGTCCAGCACGTGGCGGCCGTTGAAGGTGGTCTGCTGCGAGATACGGGTGATCTCGGCCAGACGCTGCTGCACTTCGGCATCGAGCGCGGCGCGGTCGGAGTCGGAGTTGGTGGCGTTGGCGGACTGCACGGCCAGCGTGCGGATGCGCTGCATGTTGTTGGTCACCTCGTTCAGCGCGGACTCGGTGGTCTGCGCCAGCGAGATGCCGTCGTTGGCATTGCTGACCGCCTGGTTCAGGCCGTTGATCTGGGTGGTGAAGCGGGTCGAGATGGCGAGGCCGGCGGCATCGTCCTTCGCGCTGTTGATGCGCATGCCCGAGGACAGGCGCTCGATCGCGGTGGCAAGTTTGCTCTGCGAGGCAGCCAGGTTTTTCTGGGCATTCAGCGAGCTGATGTTGGTGTTGACGCTCATGACCATGGGAATTCTCCGAATCGAGTTGGTATGCCGACTTTGGTCGGCTCAGACAATCCGGCGGGGATTCACCATTGAATGCATCCGCCTTGTGGACTGTTTCGACCCGTCACACCAAAACTTGAGCCTTGTCAACGCAAATAATCGAAAAGTTTCGAACCCTGGATCTTGGTGAACGTCTGCTGCGCGGCCTGCAGCGCCGTGGTCTGCGCACCGAGCTGGCTGATCGCGTCGTAGTAGTTCAGATCCTGCACGTCGGAGAGCGAGGTCTTGTACTGCAAGGTGAGGTCGTCGTTGAGCGCGCTCTGCTGGTCCAGCGCGTTCATGCGCGCACCGACCTGACCGCGCGTGCGCGTGATGGAGTCCAGCGCCTGGTCGAGGTTCGCGAACTGGGTGTTGATCGCATTCTGCATCGCCGCGTCGCCGCCGTTGGGCGTGCGCAGCGTCTTGATGATGTTGTCCAGCGTGGTGAACACGTCCTGCTTGCCGGAGGCACCCAGTGCAAACGTGTCGCCGGCTGCGGGCGTGCCGCTGAACGCGACCTGCGCACCGCGGAAGGTGACGCTGCCGCCCTTGGCCGGATCGTAGCTGCCGCTGTCGAGTACGGCGCCGCCGGCATCGCGTACTTCGTACGCGTCGGCAGCGGTGAACACGATGCTGTACGCGCCACCGTCCCATGCCGACGGACTGGCCGACGGATCGCTGACGCTGGTGGCGCCGGCCACCATCGAGCCGGTGTTGGTCGTCGCGGCGCTCACCGCGAAGGTGCCGTTGCCGGTGGGGATGTCCATGAACACCGCGCTGCCGGCGTCGCCGGTGGCCACCTGCAGGCCGGGACCGGCGGCGACCATGCGCTGGCCGGCATCGCCCAGGTAGCTGACCGAGTCGCCCGACACGAACGGCTGCGTGCCGGTGCGGTTGCCGGCAAAGATGTATTCGCCCTGCCCGTCGGTGCTGTTGGCCTGGCCCAGCAACTGCGCGCGCAACTGCGACAGCTCGGCGGCGATGTCGCCGCGGCTGCCGTCGGTCTGGCTGCCGTTGGCCGCCTGCAGCAGCAAGGTGCGCACGCGCTGCAGCACGTTGCCGGTGTTGGACAAGGTCTGGTCTTCCAGGCCCAGCCGCCCGTTGGCCGAGGTGATGTTGCGCTGGTACTGCGCCGAGTCGGCGATCAGGTGCGACATGTCCAGCGCGCGCGCGGCGCCGACCGGATCGTCGGACGGCTGGTTGATCCGCTTGCCGGTGCTGAGCTGCGTGTTGAGATCGGACAGATCGCTCTGCCGGTTCATCATGCTGCCGACGGACTGCTGCTGGATCCAGCTGGTGGAGACGCGCATGGTCTTAACTCCGCACCGCGCCGAGCAGCGCGTTGAAAATGCTGTTGGCCGTGCTGATGACCTGGGCCGAGGCCTGATAGGCCTGCTGGTAGCGCACCAGGTTGGCGGCCTCCTCGTCCAGGTTCACGCCGGAGACGCTTTGCTGCGCGCCCATCGCCTGGTTGTAGACCGCCGTCTGCGTCGTCAGCTCGTCCTTGGCCAGCGCGCCGGCGCTGCCGACCTGGCCGACCAGCTGGCTGTAGGCGCGGCCGGTGCTGGTGACGCCGCCGTCGAGCACGCCGAGGTTGGCGACCTTGCCCAGCATCAGCGCGTTGGCGTTGTCGCCCTGGGCGTTGCTGTTGGCCTTGAGGCTGAAGCTGTCGCCGGCCTGCGGCGCGCCGTCGAGCTGCATGCTCCAGCCGTTGTGCACGATCGGCTGGCCGGCGGTGAAGGTCTGCGCCGGGCCGCCGTCGATGCTGTAGCTGGTGGGCGAGCTGAACACGATCGACGAGGCGTTGAACAGCGCCGGGTCGCTGCCGTCGGCGATGCTGGCGCGAGCGGTGGCGGAACTGGTGTTGCCGGCGCCGGCGGCGACCACGAACGGGGCGGCCGCGGCGATCTTGTCGGGCTGGTCGATGCTCACGGCGAAGCTGGCCGCGGCATCGCGGCTGGGCTGCACGCGGAAGCTGTCGCCGGCGCTGGCGCCGCCACCGACCACCAGGCTCAGGCCCGCGGCGGTGAACGGGTCCGCACTGGTGCCGCTGCCGCCGAGCGCCACGGCGTTGCCGCTGGTGTCGCGCATGCTCCAGGCCGTGCCGTCGAAACTCAGCACGTACTCCTTGGCCGGCAGCGCGCCGAGGTCGGTGATGCTGGCGGCGACCGTGCCGCTGCCGGTGTTGGTCGAGGCGCCCTGCACCGTCGGCCCGGCGGCGGCGAAGAACTGGCCGCCGACGTCGCCGTGCAGATCCACGCCCTGCGCATGCTGCGCGTTGAACGCGCTGGCCATCGCCTGCGCCGCGCGGCCGAGCTGGATCTGCGCCGGGTCGAGCACGTTGCTGCGGAAATCCAGCAGCGCGCCCAGCGCGCCGCCACCGATGCGGCCGCTGATCACGTTGCCGCCGCCGGCGCCCACCACTTCCACCCGGGTGGCGTCGTAGACGTTGGCGGCGGTACCCAGCGCATGCGCCTCGGTGCCGGTGACCAGCGCCTGGCCGTTGCCGGCGAACACGCTGATGGTGTTGTCGTTCTGCGGCACCACGCTGATGCCCACCTCGCCGGCCAGTTTCTTGACCAGCGCATCGCGCTGGTCGAGCAGGTCGGCCGGCGGCATGCCTTCGGTGGAGGAGAACGAGCGGATCTTCTCGTTGAGCTTGGCGATCGACTGCGTGTCGACGTTGATCGCGTCGACGGTCTCGCCGATCTGCTGCTGGATCTGCCCGGAAAGCTGGCTGAACTGGCCGGACAAGGCGCGGAACGTGGTCGCCAGCCCACCGGCACGGGCCAGCAGCACCTGGCGCGAGGCGGCATCCGAGGGCGCGTTGGCCATGTCCTGCACCGCGCCGTAGAAGCTGTCCAGCGAGGTCTGAAGATTGCTGCTGCCGGCCAGCTGGTTGTTGAGCTGGCTGGTGAGGCTGGCCATGGTGCTGGCACGGCCCTGGCCCGAGCTGGCCGACCACAGCGAGGCGTTGAGGAATTCGCTGTAGGCGCGCTGCACCGCCACCGTATTGACGCCGGTACCGATGTAATAGCCCGCCTGCCCCTCGGGCAGCCGCGCACCGAACGACACCACCTGGCGGCTGTAGCCGTCGGTGTTCACGTTGGCCACGTTGTGGCTGACCGTGCTGAGCCCGATCTGCGAAGCAAGCAACCCGGACACGCCGGTCGAAAGCATGTCAGCCATGGTGGTCCATCCTCGACAACGGGGGCACCGCCGGAATCGCGCGGTACGTAGTGACGGTAACGGCGGCCGGCTCAATCTCTTGAATCAACGCGGGAACCAGCCGCGGCGAGGGGTGCGCGTTCATTCGGCGCCGCCATCTGCACGCAGGCTCGCCAGCGCCTCGCGCATCTGCGCGCTGTTGGCGATCGCGGTGATCTTGGCCACATAAGCCGGGTCGGTGGCATAGCCACCGTGCACCAGCCCGCGGGCGAACGCGGCGATGTTCTCGCCCTGGCCCAGCGCCTGCGCATAGCGCGGGCTGTCGGAGATCAGGCGCGCGTAATCGGCGAACGAATCGGCCGGCGAGTCGTAGGCGCGGAATGCGTCGCGCTTGCGCACAGCCACGCCGTTCTCGTATTCCAGCGTGGGCACGCTGACCTTGTCGCCCTCCCAGCTGCTGCCGGCCTTGATGCCGAACAGGTTGAAACTGCTGCTGCCGTCGCCGCCCCTGGGCAGATGCTTGCCCCAGCCGGTTTCCAGCGCAGCCTGCGCCAGCAGCGCACGCACCGACACACCCAGCTTCTTCGCCGCCTCGGCCGCATGCGGCGCGAGCGCGCGCACGAAATTGACCGGGTCGCCGCCGGGCAGCAATCGGGCCGCGGTGTCGGCCACGTCCATCGCGCCACGGGTCATGCGGTCGATCACGTGCTGCCACGGCGACTCGTTGTCGGCGGTCGACGGCATGCCGATCGCGCTGGTCGCGTCGTCGCCGGCAGCGGGCTCGCTGCCCAGCTGCAGCAGCGCGCGCACATGCGCGTTGCGCACGTCGGCAACCGGCACCGCAAAAGGTTGACGGGGCGCAGCGGCCGCAGCCGCCGCGTCCTTGCCGCCGAGCTGGCGCACCAGCATCTTCGCGATGCCCAAACCGTTCTTGCCGTTGGCCAGACTCAGCGACAGCTGCTGGTCGAACAGCTGGCGATAGGAATCGACCTGCTCGCTGCCGGCGAGGTCGCTGCCCATGCCCGCGTTCGCCTCGCGCATGGACTTGAGCATCATCTGGGTGAAGATCGCCTCGAACTGCTTGGCCACCGCCGGCAGCGCGCTCTTGCCGCCGTCGCTGCGCGCCTGCGCGCGCAACTGCTGGAAGCCGGACAGTTCGGTCCAGGTGTCCAGCGCGGGGGAGGCGGGGTTCAGCGGCGTCATCACATCACCTCGCTCAGATCACCACCAGGTCGGCATGCAGTGCGCCGGCCTGTTTCAGCGCCTGCAGGATCGAGATCAGGTCGCTGGGCGTGGCGCCGACCTGGTTCACCGCGCGAACGATCGCGTCCAGGCTCACGCCCGGGCCGAACTTGAACATGTGCGCGCCCTCTTCGCTGACCCGCACGCTGCTGGACGGCACGATCGCCGTCTGGCCCTGGCTGAACGGCGCCGGCTGACTGACCTGCGGCTGCTCGCCGATGGTCACCTGGATCGCGCCGTGCGCCACCGCCGCGGCGGTGACGCGCACGTCCGAGCCGATCACCACGGTGCCGGTGCGCGAGTTGACGATGATCCGTGCCGGCGCATCGCCCGGCTGCACGTCGAGGTTCTGGATCGCGCCCAGCCAGGCCACTTTCTGCGCCGGGTCCTGCGGGCCGCGCACCGACACGGTGCCGCCGTCCACCGGCTGCGCGGTGCCGACGCCGTAGGCCTGGTTGATCGCCGTGGCGATGCGCGTGGCGGTGGTGAAGTCCGCCGTGTTGAGGTTCAGCATCAGGTCGCCGCCGCCGGCGAACGAGGAGGCCACCACGCGTTCGACCGAGGCGCCGTTGGGAATGCGTCCGCTGGCGGAGATGTTCACCTGCACGCTGGAGCCGCTCTTGCCCTGCGCACTGATGCCGCCGACCACCACGCTGCCCTGCGCCACCGCGTAGACGTTGCCGTCCGCGCCGCGCAGCGGCGCCATCAGCAGCTGGCCGCCGCGGATGCTCTTGGCGTTGCCGATCGAGGCGACGGTGACGTCGATGGTCTGGCCGGGCTTGGCGAACGGCGGCAGGTCGGCCGTCACCATCACCGCCGCGGCGTTCTTCAGCTGCGGCCGCGCATTGGCCGGCACGGTGATGCCGAACTGCTGCAGCATGTTCTCCAGGCTCTGCGTGGTGAACGGCGCCTGCGTGGTCTGGTCGCCCGAGCCGTCCAGGCCCACGACCAGGCCGTAGCCGATCAATTGGTTGCTGCGTACGCCGGCCACCTGGACGAGGTCGCGGATCTTGTCGGCGTGGACCGGTGCGATGGCCAGAACCCCAAGGATGAACACGATCACCCGTAGGAGCCCGCTCGCGGGCGATGCTGTTGGGCCGGGACTCGGGAAGAGCATCGCCCGCGAGCGGGCTCCTACGACGGGGCGTGCCAGCGTGTTCATCAGAACGGCATCCACTTGGAATTGAAGAAGCGCGACAGCCAGCCGCGCGTGTTCGCGTCGGCGAGGGTGCCGCGGCCGGTGTAGCTGATGCGCGCGTCGGCGACGCGGGTGGACGGCACCACGTTGTCCTGGCCGATGTCCTGCGGACGCACGATGCCGGCGATGCGCACCAGCTCCTGGCCCTGGTTGATGGTCAGCCACTTTTCGCCGCGCACGATCAGGTTGCCGTTGGACAGGCGCTGCGCCACGGTGACGGTGATCTGCCCGGTAAGCTGGTTGCTCTGGCTGCTGGAACCGGCGCCGTCGAAGCTGCGCTCGCCGTCCAGCCCGATGTCGGCGACCTTGCCGCCGATCGCCAGCGCATGGCCGAGCACGGTGGGCGAGGCGAGCTTGGCCTTGTCGGTCTTGCTGGTGGTGGTGGTGGCCTTCTTGCTGGCCTGGGTGCTCTCGACCAGCGCCACGGTGAGGATGTCGCCCACGCGGTGCGCGCGCGGATCGGCGAACAGCTCCATGTTCTGCTGGTCGTGGTAGATCGAACCGTCGGCCGGCGCCGCGGCAATCTGCGGCGCGGGCGGCAGGGTCGGCGCCCACTGCGCGTCGTCGCGCGCGCCGGGGCCGCTCGCGCAGCCGGCCAGCAGGGCCAGCGCGCACAGGGCAAGGAGAAAACGGCAGGCAAACATCACGTCGCGCCTCAGGTCTTGTTGGTGAGGAACTGCAGCATCGAGTCGGCGGCGGACACCGCCTTGGAGTTCATCTCGTAGGTGCGCTGGGTCTCGATCATGTTGACCATCTGCTCCACCACGTTGACGTTGGAGCTTTCCAGTGCGCCCTGTGCCACCGTGCCCAGGCCGTTCAGGCCGGGCTGGCCGATCTGCGGCGAGCCGCTGGAAGCGGTTTCGAGGTACAGGTTGTCGCCGTTGGGCTGCAGGCCGGCGGGGTTGATGAAATCGGCCAGCTGCACGGTGCCGATCTGCTGGGTCGCGGCCTGGCCCGGCACGCTCACGCTGACCGTGCCGTCGCTGCCGATGGTGATGCTCTGCGCGTTGGCCGGCACGCTGATGGCCGGGTCGATCGCGTAGCCGTTGGCGGTGACGATCTGGCCGTTCTGGTCCATGTGCAGCGAGCCGTCGCGCGTATAGGCGATGCTGCCGTCGGGCATCGTCACCTGCAGGAAACCGCGGCCCTGAATCGCCAGATCCAGCGAGTTGCCGGTCTGCTCGATGTTGCCCTGGGTGAACAGCTTCTCGCTGCCGACCACGCGCACGCCGGTGCCCAGCATCAGGCCGGACGGCGCCTGGGTCTGCTCGGTGGTCTGGCCGCCTGGCTGGCGCAGGTTCTGGTAGACCAGGTCCTGGAACGCGGCGCGCGCGCTCTTGTAGCCGGTGGTGTTGGCGTTGGCGAGGTTGTTCGAGATGACGTCCATGCGCGTCTGCTGCGCATCGAGGCCGGTCTTGGCTACCCACAAGGATGAAAACATGTCGTTGGACTCCGTCTGGACGTCTGGATGTCTGTTTGAACGAGGCTGACTTGAACCGGGGGGATCAGGTCATCTGCAGCAGGCGCGAAGCAGCCTGCGCGTTTTCGTCGGCGCTCTTGATCGAGCGGATCTGCAGCTCGTACTGGCGCGACAGCTGGATCATCTGCACCAGCGTCTGCGAGGGATCGACGTTGCTCGACTCCAGCACCCCGGATTTCAGCGTCACCGCGGGATCGGACTGCGCGGTGCCGCCATCGTTGAGGTGCATCAGGCCGTCGCTGCCCTGCGCGAGCTGGTCGACCGGCGGATTGACCAGCTTGATCCGGCCCACCGCAGCGATGGTTTCAGGCGACTGGCCCATCGGCACCACCGACACGGTGCCATCGGCGCCGATGTTCATCTGGCTGCTCTGCGGCACGCTGATCGGGCCGCCCTCGCCCAGCACCAGGTTGCCGCGCGCGTCGGTGAGCAGGCCGTCCGGTGTCAGCCGCAGTTCGCCGGCGCGGGTGTAGCCCTCGCTGCCGTCGGCGCCCTGCACCGCGATCCAGCCGGTGCCCTGCACGGCAACGTCGAGCGTGCGGCCGGTCTCGATCTGGCCGCCCTCGCGCAAGTCCACGCCCAGCCCGTGCGCCACGCCGTTGACCCGCGTGGCCAGCCCCGGCCCCTGGATCACCAGCGGCTGGAACGCCGACAGCTGCGCCTTGAAACCGACCGTGTCGGCATTGGCCAGGTTGTGCGCCACCTCGGACTGCGCCCGCATCATCTGCGTGGCGCCGGTCATGGCTACGTAAAGTGATCTGTCCATGTGGATTCCCGGGTGTGGTCAGTAGAGAACGAGGAGCAGGCAAGGTGCGGTGATCCGCTCTTCCGATTCCCCATTCCCTATTCCCCATTCCCTCAATTGCGAATGTTGATGATGGTTTGGGTCAGCTGGTTGTCGGTGGAGATCACCTGCGCATTGGCCTGGTAGTTGCGCTGCGCCTTGATCATGTTCACCAGCTGGGCGGTGAGGTCGGCGGTGTTGGAAGCCTCCAGCGCACCGGCCTGCACGCTGCCGAAGGTGCCGTTGCCGGCCGCGCCCATCACCGGCGTGCCGGAGTCGTACGAGGCCGCCCAGTTGGTGTTGTCGAGCTGGCGCAGGCCTTGCTCATTGGAGAACTGCGCGATCGCCAGCTGGCCCAGCGCGGTGCTCTGGCCATTGGAATACTTGGCTTGCACCACGCCCTCGCGCGACACGTCGATGCTGGACAGGATGCCGGTGGGGTAGCCGTCCTGGTTGATCGCGCTGGCGGCGTAGGCGTTGCCGAACTGGGTGGCCTTGGTCATGTCCAGGGTCAGTTGCATCGGGTCGGCGCCCGGGCTCACCGCCGCGGCGGGGAACGCGAGCTGGCCGTTGGCAGGGGCGATCAGGCTGCCGTTGCTGCCGAAGGTCAGCGTCTGCGGCGTGCCGACCGCGGTGCCGTCGATGTAGAGGTTGGCGTTCCACACGTTGGCCGCCGGGTCCTTGACGAAATACACCACGCCGTTGTGGGTGGCGCCGAGCGAGTCGTAGGCAGTGAACGGCGTGGCCTGGTTGTAGCTGGACGGATCGTTCAGCGGGTCGAAGGCGGTCGCCGGCGCCGTGGCGTCGGAAGGCAGGTTCAAGGCCATCTGCACCGAGCTGGTGGCCTTGGCCGCATTCTGCGCGGTGAACAGCTGCAGGTCGGTCATGGTGCTGGTGTCGAAACCGCCGCCGGCCACCGGCGGGAACACCTGCAGGCGCTGGCCGTTGGCGTTCTGCACGAAGCCGTTCTGGTCTTTCTGGAACGCGCCGGCGCGGGTGTAGGAATAGCCCTTGCCGTCGCGCACGGTGAAGAAGCCCTCGCCGCTCAGGGCGAAGTCCAGGCTGTTGTTGGTGGTTTCCACGCTGCCGGCGGTGAACTGCTGGGCCACGTTGGTCAGCCGCACGCCGCTGCCGACCTGGCTGGAGCTCAGGTTGGGGCCGGCCGCGCTGAACAGCTCGGCGAACTGCGCGCGCGAGCCCTTGAAACCGGTGGTGCCGGTGTTGGCGATGTTGTTGGCCGTGACCTCGAGATCTTTCGAGGCGGCGTTCAGACCGCTGAGTGCAATGTTGAATGCCATCGGAGCATTTCCTCGTTCGGTTGCGACCCTTAAGGTCGTCAGTTGATCTGTGCGACCTGACTCAGCAGGACCCCGCCAAAACCATCCACGTCCAGATAGGTGCCGTCGGCGCCGGTCATGCCCACGCCGGTGACCTTGCCGCTGACGTAGGTCGCCACGGCGGTGTTGCCGGCCTGCGCGGCCAGGCCGTAGGTGCCCGGCGCCAGCGCCTCGCCGTTGTCGCCGATGCCGTCCCAGTGGAAACGCACCAGCCCGGCGGCGGGCTTGCCCAGGTCGAGCGTACGCAACACGGTGCCGCTGGCGTCGGTGATCTTGACGAACACCTGGCCGCCGTCGGCCGGCACGTTGACCGCGCCGTCCATGCCGTTCGCGGCCAGCGTGCCGGCCTCCGAAGGCACCACCACGTCGCGGCCGATCATCCCGCTGGCCTGCAGGATCTGATTGCCCTGCAGCGACTTGCCGAGATCGTCGAATGAGGCCTGCAACGCCTGCGTCGCCGAGACCTGGCTGATCTGCGCGAGCTGGCTGACCATCTGCGATGAGTCCATCGGCTTGGTCGGGTCCTGGTTGCGCATCTGCTGCACCAGCAGGCTCAGGAAATCGGCCTGACCCAGGGTTTTCTCCTTGCCCAGGCTGGCCGCCTTCGCCGCGCTGGCGGCATTGCCGATCGCCATGTCGCTCATGCGTGGCTCCTCGTGGCGGAATGAAGGGGGTTCATGCGCTGGCGCCTCACTTGCCGAGGTCCAGGGTTTTCTGCAGCAGCTGGCGCGCCGAGTTCATCACCTCGACGTTGTTCTGGTACGAGCGCGAGGCCGAGATCATGTTGACCAGCTCGTCGACCGGGTTGACGTTGCTGGCGTAGACATAGCCGTCGGCATCGGCCAGCGGGTTGCCCGGTTCGTAGCGGCGGGGAATCGCCGCCTGGCTCTCGGTGACGCCGAGCACCTGCACGCCGTCGCCGGGCGCATTCGGATCGCCGACGCCTTGCGGGTCGCGGATGGTGGCGAACAGCGGCTCGCGCGAGCGGTAAGCGGCTTCCGGCGAACTGGCCACGCTGTCGGCATTGGCCAGGTTGCTGGCCACCGTGTTGAGGCGGGTCGATTGCGCGGCCATGCCGGAGCCGGCCACGCTGAAGATGGAGAACATCGACATCAGCCCTGGCCTCCGTTGATCGCCATCCGCAACATGCGGATCTGCGCGGTGATGAACGACAGGCTGGCCTGGTAATGCACGCCGTTGGCGGCGAACGCGGCCTGCTCCACCTGCGCATCGACGGTGTTGCCGTCCATGCTGGGCTGGGTGGGCACGCGATAGGCCAGCGCTTCGGCGCTGCGGCCGGCACCGGCGATCTGGTCTGGCGCGTCGGTCTCGAGCGCCACGCCGTTCGCCGCGCCGCTGGCCGTGGCCAGCGCCTTGCGGAAATCCACGTCGCGCGCCAGGTATCCGGGCGTGTCGGCGTTGGCCAGGTTGTTGGCCAGCACTTCGGTACGGCGCTGCCACAGGTCGAGCGCCCGGGTGTGGATGCCGAACAGATTGGGGGTGGACGGGTTCATCGTTTCGCTCCGCATGCACTGCTGCACGGAAGCGAAAGGCAAATTGCATGCCACGGCCCGGAAAGCCTTGCGGCAGCTCAGATTCCGCGCATGTCGCGCGGCGCCGTCAGGCCGATGCCGCGACGAAAGACGGTTTGTTGACGCGGCCCCGGCGCCGCGCGCCCGGCGTCAGCCGGTTGCCGCCTGCGGCGCGGCGACGGGTTCGGGCAGCAGTTCCATTACCGCCTGCGCGAGCTGGTCGGGGTGGAACTTCGCCACGAAGCGGTCGGCCTTGACCTCCTTCACCATGCCCTCGTTGAACATGCCGCTGAGCGAGCTGTGCAGCAGCACCTTCATGCGACGCAGGCTCGGCGCCTCGCGAATCGCACGGGTCAGCGCATAGCCGTCCAGCCGCGGCATCTCGATGTCCGACACCACCAGCTCGATCGCCTGCGCCGGATCGCCCGCGGCCAGTTCCAGCAGCCGCTCCAGCGCCTCGCGCCCGTCCTTGGCCACCACGCAATCGGTGCCCAGCTGCTTGAACAGATTGACCAGCCGCCGCCGCGCGATGCCCGAATCGTCCACCACCATGACCCGCCGCGACGCCAGCGAACGATGGCTGGCCTCGCGCTGCAGCCCCGCCGACAGCTCGGCCGGCGGCGCGTCGATGCTGGCCAGCACGTGTTCCACGTCGACCACCGCCAGCAGCGCGCCGTCGACCCGGGTCACCGCGTTCACCCGCGAACCGAACCCCAGCGCGCTGGCCGGCGCCGCCATCGCGTCGCCCGCGCAATGCACCATGCGCTGCAGGTCGGCCACCAGGAAACCCTGCACCGAGCGGTTGAACTCGGTCACCATCAGATGCGCCGATTCGACCTCGCGCAGCGGTGCGTAGCCCAGCGCCGCGGCGAGGTCGATCACCGGAATGGTCTGCCCGCGGTAATCGCAGCTGCCCGCGATCAACTCGTGCACGCCGTGCAGGCGCTCCATCGGCGGTCGGCGCAATACCTCGCGCACCTTGAACACGTTGATGCCGAACAGCTGCTGGTCGCCCAGCCGGAACAGCAGCATCGCCACCCGGTTGTGCCCGGCCAGCCGCGTGTGCTGCTCCACCTTCTCCAGCAATGTGCCGGCCATGCGGCCTCCCTCGGCAAGCGTGGCCGCCACGCGACCGTCAGATGCGCTATCGGCGCTGCGCGTCCGGTCTTTAGGAGTCGGCCTTCCAAGAGCGTCACCCGTTTCCTCTCACCCCCGCGCCGCAGGCACTGGCACGCGGATTGCTTGCTCAAGCTTCGACACCTGTGGCCGATGCAGCAGCCATTCCCTTCCCTTGCGAGTCGACGCCAGCACCATGAGCTTTCTTCTCAAACAGCATATTGCCGCCCTGGTGACGGCCGCCGCCCAGGGGGACGACGCCGGGCTCGCCGTGCTGCGACGCCGCCACCCGCGCACCGCGGCGGCACTGGCGCCGCTGCTGGCGCGCGCCGCCAGCCGGCCGCCCTCGGCGGTGGCGCTGCAGACCCTGGAACAGCAAGGTCTCGTGCTCGGCGCCGCGCAACAACTGGCGCGCGAGCAGACCGCGCTGGACCAGGCCGCCGCCGAAAGCCGCGCCAGCGTCGATCGCTTGACGGATGGCAGCGCCGGGATCTCGACGGCACTGCAGCAACTGGCCGTCGACCTGGAGCAGGCCAGCCAGGCCGGCAGCGTCGGCGCCGAGGGCGTCAGCGAGCTGGATGGCCAGCTGCGCCTGTTGCGCAGCGCGCTCAGCGCCATGAACCGCAACCAGAGCAAGCTGGCCGAACAGGTCGCGCAGATCCGCAAGCTGACCGGTGCGGTGCAGGAGATCGCGCACCAGACCAACCTGGTCGCGCTGAACGCCGCCATCGAGGCGGCCCGCGCCGGCGAGGCCGGGCGCGGCTTCGCGGTGGTGGCCGACGAGGTCAAGCAGCTGGCCGAGAAAACCGCGCTGACCACGACCGAAATCGAGACCGTCACCGTCTCCATCGGCGACTTTTCGCTGCAACTCGATGGCGACGTCAACCACGGCCTGCAGCAACTCAAGCGCGCCCAGGTCGGCGTGAGCCAGTCCAGCGGCCTGCTGGGCGAAGGCAGTGCCACCTTGCGTACCGCCAGCGAGCGCATCCGCAAGCTGCAACAGGGGCACGACGCGCAGCACGCGCGCGCCACCACCGCGCAGGCCGCGCTGGGCGCTTCGCAGCGACGCAGCAGCGAGGCGCGGCGCCAATCCGAATCGCTCCATCGCGCCGCCCTGCTGGCGCATCGCCTGGGCCTGGACTGGCTGGAAGGCGAAAGCGGCAACGATCCGGCCAGCCTCAGCCTGACCGTGCGCGAAGCGGCCATGAACCTGCGCCAGGCGATGAGCCTGGCCCTGCTCGAACCGGCCGCGCTGGACCGGCGCTGGTTCGACACCCACGCGCTGGTGAACGGCGTGCAGCGGCTTGCGCGGCTGCGCGACGGCACCGGCAACGGCACGGCGCTGGGCGAAGCCGGTACGCAACTGGGCGAACAGGGCCAGCGCTTCATCACCTTGCTCGGCGCCGGCCAACTCGACCAGGCCGGCGCCGTGGCGCGCGAACTCGAAGCAGGCCAGGACGCCCTGCTCGCCCAGCTCGACGCCCTGCTGGCCGACGCATGACCCTGCGCGCCGCCCTCGCTGCCGTCGGGTTGGTCGCGTTGCTGGGCAGCGCCACCGCGCATGCCGCTGCCACGCAGTCGCTCGACAGCGTGCGCGCAGCAGCCGAACAGGCGATGCAAGATCGTTACAGCCGGCCCGGCAGCCGAGTCGTGGTCAGCACCGAACCGCTGGACACGCGCCTGCAACTGGATGCGTGCAGCGAACCGCTGCGCGCACTCGTTTCCGACCAGGCGCAGCCGCGCTCGCGCATGACCGTGCCGGTGCAATGTCCGCAACCCGGCGGCTGGATCGTGCGCGTGCCCATTCATTTGCAGGTGTTTCGCCAGGTGCTGGTGAGCAGCCGCGCACTGCTGCGCGGCGACGGCATCGGCGCCGCCGACGTGCATGTCGAGGAACGCGACGTGACGCGCCTCGGCTACGGCTACCTGGACAACCTCGACCAGGTCGCCGGCCGCACGCTGTCACGCGCACTGGCGCGCGGCAGCGTGCTCAGCCCGGGCAGCCTGGGCGGGCGACGCATGGTGCGCGCCGGCGACCACGTGCAGGTGCTGGCGCAGCTCGAAGGCATCTCGGTGCGCGCCGAAGGGGTGGCGCTGGGCAGCGGCGACAACGGCGCCCGCCTGCGCGTGCGCAACGCGGCATCGGGCCGGGTGATCGACGCGATGGTCAGCGCGCCGGGCGTGGTGGTGGCCCTGCCATGAAACCGACACCCCTCATTCGAACCATGAAAATCAACTACTTGCGCCACGGCGCGAGCGACGGTCACGGCCCGGTCGATTTTTCGACGGGCTGCTAAAGTTTTCCGGACAGCGGCCGATCAACCAGTCACAGGGCACACTCCAGTGGGATGGGTTCGATGAACACGACGATTACCAACAACGGTTTGCCGAAGCTGCCGCAGGCCGGCAGCGGCACAGGCAGCGGCACCTCGGCCAACGCAGCCGCCTCGCCGGAGGCTTCGGTCGCGGCGCCACGCAGCGCCGATCAGCTCAAGCTGACCGATTCGGCGCGGGCACTGCAGGAGGTCGCCCGGCTGGGCGACGCCTCGCCGATCGACGCCAAGCGGGTCGAGCAGGTGCGCCAGGCCATTGCCGACGGCAGCTACAAGGTCGACGCCGGCAAGATCGCCGAACGCCTGCTGGCGATGGATCAGCAACTCGGCGGCACGGACAAGGCATGAGGCAGCCGCTGCACCACGAACTGAACGATGCGCTCGCGTCCGTTCTGGACGAGATGCAGCAGCGCGCCGAGCAGTTGCAGACCACGCTGGAAGCCGAGCGTGCAGCGCTCGACATCGCCGACGCGCCAGCGCTGGACGCGGCGGGCAGCCGCAAGCAGGCGCTGATGCAACAGTTGGAGCAACTCGACGCCGAGCGTCGGCTGCTGCAGCGCCAGCAGCCGGTCAGCGACGCGTCGCACGAATTGCGCTGGGCGCAGATCCTGCAGGTGCTGCGCCACTGCCACGCGCTGAACCTGCGCAACGGCAGCCTGGTCAACCAGCGCCTGGCCCAGTTGCGTCAGGCACTGGCGATCCTCACCGGCCACGCCGGCGAAGGCGAACTCTATGGCAGCGGCGGTGAACTGCACGGCAGCCTGCGTTCCAAATCACTGGCCGCCGCATGAACGCGACATCCCTCCCCTTCGCTGCCACCTGTCCCCGCAGGCGACTCCCCTACTGACCACGTGGCCGGCGCCGGCTGGCCCCGCACCGATGCGATGACCGACCATGAGCAACCTTCACGCCTCCCCCGTCGCCGCCCCGAAACACGCCAGCGCCGCCGAACAGCCTGCCGCCTCGGCACTCGTTCCGCTGGCCACGCCGCTGCCGGTGCTGCGCACGCCGATGCTGGATCGCGAGCGCAACCTGTTCGCCTATGAAATCGTCTTCCACTGCGAGCCGGGCGACGAGCAGAACCTGCTGCGCAGCGTGCTCTCCACCATCACCGACGGCGCCCTGACCCGGCTGGTGCGCGGCAACCGCGCCTTCCTCAACCTGCCCGCCGAACTGCTGCCGGAAGATTCCGACGTGCTGCTGCACCAGCCGCGTCTGGGCGTGGTGCTGCAGCCTTCGGTGGCCGACGACGCGGCGCTGATGAAGCGCCTGCAGCAGATGGCCGAACGCGGCTGCCAGCTGCTGCTCGAAGCGGGCGACACCGACCCGGAAAGCAGCCGCCAGCTGCAGGCGCTGCTGCAGATCGTGCAGCTGGTGCGACTGGACGCCAGCCGGCTGACGCCCGAAGCACTGAAGGAGCGCGCGGACTACCTGTTCGCCCGCGGCATCCGCGTGGTCATCGGTCAGGTCAACGACCACCCCACCTACGAGCGCTGCCTGGAGCTGCAGGTGCAGGCGGTCCAGGGGCGATTCCTGCTGATTCCGCAGCCCGTCGCCGTGCCGGTGCTTACCGCCAACCGCATGAGCATCCTGCGCCTGATGGGCGCGCTGCAGGAAAAGAACCCCGGTCCGGTGGAGCTGGGCAACATCATCCGTGACGACGCCGTGCTCAGCTACAAGCTGCTCAGCTGCGTGAACTCCGCCTATTTCGCCCTGCCGCGCCAGCTGAAGTCGGTGCAGCAGGCGGCGATCTTCTTCGGCGTCACGCGCATGCGCAACTGGATCGAGACGATGTCCATGTGCAGCATGGACGACCACCCGCCCGAGCTGCTGCGCGCGGCGCTGATCCGTGCCCACATGTGCGAGAAATTCGCCGCCGGCAACTCGTCCCTTTCGCCGGAAACCGCCTTCACCGTGGGCCTGTTCTCACTGCTGGACACGCTGATGTGCGCACCGATGGATTTCCTGCTGAGCCATCTGCGCCTGGTGCCGGAAGTCAGCGGCGCACTGACCGATCGCAGCGGTCCGTACGGCGCCATGCTCAAGCAGATCGTCGCGTGGGAAGCCGGCGAAATGACCAGCGGCATGGCCACGCCCCAGCGCATCATGAGCATGGCCTCGATCTATCTTGGCGCCACGCAATGGGCGGACCAGGTGTTCGCCTCCGCCAACGGCAAGCAGGCAGCCTGACCGCAAGCCCGTCACGCCGGGGCTTGTCACGCCCCGGCGCGACAAGCACGCGCCCATCGCCGATAATGCGCGCTCCTCGCGAACGCGCCGCGTCGGCCACTCCGCTTGCCGCAGATCAGCGACCCGACCCCGCGCGCATCGCACACTCTCCCGCCGTACCCGCGCACTGTTTGCGCGGGCGCACAGGAATGAACCGATGAGCCGCACCATCCACTGCAGCAAACTCCAGATCGACGCCGAAGGCCTCGACTTCGCACCTTGGCCCGGCCCGCTCGGCCAGCGCATCTACACCGAGATCTCCAAGCCCGCGTGGCAGCAATGGCTGGCCCACCAGACCACCCTGATCAACGAATACCGACTCAACCCGCTCGACGCGAAGTCGCGCCAGTACCTGGGCGAGCAGATGGAGAAATTCCTCTTCGGCGGCGACGTCGACCAGGCCGCCGGCTTCACCCCGCCCCCCTCTGCGTCTTGACGATCACGCACACTTTCGGTCTAATGCACGGCTCCACGCATCAACGGCAACCTACCCGGTTGTGCTTGATCGCCAGGTTCCCGGCCGGGTAGCTCAGTTGGTAGAGCAGGGGATTGAAAATCCCCGTGTCGGCGGTTCGATTCCGTCCCCGGCCACCATTGAATTCCAGGGGCTTGCAGTGATGCAGGCCCTTTTCGTTTTCCGCCGAGCGCCGTCCGTCCGCCGCTCGTCCAGCTGCGCAGCACGCCGTTCGCAGCGAGCCTCGACACCGCCCCGTTTCCACCCCGGCCAGGGCCGGTAGCGATCGGGCCAGGCATGTCCACGCCGGCGGATAGCCGGTCAACCCCCTGCTCCGCCGGAGTGCTTTGCGCCCCTTGCGAGCGCAATCCGCCGCAACCCTCGCCGGGGCGCAGGAGGACCGCGGTCGACGAGGCCCGATCTTGTGACGCAGTTCTCATTTGGCACGGTTTCTGCTGCGCATCCGGTGAACCGCCCCGGTTCCGTCATCGAGAAGCCGCCATGGAAGAAGTCATCGATCGCACCGTGCCGAATTCGCCGGAAGAGCTGGCGATCCATTTCCTGATGCGCCACGCCGCGTGCCGCTTGGCGTTGACCGAGCAGGCCGGCGAGGAAGCGTTGCAGCAGGCTTTGCAGCATGCCTGCTCCGGCCGGTCGCTGCCGGCGCCCGCTGCTGCTGGCGAACCCGCGCCGAGCGTCGCTGCAGCCCCGAACGAGGTGACGAAGGACGACAGCTGCGCCGCCCGTTTTTCCCGCGCGTATGCCGCGGCACGTCACCGCAGCCTGGCTGCCGGCACGAACTGGGGCACGCGCAGCGCCGCCTGAAGGCGCGAGCCGCCGGCGCGGCGGCCATGCGAAAATGCGCGGACCACGCCCCGACCAGTGTCCCGATGACGACCTCGAAATACGACTTTCGCCAGTTCCAGGAAGAGCTGGCCCAACTCGAACGCAAGACCCCCGCCCCCGCCCCCGCACCGGCCAAACCGCTGGGCAAGAAAGCCGCCGCCGCCCAGCGCCTGTCGGTGGCGCGCGAGGAGTTCCTGGCCCTGCGCAAACGCCACGGACTCAGCGTGGCCGACGTGGTCGCCTTTTTCCCCGAGGAAGAAGGCATCGCCTACCTGCAGGAACTGATCGTCGCCGCGCAAGCCAAGCCGCGCCGCCGGAGCAAGCCGAAGCCGTAAGGCAAGCAACATGGATCAGGGTTCGGAGGCAGGCGTGAGCGTCACGTCGCCGAACCATGCCTGCGCGTGGCCGCCGGTGTTGTCGGTGTCGGCGGAGAGTGCAATGCCGGTGATGCGCGGCGCGGGGCGACCGAAGGCGGCAAGGTAATCGGCGGCGAGATTGCGATCTTGCACTTGCCACTGGCCGGCGTGCGTGTTGCCGCTTTGCAGGACGATGGTGCGTATCAGCGGCGAGTACGGGCTGGGCGCGATGGTGCCGATCGGGTGGCGGTTGTCCCACACGTAGCAAAGCGCCGCGGTGGGCATCGTGTGGCCGAGCGTGCGGCGCGCCAGTTTCAATTTCATGCGCTGCAGCCAGGACAGGCTGGACAGCGGCACGTCGAAGAACACGTAGACGCGCGCGGCGAAATCGTCGCCCTTCTTCTTCGACATGTCTGCCGCCGCCACGCTGCGGTCCACCTTCCAGCGCCAGCCGAGCATGGTGGCGGCAGGCAGGTCCAGCGTATGGGCGATGGCGCCGGCGGCGCGATCGGCGTCGATGTGGAACACGCTGTCGGCGCCGTCGCGCACGATCGCCATCGGTGCCGCCGGACGATGCCGCGACATGGCATACGCCTTCCAGCCTGCCGGCAGCGTGTTGCCCGGTGCCACGTCGGAGAACCGCAACGTGATCGGCGTCGCCGCCCACGCGACCGGCGCCAGCACAAGCAGCAGCATCGTCCAGCGCGACCGGCGCAAGGCGCGCGCGCGACCGCGCGTGAGGTATCCGGCCTGCCGGCTCGTCGCGGAAAATTTCGTCATGGGCCAAGCCGGTGGGGAACGTGCGGGGAGCATACCGGTGCGATGTGCAGCGGGCGTGGATGACGACGCACGCGAGCCGCAACGATGCATCGTGCACCGCCGCATCCGCAGCGCCGTGAAAAAAAATTCGCGCGCGAGGCACGACAGTTGCGTCAAACCCCTAAAATTTCGCTACATTGTGCGGGCCGCAAGGCCTCCGAGCCCAGAAAGCCGGGGTTTCCTACTATCGAGATCAACTAATGGCTACCAAAACCACTGCCAAGAAAGCTCCCGCCAAGGCTGCCAAGCCTGCCGCCGCCAAGTCTGCCGCGCCGGTCAAGCCGCTGGGCGAGAGCCTGTCGAAGTCCGGGCTCATCGCCCACATCGCCGCCCAGGCCAACGTCGAAGCGAAGGCGGTCAAGGCCGTGCTCGCCGGCCTGGAGTCGGCCGTGCTCGCTTCGGTGCACAAGAAGGGCGTGGGCCAGTTCACCCTGCCCGGCCTGTTCAAGATCAACGCCGTGAAGGTTGCCGCCAAGCCGAAGCGCAAGGGCAAGAATCCGTTCACCGGCGAGGAGCAGGTGTTCGCCGCCAAGCCCGCCACGGTGAAGGTGAAGGTGCGCCCGCTGAAGAAGCTGAAGGACGCCGCGCTCTGAGGTGCGCGCGTTGATCGACCCTGCGTCGATCAATCTCGTCTGATCCACCCGCGCGCCGCCGTCCGGCACTCCACCGGGCGGCGGCGTCGCGTTTGCGGCACGGCCCATCACGTTGCTGAACCGTTGGCAGCGATTCACGCCCGCATTCACTGCATGTTTTCGTCGGGCGACCAAGACTCGGAGCTTTCCGCGAGCAACGAGGTGCGCCATGAAACCGACGACCCCCTCCCTGGCCCTGGCCCTGAGCATCGGCGCGCTGTCGCTGGGCGCCTTCCAGAGCGCGATCGCGCAGCAGGCGTTGACCGAACCGCAGGTGCGCGCCCGACTCACCGCCCAGGGCTACACCGACGTGCACGACCTGAAGTTCAAGGACGGCATGTGGAAAGCCGAGGCGGACAGCGCCGACGGCAATGACCTGGACGTGCGCATCGACGCCAGCACTGGCGAGATCTACCCCGACACGGAAGTCTCCACGCTGAGCAAGCACGACGTGGAAGCGGCGCTGTCGACCCAGGGCTACACCGACGTGCATGACGTGGATTACGACGACGGCATCTGGAAGGCCAAGGCCGACAACCCCGCCGGCAAGAAGGTCAAGCTGCGCGTCGACGCGCACAGCGGCAAGGTGATCGGCATCGACTGAGCGCTGCATACGCCGCGGGCATTCGCGGGACATGGACCGGTACCGGCTTGTTGACTAGTATCGGGATTCCCTCCCCCACGTGATGGATTGCCCGTGAAGCGATTGATTCTCTCCGCGCTCATCATCGGCGCCTGTGCCGGCGCACAGGCTGCCGATGTCCCCACCTTCAGCACGCAGCGACTTTCCGACGAGGTCAAGACGCTGAGCTCTGATGCCTTCGAGGGCCGCGGTCCGGCCACGCCGGCGGAGACGCGCACGATCGACTACGTGGTCGAGCAGATGAAGGCCGCCGGCCTGCAGCCGGGCGGCGACCTCAAGGACGGCAAGCGGCTGTGGACGCAGGCCGTGCCGCTGCTGCGCAGCGAGATCATCGGCAAGCCTTCGCTCAGCCTGACCCTGGGCGACAAGAGCGAGCCGCTCACCCAGGGCGAGCAGATCGCCATCCGCGCCCCGATGAACGGCGCCAGCGCGGTCGACATCAGTCATGCGCCGCTGGTCTTCGTCGGCTACGGCGTCAAGGCGCCGGAGCGCAACTGGGACGACTTCAAGGGCGTCGACCTGCACGGCAAGATCGCCGTGGTGCTGGTCAACGATCCGGATTTCGAAACCGGCAAGGGCGACTTCGGCGGTAAAGCCATGACCTACTACGGCCGCTGGACCTACAAGTACGAGGAAGCCGCGCGGCAAGGCGCGCTGGGCCTGCTGGTGATCCACGAGACCGCACCGGCCTCCTACGGCTGGGCCACGGTGAAGAACTCCAACACCAACACCATGTTCGACATCGTGCGTGACAAGCCGGGCGACTCGCACGTGCCGCTGGAAGGCTGGATTCAGCGCGACCTGGCGGTGCAGCTGTTCAAGCACGCGGGGCTGGATTTCGACAGCGCCAAGAAGCTCGCGCAGACGCGCGCGTTCAAGCCGATCACGCTGAAGGGCGAAAGCCTGTCGGCCAGCTTCAAGGTCGACAAGAGCGTGATCACCTCGCACAACATCGTCGGCCGCGTGATCGGCTCCAGGCACCCCGACCAGACCGTGATCTACAGCGCGCACTGGGATCACCTGGGCATCGGCCAGCCCGATGCCACCGGCGACCGCATCTACAACGGCGCGGTGGACAACGCCACCGGCACCGCGGCGCTGATCGAGATGGGCCGCGCCTTCGCGCACGCGCCGCAACCGGAGCGCAGCGTGGTGTTCCTCAACGTCACCGCCGAGGAAAAGGGCCTGCTCGGCTCGGAGTACTACGCCAGCCACCCGCTGTACCCGCTGGCCACCACCGCCGGCGTGATCAACATGGACGCGCTCGACCCGCACGGCCCCACCCGCAACTTCACCATCTCCGGCAATGCCAAGCTCGGCCTGCTGGACGACCTGATCGCCGACGCGAAACAGTTCCACATGGTCTACACCCCGGACTCGCATCCGGAAGCGGGCTACTTCTTCCGTTCCGATCACTTCTCCTTCGCCAAGCGCGGCGTGCCGGCGGTGTCGTTCGGCTCGGGCAATGACCGCATCGACGGCGGCGTGAAAGCCGGCGAGGCCGCGGGCAGGGAGTACACCGCGAAGCATTACCACCAGCCGTCCGACGAATGGCAGGCGAGCTGGCCGTTCACCGGCATGGCGCGCGACCTGCAGCTGCTCTACACCGTCGGCAACCAGCTGGCGAACTCGGACCAGTGGCCGGGCTGGAGCAAGGACTCGGAGTTCCGCGCCGCACGCGAGGCCACGGCGGATCAGCGCAAGTAAGCGCCTTTACCCAACGCCGCGCCGGTCGCCGGCGCGGCGTTGTCGTGTCCGCCACCGCAGGAGCCCGCTCGCGCCATAGCTCTTGCGGCGAGATTCGGCATGTGAAAGGCATCGCCCGCGAGCGGGCTCCTGCGCGGGGCGTGCGGCCGGTCAGGAAAGCCGCGCGAACCACGCCCCATGGCCGGGCAGGTGCAGGGCGCCACCGTGCATCGTGCCGGCTTGCAGGCCATGGCCGTCGATCGCTGACGGCTTGCCGGGCAGCGGCGGCAATGTCACCTCGCACGCCGACGCGCCAAGGTTGAACACCACCAGCACCGTGTCGCCCTGCAGCCGGCGCAGGAAGGCCAGCACCGGTTCGGGCGCATCGAGGAATTCGATGTCGCCCCAGCGCAGCGCCGGGTGTGCCTGGCGCCAGCGCATGAAGGTGCGGAAGCCGTTGAGCACGGACTGCGGGTTGCCCTGCTGTTGCGCCACGGCGCGGGCGCGATGTTCCTCGGGCACGGGCAGCCACGGCATGCCATGGCTGAAACCGGCTTGCGCGTCCTCGTCGCTCCACGGCATCGGCGTGCGGCAGCCGTCGCGGCCCTTGAACTGCGGCCAGAACGCGATGCCGTACGGATCGCGCAACGATTCGTAGGGCACGTCCGCCTCGGTAAGGCCCAGTTCCTCGCCCTGGTAGATGCACACCGAGCCGCGCAGCGAGCAGACCATTGCGGTGAACAGGTTGGCCAGCTGCGCCGAGGCATCGCCGTTGCCCCAGCGGCTGAGCACGCGTTCCACGTCGTGGTTGGAGATCGCCCAGCACGGCCAGCCCTCGGTCATCTGCGCCTCCAGCTGGCGCACCGTGCCGCGGATGTGCGCCGCGCTGAAATCCTCGGTGAGCAACTCGAAGCTGTAGCCCATGTGCAGCCGGCCGTGCATGGTGTACTCGGCCATCGTCCCCAGCGAATCCTCCGAGGAGATCTCGCCCAGCGCCGCCACGTCGGCATAGCCGTCCATCAGCGCACGCAGCTCGGCGAGGAAGCCCAGGTTCTCCGGCTGCGTGTTGTTGTAGTAGTGGTACTGGAACGCGTACGGATTGGCCGGGCTGAAGCCGCGGCCCACGCGCTGCTCGCTTGGCTTGGGCGGGTTGTCGCGCAGCTGGCGGTCGTGGAAGCAGAAGTTGATCGCGTCCAGGCGGATGCCGTCCACGCCCTTGTCCAGCCAGAAACGCACATTGTCCAGCGTGGCCGCGCGCACGTCGGGGTGGTGGAAGTTCAGGTCCGGCTGCGAGGCGAGGAAGTTGTGCAGGTAGTACTGGCCGCGGCGCGGCTCCCACTGCCATGCACTGCCGCCGAACAGCGACAGCCAGTTGTTCGGCGGCGTGCCGTCGGGCCGGGCGTCGGCCCACACGTACCAGTCGGCCTTCGGGTTGTCGCGGCTCTGCCGGCTTTCGCGGAACCATGCGTGCTCGGCCGAGGTATGGCTGAGCACCTGGTCGATCATCACCTTCAACCCCAGCCCGTGCGCCTTGTGCAGCAGGCGGTCGAAATCCTCCAGCGTGCCGAACAGCGGATCGACCTCGCGGTAATCGGCGATGTCGTAGCCGAAATCCGCCATCGGCGACTTGAAGAACGGCGCCACCCAGATCGCGTCCACGCCAAGCTCGGCCACGTAGTCGAGCCGCTCGACGATGCCGGGCAGATCTCCCACCCCGTCCCCGTCGGTGTCGAGAAAGCTGCGCGGGTAGATCTGGTAGATGATGGCGCCACGCCACCACGGGGCATTGCTCATTCGCCTGTCCATGCCGTTGCCACCCGGGGCTGCAGGACACGCCGCGTGGCGAACCTGTCGGGGTTGGCGAGCAGCTTAGCGGCTGCAGACAGGCCTGCCGCGATCGTGCATACGTATTCATGGATCGCCGCTGCCGCTACGCAGCATCAGTGGCTACCACGGCGTTTGGACGTCCAAACGAACAGCGGCCGGAACCGGCGCACGCCGCGCCGCGCCTGCATTCGCGCCGCTCCGGCATCGACGCGCAGCGTCCGGCGCAGACATGCCGCTTCGACAGGCCGCGACGCCCCGGGCGAGGCCTTGCGACGCGGCGCAGCAGAATGAATACGTATGCATGAACGGCTCGCTCCGACGCAGCCGTCCTAACATCGGCCTCACGGAGTCGACCGCCGCATGTTCGACGGCAGCGGCCCGCGAGTTCCGAACAGACCATCACGATCGTCACAAGACCTGCAGTACTTACCCTGGGAGGGGACAACGGTGATACTCAAACACAACGTGCTTGCCTTGGCGCTGGCATCGGTCGGTTTCTGCGCATTCATTCCTGCCCACGCTGCCGCCCCGCGGGCCAGCAGCGCGACCGCTGCGCAGGACACCCAGGCCCAGGACGCCCAGACCCAGGATGCGACCACGACGGATACCAAGGCCGACAAGGATCGCCGCCGCTCCGCCAAGGACAACGCCAAGCAGCTGCAGGCAGTCGAGGTGAAGGGCTTCATCAGCAGTATCGAGAACTCCACCGCGCTGAAGCGCAACGCCAGCACCATCGTCGAGGCGGTGTCCGCCGAGCAGGTCGGCAAGTTGCCGGGCGTGTCCATCGCCGATGCGCTGGGTCGCCTGCCCGGCCTCGCCGTGCAGACAGTCAGCGGCCGTCCGCAGGTGCTGACCATCCACGGCCTGGGCCCGGACTTCTCCACCGCGCTGATCAACGGCGGCCAGCAGGTGTCCACCTCCAACAACCGCGACGTGCAGTTCGACCAGTACCCGTCGAGCTGGTTCGACAACGTGGTGGTGCACCTGTCGCCGTCGGCAAACCTGATCGGCCAGGGTCTCACCGGCACGGTGGACATGCATACCATCCGCCCGCTGGACAAGAACGGCCCGGAGGCGGCGATCAACGCGCGCTACATCTGGAACGGCATGTCGCAGCTCGCCGACGGCCCGGGCGTGAGCAACAAGGGTCACAACGTCAACGGCGTGTGGGTGCACCAGTTCGCCAACAACACGCTGGGCGTGACGCTGGGCGTGGACCTGGAAGACAGCCCGTCGCAGATCGAGCATCAGCAGCCGTGGGGCTACCCCACCGACGCCAACGGCAACTACGTCATCGGCGGCTCGAAGAACTACGGCATCACCGATTCGATGAAGCGCAGCGGCCTGCTCGCCACCGTGCAGTGGCGGCCGAACGAGCACTACACCGGCACCGTCGACCTCACCTTCGACGATTTCAAGGAAGTGCAGCAGGCCAAGGGCATGGAGTTCCCGCTGTTCTGGAGCTCCGCGCAGCTGCAGCCGGGCGGCACGGTGCAGGACGGTTTCATCACCAGCGCTGCGTACACCAACGTCAAGCCGGTGATCCGCAACGACTACAACCGCACCAAGGCGCGGGTCTACAACTTCAACTGGGACAACCAGTTCACCATCAACGAGAACTGGTCGATCGACGCCGACGTCAACTACTCGCGCGCCACCCGCGACGACATCAACCTGGAGAGCTACTCCGGCACCGGCTTCACGGCGGCCAACGGCGCACTCGACACGATCGGCTTCAACCAGATCGACAGCGGCCTGTTCTATTTCTTCCCGACGCTCGACTACACCCAGGGCGTCGTGCTGACCGATCCGCAAGGCTGGGGCGGCGGCAACGACGTGGTGCAGGCCGGCTTCATCAACGCGCCGCACACCGTCGACTACCTTGCCAACCTGCGCCTCGCCGCGCAGCGCAGCTTCGCCAGCGGCCCGATCGCCAGCGTGGAATTCGGCGTGGCGCACAGCACGCGCAACAAGACCTACCACATCGACCAGAGCTTCCTCACCCTGGGCGGCGGCACCATCAGCGGCGGCACCGCGGTCACCACCGCGCCGTTCAGCGGCACACCATGCAGCCCGCTGGCGTGGATGGGCGTGGCCTCGCAGCTCTGCTACAACCCGTTCAACCTGCTCGACAGCGGCACGCTGCAGAGCGTGCCGACCTTCGGCTCCTCGCTGAACCTGCCGCCGAACTGGGAAGTGCGCGAGAAGACCTTCACCCCGTTCGTGCAGTTCAACCTGGACACCTACCTCGGCGACGTCGGGCTGCGCGGCAACTTCGGCGTGCAGGCCTCGCACACCTCGCAGCGCGCCACCGGCGAGCGCGTGGCGCCGGGCAGCGCGGTCACCGGCAATGCGATCACGCTGATCCCGGTGGTGGGCAGCACCAGCTTCAACAAGTTCCTGCCCAGCGCCAACCTGATCTTCGGCCTCACCGCCAGCGATGATCTGCGCGTCAGCGCCGCGCGCACCATGGCCCGCCCGCGCATGGACCAGATGAACGCCAGCATGGCGGTGAGCGGCAACATCACGCACCTGACCAGCACCGACCCGAACCAGGCCTATTTCAGCTCGTCCGGCGGCAACGCCAAGCTCAAGCCGACCATGGCCGACAACTACAACGTCAGCTACGAGCACTACTTCTCCGGCGGCAACAGCTACGAGTGCAGCTCCGCCGACCAGAAGAACTCCGACCTGTGTCGCGGCAGCGGCGGCTACGCCGCGTTGTCGGGCTACTTCATCAAGCTGAAGGATTACATCAACCCGAACGCGGCCTACCTGTACGACTTCAGCTCGTTCCTGCCGTTCGGCCTGACGCCGGATCAGCTGAGTCAGCTGGGCACCACGCTGGGCACCGTCTCCGGCCCGACCAACGACGGCCGCGGCTACGTGAAGGGCGCGCAGCTCACGCTGAACCTGCCGTTCAACCTGATCGCCCAGCCGCTGAACGGCTTCGGCGTGATCGTCACCGGCAACCGCACCAAGAGCTCGCTGGTGTACCCGGGCAACTCCGACCCGATCACCGTGCCGGGCCTGTCCAAGTGGGTCGCCAACGGCACCTTGTACTACCAGCACGACGGCTTCGAGGCGCGCATCAGCGACAGCTACCGCTCCAGCTTCCTGGGCCGCGTGTCGGGCATCAGCGCCAGCCGCATCGAGCAGACCATCCAGGGCGGCAGCACCTACGACGCCCAGGTCAGCTACAGCTTCGACTCCGGCTCGCTGAAGGGGCTGACCCTGATCGCGCAGGGTTCCAACCTGTCCAACAAGACCTTCACCACGTTCCAGAACAACGACCCGCGCCAGGTGCTGACCTGGGAACGCTACGGCCGCATGTACGAACTGGGGGTCTCCTACAAGTTCCAGTAAGACCGAGCAGCACACCTGCTCCCCTGCGGGCCCCGTTGTGCAAGATCAACGGGGCCTTTTTTTTGACAGGCGCGGCGGCGCGGGTTACTTCAGGGCCGGACGCAAGCGGGGAAACGGCAACGGCATGAACGCAGCACCCATCCAACGCGTGGTGATCGTCGGCGGCGGCACGGCCGGCTGGATGACGGCCGCCCTGCTCGCCCGGGCGCTGGGCAAGGCGGTGCAGATCCGCCTGATCGAGTCGGACGAGATCGGCATCGTCGGCGTGGGCGAGGCCACCATCCCGCAGATCCGCCACATCAATGCGTTCCTCGGCATCGACGAGGACGACATGCTCAAGGCCACCCACGGCACGTTCAAGCTGGGTGTGCAGTTGAACAACTTCGGACGGCTCGGCGACTCCTACCTGCACGCCTTCAGCGACATCGGCCTGCCGCTGGGGCTGATCGGCTTCCATCACTACTGGTTGCGGAACCGCCGGCGCGATCCCGACAGCGACCTGTGGGCCTACTCGCTCAACACGCAGGCGGCGAACGAGCACCGCTTCGCGCGCATGGAGAAAGTCGGCGACACGCCGCTGGGCGGCATCAAGTACGCCTACCACTTCGACGCCGGCCTGTACGGCCAGTACCTGCGCAAGCGCTGCGATCCGGCCGTGGTCACGCGCACCGAAGGCAAGGTGGTGGAGGTGAAGCTGCGCGAGGGCGACGGCTTCATCGAATCGGTGCGACTGGCCAGCGGTGAGCGCATCGAAGGCGATCTGTTCATCGACTGCTCGGGCTTCCGCGGCCTGCTGATCGAAGGCGCGCTGCACACCGGCTACGAGAGCTGGCAGCACTGGCTGCCGTGCGACCGCGCGATGGCCGTGGCCTGCGCGCGCAGCGAACCGCTGTGGCCGTACACCCGCGCCACCGCGCGCAGCGTCGGTTGGCAATGGCGCGTGCCGTTGCAGCACCGCACCGGCAACGGCCTGGTCTACGCCAGTGCGCACCTTGGCGACGACGAGGCCGCCACGACACTGCTGGCCAACCTCGACGGCGAGGCGCTCGGCGAGCCGCGCCCGCTGCGCTTCACCACCGGCATGCGGCGCAATGCGTGGCAACGCAACTGCGTGGCGCTCGGCCTCGCCGCCGGTTTCATGGAGCCGCTGGAATCGACCAGCATCCACCTGATCCAGTCCGGCATCAGCCGGCTGCTGGCGATGTTCCCCGACCGCCAATGCGATCCGGTGCTGGTCGACGAGTACAACCGCCAGACCCGCTTCGAGTACGAAAGCATCCGCGATTTCCTGATCCTGCATTACAAGGCCACCGAGCGCGACGACACGCCGTTCTGGCGCCAGTGCGCGGCCATGGAGATTCCGCCCGGACTGGCCCGCAAGCTGGCGCTGTTCCGCGGCCACGGACAGATTTTCCGCGAGCGCGAGGAACTGTTCACCGAAGTCGCCTGGCTGCAGGTGATGATCGGCCAGCGCATCGAGCCGCAGGCGTATCACCCGCTCGCCGACGCACTGGATGCGACGCAACTGGATGGCTTCCTCGGCGACATCCGCACCCTGGTCGGCCGCGCCGCCGCCAGCATGCCCGACCACGCCCGCTTCGTCGCCGACCACTGCCGCGTCGACCCCTAGAAGGAGACCTCGCCATGCCTCGATCACGCCTCGCCCTGCTCGCCTTGCTCGCCCTGCTCATCGCCGGCCCGGCAATCGCCGCCACCAGGCCGGCACCCGCGGACACGAAGCCGGCCGCCTCCGACGTGTGGTACGAAATCTTCGTGCGCAGCTGGGTCGACACCAATGGCGACGGCATCGGCGACTTGAACGGCGTCACCGCGAAACTCGATTACCTGCAATCGCTGGGCGTCAGCGGCATCTGGCTGATGCCGATCAATCCCTCGCCCAGCTACCACGGCTACGACGTCACCGACTACCGCGGCATCAACCCCGAGTACGGCACCCTGGCCGACTTCGACCGCCTGCTGGCCGAGGCGCACAAGCGCGGCATCAGGATCATCATGGACCTGGTCATCAACCACAGCAGCAGCGAGCACCCGTGGTTCAAGGCCGCGCGCGATCCGGCCAGCCCGTACCACGACTGGTACCAGTGGTCGAACAGGCACACCGATCTCGATGCGGTGAGCGCCACCGGCTCGCCTGCGTGGCACGCGCTGGGCAAGCAGCACTACCTCGGCATCTTCGTCGACCAGATGCCGGACCTGAACTTCGACAACCCGGCCGTGCGCAAGGAGATGATCGACATCGGCCGGTTCTGGTTGAAGCGCGGCGTCGACGGCTTCCGCCTCGACGCGGCCCAGCACGTCTATTACGACTTCGAGAACCAGCGCCACGACCCGAAGATCCTGGCGAAGAACCTCGCCTGGTGGAGCGAGTTCCGCCACGGCATCGACAGCGTCGATCCGCAGGCTTATGTCGTGGGCGAAGTCACCCGCGACACCGAGGCCGAGCTGGCGCCGTGGTTCAAGCCGCTCAGCGGCGTGTTCAACTTCCCGCTAGCCGTGCAGCTGATCGAAAGCGCCCGCAGCGGCCACGCCGGCAAGCTGCCCGCCCTGCTCGACGGCACCACGCAGGCCTATCACGCGGTCACCGGCAAATACGGCATGGACGTGCCGTTCCTGTCCAACCACGACCAGGAACGCGTGATGAGCCAGCTGCACGACAACCCGCAGCAGATGCGCATCGCCGCCGCGATGCTGCTGACCCTGCCCGGCGAGCCGTTCATCTACTACGGCGAAGAACTCGGCATGCGCGGCAAGAAGCCCGACCCCGACCTGCGCGAGCCGATGCGCTGGTATCGCGACCCGCAAGGCACCGACCAGACGCACTGGAAGGCTTTCAGTGCCGGCGACGGCCCGGACATCACCGTGCAAGCGCAGCAGGATGATCCGCACTCCCTGCTGACGCGCTATCGCGAACTGATCGGCTGGCGCCGTCACATCGGCGCCTTGCGTGATGGCGCGCTGACCACGCGCGACTTGGGCAACCCGCAATTAATCGCGTGGGAGCTGCGTGATGCGCACGGTGCGGTGCTGGTGGTGCACAACCTGTCCGGCAGCGCGCAAACCATCCGGCTCGCTGCACACGACCTGCAACGCTATGCCGGCGTGCGCGCCCGTACCGAGGACGCGACTACGCTGGCGCAAGGTGTGCTGCACCTGCCGGCGTACGGCTCGGCGGTGCTGCAAACGGCATCGGCCAGCACCAAGTGAATCGCGAGAACCGCCACCACGGCAGGAGCCCGCTCGCGGGCGATGCTCTGGCTTTGCCGGATCCCGAACCCGCCATCCTGAGCTTGTCGAAGGACCGAATCCCGAATTCCGACCCAAGAGCATCGCGCGCGAGCGGGCTCCTGCGGAAGGGACATGGCTCCCACTCGAACGCAAGCCTGCACCGACCCCACTGCGGAGCCCACTCATGATCCGATCGTCCGCCCTGCTCGCCGGCATCTTCGCCACGATGCTCGCGCTCGCCCCAGCCGTCCCGGCCATGGCCAAGGCACCCACCACCTCCTCGACAACGAGTGAGCGCATCGACATCCCCACCGACACCGGCAGTGTGCGCATCACCCTGCCCGCCGCCAACGTCGTGCACCTGAGCGCGCTCGTCGACGGCAAGTCGCCGGCACGTTCGATGGTGATCGACCCCGCGCTCGCATCCGCGCCGACCGGCGCCGGCGAAGCGACCACGGCGCTCACGCTCGACTCGCCGCAGGTGCGCGTGCGCTACGACCGCGCCGCGCACAGCCTGTCCATCGCCGACGCGCAGGGCCACGTGCTGCTGCACATCGCCGACGTCAGCGCGCTGGCGCACGGCAAGCTCAGCCTCGGCCACGCGGCCGGCGATCCGATGTATGGCGTCAGCGGCTACGACGCCTTCACCAGCGATGTCGGCGCCGGCATGCTGCGCCAGGGCAAGCTGGAGGCCAAGGCCGGCGAGCAGGGCTGGGCCGGCGCGCCGCTGGCGTGGAGCACCGCCGGCTACGCCGTGCTGGCCGACATCGACGGCGGCCGTTTCACGCTGGCGCCCGCCAGCATCGACATCGCCGCACCCGAGGCGGCGCCGCTGGATGTCTACGTGATCGTCGGCGCGCCCAAGGCGATCTTCGCCGCGGTCGCCGACTTGAGCGGCCACACGCCGCTGTTCCCGAAATGGGCGATGGGCTTCACCAACAGCCAGTGGGGCATCGACCAGAAGGAACTCCTGCAGATCGTCGACACCTACCGCGCCAGGCACATCCCGATCGACAACTTCACCCTCGATTTCGACTGGAAGGCCTGGGGCGAGGACAACTACGGCGAGTTCCGCTGGAACCCCGCCAAGTTCCCCGACGGCCCCGGCGGCGCGCTGGCGAAACAGCTGCACGCGCGCGGCATCCAGCTCACCGGCATCATGAAGCCGCGCCTCCATGTCGACACGGTGGAGGGACGTTACGCGACGGAGCACGATTTCTGGGTACCGGGCGAGAAAGTCAGCGACGACTACTTCTCGCACAAACCGGTGAAGAACATCGACTTCGACATCCCCGCCGCGCGCACCTGGTTCGCCGAGCTGGCGATGAAGTACGGCTTCGACCAGGGCATCGTCGGCTGGTGGAACGACGAGGCCGACACCACCGGCAGCGACACCGAGTTCATGAACATGCAGCGTGCCTTGTATGAGGCACAGCGCGCGCAGAGCAAGCTGCGCGTGTGGTCGGTCAACCGCAACTTCTGGCTTGGCTCGCAGCGCTACGCCTACGGCCTCTGGTCGGGCGACATCGACACCGGCTTCGCCAGCATGGCCGGCCAGCGCGCGCGCATGCTCAGTGCGATCAACGTCGGCGCCATGCAATGGGGCATGGACGGCGGCGGCTTCAAGGGCCACCCGTCGAACGAGAACTACGCACGCTGGATCCAGTTCGGCGCGTTCACCCCGATCTTCCGCGTGCACGGCGCGTTCGACGAAAAACGCCAGCCCTGGGTCTACGGCCCCGTCGCCGAGAAAGCCGCCACCGCGGCGATCCGCCTGCGCTACGCGCTGATCCCCTACATCTACAGCTACGAGTACGCCCGCCACGTCGACGGCGTCGGCCTGGTGCGTCCGCTGCTGTTCGACTGGCCGCACGATCCGAAGGTCGCCAACGACGTCGACAGCTGGCTGTTCGGCGATTACCTGCTGGTCTCGCCGGTAGTGCAGCAAGGCCAGACCGAAAAACACATCTACCTGCCCGCCGGCACCTGGCTCGACTGGTTCACCGGCAAGTCCTACGCCGGCGGCCAGACCATTACCCTGGCAGTGGACGCCACCCGCTGGAGCGACATCCCGCTGTTCGTGCGTGAAGGCGCCATCGTCCCGACCCAGGCGGTGCAGGACTACGTCGGCCAGAAACCCGTCACCGAAATCTCGCTCGACGCCTTCCCCACCGACCAGCGCACCAGCTTCGACTACTACGACGACGACGGCAGCACCTACGCCTACGAACACGGCGCGTACTTCCGCCAGTCGCTGTCCCTGCAGCAACACGGCGACACCGTGATCTTCACGACCGCCCTACCCGAGGGCAGTTTCCGGCCGGCGCTGCGCAGCTACCTGTTGAAGATCCACGGCTACGCCGCGCAGAACGTCAGCCTGGACGGCAAGCCACTGGCCACGCAAGCCGACACGGCCGGTCTGCAAGGCGCCACCACTCCCGGCTGGGCCAGCGGCCACGACCGCTTCGGCGCCGTCACATGGGTGCGCCTGCCCGCCGGCAAGAGCGTGACGATCACGCTGCACGAGGGGCGGTAAACGCGCGGCGCCCGCACGCGGCGAGCTCCACACGCCAACTCCGCGAAGCACCTGCCCCAGCGGTCGAGGGATCGGCCAACCGGGTTCCCCGCAAAGCGAGCAGTCGAGCTTTCGCCTCTGCAGGAGTGGCGTCACCACGCCGGAAGTCCCGGCCGCCCCGCAGCGGCCGCGATCCAATGCACGGAAACGGAGCGCACACCGCTTGCGCCGGAACAGTCACAGCGTTTACGCCGTTACACCCTCATATGTGCACCGGTAATTCATACCGCCCGAAAAGTTGCTGATAACAACGAAAAGGGCCCGCACCAAGTTCCGCCCACCATCCGCAAGCCCATGATCCGGCGCAAGAATGCCTCGCTTGTGCGAGCACCCGCACCGCCGCATACTCGGCGCAACACCTCACTTTCGGGGGCTACTGAGCGTTAGGCTTTACAGGGGGTTCTGAATGTTCTGCGTTAAATGCGGGAATGAAGCAGTTGCGGAGGCGGCATTTTGTGGGCATTGCGGCACTCAAATGTCTGTTCTCGCAAGCGCACCGCCAGTTGGCGCAGCCACTGCGTCCTCAACGCCTCCACCCGTTTCGGTCATGGCCCCACCTGCGAATCAGGTTCGCCCTTGGGTGCGCTACTGGGCACGCATGTTCGATATCTACGTGGCTGCGATCGTCGTCGGCATCACGGTGGGCGTAGCCGCTCCTCACGCACTCGACCAACCAGGCAGCGACCAACTGTTTGGTGTTGCCGTCATCTTTTTTTGGGTCTTCATCGAGTCACTTCTTCTATCCACAATGGGCACCACGCCTGGAAAGTGGCTCTTTAAGACACGTCTTGTCGCCCCGTCAGGCGGAAAGCCGAGTTATTCCGCAGCAATCTCCAGAAGCTTCAAGGTATGGTGGCGTGGCCTTGGCATTGGATTCCCAATTGCAAGTCTTATCACGCTCATAGTGGCGCACGGAAACCTTACGAAAACTGGCATCACCACGTGGGACAGAGATGATGGCTTCACCGTTGTTCATGATCGCATCGGGCCGGTACGTATAATTTTTGCCGTCATAGCGTTTTTGTTGTTTTTCATTCTCGTTGTTATCGGCACTGTAGGCGCCGCCTAACCACTCATTCGAGGCGGACGGCTACGCCGCCGCTCAATTCCAGCGTTAGGCCTCATCGGAACAATCATGCTCGATCCCGAAAAAGTGCTCGCTGGCGCGCGCTCCGCGGTCAATTTCAATCCTCGCGACTTGGCCAGGGAATTGGCGGCTTACGGGGAGGAAAATGCAGCGGACAAGCTCCTGCAGCTAGACCAGCAAGCCATAGCTGCAATTGGTGTTCTTGCTTCCAGACACTATTCTGCGCCAGACAGGCCAATACTCGACAAGGCAATTTGCTTAGGTATCGTAGAATTCCTCGAGGAGCATACGCGGCCTCTCAAGCGCAAGCGCCGGCTGTACCCAAAAGCGGGTGGCGCTGGTGAGGCCTAGCATCCCGTTCGAGCCGGACGGCTTCGCCGCCGCTCAACTCCAGCGTTGAGGCTGTAGAAAAACCCCTTTCCACGGACGGATAGACGGCCAACACGATGACCGTGGCATCTCGTCACTCAACGGCGTGGTTTCCCGGGGTCTCGCGTTGCGGGTTGCCCGGCTTGATTTGACGCCATGGGCACGCGTTTCAGGCGGCCGTGGGCACGCCTTGTACCGCTCAGGCTGCCTTGCGGTAGTTCGCCCACTTCTCGATGTTGTGGACCAGCGCAAACAACTTCCATTGGCCGTCCACCTTCGCCTGGCCGCGCAGGGTGAAGCGGTTGAGCCGCTTGTTGGCGCGCACGTTGCCGAAGACGGGTTCGACGGTGGCGAAGCGTCGCCCGTACTCTTCGCGTCCCCACGCGCTGTCGATGCGCTCGCGCATGCGCTGGCTGTGGGTGGGTTCGGCCTTGCGGGTGAGCACGGCAACTTGCCGCGAGCGCGTGGTCTGGGGTTTGCGCAAGCACTTCGTGCGCAGCGGGCAGCCTTGGCAGGCAGCCTCCGGTGCGCGGAACTTGATCGCGGCGTAGCCGCCGATGGTGCAGTCCTTGCCGTTGCGATGCAGGCGCTTTCCGGCCGGACAGGTCGCATGGGACTGGTCCGGCGCGATGATGAAATCCGCGCTGCCGAAGAGACGTGGCTTGGTCGGTTGGCGGGTCTTGTCGTGCAGCGGATCGGGCTTGGCCAGGTGCTTATCCTGCTCGGCGAAACGTTCGTCGCGCCGGCGCATGGCGTTGTCGGCGATCAGAGCGTCGATGCCCCTCTCGGCCAGCGCTTCCAGGTTGGCTTCGCTGTGATAGCCGGCATCGGCGGTGATCAGCGTGGCTGTCGTGCGCTGGCCGGCGCAGGCGTCGAGGACGGGTAGCAACAGCTCCTGTTCCGCGCTGGTGCCGTGGGCGGATGCCTCGACGATCACCTGATGCTTGTCATCGACCACGGCGACGCCGCAGTAGCCCTGGATCACGCCCTTGTCCGTGGCCAGCTTGGCCGATTCGTTGTCGGTGCGGTTGGACTTGCGAACCTTGCCGCGCGAACCGGGCCGGTCTTCCGGATGATCGGCCAGCCACTGGCGGATCTTGGTTGCCTCGCGGGTCAGTCGCTCGAGGCGAGCAGCGGCCTTGGCATCTCGTACGTCTTCGGCTGCGCCGGCGTCGTTGGCCTGGTGGCGTTCCAGCATGGTGGTCGCCGCACGCTCCATCTTCCGTGCCTGCGCGAGGAACTCGGCACGCGTGCCGGAGCGATGCTTGGAGGCGTTGGAGGGCAACTTGACGCCATCGATGGCGAACATCTGGCGACCGATCAGACCTTCTCCATCAAGCAGGGTGAGCACCTGGGCAAAGACGGCCGCGATCGCCTCGCGCGAGCGGCTGACGAAGTCCGCGAGGGTGGTGAAGTGCGGCTTGGCATCGCCGGTCAGGGCAATGAACAACACGTTGTCGCGGCACGCCCGCTCGATCGAACGCGAACTCACCATGCCTTGCGAGTACGCCAGCAGCACGGCCTTGAGCAGCATCGCCGGTGCATGGGCCGGCGCGCCGGCCTCATCATTGCGGTAGCGCGCATCGAATGCCGTCAGATCCAGCTGATCGACCAGATGGTGCACGGCATGGGCAAACGATCCCGGCACCAGCTGCGCTTGCAGGTCCACCGGCAACAGCCGCGGACTCATGTCGATGTGCTTGTAACGCGCCATGCCGATCCCCCTTGTTCGCCGGGAGCCATTGAAGCAAGATCGGCGGAGGTTTTTCTACAGCCTCGTTAGCTGCCTCAAATGCATCCACTCGAAAACGTGTTTGAATGGCTCCCGGATTGCGACTTCGGCGTTATGGATCACGCCTTCGTTGAGCACGGCCGCGACTACTCTTTTCTCGTCGAGGCGCGAATGGGCAAAGATCCCGGTCGGCACCAATTGCAGTTCACCCATGTCACCGATCTTGTCTACACGACAGCCGTGGCCGACGCTACTTGGGGCGAGTCTTGGGGCGAGGAGTTCGTTAACTATCAATCTTGGCTGGACGCTGGTGAGCCTGAGGGTTATGTATGGGGTACATGTTGGTCTTTGGCGTGGCCTGGCATGAGCGCAATCGAGCCGTCTAGCAAAGCAGCTGAGTGGTCTAGCCGGCTCGGAAGGACGATGTACGAGGCCAAGATCCAGACCGATCGTTTCTGCATCTCACTTGTTTTTCATAGCATACGCACCCGAAAGATCAGCAACGAAACTTCCACAGTTTCAAGCGGCGTCACTCCGCTGCCATCACCCGGCAGCTAACCAGTCATCCAAGCGGACGGCTTCGCCGCCGCTTAATTTCAGCATTAGGCATCACAAGGAGCATCTCGGTGGGTACCACATTCTGGATCAAGCGTTTTCTTACCGTTCTCGTTGGTGCTTTTGTCATCATTGGCACGGTACAAATGCTCAAAGGCCATGATTTGCTTTACTCCGTGACCCAAGCGGCAATATGGGGCGTCATCACGGCAACCGTGTTTGCGGTAGGCAGAATCTACCAATCTCGCCGAGGCCAGCACTGCGCAATCTGCAAAGACACGCCAGAAATGCAGCGGCTTGATCGTGGCGGCGATGCCTGACATTTCCGCAAGAGACTTCCCGTCAATCCCGGCTGCATGAGGCCTTTGCGCTGGGCGTTCGGGCCAATGTCGATCGTGATGTTGTCATGGTGGTGCATGCGGCGTGTCAGTGCGGCGCGGGTTTCAGCGAGTGTCAGGCTGCATTTCCGTCCCACAAGGGGATTTCCTTTGGCCATGACCGGTCTGGTTGAGTCGATACCGCCGACTCGGACCTCTCTATAAACCGCACCCGGGGAGCTCATTCGTTCATCGGACTGTCCGGTGTTCGGGGATCGGCCGATACACCGTTTGGACGTCCGAAATGAACCGGTGGCGCATGGATGACCCCTGTTTCGGCTCGCCAAACCCTGCCTCAACCCGCGCAAATCCTCGCCCCGAGACCTGCAATGACCTCGAAAGCCCCTGCTGCCACGGATTGCTTCATCGTGCTGTATCGCTGGCGTCTGCATGCCGGCGCCGAGGCGGCCTTCGTGCAAGGCTGGTCCCGCATCACCGAGTTGCTTCGATCGCGCGGTTCGCTCGGTTCTCGCCTGCATCGTGGCTCCGATGGGATCTGGTACAGCTATGCGCAGTGGCCGAGCGAGCAAATACGCCGCGACATCTTTGCGCTCGGTTCCCTCGACGAGGAGGCAAGCCACCGGATGAAGGCCGCCATTGCGGAGAGTTTTCCGGAGATCACGCTCGACGCAAGGGCCGACTACCTCGATGCACTGCGTCGTGAAGGCATCTGAGATGACGCAGCAGCCATGGACGGCCTGCGCACCAGCGGTATTCCTGCAAGCCTGATTCTTGCGGTATTTGCGCGGCATGATCGCGAAGCGCTGCGCCAGTGTCGTCCCTCGCGTGGCATCGGGAAGCAAGCCGCGGCCTGCGGCGAACCCGGAACGGGCTCGCGGCAGGCCGCGGAGCTTGCTCGACAGACTCAGTGCTGCTGCGCATCCGCGCTGGCGCCGGCGTCGCCGCTGGCCTGCGCCGAGGCGGAGAGGCCGCCGCGAGCCGAGCCGTGGGCGTTGGCATGGCCGCTGGCCGAGCCATTGCCGTGGGCGACGCGGCCGGCGTTGGCGCCGGTGGTGCCGCGGGCGGCGCCGGAGCCGGAGACGTCGAGTGACGCGTTGCCGGTGCGGCGTGCGGCACCCGCGGCCTGCGGCAGCAGGCCCGACGACGGAGGCGTCGAGTCATGCGACGACGGCTGTGCAGCGTCCGTGGCCGCGGTCCGTGACGCGTTGCCGGCGGCAGCCGCGCCGAGCGAGCCGTCGGCGCGCACCGACCGGGTACCGTTGGCGATCGCCTGTCCGGCGGTGTCCAGGCCGGCGCTGCCGGCGGCGTTGGCGGTTGCCGGGGCGCTCTGCACGCGATCCAGCGCGTTGCGGGTTCCGCGTTTGGCCGTCGAGACGGCTGAACGCGTCGAACCGGCGAGCTGACCGGCGGTATCAGCCGCGGCCTGGCGCGGGCCGGTGGCGTCGATGGCGCCGCTCGCGGAAGACCCCAGTTCGCCGGCACCGTTCAACGCCGCGTTGCCGTTGCCGGCGGGGTTGGCGGCGACCGAGCCGGCGAGGCTGCCGGCCGCACCCGCGCCCGCCTGGCCGTTCACCTGGCGAGTGGCCTGCGCGGCGGCACCGGTGGCCGCATCGGCGGCTGCCGCGGCACGCTGGTGCGGCGCGCGACGTTCGGCGGCACGGGGGTTCACGTCGGGAGCATGGAGATTGCCCATGCCGCGGGCGGCGCCGTCGATGCCGCCGCCGAGCTGGCCCATGGTGCTCGGCATGGGGCCACGCAAACCGCCGCCGATGCCGCCACCGAGTGCGCCGCCCAGCACCTGGGCATGCACCGGTACCGCCGTGGCCAGCGCGAAGGTGCCGGCAAGCAGGCCGATGGTGAGCGTCTTGTTGATGAGAGTCGTGTTGCGCATGGTAGGACCTCCTGCCAGCGGACGATCCGCGGCTTCCAAGGTCCTGTACGTCGCTGCCGGGGGAATCCTTCCGTACCGGCCAGTGACGCTTGGGCGGC
>Ga0209915_1001158_pt1 | contig 41899 bp, 38 predicted proteins | sample ThiBiot_750_plan_FD_183952 | JGI IMG/M metagenome (GOLD analysis project Ga0209915, IMG submission 183952) | Wastewater bioreactor microbial communities from Cape Town, South Africa - Thiocy_cont_750_plan (SPAdes) | ecosystem: Engineered > Bioreactor > Thiocyanate-remediating > Anaerobic-Aerobic... | reverse complement strand
AAGTTATCCACACGTTCTCCTACCCACCTGCCAAGCTACCCACGTATGGATAACTTTTGGCTATAACAATAATAATTTAAAATATTTATTAGCTATTAAGTTTTATTACAAGTCTAACGGGAATTTGCGAGAAACCGGAGTGTGGTGTCAGGAGTTTCCTCCTGACACTCAAATGTGAGGATTTTAAGCAAATTACTGACGAACCTAGAGGACTCAAGGCGACAGTTATGCAAGAACTCTATTTTACATACTCATATGCAGCGATTGCATACGTATTCCATTCATCCGCATAGTTAAAAGGAATTTGCACCCATTCCTTCATGGGGCGACCTTTTCCAGAAGGATCAAATAATTGTGCACCCTCTAGGCTTAAAGCTTCTGCATGTGTATGGCCAGCCAGCTTAAAAACCATGCATTGTTGAAAAAAACAAGCAAATGCCTTACCATTTATCTTCAAGCATGGTTTCCCAAACATTTGACTTGACTCAGCACCTGGTAGTTTCTTTCCAATTGTAAGATAAAGTTCTTCTTCTTTTGTCATATTTACAGTTATAGTTAAACCCTTTTGAAGGATAATTGCTTATCCAGGCAAGGGATTAGCTAAGCATGACTCCAATCATAAGTATCCAAGCTAGATAAAGCCTTTTGCAAAAGTTGTATGGTTGCTAGGACATCAGCCTGATGTATGACTTCTACTACCTGGTGGGCATAACGGATAGGAATCGTAAGCGCTCCTGCAATACCTCCTTTTTTAGGCATTCGTTGTAAAGGAGCTGTATCCGTCCCTCCTACTGATTTAATATCCGCTTGCCATGTAATATGATGTTGTATAGCGATAGTCTTTAGATAATCTACCATCCTATAATCACATATACTTTGTGAATCCATTAGTTTAATACCTGCCCCTTCGCCTAATTTAACTATCTTCTCATGAGGCTGTACATTTGGCATGTCTAGCGAAGTACTGGTATCTAACGCTAAGCTGAAATAAGGATTGATATGGTGGGCAGCAACCTGGGCTCCCCGCAACCCCACTTCTTCCTGGACTGTAAAAACAGCATATACATCGTAGGGAACATCTTTCAACCCACGTAAAGTCTCAATCAGCACAAAGACCCCTGTTCGGTTATCGAGTGATTTGCCTGTAATACAGTTTCCTAGCTCGATCAAGCTTCTTTCCCTGGTAATGGGATCCCCTATAGAGATATATTTCATGGCTTCTTGCTGGCTTCGCCCTAGATCAATATACAGATCTGCTATCTCGACAGGTCGCTTTCGTTCTTCCTCAGACATAAAATGAATAGGTTTAATTCCTATTACACCTATTATATCCTGCTTACCATGTATAATAACCCGCTGTCCAATAATAGACCGCGGATCAAACCCACCCAATGTATGAAACCTAATAAATCCGTCTGGATCTATATATTTTACAATAAGCCCCAGCTCGTCCATATGCGCTGCTATCAGGATCTTCCTTTCGTCTCTGGATTTTTGAGTACCCTGTTTGATAGCCACTAAATTCCCCATGTTATCAATCTCTATTTGATCCACAAAAGATTGAATTTCAGCTATAATAAGTTTTCTAATACGCTGCTCAAAGCCAGGGGCGCCCGGCGTTTCACTAATTTTTTTAAACAGTGGAAAGTTAAGTTGCATAATTTTCTAAAAATAAGGCAAAGCTATATATACGTGCGCAAGGGGGGATTCGAACCCCCACACCTAGCGGCACCACCCCCTCAAGATGGCGTGTCTACCAATTCCACCACATGCGCAATTCAGATTACTTACAAGCTGTAAATTTAAAAGATATTTAAAAACCAATGCAATTAAATAACGTATTTTAAAATTTTCTAATCCTTTCCTGTTATAAACTGAACATTTTTGAATATTTTTTGATAGGTTTTTAACTATAGTTTATGAAAATACAAGAAGATTGGCTCCATTTTATTTGGAAGCTACAATACTTTGACAAAAAAGACCTGATCACCGCTCAAGGAGATAAATTGACCATCCTCTCACCAGGTATTCGCAATAAAGACGCAGGTCCCGATTTTTTACATGCTTCCATTATGCTGGGTGATATAACTTGGTATGGACATATCGAGTTACATGTAAAGGCTTCCGCTTGGCAGACTCATCAACATCATTTAGATATAGCCTATGAAAATGTTATTTTACATGTAGTCTGGTATAATGATCAGTCCATACAGCGCAAAGATCATACACCTTTACCTACGCTAGTTTTACAAGGTAAGGTAGCACCTACTTTTTTAGAGAAATGCGAACAACTAATTCAACAACAAATAAACATTCCATGTGGTAGTCAACTGTATCAAGTGCCAACTATTGTAAAGAATTCTATGTTAGATAAGGTTCTTTTCCAGCGACTTAGTAATAAAAACGCACTGGTCTATCGGCTGCTCAATAACAACCAAGGAGATTGGGAAGAAACAGCTTACCAACTATTAGCCCATAACTTTGGATTCAAAATTAATAGCCCAGCTATGCTGGAGCTAAGCATAGCTGTACCTCTAAAAATTATCAGAAAGCTTAGACAAGAACGAATACAAATTGAGGCATTACTTCTAGGTCAGGCTGGCCTTTTAACAACAACCAGCAAAGACATACCAGACGCCTACATGACCATACTAATCCAAGAATATTCCTATTTGTCACATAAATATCAATTTAATAAGTATACAATCAACAAATCAAATTGGAAATTTTTTAGATTACGTCCTGCCAACTTTCCGACCATCCGTATAGCCCAGCTAGTCCAAATATTATACCAACAGCCTCATTTATTTAACTGGTTAGTACACACGCCCGTAGAAGTTTTGCGTAGCCAACTAGCAGTTACACAATCTACTTACTGGCAACATTACTATACATTTGGCAAACCCAGTAAAAGCAAAATTCCAGGATTAGGCATAAGCAGCATAGAAAATATTCTGATCAACACCGTTGTTCCACTGTTGGTAGCATATGGAAAATCACATGACCAATCCACTTATATAGATAAAGCACTGGCTTTGCTTCAAACTTTACCTCCTGAATACAATAACATAACACACGAGTGGGAAAAATTGGGTATAAAGGCACAAAACGCTTTTGATTCTCAAGCTCTTATAGAACTTTTTAATTGTTTTTGCATACAAAAAAGATGCTTATCTTGTAATATTGGCACTACGTTATTACAGCGTTCCTTAATTGAAAAATAATTATGAAAGAGCTTGAATAGTGGAGAGGAGGGTTTCTTTCCCCCACAATTACTCGGACATGTCAATTGATAAAATCAAGTGATAAATACTTACCACTTAGAAAACCAAGCGGTTGTTAAGCAAGAAAGAATAGAACGTTTTAAAAATCAAATAAATCAACTTTTTGTGTATAACTATTAAAATGATTAATTTTATATTGAATCTAAGCAATAAAATAAACAATAGGTAAAAAATAAAGCAAATTCGCAAGAATATGTGATTTATAAATATTGGACACTAGACTTAGCTTACCAAGAAGAATTTCTAATATTTTTTCAGCAACATAAAAGCAGATCATGAAAGTATTAATAGATATCCCTGATAAGGAAGCTTCTTTTGGAATAAAAGTTTTAAAAAGCCTTTCTTTTGTTAAAAAGACAAAACCTATGACTAATGTCACTGTAGGTTTGTGGGATAACCTTAACGAAGCTGCCGAGCAAGTACGATTACATAAGCAAGGCAAAATTAAACTCAAAACAGCCCAAGAACTTCTAAATGAGTTATAATATTATTTCTACCTATCGTTTTGAAAAAGAACTCAAACGATTGGCTAAGAAATTTCCCTCTCTAAAAAATGAGTTTAGCAAATTCATAACTGATATTATTGAAAATCCTAAAAAAGGCACTTCGATTGGTAAAAGATGCTATAAAATACGCTTAGCTATTGATAGCAAAGGAAAAGGAAAAAGCGGTGGTGCAAGGATTATTACTTATTTATATATAGAAACTAAAACGGTTTACTTACTCACTATCTACGACAAAGGAAAAAAAGCTGATCTTAACCTCAATGAGCTTAAAGAAATGATTGATAGTCTGGAATTGGATATATAGAAACTTCATTGTCCTCAGAGTTATCTGGAGGAAATTAACCTACGTTACTAGCAATATAATTAGGTTTCATGGCATAGGTTGTCATTTATATTTGAGTGTATGGTTATTTAATTTATGTTTGTTAGTAATAATCCTGGGTTGTCACGCTAGCGCTAGCAATAATAGTTTGGGTTTTACATTGCGATGACTACGCCTATTATACCTCTCTGCATGACACTGCGAGACCACCTAGTGGTCATGGTAATCCAGGCAAAAATGCTTACATATAACTAGCAACTTGGGTTAATTATGCAAACTTATATTTCAATACTTCGTGGCATCAATGTGGGAGTACAGAAACGAATAAAAATGGAAGTTTTAAAAGATTTATATGAATCTTTAAATTTTAAATTTGTTAGAATTTATCTCCAAACTGGTAATATTATATTCCAAACCCAAGATATTCCTCCATCAAACTTAGTAAATGAGATTGAAAACAAACTAAAAGAGGCGCTTGGTTTTAATGTGCCTGTTCTAATCAAGACCAACCCTGAATTACAACAAATAATAGAAGATAATCCATTTAAAGAAGAACCTACCACAGTCTATGTCACCTGTCTATTTATCGATACATCATCTGAAACAATTGTTAACGAAATAAACAAAGTAAAAGCTCCTACTGAGCAATACTATATTTCTAAAACAGAAATTTATTTGTACTGCCCCAATGGATATGGTAGGACTAAATTATCCAATAACTTTTTTGAGAAGAAACTAAAAGTTTATGCTACAACAAGGAATCTAAACACTTTAAATAAGTTACTAGACATTTCAAAAGAAATCAGCAACCATAAAGCTTAATTTCTTGTTGACCCATCATCCTTGTCACAAATTGTTTGGTTATTTTAACTAATCTGCTTAGATTAGAACACATAAGAATAAACTTTAATATTCAATCCAGCATATTTGTTTAAGTAGCTATATGATTACCAGAACTTTTGGGAGCGCTGTATATGGAGTCAGTGCTTCTTTGATATCCATAGAAGTCAACATAGTTAGTGGAACTCATTTGTTTATAGTTGGATTACCAGACAATGCTGTCAAAGAGAGCCAACATCGCATAGAATCTGTGCTCAAGCATATAGGCTGCTGGATGCCTCGCCAACGTGTAATCGTCAACCTAGCTCCTGCAGACATCCGCAAAGAGGGAGCTGCATATGATTTACCCATTGCATTATGTATTCTAGAAGCTTCTAAACAGTACCATCTCCCTCATTTAGAGGACTATTTAGTAATGGGAGAACTTGCGCTAGATGGTACCCTGCGTCCAATAAAAGGGGCACTGCCCATCGCCATAGAAGCAAGAGCCAGAAAATTAAAGGGATTTGTATTACCCGAAGAAAATGCCCAGGAAGCCGCGATTGTAAATAATCTAGATATCATTCCGGTCAAAAATATAGAGGAAGCTTTGTCATTTTTTGCTGGAAAAAAGAAGATAGAGTCACTCGTAGTAGATACCAGAGAATTGTTTACCGAAAAATCTGAGAGCTATGCATTAGATTTTGCAGATGTACAAGGACAAGCGAGCATAAAAAGAGCTTTAGAAGTCGCAGCCGCAGGTGGGCATAATGTAATTATGGTAGGTCCTCCTGGCGCTGGTAAGACCATGTTGGCCAAACGAATTCCTTCCATTCTACCTGCCTTCAACCTACATGAGGCATTAGAAACTACCAAGATATATTCTGTAGTAGGTAAACTAGGTCGGCAAGGCAAGTTAATGACAAGTAGGCCTTTCCGTGCACCCCACCATACGATCAGTGATGTGGCCCTAGTAGGTGGCGGCACGTTGCCACAACCTGGAGAAATATCTCTAGCACACAATGGTATTCTCTTTTTAGACGAGCTACCAGAATTTAAAAGAAGTGTACTGGAAGTGATGCGTCAACCCTTAGAAGAACGAAAGGTAACGATAGCACGTGCTAAAATTTCGGTTGACTTTCCTACTAATTTTATGCTGATTGCTAGCATGAATCCTTGTCCATGTGGCTACTACAATCATCCTTCCAGAGAATGCGTATGCCCTCCTGCGGCCGTACAACGGTATTTGAACAAGGTAAGCGGTCCTCTACTAGACAGAATTGATCTACACATAGAAGTTACTCCTGTTTCATTTGATGAAATGACTACTAAGCGTTCCACAGAGAAAAGTGCTTCTATCCAAGAACGTATTATTAAAGCCAGAAATATCCAGCAAGAAAGATTTAACAGATACGTGGGTATTTATACCAATGCCATGATGCCTTCCGCTATGGTAAAAGATGTATGCTCTATCTCTAAAGCAGGACAAAACCTACTTAAAACAGCTATGGAAAAGCTAGGCCTTTCTGCCAGAGCCTATGATAGAATTCTTAAAGTATCACGAACCATCGCAGATTTAGCAGATAGCGAAAGGATTGGAGAAGACCATTTGGCTGAAGCGATTCTTTATAGAAGCTTAGATAGGCAAACTTGGGGTAATTAAAGATTAAAAATTTATAAAGCTATAATAAAATTGAAACCCTCTTTTCTCTAATGTAAAAGTTTTATGAATATAAAAATCCATCAACCTCATGATAGTTTCTTACGTCGAAGCCTCACTAACCTCGAAATAGCTAAAGACATGCTTAAATCATGCATCTCAGTTGATCTAGCCGAACGTATCAATTGGAATACATTAGAGCTAACCAACAAGAGTTTTGCTAAAGAAGAACTTAAACAAATCCATGGTGATATCATCTATCGCTGTCAATCAAAAGGTAAGAAAGCCTACATGTACCTGGTACTAGAACACCAAAGCACACCTGACAGATTTCTTCCATTTCGTATACTGGGTTACGATGTGGCTTTAATGGAACAACATCTGGAACAGTTAAAAAAGGGGAAAAATAAATACCTGCCAGACATCACTAATATATGTGTATATGGAGGTAAAGAAACTCCCTATCCATATTCATTGGATATCTATGGACAAAGCAAGTATTTTATAAATTTTTATTGCCCTATTATTTTTCTTACTAATTAGGCTGCTTGTTTATATTCATACATTCTTTGATCCCTTACACACGCATATACCCTGTGAAGTATTTTATTTCGGATAGCATTTAAAACACTCATTTTGTTTTTCCCTTCTCCTACTTTGCGTTCGTAGTATATTTTCATCTCATAGTTATGCCTAATCGAGCTTAGCGCACACATATGCAAGGCTGTTTTCAAAGTCTTATTAGCCATAGGGTGAACTTTTATTCTTCCCCTTATACTTGTACCTGAGCTATATTCAAAAGGCGCTAACCCAGCGTAAGTGGCTAGTTTTTTAGCATTAGCAAAACGCTCGAAATTATGGCTATATACTAATAATTGTATGGCTGTCACTAGCCCTATACTACGCACAGAACGTACAAACCTATAGTTATCTTTAAGACTTTGCTCTTTTTCAATCCTGTTTTCTAACTCCCCTTCTATAGCTTCTATTTCCTTGTCTAAGGCTGACAAAGTTTTTCTACAGGCTCTTTCTAAAGCTTCGCTATTCTTCTGCAAGCCGACCTCCTTAAACTCTTTGATAGGGGTTAGCAGCAGCTTTCTAGCTTGTACCAACCGTTCTCTAGTAGCTAACAAATCAGCCACCTTTTGTAGCGATTTATCCATACCACTGTAGGCTTTGGCTTTATCTTGATTTCTAAAGGCATATAGACATATCCTTTGGGCATCTACTGCGTCGTTTTTTCCTCTTACAAGGCCCATACTCCATTTAATTGCAATTGGGTTCTCCACCCATACAAAGGCTTGCTCGCTTTGTAAAAAACTTACCAAACATCTATGATAAATGCCTGTGTTTTCTAAACATATTAGCACTTGGCCAATTTGTACCTTTTCTTTGTGAAGCCATGCTAACAAGGCTTTATAACCTTTTAAATTATTGCTAAACTTATTGTTAACAATACTAGCATTCGCTTTATTCTGCCTTAGGGCTATGTCAATAGTAGTTTTAGAGACATCTATTCCTAACATATAACTATATTGCATCTATCTTAGTGTTAAATGGTTAAACATTTACTAACAGATTACAGGTTATACTCAATTCCCTAATAATAGGCCTTTAAGCCTGAATTTCTATATGAATCTGTGTCTGTAATTAATACAAGGGGATTATATCCAATGATAGACCTTTATGTCTAGAACGAAACTTAAAGCGCCCCTTGTATTTTGTTAGTATTAGCTCATTAAAAAGTTGTCCACAAATTACCAGTCTCCCCCAAACCCCCTCATTTAGTTAGCTTCTAACAACAACTATAATAAATATTATTTATTCCTTTTTATTTCCTACTACAAGTCTAAGGGAACGATAACGTATGCTAAGCAATTAGGGGTTGCGTTGGGGAAAGGAAAATATCCTCCGACAACAGTTAAAATGGCCGTGCCTGTTATAATCATTTAGTTATAGATGTTCTCCCCTAATTTAGAAGGTTAGTTTTATAAATTTTTTCGTTGCCCAGGATTTCAAAGCTTTTTTACCCTCCTCCCCAATGCTGTTGTATTCCAAATACAGGGAAGTGAGTGCGGCAAGATTGCCGCTTGCAAGGGCCTGCGCTCCGGCATCTTCAATAATGTTGCCTTCTAAATTCAGGGAAGTCAGGCTAGCCAGATTACCGCTTGCAAGGGCCTGCGCTCCGGCATCTTCAATATTGGTGCCTCCTAAATTCAGAGAAGTCAGACTAGCCAGATTACCGCTTGCAAGGGCCTGTGCTCCGGCATCTTCAATAATGTTGCCTTCTAAATTCAGGGAAGTCAGGCTAGCCAGATTACCGCTTGCAAGGGCCTGCGCTCCGGCATCTTCAATATTGGTGCCTCCTAAATTCAGAGAAGTCAGACTAGCCAGATTACCGCTTGCAAGGGCCTGTGCTCCGGCATCTTCAATAATGTTGCCTTCTAAATTCAGGGAAGTCAGGCTAGCCAGATTACCGCTTGCAAGGGCCTGCGCTCCGGCATCTTCAATATTGGTGCCTCCTAAATTCAGAGAAGTCAGACTAGCCAGATTACCGGTAGCAAGGTCCTGCGCTCCGGCATCTCCAATGCTGTTGTGATATAAATTCAGGGAAGTCAGACTAGCCAAATTACCGTTAGCAAGGGCCTGCGCTCCGGCAGTTCCAATGCTGTTGTATCCCAAATTCAGGGAAGTTAGACTAGCCAGATTACCGCTTGCAAGGGCCTGCGCTCCGGCAGTTCCAATGCTGTTTTCATACAAATTCAGGGAAGTGAGTGCAGCGAGATTGCCATTAGCAAGGGCCTGCGCTCCGGCAGTTCCAATGCTGTTGCTTCCCAAATACAGGGAAGTCAGAGCAGCAAGATTGCCGCTTGCAAGGGCCTGCGCTCCGGAATCTTCAATGTCGTTGTATTGCAAATTCAGGGAAGTGAGCGCAGCAAGATTGCCCCTAGCAAGGGCCTGGGCTCCTGCAGATCCAAGGCCGTTGCCTCTCAAATTCAGGGAAGTCAGAGCAGAAAGATTACCGGTAGCAAGGTCCTGCGCTCCTGCATCTCCAATGCTGTTGTTATACAAACTCAGGGAAGTGAGTGCAGCAAGATTGCCCCTAGCAAGGGCCTGGGCTCCGGCAGTTCTAATGTCGTTGAAAAACAAATCCAGGGAAGTGAGTGCAGTCAGATTACCGCTAGCAAGGGCCTGTGCTCCGGCAGCTCCAAGGCTGTTGTCATAAAAATCTAAATGCTTAATTCTTGTAGATTGGGAGAGAATGAGAACCTCTTGATCTCCCAAGTGACAATTTTTGAGGATCAGACAGGTGAAAGGAACTTTTAGCAGTACCTGACAATCTTTTTCATCTAATTTCTTTTCGGATAAGTCTAGCGTTTTCTCTTCTCCTGCCATAAACGCAGCATCTCTCCAACCCTGGCAAACCAAAGAAGCTCTATGAAAGTTCTTTCCATCCAAAAAGGACAAAATATAAGCTTGAAGCTCTATGGGAAGATTAGAAAAACCTGTCTGCGCTTGCTGCACCAATCCTGTATCCGCTTGCTTGTCAAGAGTAATGGTCTCGCACTGAATCTCTTCCTGTGCTGGTTGTGAATCAACAGAATTAGGGCTAACATCCAACCGTTCGCAGTTCGCAAATAGAAGTACACTTAATAACAGTTGAACTATTATTCTCTTATGTGTATTGGTATAACTTGCTTGGTGTTTATCCATATTATTTTATTATTGTTCCCTTATTATAAATCCATCAATCACCAAACTACAATTATTCCTTTATACGACGATCCTTGATAGTAAGAATCTTTTCATTCGCCCAGCAAGCATTCAAAAACTTGCAAGTATGTTAACTCTGGTTTATCCGCGGAGATCTGTGCTTCAACACAATACCCAATATTCGAGTTCATTGCCAGTTTGGGCTGGATATGCGGGATAACCCCTATAAGCAGGAACATCGTACGCGCAAAGCATTGTTTGAATTTGATAAGCTGATTCGTAGTATCCATACTCTGAAATATTTCCTCGATCCAAGTATTCAAAGTAATACCCACCGCTCACAAAACCGTATAGAATCATATCACCAGCTTAGATCTGCCATTGCCCAAGCCTATGGTAGAAAACAACTGATTGGAAAGACTGATATTGCCCTTGAAATTAGCAATGAGTGTGGAAGGCTGATTGCTAATGCTATTATTTATTATAATTCAGCCATTCTATCTAAATTACATGAAAAGTTCCAAGCAGAAGGTAACCAAAAGGCATTGAATTCACTACGAAAAATATCTCCTGTTGCTTGGAATCATATACATTTTCAGGGCTATCTTATTTTTTTCCGATCAAACCATAATTGATTTGGATGAGATACTCAAACACTTAGTTCTAGATATGTAATAATCATACAATTAAAGGTAAAAAAAGAACCTCCGGAAAAATCTGAGGTTTACGCTTAGAACCCCTTATTGAGACAAAAGGTGAAGTACTTGCTAAATTATTGAGTAGGTTTTATGCAGAAAGTGGAATAATTTATATATTAGAGTGAGATAATAAAACACCTCCTCAAAAGCTTATAGAAGCAATAATCAAAGTAGCACCAAACAAAAAAACATAATTATGAGTGCAGCACAACAACTAAGGCAAGAGGGTATTCAATAAGGTATAAAAAAGGGCATGCAAAAGAATAAACTAACTATAGCTAAGAATATGCTTAAAAAAAGATATGATATAAGCACTATTCAAGATATAACAGGATTAAGTAAAAATGCTATAGAAAAGCTCATAGCCAAACAAGAATAATAGAACTTATATAATTTAGCGTAGCAACCCACTGAGTAAAGTTACTAGATAACCTTAATTAAATAATGATGCTTTTTTCCCCGCTGTACTAATAAATATTTGTCTTGCAATAATCTAAAATCAGGCTTTTGATAGGGATCAGTTACTTTCTCCTTATTAACATACAAGCTACCTTCTTGAATGGCCCTACGTACTTCTGCTTTAGAATTAAACATAATACCTGCACCAGTACTTGCTACTAAATCTATCACATGTTCCATCGTATTTAAATCTGCTTGGGATATTTCTATTTCTGGAATACTTTTGAAAATAATTTTAAAGTCTTTTTCACCTAATGACCATAAATCTGCTGGCGTAGCACGCCCAAAAAGCAACTCCGAAGTTTTGGCTGCTTGCATGTAATCGGCTTCTGAATGTACCCTAATAGTTAGTTCTTTAGCTATTTCTTTTTGCAGAATACGCTGATGCGGCTCTCTTGCATGTGCTTGAATAAGTGCCTCGATTACTTCTCGATCCAATAAAGTAAACACTTTGATTAACCGGATAGCATCCTCGTCTGTGCAATTCAACCAGAATTGATAAAACTCATAAGGAGAAGTCATCGTAGGATCTAGCCAAATATTACCTTGTTCAGATTTACCAAATTTACTTCCATCTGCTTTAGTTATAAGCGGAGTAGTAAGTGCAAAAGCTTCTTCACTAGCTTTTCTTCGGATTAATTCAATCCCTGTAGTAAGATTTCCCCATTGGTCTGCTCCACCCATTTGCAACCGCACCCCTCTACTCGTATATAAATAGTAAAAATCATATCCTTGCATTAACTGATAAGAAAATTCAGTAAACGAGATCCCATCCTCCAAACGCCTCTTGACAGATTCTTTTGCCATCATATAATTGACAGATACATGCTTGCCTACTTCACGAAGAAATTTTAGAAAGCTCATGCTCTGAAACCAATCTATATTATTGAGTAGTTCAGCCGAATTAGCGCCTGAAGAAAAATCTAAAAATCGCGCCAACTGCTTCATGATGTATGATTGATTGTACGATAATTCTTCTTCAGATAAAAACTTCCTTTCTGCTGCCTTGAATGAAGGATCTCCAATCATCCCAGTAGCTCCACCTACCACAGCAATCGGTTTATGTCCGGCTAATTGAAAATGTTTGAGCAGCATAATGGTAGCCAAATTACCTACATGCAAGGAAGAAGCGGTGGGATCAAAACCAATATACCCGCTCATCATTCCCTTTTTTAAGTGAGCTTCTAAATCTGGCGTGATATCGTGAATCATCCCACGCCATGTTAAATTCCTGATAAAATCATGCATAGATTGTATACAAAGCTATAGTTCTGACTAATAAGCAATAAAATTAGCCTAAAAAAGCAAAAAGTTAGGAATTTGGTTGGTAAAAATCGCTTGATGCAGCAATAAGAAATACAGCAGGTACTTTGTGAAGCATGGGCTTATCTATTTTCCAATTCTGTATCGTATTAGAACGTATCCACCCATCTGGATGGGTGATATGCTTACCCATACAGAGCCAGGTAGTAGTCCTACAAACTTCTAGCAAGGCTTCTAGCATAGCTTGATTACGATAAGGAGTTTCTATAAAAATTTGTGTCTGCCTATTCTGCCATGCTACTGTTTCTAATTTCTTGATAGCCTGCTTTCTATCTGCCTTATCAATAGGTAAATAACCATGAAAAGCAAAATTTTGTCCATTAAATCCAGATGCCATTAATGCTAATAAGATAGAACAAGGTCCTACAAGGGGTATTACTTGTATATGATTTTTGTGCGCATATTGGACTGCCCATGCACCTGGATCAGCAATACCTGGACATCCTGCTTCAGATAAAACCCCCATATTGTTGCCCTCATGCAAAGGCTGCATCAAGGTATGTATATCTTCTGGGGCAGCATACTTATCCAAATGAATAAAATTAATATCTGAAATCGCTTGGAAGTGCCCTACTTTTTTAATGTATTGTCTAGCTGTTGATATATCCTCTACCAGAAAATGATTGATCTGACGCACAATAGAATGATTGTAATCAGGTAAGACTTGATGATACGTGTCAGCGGCAATCGGAACAGGAACTAGGTATAACTTACCAGCATTAGGGGAATACATGTGTACAAAACTTTTTGATTAGCTCAAGACCTGTTTTAAACTAAGTATTAAAAACAAAAAGCCGATTTTTAATCGGCTTTTTGTTCGTGTTGTCTATGGTTAATCTAATATGATCTATTCTTCTAGAAGCACAGCAAAGTTGTAACCTACTGAGAAGTTACCATAATATAAATTAGTTTTATCTTTACTATCAGAGATACCTAAAGTGTTTTTCTTGAAATCAGAATTCTCTTTAAACACATCTGTAAACGCATAGCTACCTCTTAGATCTAATTCCAAGCCACAAGGGAATTCATATCCTACTCCAGCAATAGCACCTATTCCAAATGGGGCAAACTCATCTCTTTTGATTTCTTCAGCATCTTTATCACCTTGTTTCTTTTTTGCCATTACAGGTATAGAAAGATCTGCTCCTACGTGCAATTTTAGGATTCCATTTTCATCTTCTCTTCCCATAGGATAAAATTTGACCGCAGGGAAAATGTTTATTCTATGTAGGTTAATTTTATAAGTATCCTTGCCCTCTTTATCGTCTTTTGCTTTAACGCTAGCTACGCTAACAAAACCACCAGAGTATCCTACTTCTAAACCTGCTCCTACATTATCAAGAAATGCATACTCAACATATGCTGAACCTATAAAACCAGGATTAAACATATTACCTTCACTATCTTTATTTCCAACAGATTTTTTAGCTTTATCTAGTCCTATAATACTAGAATTAACAAACCCAACTTTAGCTCCAAAAGAAAGAGGCTCTACTGCCTTAGAAGTAGCTCCTAGAATTGTAAAAGCACCAATAAGTGCTAACATTTTTCGATTCATAACATTACTAATTTTAAAAGTTTAATAAGATTTATTTAACGTACTTAAAAATAAATTGCAAATAATTCATGAGCACAATATTAGCTACTTTATAAATAAAAAACAAGCATCGAACCTAAAAATTACATTATATACCAAAATCATATGCTTTAATCCATTATCTATGCATAGCTTGGTCAGGCAACAAGCAGCCTAACTAAGAATTATTCTGAGCATATTTCTATTATCTTAGCTATTCTTTCTGTTTTTATTTTTTATATTTACTAAGATATACGTTAGGTAAGTCTCTTATTCTTTCGTATATTTTTAGTGTAAACCTAATTTGGTTAATAAATTGCTTGTTATTAGGTTGCTTACTTAAACTCTTGAAAAGCTTAACAGTATTTACTGTTTTAGTGGTGAGATAAAACACAAAGACGAATAAAACAAGCAAAATAAGATCGTTTCGTTAGTAAGATATTTTGAAAATCTAAGCTTTAATATTTAATTAAATTTAGTCTCAGCAACTTTAAGATATGATGTCAAAAAAACTTAGTTTATTGAATAATATATATGTATACTTGTTATTTATCGCTTTGTTTGGAATAGCCAATTATTCTACTACACATGGCATGTCTTTGGAAAACAGTGACTCAAAGAACAAACCGACTGCTAGCAATAAAGATACTTCTAACCAAGATACATCAGCTACAGAAATAGATCCAGCCGGCAATCCTATCATTATTTCATCTAACGAACCAGTAGAAAAAGAATTTGATCAAATCAGGAAATATCAATCTTATGATCCAGCTACAGACACCTGGTCTGAAATTGAAGATTTTAAAACAGTAAAAATTTTAGAAGATACGACCCAACTCCCTCCTGCACACTATCTATATTATAGTTTCTGGGCCTATGATGCACAGCATAAAAGATGGAAACGCGTTGATATTAGTGACTATGGATATAAATATGGTATGCATCAAGTTACCCCAAAATCCGAGACCTCAAAAGAGCCAGAACCAGATGCAAGTACAGACGAAAAGAAATCATCTAATTTTTGGGGCAATCTAGGTTTAACTTTTTCTGTAGGAGGAGGGGGAACTTACTACAATAACGACCTCAAGAACTTAAGAATATTCGTAAAAAAAGGAAATAAAGCGTTTTATGTACAAGTACCTAATTCTTCTGATGAGGAACAACACAAAGCACATTTAATTAGGTGGTTCTATAAGGGAAATCAAAAAACGAGTGAAATTGAAAACCTACTCGAGGGAGTTCATGATAAACATTCCCTTGACTCAATACCTGCTGGTAAGAATGGCTTTGAAGGCTTTGGATTTAATATCCCGATCATGATGGGGCTACACTATACATTCTTCAAGAAGTTGAGAGTAGGTGCAGGAGGCAACTTTGAAGTTAACTACTTAAAAGAGTTAAAACCTACTGGAGCTGCTTCTGTCCTAATCCCTTATGAACTACCAGACCACTGGTTCTACAATATAAAATGGTTTGGAACAATTGGCTATAAAATTTTCCAAAGACCCAAAGATGCAATCATTTTAGATACTCAACTAGGTATAGTATTTGACCTAGGAGACTCACCCATAAAAAACCTTTTCGACTTCGTACATGGTGGTTTATACGGTAGCATCGGAATTGCACATGAGAGAAAGATTAATGACTACTTTAAATTTTTCTACCGATTATCTGGTGACTTTAAGCAATATATCGACAGCAAAGATTTTAAATCACCTAAGGGTTCTGGTTCTATCACGATTCTTCAACCAGCTTTACATCTAGAAATAGGGACTACGCTACATTTTGGTCGAGAAATAGAGGAAGAAATAGAGCAAGAAGAAGCTAATGAGGATACATCTGCAAATAAAGATCAAAATTCCTCGCTTGATCAAGTGGGAACTGCGGTACAAAGTTCGGAAGATGAGCTGAATAAAGCAGCAGACGCTAAAAATCGATTCAAAACAGATAAAAATAAACTGAAAGGCTTATTTAGATAAGCAACATAGTAGAATTTTAAATAACTATAATAGAGATCTTTCGAAACCCATCGAAGGTGTGGTGGCGGGAGTTTCCTCCCGCTACTCAAAAAGTCTGTCAAGAACTTCCTCCTAACAGCACATGAGGTCTATCACCTATAATGTGGCATATTCTGGCTTGTTTGGGAGTAAGCTATGTTATCTGTAGATGCTTACAAAGGATATCCATCAAGCTTATATCTAGCAGCTTACACAATCTTCATGAAGTAAAAGTATATCCTTGAAGAGCAAAAATTTTTATATCTTTTTTACCAGTTGTATTCCTATTTTAGTTGTATATTCGCGCACTAATATCTGCATTTAAAAATAAATTCATGTAATGTGCGTACTATAACATCTAAAAATAGCCCAGTAGCTTGGGTACTATTAATATCCCTCTCCTGTATATGGGGAAGTTCATATATTCTAATGAAAAAGGCGTTATACTTTTTTCAGCCACAAGAAATAGCCTATTTCCGTGTATTTTTAGCTGCTATTTTTTTATTACCGTATTCTTTACCACAGTTGACTAAGCTGACGATGCAACAATACAAAATGCTTGCGCTGGTAGGAATTGTAGGAACTCTATTGCCTCTGTTGTGTTTTGCAAAGGCACAACTTCATATCAATAGTGGAATCCATGGTGTACTTAATTCCCTAACTCCGGTATTTGTGTTGGTGGCAGGCTTGGTATTTTTTAAAAAGAAAATCTTCAAAAATGAAATACTAGGAGTAGCGTTAGGTATAATAGGCACTACCCTATTAATGATCATTGAATCACGTTCGTTTAAGGGCAGCTTCAATTATTATATATTACTATCTCTTCTAGCGAGTTGTTTATATGGAAACACCACTAACTTCATCAAATATTATCTCAGTAACCTTGACAGCACAACCATAGTAAGCGTGTCTTTACTAATCATAGGTATTATTGGAGGTATCTATCTCCTTATTCATCCAGAAATTTTCATTAAGTTAAAAAATGCTTCTGGAGAAGTATACAAAGCATTCATTTACATCTTGATTGCCGGAATTGTTAACCTAGGCATAGCAAATATCATCCTAACGCAATTGGTAAAAATAACCTCCCCTGTTTTTACAAGCACAGAAGCATTATTAGCCCCTATTGTATCACTCACTTGGGGTATCATAGACGGAGAAAAACTAGTATGGGAGCACTATGTAGGAGCTGCTGTAATACTGATAGGAGTCTATTTTATTAATCAACCTAACAAGCAAATTTTAGAGCAGAAAAGCATTTTAAAAGAATAAAATATTTTGTCTTAACTTAATTAGTTGACGCTTAATAACTAGGGTTTATATCTTTTTAAACTTGGCAACATTAGTAAGTTGTGTGTGATTCAAGTTTTTCCTCCGGAAGGATACTTTTTTCCAACCATGAAAAAGGTATCCAAAAAAATCTCCGCTGTGCAGAAAAGGGCTAAAATTTATAACTAGACCCAATTTTTATAAGACCTTTCTGCCTAGCTACCTAACCAGCCCGTAGAAACGTCTTATCGGCCTGCCACTCGGAAACAGCCCAACGCTACTGGCTAACTGTCCTCGTGGCAGGCCGGCCACCCAGCAAATTTTTTAACACTCTTTTCTGCAAGGCGGTTTTTTTGCTCTTTTTGCAAGTTTTTACAGGGGATTGAGATAGTTCCTTGCAATTTTTTTCTTGCTTTTTTACTTTATTTGAGGCAAAACAAGTCTTTTTAATAACAGGTTAAAGTTTTTTTTCAATTCTTAAGGGGGGTTAGCTAATTATAGATTATAGGTTAAAAAGATATATCCTAGCACTTAAAGCAAATGAAGACTATTTTCTATACGCTTTCCTGCAAAAGCTTAAAAAAATCTTTAACCTCTTTCAAATTTTCTATAAGTGCTCTGTGAGTTTTGGGTGAACTATAGGTGCTGCTTTTAAGTGCTTCTTGAGCCCCCTTGATGGTATATCCTTGTTGTTTGATGAGCTGAAAAATAGTTTTAAATTGCTCTAGGTCTGAAACTGTATATTTTCTAATACCTTGTCCAGACTTCTGGGGACTTAGCTGTTTAAATCTTTTTTCCCAATAACGAATCAGCGAGGTAGACACACCAAACAACGCTGCTACTTCACCAATCGTATAATATTTTTTTTCGATATCACTCACAGACATTTCATTTTGATCGATCGGCAATCACCTCATGTCAGGGCTAGGTCCCTGACACCACTCAAAAACAACCACAATGGCTTATATAGGTTGTCATTGCGACTGCTTCACTTACGTTCGCAGTGACGATAGCGAAGCAATCCAAGAACTCTTTTGCATGTTGATGTGCTTTTAGCTATGCTATTCCCCTCCCTAAACAACTCATTTAATCCAAAGACCTATTTGGTGCGGATGCTAACCGGACAAGGGCATCATATTCTTGAGGAGTAAGTCCACTTAGCAAGTAGTATAAAGGATTTACTTTTTTCCCATTTTTGATCACCTCATAGTGTAAGTGTGGACCTGAGGTACATCCTGTAGTACCTACATAGCCAATACATTGTCCTCGCTTAACTTTCTGACCAAGAGTTACTTTAAAAGATTGTAGATGTGCATATCGAGTCAGAAAGCCATACCCATGGCTAATTACTATTTGATTACCATAGCCTGTAACACTTTTTTTGATTGACTTTACAACCCCATCTCCTGTGGCATAAATAGGAGTTCCCCGAGGTGCAGCAAAATCTACACCTTCATGCATTTTCATAACCCCATACACAGGATGTTTACGAGGACCAAATCCAGAAGCAAGCCTTTTTAATTCTCTGTTTGAGATAGGTTGAATAGCAGGAATACAAGCCAGCAATTTTTCCTTATTTTTAGCCAATTGGTTAAGCTCATCATAGGATTTAGCTTGAACATGTAATTTTCTTTTTAACTGTTCTAGCTTCTGAGCAGCGTCCGCAATCAGCGCATCTTTAGGCAATGATTTGTGATGATCTATACCACCCACTCCAGCCGTACGCACTGTTGCTGGAATAGGTTCGGCTTCTAGCAAAGTTCTATAAAGGTTGTTATCACGTTCCTGAAGCGCAGAAAGAATCTCATTCCCTTTGTTAATTTCTTGTTGAAGCAGCTCATAATGTAGCTTGAGGGTCTCATTAGCTTGTCTAAGGGCCGCTTCTTTAGGAGAGTCAAAGTACTTATGGTATAATATAGTTATTCCCAAAGCAAGCACGAATGAAACAGCTAAATAACTCAAAACATCAAATACAACGTCCCATTTCGACACCTTAATTTTTTCGTAATTGCATGTCTCAGTATTGTACTGGTACTTTATTCTGGCCATATTATTGGTAGATGTACTTGAATTATATAGCTTTGTTAATAGATGCGTGTCAAAATAAATAGGATTTATTTTTACTTCCAAGTTTTACTACCCAAATAATTTAACCAACATTATACAGTCTTAATATAAACTATGATGTATAGCAGTAACATTAGGCAGAAATTTATTGAATTTTTCCAACAAAGAGGACATCAACATATTCCTCCTGCGCCCATAGTAAATAAGAATGATCCTACCCTGTTATTTACAAATGCTGGTATGAATCAATTTAAAGACTTTTTTTTGAACCAGCAAGAAGCACCTTATCAACGAGCTGTTAACTCCCAACCCTGTTTACGTGTTTCTGGCAAACACAATGACCTAGAAGAAGTAGGTGTAGATACCTACCATCATACGATGTTTGAAATGCTAGGCAATTGGTCGTTTGGCGAATATTTTAAAGAACAAGCAATCCAATGGGCCTGGGAACTACTTACTAAAGTCTATGGATTACCCGAAGAAAAGCTATATGTAACAGTATTTGGAGGAGATACCACAGAAAAGCTAGCACCAGACCAAGAGAGCCTAGCTATTTGGGAAAAGTATGTAAATAGAGACAAAATTTTGTATGGAAATAAAAAAGATAATTTTTGGGAGATGGGAGATTCAGGCCCCTGTGGCCCTTGCTCAGAAATTCATGTTGACATCCGACAAGCAGAAGAGATCCAGAAAGAGCCTGGTAAAAATTTAGTAAATACAGGACATCCGCTAGTTATTGAAATTTGGAATCTTGTTTTTATGGAATACAATAGATTGTCTGGCGGACAACTGGTAGCTCTACCAGCAAAACACGTAGACACGGGTATGGGATTTGAGCGACTGACGATGGTACTACAAGACAAAACCTCTACTTATGATACAGACCTTTTTGTCCCTTTAATCCATAATATCATGCGGCTTAGCCACAAAATATATGGAAAAAATAAAGAGATAGATATAGCAATACGAGTGATAGCTGATCACATACGCGCTGTTACATTCGCAATTGCCGACGGGCAAATTCCCAGTAATACTCAAGCAGGTTACGTAATTAGAAGAATATTGAGAAGAGCTATCCGATACGGATACACTAGTTTAGGTTTGGAAAAGCCTTTTATGTATCAGCTAGTAAGCGTGCTGGCACAACAGTTTAAGAATGTTTATCCTCAAATAAAATTACAACAAACCTATATAGAACAAGTCATCAAAAGCGAAGAAGAAGCTTTTTTTAAAACCCTTGCGACTGGTCTACACCGATTAGAACATATTAGCGAAAATCTGCGTATAAGTGGCACACGAGTTATAAATGGCACAACTATTTTTGAGCTATATGATACCTATGGATTCCCTCCGGATTTAACTCGTTTGATTGCTCAAGAAAAAGGACTGCAAGTAGATGAAAACGGTTTTGAGAAAGCGCTTCAAGATCAACGGCTTCGTTCTCAGCAAGCCGCCTTAGTAAATCAGGGGGAATGGGAAATTCTGCTAAACGATGTAGAACCTATTTTTGTGGGATATGACCAACTTGAGGTAGTTGCCAAAGTAGTACAGTATCGGTCGATTCAATACAAAGGCCAAGAAGTTTACCAACTTGTACTAGATCGAACACCCTTTTATCCAGAGGGGGGAGGCCAAGTTGGAGACACGGGGAAATTGGTAATAAATAATCAGACAATACCCGTTTTTGATACAAAAAAAGAATATGATCGCATCATTCACTATACAAATGAATTACCTAAAAATTTAAATGATCCTGTACAAGCTGTAGTAGACGCCAAGCGCAGAAATCTAATAGAAAACAATCATACAGCTACGCATCTTTTACATGCAGCCCTTAGGCATGTTTTAGGTATTCATGTAGAGCAAAAAGGTTCTTTGGTAAATGAAAAATTATTAAGATTTGATTTTTCTCACTATACCAAGGTTACACCTGAGCAGATTCAACAAATAGAACATATTGTAAATCAAAAGATTAGAGCAAATATACCCTTACAAGAAACAAGGAATATTCCACTAGAAACCGCTAAAAATATGGGCGTAACAGCTCTATTTGGAGAAAAATATGGGGAACACGTGCGTGTAATAACCTTTGATTCTCATTTTTCTAAAGAGTTGTGTGGAGGCACTCATGCTGCTACTACTGGGGGACTCGGCTTCTTTAAAATTACTGCAGAAAGTGGTATAGCCGCTGGTACACGAAGAATAGAAGCAATGACTGCTGATGCAGCCGAAGATTTTGTTGCTAATCAAATAGTCCTAGTAACACAGATTGCTGAGGCACTTAAAAAACCAAAAGATTTAGTAAAAAGCATTTATCAACTGCTAGAAGACAAAGCTATTTTAGAGAAAAAGCTACATATTTACCAGAAACAAGAAGTCCAGACGATCATAGAAAAGCTACAACAACAGATCAAGAAAGTCCAACAGGTGCATGTATTGATTGAGCAACTCAAACTTTCCCATGAAGAAGCCCTGAAGCAAGTTGCTCTTGGTTTTAGAGACAGACCTGGATCTTTTTTCTTAACACTAGCAACTGTGATTGATCATCAACCACACATAGCCATATTGATTTCTGAGGATTTAATCAAAAACTATCAGCTTAATGCAAATACAATCATTAAAGAATTAGCTAGCCTTATTCAAGGGGGAGGTGGCGGGCAGCCTTTTTTTGCCTCAGCCAAAGGCAATAATCCTAGCGGAATAGACCAAGTTTTGATTAAAGCTCGTCTTCTATTAGAAAAACATATGATAAATCCTTCTTAAGTTTATGGAATTCACAGAGAATAAAAAGTATATTCCCGTCATAGGTTTAGAAGTACACGCTCAACTTTTGCTAACCAGTAAGATGTTCTCAGCTGAGGGTGCTGCCTATGGCGCATTACCTAATACACTGGTTAGTACCATCAGCTTGGCACACCCAGGCACCCTACCTACCATCAATAAAAAGGCTATAGAATATGCAATTAAACTAGGTCTAGCCTGCAAGTCGGCTATTACAGGTACTAATTATTTTGCCAGAAAAAACTATTTCTATCCTGATTTACCTAAAGGGTATCAGATTACCCAGGATAAAACTCCAATTTGTGAAGGAGGTCATATTACCATTACCACCCAGCAAGGATTAGAGAGAGAGATCGAATTACAACGCATTCATATAGAAGAAGATGCTGGTAAATCTATTCATGATATGGCTGCACATGAGACTCTGTTAGACTTTAATCGAGCAGGCGTAGCCCTATTAGAAATAGTAACTCGTCCAGATATCCAATCTCCTGAGGAAGCTTATGCCTTCTTGACAGAGCTTAGGAGATTAGTACGCCATCTAGAAATATGTGATGGAAATATGGAAGAAGGCTCTTTACGCTGTGATGCGAATATTTCAGTAATGCCTAGCAATGCTTCTAAATTTGGCCAAAGAGTGGAAGTCAAGAATATGAACTCCATAAAAAATGTGCAATTAGCTATCGAGTATGAAATAGCACGACAAATAGAAGTACTAGAAAAAGGCAGTTCTGTTATTGCAGAAACTCGAGGATACGATGCAACTAGTGGAAAAACGATCAGCCAACGTACCAAAGAAAGTGCACTAGACTACAGATATTTTATAGAACCGGATTTACCACCCTTAGTTGTAACTGAAGCTTGGATTGAACAAATCAGGAAAGAGATGCCTTTACTGCCTAGGGAATATCGAGCTAAGTTTATACAAGTTTACCAGATTTCTGCCTATGCAGCCAGTGTACTCACCGAGACCAAAGAGTTAGCCCTATTTTTTGAAGAATTATGTAAGCTTACTCCCCATTATACATCCGCTGCAAATTGGCTCATGGGGCCTGTAAAGGCTTATCTAAATGAACTTAATTTACCACTTCAAGAATTTCCGCTTAGTGCTACTACCTTAGCATCGCTTATAGATTTAATAGAAAAAGGAGAGCTAAGTTTCTCAATAGCTTCCCAGCAACTTTTCCCAGCTCTATTGGCAAATCCCACTAAAGCACCACTTGAATTAGCCAAGGAGTTAAATCTTCTACAAGAAAAAAATACCGACACTTTACAAGCACTTGTAGAAGCGGTTATACAAGCTTACCCAGATAAAGTTTTGGCTTATAAAAATGGCAAGAAAGGTATATTGGGAATGCTAATGGGTGAAATCATGCAAAAAAGTCAAGGGAAAGCTGCACCTGCATTGGTAAGCGATCTACTGAAGAAAGAATTAGAAAGCTAGTCGTAGGTGTTGACACGTTGCAAGAGAGACTGCCCTATTAACACTTTACAACTCACCTTACAGTGAAGATATGCTTGTATTGGAAATTTTTAAAGATTTAGAAGGGGCATGGCAAATACACAGAGAAATAGAAGATTATGGCAATATGGAAGGAACTGCCTCCTTCCAAAAAATGAGTAGTGATAGTAATCCATACTACTATCACTACCGAGAAGTAGAAACTCTACAATTAACAACGGATAATCGGTTTCCTGTTCATAAAGAATAAACTTCTGCAAAAGCATTGGATAAAAGGAAAAAAAGCTATAAAATAGGATTAACATCCAACGATCGAAGAGAGCTATGCCATTAACATACGATAAACTTATAGTCAACAACCACGGGTGTTTTTGAAATTAACAGGCGTAAGTATAGCTACCTTTAATCAACTTATCAAGCGCCTGGAACCATATTTTAACAGTTAGCAGCCCAAAAGCTATTGCCTGGACGTACTAACCGCTTAGTTACTAACGCCGATAAGCTATTATGTGTACTACTCTATTATAGAACCTACATTACCCATACCTTTATGGGCTATCTATTCAACTTACATAACTCTAATATATCTCGTTTAATAAAAAAAATAGAACCTATGCTAGCTAAGCAGGTAAGTATCAAAAAAGATAGAAGCTTAACAGCAGAAAAAGTGCTTACATTATTAGCAGATGTAACAGAAACACCTACCCAACGACCTACTAACAAACAAAAGAAGAGTTATTCAAGCAAGAAAAAGAGACATACCATAAAAACAGAGATCGTGATGAAAGATAGCGGAAAATTTGTGAAACAAAGCGAACGACGAGTGAATCCCTATGCACCGTTATTAGGAACACGCTTAAAAAAACGATAAGTTTCCTGATATATTTCTGCAAATGGTTTACTATTAACAAAATATTCGACACTCGCCATTGTGCCAAAGGCCAGCGCAGAAACAAGCGCATTCCAAGAGGCGCCAGAGAAAAATATTTTTAATCCGTTTTGGTGATAAAGTCCCCGGCTCATCTTTAAAAAAGATGGTGCTCTTACTTCATTTTTCGCCAGGAATGCTTCTTTGTATATATGTGCGCCTATAACATCCATTGAGGTACATACAAAACCAGCAAAAACTCCACTTCCTAATATAGCCAGAAGTTTGCTTAGATTACTTGGGAAAAGGGGTTTTATATCTTTTTCTAGCCACGGCGTAAAGGCCACATAACACCCGGCATTTATAGAAGCTTTAATAATACGCGTAGTAAATCCTATCCTATAAAGTTTCTTTAACCCGGATAAAAAAGGCAGCTTATTCAATGTTACTGATGCGTGCGGATTTGTCCATTGCAGTGCACGCATAGAACTAGGGGCATGTGTTGTCACGGCATCTATTGCACCTACTACTAATGAAGCTAACACTCTATCAAATTGACTAGGGTTGTCATCTTTATTATTGCCACGCATTCTGGCAATACCATTACAAATAAGCTCTTTATTAGCGTAACTGATTGCTTTAAGTCCACCTGATACCCAACCCAGTGCGACACCAGATAAGAATGCGCTAGGGGTAGTTGTTTGTCGCGCCAATAGCAAACCGCCTTGAGTCCGCAGTTCTAATTGTTTTTTCACTACCATCAATTCAGGTAAACCACATACGATAGGCACTAAAAATCCCGTTGATACCGTTCGGCAAACCGCTTTAGTCACTTCCGTAGGTTGTAAATCAATTTTTTTGGTTACTTCTGATTCATGCTGTATAATCTCAGGCTCTCTTTTAGGATTATGAGTATCTCTTTCAGAATTACATTGAAGTAATAAAATAGATAATAATAAATAAATACCTAATTGATAGGTAAATTGGATTAATAACTTATGCATACTATTTATCTTAAATTATAAGGTGATACATAGATTCCTAAATAATTAGTAATATTTTAGTAAATAACTAGTGCAACGAATCATTAATTTAGAAATAATAGTAGAACATCCCTGTAAAAGTAAATTTAACCCTAAAATAGAAGCTATTAGCCAGTAATTTAACTTATGTGCTTTGTCCATATCATATAAATCTTATTTGGCCATTCTATATTAGCCAATAATTAATACATATACAAGCAATCAAGTACAAATTTTCTTTCTAATTAGACGATTTTGCAAATATACAAGACGGTTGTTCCAAGTTCTGGAAAATCTGAGCCTTACGCTTACCAATGGCATTCGGTTAAGAAGGAATGGTGGATATATTAAGGTCTATAAGGGGTTTGAACTCCAATGGGAATTTGTGAGAAACCGGAGTTTACTACAGTAAATAATGTCATTCCTGCGTAGGCAGGAGTAAGATTTTGAACAAATTACTGACGAACCCAGAGGACTAAAAACGACGGTTTCGGAAGAACTCTATTGTTTAAACAAAGTGTCTACAAAAGCCTTTCCATCAAATGGCTGTAAATCATCTACCTGCTCCCCTACCCCCATATACCTTACTGGAATGTGAAATTGATCAATAATACCAATTACAACCCCACCTTTAGCTGTTCCATCTAACTTAGTAACCACTAGCCCCGTTACAGCAGTTGCTTCTGTAAAAGCTTTGGTCTGTACAAAAGCATTTTGCCCGGTAGTCGCATCCAATACCAATAAGACCTCGTGGGGCGCCGAAGGTACTAACTTTTCTATTGTACGACGTATTTTAGATAATTCATGCATCAAATTTACTTTGGTATGCAATCTACCCGCTGTATCTATGATCACCACATCTGCTTGAGACTGTATTGCTTTTTGTACTGTTTCGTAAGCTACAGCAGAAGGGTCCGTATGCATTGCATGCGCAACTACAGGAATACCAACCCGATCTCCCCACCGCTTAAGCTGTTCGATGGCGGCTGCTCTAAATGTATCTGCAGCTCCTAAAACGACTTGTTTACCTGCTTGTTTGTATAGGGCTGCTAACTTACCAATGCTAGTCGTTTTACCTACCCCATTTACACCTACTACTAAAATGATGTGGGGAGCATGAATTACAGCGGAAGAGGATTCTTTTAGATTAATTAAAGACTCTATTTCTTCCCGCAGTATTGCCTCTAATTCAGCAACATGTACATATTTATCACGTGCTACGCGTTCTTCTAGATGATTAATAATCTTGAGGGTTGTATCGATGCCTATATCTGCTGTAAGTAGCAATTCTTCTAAATTATCTAGTATCTCATCATCTATCGTTGACTTTCCTACAAGCACCTTGTTGAGACTAGTCCAAAAAGAAGTTTTCGTTGGAGATAACGCTTGACCTAGTTTTTCTTTGCTTTTTTTTGAAAAGAAATTAAAGATGCCCATAAGGTATGATTATTGATCAGATTAATACATTATACTTGTAAACATACCTTTTTCAAGCTAAATATACATTATTATTTGATCTTTATTTTTACTTGGTTATTGGCTAAACATACCCGTGCATCTTTCAGGAATGTGTTAAGCCGCTTCTAGACATAAGCGTAGATACTCGGTCCACTTCGAAAAAGCTTCATTAGACTTCTTCTGAAACCAAGAATTGGGTTATCTGGGCAGGAAGGAATTTGTGAGAAACCGAAGTTTTGGTATCAGGTGTCAGTCCCGGCACTCAAATGGGCAGGAGAAACGACTATACTTAATTGTGTCCTGTGTGCCACAGGCCACGGAAAGGACGACACCACGGTCGATAACCTAGGTAAGTATAATTAAGAAATTTTCTTTCCTTCCATCAAATCTTTGGCTTGTTCCAAAGTTACGATCTCTTCCTTAAATGTATATGCTTTTGTTTTAGCTGATCTAACAGCAGTAATAAATTTTGCCAAGTTTTTACTACCTGCTTTCCGAAGTGTAGCTACTACTTTTTTAGCCATAACGTTTATTTAATTTCTTTGTGTACAGTATATTTTTTAAGAATAGGATTGTATTTTTTAAGTTCCAACCTATCTGATGTATTCTTCCTATTTTTTTGAGTACTATACCTAGAAGTGCCAGGCATACCACTTTTCCTATGCTCCGTGCATTCTAGGATTATATGTATTCTATTTCCCTTATTCTTTGCCATATATAGTAGCGTTTATTCGCTGTTCGTAAATTATATTAGAATAGTACTGGATTCAGCGTTCCTTTGCTCTGAGCTTGCTTAATTACTTCAAAAATACCTTTTTTATTAATAGTTCGGATAACTGATGCAGAAACTCTTAAAGTTATCCAGCTATCGGTCTCAGGTACATAAAATTTTTTAAACTGAAGATTGGGATAAAATCTTCTTTTGGTCTTATTGTTAGCGTGGGAAACTTTATTACCTACGCGCGGACGTTTTCCAGTAATGTCACAAATTTTTGCCATTTTTTACGGAGTATTTTGAATCTTACAAAGATAAACGATACCTATCTATTATACAAAACAATTGATACTAGTTTGAAGATGTAATTTTACTTAACCTATCTCAAGTACCTATTTACATGTAAAACGTACAAGTTTAATACGATGATTTACCAAAGGCTAAAAAAATTAATTTTGCTTGGGCTAGTTTATTCTAGTCTACTTAGTTTTGTAAATAGTAATTTTATGCTGGACCATATAGAATTAACGCTATACATCAAGCATTCATTGCTAATTAGTAGAGTTCTTGCATAACCAAGAATTGGGTTCTCTGGGCAGGAGGGAATTTGCGAGAAACCGGAGTTTATTTTAGTAAATGAGGATTTTTAGCAAATTACTAACGAACCTAGGGGACTCAAAGCGACGATTCTGCAAGAACTCTAGTTTATATCACAGCTAGTTTCATTGAAGTTAAGACCATAGGATATACAATAAAATTGAAACAATTCTTTAATCTATTTACTATTTAGAAAAACAAATGAAAAAAATTTTAGTTGCCGCTCTTTTTATTGTAACTACATTATTATCACATCAGATTACGTCTGCAGAGATACAACCTCAAGTAGTTTCTAAGTTGAAAAGCTATATGGATAGGCTTGAGTTAGAGAAAGCCAAGTTACAAGGAGGTGCAATTGCCATTTTATACAAAGATCAAATTATTTATAAGCGTACATTTGGAACTCAGCGAGGAAACAAAGGACCTATCACTTCTAAGACACTATTCCCCTTGGCATCTGTATCAAAAGGTATCTCAGCAACAGCAATTGCATTACTTGTACAACAAGGTAAACTGAGCTTTGAAGAGAAATTCCAACTACCTTGTTTAAAAAATCCAGTCAGCTTAATCCATATTCTAGGGCACACTACAGGATATGAATTTCGAGGGAACTACGAAATTGAACAAGGCCTTCCTAGAAAAAGATTGCTATCTATTATTGGCAATAAGATTCCCAAGTCAGAACCAGGTAGTTATTACTCATATAGCAATATGCTTTTTAGCTTGATGGAAGAAGCCCTATATACCAAGAATATAAGCTTTGAATTAGTCCTCGAAGAATTAAAAACGTTATTACAACAAAACGATATACAAATTCCACCTATTGATATACAGACAGATCTTGCTTATCCTCACCTAATAGATACAACAGATAGCCAACTTGTTTTTAAAGAATTGCCATTCCCACCCCATTACCCACGATTGGTACCTTCTTCTGCTGGAATTTTTGCTTCACTGGACGCAACAATTGAAATTTATAAATTATGTTTTGGATATAGACCTGAAATTCTCTCTAGAGAAAGCTTAGCTCATTTACAAACACCTATCAAGAAGAACTACGACATTCATAAATGGAATCTTAAATGGTCGTACGATACTGCTCAAGTAGAATCGTATTATGGGCTTGGCTGGCGTATTTTAAAAGCTAAAACACATCCTCATACAGATCTAATATGTCATAGCGGGTATATTGCTGGTATTAATACATTTATTGGTCATATTCCTTCTCATGAAGTTGGTATTATTATCCTAATAAATCAAGATTCAGGATTTGCAACACAAGAAGGATTCAAGTTTTGGGCCCAATTCCTCAAATAATCGTGGTGTCAGGGCTCCAGCCCTGACATACATCTATGGCACAAGTAAAAAACACTTGCGCGATAAAGGGACTATACCTGGCAACAAAATATATATAGAAATTTTACAACTTAATTACATACCATCTTGTATCTTCTTATAAAAGATCAGCTTTATTTATCTTTGTTGTTCGGCACATATTAGAGTTCTTGCAAAACCAATTCCTGGTTATGCAAGAACTCTATTTAAATAAAGAAATTATGCTAAAATCCATGACAGGCTTTGGAAAAGCCATTTATGAGGACGAACAACTACGTGTACAGATAGAGGTTAAGTCACTAAATTCCAAGCATGCTGATATCAGTTTGCAAGTCCCTAAAGTATTTGCTGAGCATGCGGTTGGTTGGAAGAATTTAATTACAGCAAAGCTACATAGGGGTAAAATAGACCTTCATATAAGCTATGAATATAAGCAGCCTGCTAACCTTCAAATTGGTATCCAAGAATCTCTTTTCAAAGCTTATTATAACCTATTAGAACGTTTGGCAAACGAAGTAGGAGCCCCTACCAATAAGATATTTCAGCTAGCTTTAAAAAGTCCTGGGGTTATGGTTAGTAAGGGAGACAGCGAAGTAGATGCAAGCATACAAAACAAAATCGAACATACCATACAAGTAGCCCTTCAAAAATGTGACCAAGCAAGAATGGAAGAAGGAACTATATTGGCAACCACGATCAATACTTACTTGCAAAAAATTGCTGAAGGTCTAGCATCCATAGAAAAATTGGATCCTGCTAGATCAGATGCTATTAAAACAAAACTAAAAGGGAAAGTCGAGAGCATGAATTCAGAATTACCGATAGATGAACCTCGCTTAGAACAGGAGCTTATTTATTATCTAGAGAAAATAGATATTACTGAAGAAAAAGTACGGCTGGCTACTCATCTAGCCTATTTTGAGAACGTCATGCAAACAGAAGAGCTAGCTGGGAAAAAGTTAGGTTTTATTGCACAAGAAATAGCCAGAGAACTGAATACCTTAGGCGTAAAAGCCAATGATGCAGCCATACAAAAACATGTTATCATCATGAAGAATGAGTTAGAAAAAATCAAAGAGCAACTACAAAATATTTTATAGAAATTCCCTAATTAGGTCTAGCGGCCCACTGCGCTGCTGTCATCCCTGCCCTGATCAGCCCGATTAAGGCAGAGATAATTCTAGCAGGGATCTAGTAACAAGAAAGATTTTATATGATTATCTTATGTTTTTAATTTATACTTTTAGCCTTTTTCAGCAAATCCTAATTAGCCCTTTATCAAATTATGATGACCACCAGCTACACATCCATTCATCAATATGCTGAGGCTTATACAACTCCTGAATCTCCCCTACTAGCCAAAATTAATCAGGAAACACAAGCCGAAGTACAAGGGGCTCATATGATTGCTGGACATTTGCAAGGAAGGATCTTAGCTACCTTCTCCCACATGATCAAGCCAAAAAGAATTTTAGAAATAGGCACCTATACCGGATACTCAGCCTTATGCTTAGCAGAAGGGTTGGACCAAAATGGGATTTTGTATACTGTTGATTCTGATTTAAGTTTGTACACTAGAGTAAAAAAGTATTTTGAAGCGTCTGATAAAGCTGATCAAATAAAATACTACATAGGACAGGCATTAGAAATAATTCCTCAAATTCATGAAACCTTTGATTTGGTATTTATTGATGCTGATAAGAAAAATTATGCTAACTACTATGACCTAGTTGTTGAAAAACTAAGCCCTGATGGATTCATGATCATAGACAATGTACTTTGGAAAGGCAAAGTTGTGGGAACCGAGGATCAGTCTTTAGTAGATAAGCAGACACAAAGAATAATAGATTTTAATAATAAAGTCCAAAATGATCCAAGAACAACCCATGTACTGTTCCCTATCAGAGACGGACTAATGGTCGTTAGAAAAAAATGAAGCTCCCTCATTTATTATTATTTTTCTTTTTTTGGTGGAACTCATCTAATCGCCATGTATACGGACAAACTATAACTGTTCCAAACAGAATTAAGTTTGTTGATATGCAGTTGTATATTACACCAGAGGCTAAAGAAGAAATTCAAAAAAAAGTGACTTCACTAACCCGTAGCCCTAAACATTATAGAGAAATTTTTGATCGCATCAATTTATATATGCCCCTGATAGAGAAAATCTTAAAGGAAGAGGGGGTACCGGAAGATTTAAAATATTTAGCTATTCAGGAAGGTTATCTAATAGCTGACGAAATCTCAGAAAGCAATGCAGTAGGATTTTGGCAATTTAAACGAGAAAGTGCCTTAGAAGTAGGGGTAAGAATGGATCGATATATTGATGAACGGATGCATCTTGTCGCATCTACTAGAGCATTTGCTAGGTTCATAAAAAAGCATCATAATTATTTCAAAAATTGGCTGTATGCATTATTGGCGTTCCATTTAGGTAGAGGGGGGGTAAAAAAAGTTATTGAAGTAAATAACTGGCATATAGGTGATACCAAAGCAACCATAAATCGTCAAGCACACTGGTATATCTATCACTTTATAGCCCATAAACTGGTATTTAAAGATGCTATAGGTAAAGAGCTACATCCACAATTGCACTTGTATGAATATCATGATTGCCAAGGAAAGAGTATCCATGAACTTAGCCAGCAATTTAATGTCCCATTATCTATGATAAAAGCCTATAATAAGTGGCTAAAACCTACAAAAATTCCAGAAGATGCTACTTGTTCCATTCTTATACCTATGTCCCATTACCAATATGCTCAAGCAGATCATCTTCGTGTGCATACTATTTTGAATAAATATAAAATAAATTATAGTACTTATTGGGATAGTGCCCAAAAATTTCCAAATATCAAACTTCTTAAAAATCAAATTAAAGATTTTAAACCCATCGAGATAAATGGTATACTTGGAATTGTAGCCGAAGCAAATGATAATTTGGTTTCACTAGCACGTAAAGGAAATATACCTCTCAAACAATTCATAGATTTTAATGATATTGATAAAAACCACCGAGTAGAACCAGGACAAGTATATTATTTAAAGCCCAAGCACAACAAAGCCGCAATTCACTATCACATTGCAAGATCACAAGAAACCTGGTGGAGCATATCACAAAAGTATGGGATTAAACAAACTTCCCTATTATGTAAAAATAGAGTCCAAAAAATAATACCGATTAAAACAGGCAGAGTGTTGTGGTTACGTTTTATAAGACCTGCCAATGTACCAATTGCCTATTTAGACAAACCAGACTCAAATAATAGGGTATCTAAAACTGAACTATCACCGATCCAGCCTATAACAGAGGCTCCATCTATTAAAAAATAAGTTTAATAATTGAGACTAGGTAAATAAAGTATTAACTTAAGAAACAAATTAAAAATCGGATTATAAACAACGTGATAGAAAAAACCATCCAACTTGAAGAGATTAGCCTTGTTGACTTTTTAGGAGTAGAAAATAGAAATATTACTGCATTAGGCACCCTTTTCCCAACTGCAAAGCTTATATCAAGAGGAAACGAAATAAAAATACAAGGTAGCCAAGAAGTAGTACAAAAGCTTGATGAAATCATCCAATCTCTTTTGCGACATTACCGTAACCAAAATTTAATTACTCAAGAACTTATTTATCAATATGCTAGCCAGCGAGAAGAAGTGCTCTATGAGTTAGAAAAACCAACTTATACGATTTTTCATACTGCTAAAGGCAAATCGATTAAACCAAGAACATTCAACCAGCGTAGGCTAGTAAATGCTGTTCCCGAACATGCATTAACCTTTGTAGTAGGATTTGCAGGAACAGGTAAAACTTATATTTCTGTCGCTTTAGCGCTACAAGCCCTTAAGAGAAAAGAAGTAGAAAAAATTGTTGTAACTAGGCCTATTGTAGAGGCAGGAGAAAGCTTAGGATTTTTACCCGGATATTTAGAAGAAAAAACTGCTCCTTATCTATATCCCATTTATGATGCAATAGATGACATGATTTCTATCGAAAAACGAAAATATTATCAGGAGCATGGAATTATCGAGGTAGTTCCTTTGGCATACATGCGCGGTAGGACCTTACACAATGCATTTGTAGTATTGGATGAAGCACAAAACACCACTGTCAAGCAAATGAAGATGTTTTTAACCAGAATGGGATTACACTCAAAATTTATCATTACGGGTGATACCACTCAAATTGACTTACCTAATCCCAAACAATCTGGCCTGTTAGATGCCATAAAAATATTAGCAGATGTTCCAGGAATAAGTTTTATCCACATGGATGAGCACGATATAGTAAGGCACAAATTAATTAAGAGTATTATTCAAGCTTATGAAAATAGTGAGAAACAGGATAAATAAGCTCAAAGAATCCTATAAACAAGATAAATAAACTTAAGCAATTTAAAATTTTAGAAAGAGAAGTAACCTCTCAAAAAATACTAAGGCTGAATGCTGGCACATCAATCCTATCTAACGTAAAACCATTACTAAGCCTTCCTTTCTACTTATACTTTTTCTTCATCAAGGCAATAGAATTTTTAATAAGTTCTTTCAGCTTATCTATATTTATGTCTGATAACCTCTTGATATACAGACAAGATTCACCCGTTTTGTATGTTCCCAATTCGGGGTCGTGAGAGAATTCGGAATATAAAGCACGCTAAGGTTGTGGAGTGATTCGTAATGGCCTAAATTTCCCCTTCCCAATTGTTCTGTTCTCTGACCAAAGATAATCTCCAGTTAAATTGATATGTTCTCAACCAAGAGGTGATATATGTTTTAATAAGTCATTATCAACGATCTGGCCATGATCTTTTAGAAATTGAATGGCTTGTTCCAAATAAATTGTATTCCATAGAATGATTGCTGCTACCACCAGGTTAAGACCAGAAGCACGGTATTGTTGGCTCTCAAAGCTGCGTTCACGTATTTCACCAAGTCGATTAAAAAATACAGCTCTTGCTAAGGCATTTCTAGCTTCTCCTTTATTAAGTCCAGCATTAACGCGACGACGTAATTCGATATTTTGCAGCCAATCTAGTGTAAAGAGACTACGTTCAATCCGTCCAAGCTCTCTTAAAGCTAGAGCTAACCCATTTTGACGAGGATAACTACCTAATTTGCGTAATATTAACGAGGCAGTTACAGTACCTTGCTTAATGGATGTAACCAGGCGCAAGATTTCATCCCAATGACTATGGATATGTTTAACGTTGATTGTTCCACCAACCATAGCATGAATGGTAGAATAATCCTTTTTACTATCCTGGACAAATAGCCGTTTATCGGCTAAGTCCCGAATACGTGGTGCAAAACGAAATCCAAGCAAATGCATCAGTGCAAAGACATGGTCTGTAAAACCGGATGTATCAGTATAATGTTCCTCGATTTTAAGATCCGATTCATGATATAATAAGCCATCTAGTACATAGGTTGCATCGCGCACGCCAACGTTAATAACCTTGGTATGAAAAGGTGCATATTGATCTGAGATATGGGTATAAAATTGCATACCTGGATCACTTCCATATTTAGGATTAATATTGCCTTTTTCTGCTGCATAGCTGGCGGCCTTAAAACGTTGGCCATCAGATGAAGAGGTCTTTCCTTCACCCCAATTAGAAGCAAAGGGGTGGTAAAATTGTGCATTGGTAAGTTCAGCTAATGCTTTGACATACGTTTCGTCTCTAATATACCAGGCTTGCAGCCAGGAAAGCCTCGCATACGTTGTTCCTGGAGAAGATATTGCCATTTTTGTCAATCCAAGATTGATAGCATCAGAGAGTATAGCTGTTAATAGAAGATGTGTATCACTTGCTGAGCCACCATTTTTAATATGAGTAAAATGTTTAGTAAATCCGGTCCACGCATCTACCTCCATTAATAGTTCGGTGATTTTGATAGTTGGAAGCAACCTATATGCTCGGTCAATCAATGATTGTGCTTCTTGTGGTACTGTATTGGTAAGAGGTTTGATTTTCAATCCAGAACTTGTCAGCATAGCGTCAGGCAGCTTATCCCCTTGAGCTAAACGATCTACAATCATTAACTGTTCATCAAGAATATTTAATCTATCTTGCAAATATTGCTGACAATCCATGCTGACTTCTAAAGGTATTTTTCCATTTTCTTTCAAGGAATTAAATGTATTGACAGGTATCAAGTATTCTTCAAAATCCTTGAACTCGCGAGAACCTTGTACCCAAATATCACCAGAACGGAGCGCATTTTTTACCTCAGATAAAGCACATAATTCATAAAAGCACCGGTCTATGCCTCCATCGGAGAATATCAATTTTTCCCATCGTTTCCGTATAAATTCTTTAGGAACATCATCAGGTACTTTTCGTGTATGTTTTGCATACATGCTCTTGATTGTTTCTACTGCCTGGATAATATTCCTGGCTGCAGGTGCTGATTTTAACTGAAGAATATCCAAAAAAGCAGGGGAATAGCGGCGAATCTGTCTATATCCATTCTTAATATGTTGTAAGTAATCAAAATCTTCAGATTGAGCAAGTTTTTGTGTATCTGCCAAGCTTTGTTTAAATTCCTCCCATGGAATAATTTTTTCAATGGCGACAAAAGGGTCTATGCCTTTTTCTTTGGCCTCAATAAGTGCATGGCCTAGTTGATAGTAGAGTCTTAACTTCTGGTTTATTAATTTGCCTGATTGTTGGAACTGTTCTTGATGAATATGCTTTGCACGGTTAAATAGATTACCAATCATTCGATCATGTGATTGGATAATTTCATCAATAATTGTAGCCTGCGTTTCTAGAATTAATGCAACAAGGGTGGCATACCTGCGATTTGGCTCAAATTTATTTAAGTCGTGCACGCTCATCTGACGACCTTCTCGTGCTAGTTTTAATAAACGGTTCTGATGAACTACTTTATCCAATCCTGGTGGCAAATTTAAACTTTTGATCATTTTTAAACGCTCGATGTGTTCCAGTATATGACGAGGCTTTGCTGGCCCAGGAGGCTCTCTTAACCAAGCTAATGTTGTAAATTTAGTATCCATCCTAAGCACCATTAATGAATTTAAATTCTCTATATGTTGCTTTGACAAAGGAGCAGTTAATGTTATATAAATACATCGAGATGCCTTAGTAACAGCCTCAGCACATATGCGTTCAATTACATGGATAGACGGCAGGAGAACCAATTGATTGCGCAATGATTGCATAAGACTAGCAGCTAATACTATTCCTTTATCTGTTTGCCAAGCAAGACCTTCAAGGCTATCTAAAGCTGATTTGTAGTGTGCCGTTGTAAACGTTTGAAACCCAAATATAGTTTGTAATTCAATCAAGTGCTCTCGCCTTGTTTGTTCTCGTTGACCGTATTCATCCCAGACAGTAGTTGGTATTTTTAACTGTTGGGCAACTAAATTTAATAGAGGAAAAAAAGGTGTTTCATTGATGCCTAAAATAATACCTGGATAACGCATATAACAAAGTTGAATAGCAAAGCCAATGCGATTGGCAGTTCCCCGGTGCTGTCTAATGATAGAAAGGTCGTGCTCGCTGAATGTATATTGTTTAATAAGTTCTTCCTCTTCAATAGGGGGTTGTAAGCGTAAACCCTCAATTTTTCCGAAGGATTCTTTTTTATCTAATTAACCCAAGTTGCTAGTAAGAAATAAGGATTAAAGTGCTTGCTTTTACCATAGAAATCTAAAAATTCCACTTAATATGCGGATATTGTTTCTGCAATAATTGCTTTGTAGCAGAGCCTATTTTGTTCCTCTCTAAAACAAGCGTATGCACCCTGGCTCCTTTTAAATGCTGGGCTAACTGGCTGGCTCCTGCATCGCCTACTAAGTTTTCGCTTAAATCAAGCGTATGTACACTGGTACCTTGTAAATGCTGGGCTAACTGACTGGCTCCTGCATCGCCTATTTTGTTCCTCTTTAAAACAAGCGTATGCACCCTGGATTCTTTTAAATGCTGGGCTAACTGGCTGGCTCCTGCAGCGCCTATTTGGTTATACCCTAAATCAAGCGTATGGACCCTGGATCCTGGTAAATGCTGGGCTAGCTGGATGGCTCCTTCAGCGTCTATTTGGTTACTTCCTAAATCAAGCGTATGGACACTGGATCCTGGTAAATGCTGGGCTAGCTGGCTGGCTCCTTCAGCGCCTATTTGGTTACTTCCTAAATCAAGCGTATGGACCCTGGATCCCTGTAAATGCTGGGCTAACTGGCTGGCTCCTTCATCGCCTATATTATTTCCACATAAATAAAGCGTATGGACACTAGATCCTTGTAAATGCTGGGCTAACTGGCTGGCTCCTTCAGCGCCTATATTATTTCCACATAAATCAAGCGTATGGACACTGGATCCTTTTAAATGCTGGGCTAACTGGCTGGCTCCTTCAGCGCCTATTTCGTTATACCGTAACTTAAGCGTATGCACACGAGATCCTTGTAAATGCTGGGCTAACTGGCTGGCTCCTTCAGCGCCTATTTTGTTCCAGCTTAAATAAAGCGTATGGACCCTGGATCCTTGTAAATGCTGGGCTAGCTGGCTGGCTCCTTCAGCGCCTATTTTGTTTCTGCTTAAATAAAGCGTATGCACCTGAGTACTGGGTAAGGCTTTAGCTAATTCACTAGCTCCTGCAGCGCCTATTCGGATGTTTTTGCTTAAAACAAGCGTATGCACACGAGATCCTTGTAAATGCTGGGCTAGTTGGATCGCTCCTGCATCGCCTATTCGGTTATCACTTAAAACAAGCGTATGCACACGAGATCCTTGTAAATGCTGGGCTAGTTGGATCGCTCCTGCAGCGCCTATTTGGTTCCTTTTTAAATCAAGCGTATGGACCCTGGAACCTTGTAAATGCTGTGCTAACTGGCTGGCTCCTTCATCGCGTAAGTAGTTATTGCTTAAAACAAGTGTATGGACACTTGTGCTTCGTAAATAGGGCCAAAATGCTTTTGGTAAATTCTTTACTTGACCCATTAGCTGATAAAAAGGAAAACTAGGAATCGTTTCAGGTGTGCAAGTTAAGTTTATAAAATTTACTTCTTTATTCATTACCCAGCAATCTGTATGAATGATAGGGTAGGTCCTATTTTCTACGCCAACCAGACCTATTTGTTTTGAGCCTGTGATCAGCTCATGAAAACTAGTGTTAACTGCTCTTGCTGCCAGTATACCTTCAAAATCTAGATAAGAGAAAATATGCTGCCATAGTTCTGGCATTAGTACAGGCAAATCATTCAAATTTTCTTTTTCCTCTCCTTCTTGATGACCTGTTTCTAACACTACTATTGCTTGGTTATCTTCTGGTTGTCCAAACCTAGCTCCTTGTCTTAGTCTTTGTTGGCCTTCTATTTCTTGTTCTTTTTCTTGAAGAACTAACTGATTAGAAGAACCATTACAGCTTTGTAAGCATAAACTAAAGAGTAAAGCAGCAGCTACTAGCTTATGTCCTATTTTATAATTTCGATGCATACTTGATATAACATGTAATTGAGGAACTTATATTAGTTGATTGCTAGTAAATAAGCAAATGGTTGGTAAAAAATCAACGGGGTGAAAAAAAACATATATTTAAAAAAGGAGATTCATCAATAAAAGGGCTATTGCTAAACTAATAGGTAGCTACCTCGCTTCTCTGTCATGACAATATACTTACTTCTAGGATTAACTACTTTGCCAATAAGTCGACTGTCATCATTTCCCATCAATATGGCTAAGGTGCTAGCGGGTGAGAAAATTTCTATTTCATCCCAATCAGAATGGGTTACATCTAACTTTTTAATATACGCTGCTATATCCTCTATAAGTTCTTGTAAAAGTAAGCACCTGCCATCTTGGTCATAGGTATAAGTCACGCAATCATATTTTTTTTCCATAGCTTGTTAAATTTTAAAGTGAAACAAAAAAAACTGGGTGCTTTAACAAGCTGATGAAGCCTTTTTAGCAAGGCTTAGGGGTAGGAATAAAAAAATACGACCTGAAAAATGTCACTCCTGCGTAGGCAGGAGATCGTGAGGGTGGAGATTTTTTATAGGTGGAAAGGTATGGCCTTGCTAATCAGGCTAAGGTAAGGAGCGTAACGATTGAACTGGTCAGCAGCTTAACTTGCGGCTAGTTTTTGAAGTTTTATAGGTGGGTATTGTGAGAATAATTTTAAAAACATAATATTACTGTTTGTTTTAATAGGGGGTGTAACCGAGAACCTCAGAAATTTCCGAAGTTGGGTGAGTAGACTGAGGTGTTTCAACCTCAGCCCCTCTTAAAACGGTGCGTGAACCTCTCAGTTCACACCGCTTCCACCATTTCAGCCTCTGGAAGTACTCCAAGTTTCCAATGCATGAATAGGTCTCGATTTTGTCTTGCTAGACGACTTAGATAGCCTCTGGCTCGTATGTCGCTCCTCGCTAATTTTTTATACTTTCTCCTGACCCATTGTACTAGATACCAATTTATCTATTCCCATATCTTCCTCATTTCCGATGGATAGAATTTACCATACTAGCCATACCACCCTCTTATCTCTGCATTATACTCTTTGGCAAGTTCTCCTAAGGTTTTGGCATTCTTTAACTGTATGTGCCATCTCTTTATTTCTTTCACGATTGCTTGCTTGGATACTTGGCTGATTGCTGGTAGAAAGCCGGTACGTACTCTTCCTTGTTTGTTAACACTTCTCCTGGGCCTGAACGTGTATCCTAAGAAATCGAAACTTACTCGCTCATATTTCCCTTTTCCTCCATGGCTCTTACAGTTTATAATTCCCGACTTCTCTCTGTTTATTGTAAGTCCACATGCTTCGAATCGCTTTCCTATTGCTTCTAATACATATTCCGCTTGCTTCTGTGTCTGACAGTGTAATATTCCGTCATCCGCATATCGGCAGAACTCCACATTCGGCATCTTTTTTCTTATCCACTTATCAAATACATAGTGTAAGATTAAATTTGCTAGTATGGGACTCACTACTCCTCCTTGAGGTGTACCCTGCTCTCTTGCTATTATATTCCCATTTCTATCTTCCATAGGTGCTTTTAACCACCTCTCTACATAGAGCAATACCCATTTACATTTACAATGCTTTTGCAATGCTTTCATCAATAACTTATGATCAATGTTATCAAAGAGCCCTTTAATATCGAACTCTACTACATAATCATACTTCCAGCACCTTTCTCTAGTGATTGCTATCGCATCATGGGCCGACTTCTGGGGGCGATATCCGTAAGAATCTTTGTCAAATACAGGCTCTAATATTGGTTCAAGGTACATCTTTACCACCGTTTGCGCTATCCTGTCTGTAATGGTTGGTATTCCAAGTATACGCTCTCCATTACCTGACTTCTTTGGTATTGATACTGCTTTTACCGCTCTAGGAAAATAACTCCCAGAACTCATTCGATTCCATATTTTATACAAATTATTCTTCAAATCTCCCTCAAACTCTTCCATTGTTTGCTCATCTATCCCTCCTGCTCCTTTGTTATTCTTTACACTTTGGTATGCTAGCCACACTTGTTCCTTGGTTATTTCAAATGGCTTTACTGTTTTCATATGTTCCTCCTAAATCTTTTAATTTAGTTGTCATTATTACTTCAGCTTGAAATGGTCAAGCCCTTTCGCTCCATTGCCATTACAGCAACTTCTTCACTAATATGGGCTTGTCCGTTCCTGCAGGGTGCATCGGTATTGTCAGCCTCATGGTTCATTCCACTTGTACCTTTCCCTTTTCATCACCTTACAGGTTCCCGTGTTCAGCTTGAAAGCCCGGATTAAACTCACGCCACCTCTATGCCCTTACTACTACCCACAAGTATAGAAATAGCAGGACAAGGCTTGTTTTGCTTGTAAAAGAGGGATAAATTAAGGCTAGGATTTAACATTAATCATAGAAACAGATGATAAAACAAAATTTAACTATTCCCTCTACTAGCTGGGCAGAGTGTGAATTTGGAATGGTTGGTTTTGGTGATAAA